>Ga0315279_10005143_pt1 | contig 17117 bp, 11 predicted proteins | sample YL17G06_20_MG_FD_203694 | JGI IMG/M metagenome (GOLD analysis project Ga0315279, IMG submission 203694) | Sediment microbial communities from Yellowstone Lake, YNP, Wyoming, USA - YL17G06_20 | ecosystem: Environmental > Aquatic > Freshwater > Lake > Sediment | place: USA: Wyoming | collected...
AAGCATGCAAAATCAAAGCGAATTTGCTCAAAAATGCAAAAAAAATGATCTCCCTATAGGTTTAATGGAATTTTAAAACAAGTTGCGGAACTGCTGATCAAGACCGGAGTGAGATAAATGGTCGTCGCCGGCCATAGGCGATAGGCATACAACCGGCAAAAGAATTAAATCGTCCGTTCTCCTGTTCTATCGGCCTGCCGCTTTCTTCTGCTAATATCCAACGGGCTCTCAATCGCTTTCATATCCGTCTTCATCACATGTAGATAAATCATGGTCGTCCGCACATCCGCAGCAGGTCTTGGACCTGGCCGGCATCACGCGCGCATAATGGCGCCGGCCGGTTCTGCGTGACTGAAATCATTATGCTCCTCAATCTCGCAATATACGCCATCCTTCATTCGTCTTTTGTGACTAAAATGTCACATCTTCATGCGCCCATAAAATAATCCGGCTTTTCATCCATTCCGCGATCTCCCGGAAAACGCGCCTCTCTCTCCCGAGGGGCGATCCGGGCCCGGTTTCTCCGATCCATCCCGCGCGGCGCTTATTCCGGCCGCTTTGCCCATGCCCGTTTGCCGAAATGTCATAGATATATCATGTCGCTATTGCCGGTAAAGAAAGCAATGCATTAACTGTTCAGCGGTTACTGAACACTCCGCCATTTCGCACGCTGCGGCAAATATAAAAAATCGGCCATTTCCGCGTTTGGACTTTGATTACAGATAGACGGGTATACAGAGGTCGTAAAAGCGGGATGTCAATAATATAATGCCGGCCGGGCCGGAGGTCAAAGCCAGGTTCATCCGCACAATCGATCGAAATTCGCGGGTATCGCTATCAATGGCTTGTCCGATATTCCTTCCCGCTGTCCGCCGCCGGAGCGGCAACGGAATCTTCCTCGTCGGTCATGGTTGCCCGCGGCATGGGTGGCGGCTGCGGCGCAGGCACTGCGCCGGGATATTCGCCGCGCGGATAATTGGAAGGGCCGCGGTTGCGATAGGTAAAGGAGTCGGCGCTTGCGGCCCGCGGCTTTCCGGAATCCGCGGCTATCGGCGCCGGGCGCGCGATAACCTGCGAATCATTGAGTTCCGCGGGCGACGGCTCGGGCATTTTTTCCGAAACTTTCGTATCGAGCCTGGACGGCGGCTGCGCGTTCCTTGCCGCGCTCCGCGCTTTAAGAGTGTCCTGGACTATGCGGATGCGCGGCTGGGCTTCTTTCCTGCAATAATCGGATTTGGGGAAGGAATCGCAAAGCATCTGGTAGAGGTTCAGGGCCGTTTTCTTTTTTTCGAGGATCTGATCGTTCAGCCACGCTGCCGCATACAGGGCTTTGGCGCCCCATGATTGATCACGATATTCCTGCGAAACTTTCAGATACGCATCGATGGCCGCCGCCGCATTTTCATCATTCAGCAGCAGGTTTTCCGCCTGCACAAATGCGGCACCCGCCGAATCTTCGCGGGTCAGGACGGTTACCTTGGCGCCCTGCGCCTCCTGCGATGCCTTTGCATAGACGCTTGCCGGATATCGGGAGAGGACCAACGCGAACAGGCTGTCGGATGCCGATGTGTCAAGCATGGCATTGCGCAGGATCCATCCCGCGGCATAGAGGGCTTTGGGAACGGAATCACGGTTTTTTGCCGTATCGCGCGCGATGGCGGTATAATATGTAAGCGCCGAATCGGGCTGATCAAGACGCAGCCAGAAGATTTCCGCTCGAGTATAGTACAGCGAATCCCATGCTTTGCTGGTGTCGCGCGCTGTGGCGGTGGAGTCTGCGGATGGCTTGATGCGACCAAGTTCGGCGAGAGCATCCAGCCGCATCTGAGCGGTCTTTTTCATTTCAGGATCGGTTAGTTTGGCAAGCGCCTTGGTGTAATACTCTTTTGCTTTAGCGTAATCGTTTTTCTTTTTCTGATAGATAGCGGCCTGCTTATACAGCGCCTCTCCCACCCGCGGACTGTTCTCGTGGTTTTTAACCACATCGTCATACGCCGCAATTGCGGCATCGATTTTGCCGGCCAGATCCAGGATATCGCCTTTATTTACCAATAGGTCCGCGATATGGCGGCTGAACAATTTATCATGCAAAAGTCGGTTTGTGAGTTCTAATGCTTCATCCAGCTTATTCTGGTCCAGCAGGCAAACCGCCAGGTTGCTCTCTATGCGGTACAGGAGTTCCGGGTAGGAGCGGATCTGCGGAGCGCTTTTCAGCAAAGCGGCCGCCTTCTGATATTGTTTGAGCTGCATGTATAATTCCGCTATCTGCGCATGCAGCTGCATCAGCGTGGCGCCGTCCTTGATCCGAGAGCGCGCTTTTTCGAGGATCTCGATGGCCATGGCCTTGCCTTCGCGTCGGACCGAGATCTGCGCGATGAGCAGCGAGATCTCTTCGTTCTTATTAAGCTGCGGATAGCGTTCGATGATCATTATGAAGGTTTCCTCGGCCTGATTGAAATTCTCATCCGCCAGATATGATTTGCCGATGTAAAGATACGCTTCGGGGACGAACACGCTCTGCGGCTGCTCCTGGACCAGTTGGCGCAAGCGGCGGCGCGCGGCCTCATAATCCCCTTTGTAAAATGACGCCCTGCCGATCATGAAAAGGGCGTCGTCCTGCCATTGGGCTTTGGTATGGTACAGATCAAGGACCTTGAGCGATTTGGAAATGGCGGTGTCATAGTCGGCTTGGATGTTGGAAGGCAGGATGATCGCCGAATCCGGGTTCTGCCGCAGCAGCTTCTGATGCTCGGCCCTGGCGCGGTCATATGCGATGCGCGCGTTGTAGAACGTATTGATGAAAACGCACCCGCTCATCAGGGGCAGGATTGCCATGATAATCGCTGTGAAGATCCTGGGGATTGGCTGGCGCATAATGTCCGGCGTTCAACGGAATTGCAGGTAGACAGGCGGGAATGGCCATGTCTCCCATGGTACAAAAATATATCCGGCACGCCCATCGCGATGCGTCATCCGGGACGCTTTGGGGCGTTGTGTATAGTATTTTAAATCCCATGCGACCGGTCGTAGAGAGTATCGTTTGTGCAGCCGCATTATTGTTCGCCGGTATTCCCGCGTTCGCCGCCTTGCCGCGTCCGATCACAACACCGGCGGATTCTCCGGCCGTTGCGGCGCCCGGACTAAGCGCGGCCGATACTGCGATTGCCGGTGTGCGCGCCCGGGATTCCGCGGGTGATACCGCGGCAAAGAGAAACGCCGTTCCGACCGATAGCGGCCCTGCGGCGTCCCGCCACGCCGCCGATACCTTCAGGGCGGATTCGCTGCGCGCCGCGGCATTGCGTGATTCGCTTGACAGCATCAAAACGGCTTCTTGGCGGCGCTACCGGGATTTTCCGCAGACCGTGGATTCGATTTTTGCACCATGGGTTGTCCGGCAGCCGCAGCTTTTCCAATCAAATGCCAGCGGCATGTCGGAGCGTCTTCGCAGCGCGCCCCTGATGATCGCCGCGCCTTTTTCGCTTTCATCATCCATGAACCGCGCTCTGTATTGCGGGTATCCCATGCCCGCATCGGGTCCGGACTATCCGGCCCCGGGAAATCGACGCGGCACCGACCTGGCGGGAATCACCGAGTATCGATCTCTTTCCATGGATGCTGCTTCGGGTATGTCGGCGATTTATGAACCGCGCGGATTGCCGGCCCCGGAATTGCTGTTCCTCTGGGAAACCGGCGTCTTCAGCGAGAATATTCTCAACGTGCGGTTCGCCCGGCCGCTGTCGCAACACCTTCAACTGGCCGTTGCTTCCAGCTTCCGCTATTTTTCGGGGACGCTCTTCGATCATGGCAGCGGCGACGTCTACAATTTTTACCGGACAATGATCAGCGATACATCCCTTATCGCCAATATCGGCAGAAATCCGCTGGTCAACGAACAGAACGCCGGCATCCGCCTTGCGTATTCCGGCAGCCGCTGGCAGCAGCTTTATGCCGCGTACCGATATTCCGATACGCGCAACGATCTGCAGAATGTGTTCGCCGATACCGCAGGCGGCTGGCCGCAGCTCCGGTGGGAACGCTTGACGCAGTACGATAATATCCTGGAAGCGGGGATTGAGCGATGCGGAATTGCCGGGCCGCTTTTTTTGGATCTGAATGCCGGCCTGGACCGCAACATTCATGCAACAGCGCCGTTGTCGTTGCGGCTTGTTGCGGACGAAGGACCGCGGCGCGGGACCGATGATCGGTACCGGGTGGGGGTGCGACCGGGCGCGGGATGGGCATCGGATACGGCGTGGCTCGAATATCTGGGCATTGCGGTCGATCGCCGCATGTATGATACCGTGCGATGGACCAGCGGCTTTCATCAGGGTTCGGCGGGATGGGAACATGCATGGTCCGCTTTTTCAGCGCGCGGATCAGCGGGCGCCGCGCTCATGACGCGCGGCGATTCGATGGAATATGCCTGGCAGGGATCGGCGCGGGTGCGCGGAACGCTCTTTGGCCAGGACGCGGACTTGTATCTGCAGCGCGCGGCATCCCCATATGATCCTCCCTCTGATCCGCGAGAACGCATTCCCGGACCTCTGCTCGATACCTACTGGTCGGCGCAGGTGACGCTTTTTCTGCATGCGCGCCGGCTTGGGCTTCTTCTCGGTTATTCGATGATGCAGGGGATTGATTCATCGACCATCATGCATTCATGGCCGCATGGTCTTCCGCCCTATGCGGCGCCGGGCCGGGTTATTCTTCTGGCTCCCATGATCGGCCGATTCGGTGGATGCGCGCTTATGTATCGTTGCTTTATTTCGGACGCGCGGCCGTATATCAAATCGCAAACGCAATTTTCCTATGACGCCCGGTTGCGCGACGGCCGCGAACATGTCCTGTTCGATCTGCTTGCCGACTACTGGAGCGCGCGCGACCGCCGCAGCGTGGGCGATCCCCGTCTCTGGCTGCGATGGGAACGGCCGGTTATTGACGTGTCGTTCAAGACCTCGGTGCAGATCCAGGAGTTCTCGCTGTTTCTCAAGGCGGACAATCTGCTGAACCGCTCGTACGCCTGGGTGCCGGGCTATGTCATGCCGGGATTGACATTCCGGTGGGGTTTCGAATGGTTTATCGGCGGATAATGAATTTTTTCTGGTACGTTTTTCCTGCATAGTGAAGCACGAAGATATAGACGCCCGGCGCCGCCGCCGCGCCGGAGGCGGCGCGCAGGTCCCATGATCCGTATATCTGTCCGCGCTCCTCAAGGCGGTTCGACGCATCCCGCCATATGATCGTCCCGTCAATGCCGCGGACCGTGGGATATGCCGCGGCCGTCGCATTGTGCCAATCGCCGGGGTCCGCGATGAAGGCGTAATGCAACCGCGCATCGCCCTGCGATCGCGATATGACATTCGGGTAGATGCGGAATGATGCAGCGGAAAAGGCGGCAAGCGGGATGATGACGGAATCCGGCTTTTCCGTGAGTGAAATACGGGCGGTATCGGACCTTCGGTATCCCGGCGCATCAGCCCAGAACCGGTACTCGCCAAAGCTTGAGTACTGAAAAATCGCCTGGCCGGCAGTGTCCGCGGGCAGGTCCCCGCCGTACGGCGTGCCGGTCTTGTTCCAGTGGACCGTGCCGCCGCGCACATGAAGCAGGGCGCCTGCCGCGCTATCGCGCAGACGAATGACGCAGCGAAAGAGCGACAGCGTGAGCGTCATGCGGACCGGCGCGGCGGACACGATGATCCGCTCGCGGAGCGACGTGCCGTAATACTTGACAAATACGGTTTCAGGCAGGTCATTCGCCGCGACAATCGCGGCAGCCGTCCCCGACGAATCGGTCGAGGCGATGATGGTGGAGTCGCTCTGCCGGTAGATGGCCGCCTGTTCAAGCGGAATCCGCAGCGAATCGCGAAGCTGGATATAGACCGTTGCGGGTGTGGTTTGCAGGGCTATCAGAGCGTCGGGTATGCCCCGGCCGTAGGTATTGTCGATGGAATCCTGCAGAGAGGAGAAACGGCACGAGGCGTAGAGACAGGCGCGGACCATGTCCGGCGTTTGGCCGCTATGATACTGGCGGATGAGCGCGCATATGCCGGCCACCAACGGCGCAGAGAAGGAAGTCCCCTGATTGCTGGCATAGCTTTCTAGGGAATTGTATATGGGCGCCGCGATGTTCTGGCCCGGCGCCACGCAGTCGGGCTTGATTCGGCCGTCGGCCGTTGGCCCGCGACTGGAAAATGCCGCGATCCTGTCGCCGGAACCCAGGGCGCCGACGCCAACGACCTCCGGCGCATCCGCCGGCGCATTGACTGATGCATCACCAAAGCGATCTCCTTCGTTGCCCATCGAATTGACGATAATAACTCCGCGGCGCGCCGCTTCGCTTGCCGCCAGCGACACAATGGTTGTGCGGCCATCCATGGCTTCGAAGGTATAATCCGTGTCCGGCGGGTCAAGGTCGTAGCGATAGCCTAACGAACTGCTGACAATATCCACTCCCAGGCTTTCGGCCCATGCAATAGCCGCGGCCCAACTGTCTTCTTCCGAATGCCGTTCGACGGCATCGTCTTCGGTGCGCGCCAGAATAAAACGGGCGCCCCATGCCGTGCCGATAAACGATCCAGGATCATAGCCCGCGAGAAGGGACAAGGTCTGGGTGCCATGACCATCCGCATAGGTCACATCACCGTCATTGTCGATAAAATCACTGTCGGCGATCACCTGCCCATTCGTCCGGATGTGATCGAAGCACCTATGGCCGAGCGTAAAACCGTTATCGAACACAGCCACGATCACCCCGCGGCCTGGATCCTGATGCAGGCTGTCGGCTATGCGCCCATGCGCGGCGGGGATATCGAGCATCTGGAGTGTTTGCAGACCGGTTCCATACGGCGAAGATGCGGCGCCGGCGCGGCTTTTTTCCAGCGCCGGCTGCAAAGGGGGAAGCGGTTTTCCCGCGCGTACGGGAATAATGCGCTTTACGAAGGGCAATTTATCCAGGGTATCGAGAAGGCGCGCGGGCGCTAAAAAGCTGGCCGCATCCGCCCATTTGAAAACCTGGCGTTGCCGGGCGCCCAGCGTCCGGACGGCGGCCAGATACGCCTCCGGGACCGCGACATCGAGCGCTTCGAAGCCGGAATGGCGGGTGAGTTGGCGCCGCATCAAGGCTTTGGCCGCGGGCATGGAAACGCGTCCATCCTGCTTGTCGGCAAAGATGATCCATATCGCGACGGTCGTATCGCGTCCGCCAAGGGCGGCGAGCCGCTTGCTTAATTCCGCGCGCACGAGACACGGCAGTGCGATTGCCGCCGCCAGCATTGAAACGCGCAACATGCGGAAGATAGTGCCCATATAAGGAACATGCCGGAACAGGCGCTCCGCCTTTTCCGGCATGTTAAGACATCACCGCGGCATAAGCGCGAATACGCGCTATTTGACCCGGACGATTTCGATGCGCCGGTTCTGTTCCCGGCCGGCCGCGGTGCGGTTGTCCGATACAGGATTGCTGGAACCGAACCCCACGGCCCGCATGCGCCTCGAATCGATGCCCTTCATCATGAGATACTGGCGCACCGATTCGGCGCGGAGCTGCGAAATCGACATGTTTTTGGCATAATCGCCCATGCTGTCGGTATGTCCCCGGATCTCGATTTCGACATCCGGATACTTGAGCATCTCCTGCAGCAGCGGCTCCAGAAACACATACGAATCGGGCAGCAGCTGCGACGTTCCGCTCTTGAACTTGACGCCGGAAAGCGTCATCTGCTTGGGCCAGTTCGATTCTTCCTTTTTGACAATGGTGTCCGGACAGCCGTCATTGTCCTGATATCCGTTGAACGTTTCCGGCTCGTTCGGGCATTTGTCTTTCAGATCGGGAATGCCGTCTTTGTCGTTGTCGATGTCCGGGCAGCCGTCATTGTCCTGGAACTTGTCGAAGTCTTCGGGATCATTGGGACATTTGTCAACCGAGTCCGGCACGCCGTCCTTGTCATTATCGTAATCCGGGCAGCCGTCTTTATCTTCGAAGCCGTCAAAGTCCTCGGGGACGTTCGGACACTGGTCCTTCAAATCGTCGATGCCGTCCGCATCGTTGTCCGGGTCCGGGCACCCGTCCTGGTCCTGGAATCCGTCGATATCTTCCGCCTGGTTGGGGCATTTATCGCTGACATCGGGGATGCCGTCTTTGTCATTGTCAAGGTCCGGACAGCCGTCGCTGTCTTCAAAGCCGTCGATATCTTCGGCGTCCTTGGGGCACCGGTCGTCGTTGTTTTTAATGCCGTCTTTGTCGTCGTCCTGAGCGGAAAGGAATCCCGTCCATCCCACAGCCGCCTGGAAGCCGAATTTGGGGACCGGCATGGTCGAATAGGCGATTCGGTCTGCTGATCGGTTCCAGTAGGTCCGCTTGTTCGGGTCTGAAAGGCCGAAATCGCCTGAAAGCAGGACGTAGACGCCCGCGGGGGAGTTGATCCGGATGCCCGGGCTGGCCCAGATTAAATCGCGCCGGATTTGAGCGATGGAATCAATGACCGTTTTGCCGCGCACTTCGGAAGATACTTCCGCAAAGAGCGTAACCACATCAACCGGCGTATAGGCAATAGCGAAATTACCGAGTGCGGAAATGGCCTTGGCGCCATTGGGGATGGCCCCGCCGAGGTTGAGAGTAATTTCAAACGGCGCATTCGCTGCGAGCGCGCTGAAATCCAAAGTCCAGGCCAGCAGTCCTTTAATGACGAACCCATCGGCGGTGAAGATGTCTCCGCCTGCTTCATTGGTGTAATAATAGGCATGCCGCGGATAGTATCCTTTATCGGTCATTTGCGCCAAGCCGGCGGCCACATCAACGATATATGCTTGATAAAAGAGACGCTTTTTTCCAGGAGGCGGATAGAGGAATTTGGTGCTGAGTTCCAGATCGCCAAGACCGAAATAGGATGGGCCGTGGTCGGTGCCGTCCCAGTAAAATGGAATTGCCGCGGCGAAATCCCACCATGAGGCAATGCCGAGTGAAAGGAAAACGTTGCTGGAGAGAAGTTTGGTGCTTTCCGTACCGTCGTAATTATCCAATACAGAATGTGCCGTGTCCCAAAGAAGAAAGTCGGAAGACTGGGCATAGTTGAGCCCCGCGCCCACATTCATTTTCGCCGGGCCCATGGTTTTAGCCGAAATCGTCCGCAACAGACCGTACTGGCCGTTGGTATTAAGGTTGGCATTCGCTGAAAGTGCAAAAAACAACAGAGCGACAATCGCCACTCCCGCGCAATGTTTCATAGAGAATGTCCTCCGGAAATTAATCAATGCGATGCAGCTCAACCCGGCGGTTGAGCGCGCGGCCTTCCGCTGTTTTATTATCGGCGATCGGGTCGGATTCACCAAAGCCGACTGCGCGTAGTCGTGACGGGTCGATGCCGCGACTGCTCAGATAATTCATGACCGTTTCGGCGCGCTTCTGCGACAGAATACGGTTCGCATCATCGCCGCCGACGCTGTCGGTATGCCCGCGGATTTCCAGCTTGATTTCGGGCCATTCCTTGAGCGATTCATATACCTGCTCTAGGATGGCATAGGAGTCGCCGGTAAGGATGGCGCTTCCGAATTCAAAGTTGACGCCGCGCAGTACGACGCGGCCTCGCTGGATCTCCTTGGGCTTGGGCTTTTCAACCGCCGGCACCGGGCACCCCTGGTTTTCAGCCGGTCCCGGCGTATCGCGGCATTTGTCCAGGCTGTCTGGCACGCCGTCGTTATCGTTGTCGTAATCCGGGCACCCGTCTTCATCCTTGAATCCGTCGCGGTCTTCCGGCACGTTAATACACTTGTCAAGTGAGTCGGGCACGCCGTCGTTGTCGTTGTCAAAATCCGGGCACCCATCGTCGTCCTGGAAGCCGTCGAGGTCTTCGGCCACATTGGGGCACTGGTCTTTCAGGTCGGGAATATTGTCTTTATCATTGTCAAGATCCGGGCATCCATCCTCGTCTTTGAATCCGTCTTTGTCTTCGGGGTCGTTGGGACATTTATCCTTGACATCGGGGATACCGTCGGCGTCGTTATCCAGGTCCGGGCACCCGTCCTCGTCCTCAAAACCGTCGTAATCCTCGGGATCATTCGGGCATCGGTCAACGTTGTCCTTGATGCCGTCGTGGTCGGCATCCTGCGGCAGGATGAAACCATTCCAGCCGATGGAGGTGCAGAGCTTCCAGCGAGGGTCGATTTTAGTTTTCCAGGTATTGCCGCCCGCGGGATAATCGATGTAGGTCGTATCGGAATTAAGACTGATGTCTCCGCCAAGGCTGAAACAGAACCCGCCCGGCGCGCTGAAATTGATGCCCGGAGACAGGCGCAGCGGGTCGTCTCCGAGGCGGAATCCATTCTTGACATTAGCAATTCTTGTCTCCCCGGAAAATTCGGTGAAGAGCGCCATCCACTGGATCGGGTGGTATTCGAAGGCGATGTTCAGCAGGAAGAGATTGTCAAGGTCCGGGTTGGTGACGAAATGGGCGCCGAAATTCACATGCACGAGCACCGGGCTCTGCGCGTTGAGCTTTTCCAGGTCCAGGGTCCAAAGCATCTTCATGTCGATCTCGACGGCTTTGGAGGAAAACAGGCCCACCAGACTTGCGGTATCCGCTGTATCCGCGGAGCTTATTGCCCGGTTTTTTATATAATACACATGCCGGGGGAAAAGTCCCTCTTTTGCATTGCCCGTTGGAAAGACCATCCCGCCGAAGAAAGCGACCTCAAACGACTGGTTGTGCGGATAGGGAGGATATTGAAATTTCCCCTGCACCTCCATATCGCCAAAGCCGCCGCGGAGCGGCTCGGCAAGATCGGCAACGCGGTCCCAATAGACAGGAAGCGAAATCGCGAAATCAAGGAAATTGGTCAAGCCATAGCCGATGTTCGGCACCAGATTATACATCTGCATCGGGTATTCAGTGGCGGCCGAATCGTTGCGGGCAACGATAAATCCATTATCGAAGCTGGTGTTTCCATAGACGTTTACCGCCAGGCGTCCCATGCCCAGCGTCTGGGCCGATTGTATATAAAAGAGCCCCGTATGGCCGAACCGGTTTATGACAGGCGCATACGAGACGATCCCGAAGACGCTGCCTGCCATTATCGTTATCGTCAGAAGAGCTATGCATCGGAAATGCGATTTCATACATTCTCCCTGATTTTGCAGCCCAGAAACCCGTCCTCAATACTTATTATACAAAATACAATATACATTTTTGAAATATCAGCGCAAATGATTTCCGCAACAGACTACCAAGCAGGATAGGGAAATAGGATGGTCTCCGCTGCACCGGCCTTCAACATAAACCATTTTTACCGGATGCCTGCATACGATGATTTCACGGAGCGTCCGGGATTATCAAATCCGCCTTCGCTGATCGTGGCCGATGATCACGGTCGCATTTTCGATATGCCCGGGCTCATTATGGCCGGGATGTCAATCGCGCGGCCGCAAGTCCCCGACTCGGCGCACCTCTGCGTCATTCCGGAGCATGCATCGCTGTTCAAGCTGTCCGGCCGGCGTCCGATCGGCTATGATCCGGCAGCAAAGCGTTTCGTGACCGTGCATGAATTTCATGGGATGCCGGTGCATGCCGTGGGCGCATTCGCGTCGCCGGCTTATATCCTGTTCCTGCACACCGCTTTTAAAGCGCTGTCGGACGCCCCGCGGCTTCCGCTCTACAGCTATGCCGCCGTGGGATGGAAAGACGGCCGGTTTTACGCCGCCGCGCGGAAGATCGACCGCGATTTCCATACGCCGGTTGACGAACGCGATGTTTGCCGGCGCGCGCGATTGCTCAAACGCCGCTATACCGGCAACAGGCTGGTGCGTCATCTGATGGACAATTGCGTGCTGCGCTACCAGTGTCCCAATGCGCGCAATCTGGCGCTGGGCAGATGGGAATGCCCCGTCCCCGCAAGCCCCGGATGCAATGCCCGGTGTATCGGGTGTATTTCGCTTCAGCCGGAATCATCTCATGTTCCGGCGTCGCAGCATCGTTTCGACTTCGTACCCACGCGCGGAGAGATCGTCGAATACGCGGCGCCGCATCTGCAGCATGCCTGCAGGGCGGTCGCGAGCTTCGGTCAGGGCTGCGAAGGCGAGCCGCTGTTGCAGGCGCGGGTGATCGAAGCGGCGATACGCGAAATCCGGCGCCGCACGTCGCGCGGCATCATCCACATGAATACCAACGCAGGCATGCCGCGGGCGGTCGGCCGCCTGTGCCGCGCAGGCCTTGACAGCATACGCGTCAGCATGAATTCGGCCCAGCCGCGATACTATGCCGCATATCATCGCCCGCGCGGGTATTCGTTTGATGATGTGCTGGCGTCGATGCGAATCGTCCGCGGCCACGGCGCATGGGTATCGATCAACTATCTGGCCTTTCCGGGGTTCACCGACCATCCGGAGGAGATGGCGGCTTTCTTCCGGCTTGTGCGGACCGCGCGGCCGGATATGGTGCAATTGCGCAACCTCAATATCGATCCGGAATGGTATATCCGGGAACTCGGGCTTGAACGCCTGCGCGGCAAACCCCGCGGCATGCCGGCATGGATTGACGAAATGCGTCGCAGGTTTCCCGGCATACGACTCGGTTACTATAACCCGCCGCGTTCCGAAATCTCCCGCTGGCGGCGGGAGCATCCGCGGGGCCGGCCGTGAACATGCTGCTGCTGTTCGAACCGGATTTCATCGCGCCGGACCGCGTGCGGCTTTCCGGCCGACGCCTTGACTATGTGCGTTCCGTGCATCATGCCGGGCCGGGCGATACGCTGCGCGTGGGCGCGCTCAACGGCCGCATGGGTTCCGGCATGGTCACCGCGATATCGGACGCCGCCATGGAGATGCAGGTATCGCTTTCCGACGATCCGCCGGCGCCGCCGCCGCTGACCTTGCTTCTGGCCATGCCGCGGCCAAAGGTCCTGCGCCGTCTGATACAAGGCATCACCACTTTAGGCGTTAAGCGCATTTACATCATGCGCACGTGGCGCGTGGAAAAATCGTATTGGCAGACGCCGTTGCTCGATGAGAAAGCGCTGCTGGACGAAATGTATCTCGGTCTTGAACAGGCGCGCGACACCGTGCTCCCGCGGATTGAGGTCCGCAGGCAATTCAAACCGTTCGTTGAGGATGAATTGCCCGCGATCGCGCGCGATACGCTCCGCCTGGCCGCGCATCCGGGCGCCGGGCAGGCCTGCCCGCGCGGCGTGGGGCAGCCCGTGACGCTGGCGGTTGGTCCCGAAGGCGGGTTTATTCCCTATGAGATCGAGGCGCTGCAGAAAATCGGGTTCACGCCGGTGTCGATGGGGGAGAGAACACTGCGCGTTGAGCAGGCCGTGCCGGCGCTGGTGGGGAGATTGCTTTAATACGAAAATGCGTTCAAAACGAATTGCAGGGACGTTCAATTGAACGTCCCTGCTTGTGCTGGAGATGAAATATTTTAAACAAAGCGCGCAATGCCCATTGTATTGACAATCAATCCAGCGAAGATGCAGTATTGCCGAAAGGAAAAGCAATTCTCCCGCTGCCGCGAAAAAAGCAGCCTGTTTGTCCGGATAGCAAGGAAAATCCCATGAGGCGCGACGGTCCGATCTCCCTGATTTCATGCATATCATTTGCCGTCATTGGCTGCGCATATTACCAACAGTCAATAGCGGAAAAACCGGACGCCTCGCCCCCGCCATTTTCTAAAGTAATCGAGAACCCATCGGCGTATCTAGGCGCGCCCGTGGTCTGGGCGGGAGAAGTCATTGATTTTTCGACAACGCAGGCGGGCAGCGAGATCACGATCACACAGTATCCATTAATTGCGGACAGCATCCCCACATCGCTTCAATACTCCCAAGGCCAATTCATAGCGCAGACGTCAAAGCAGCTCGATCGCGCCAAATTCAGGCAAGGACAGGTGTTGACGGTCTTCGGCACGGTCAGCGGCCAGGTCACCAAGCCGCGAGGCAGTAATGCTCAATATTCCTATGCGACCATTCTGATTAATAAGACCCGATTTTGGAAAGAAGACCGTCCCACGCCACCCAACCACTGCGCCGAACGGACCATGGAGTATCTCCTGAATTATGGAGCGCGGCCTGATGACCCCGATGGGGTTACCTGCAATAATAATGGGTGGTATTTCGAAATAGAGGGGGAAGATACGCTTTGATGGCCTGCCGCCTGTCTCGCAGATGGAAAGTCGGTGATGGCGTTTTTACTCGATTTTGCTTGATTAAAAGGAGAAATCCGCATTATGGGTACCATGAGCCCTCTTCACTGGCTGATCGTGCTTGGAATCATCCTGCTACTCTTTGGCGGAAAAAAAATCCTGAGTTGTTCGGTGAACTCGGGAAGGGTTTAGCGGAGTTTAAAAAAGCTACGCGTGAGGCGGAACACGATGAAGGGAAGCCCCCTTCCGCCGACAATCGAAAATCAACGGACAAGCCGGAGAAAAACTGAGGCCTGCGCTATCTTGCAGCCGGGCATTGTCTTCCTCTTAAGAAAGTCAGATGACTTAAAACTAATGTCAATACCGTTCATCCGTCATCAATCAATTGCTCGCGGTTTTTTCACCTATAGCGCTATGAAGACTATATGGTATTTGCAAGGCTGATCATACTTGGCGCAATAATTCCGCCGCTTACGTGCCTGACCGTTTCCTGCCTGACCAATGGACCCACATCTCCCCCAGTGCCGCCGAATGCCAACGTTAGGAACGCTGCCGAACTCGAGGGATACCTGGACAAACCGAGCTATTTCCCAGGCGATACCATGGCAATGCAGATCCACTGTCTGGCCGATTCTTTCGCTTTCAGGGTTGTTGAGTTGGGCCTTGAAGAGACTGTACGAGCGGAATCAAGCGGCATCCCCGGGATCCGGCAGGATTATTTGGGCGATGCATTCAGTATCGGGCCGGCCTGGAAAACTTCCTGCAGATGGGTCATTCCTTCCGGCTGGTCATCGGGTTTTTATGCCGTACGTCTTGAGGCCGGCGCCACCAGCAATTCGGCTGGGGTTGACTATTATATCCCTTTTGTCCTGAAAGGCGCTAAAAGCGCAAGCATGCCATCAGTCGCGGTCATGACAAACTTTTTCACCTGGCAGGCATATAATGCGTGGGGTGGCGCATCGTTCTACGGTATGTCCCCGGCGCCGATTGTGAGCCTGCTCCGGCCTATGCCCGATGCTTCGGCTAACAAAAACCAGGGCCATGTGGGCACGCCTGAAAAACATATTTTCAATTTTCTGAAAAAGACCGGATACGCATTTCACGCGATCACGGATTATGACCTGGATAATGATTCGACCGCGCTCGATGGCTGCAAAGTCCTCATCCTGTCCGCGCATTCGGAATACTGGTCGAAGGAGATGTTCGACCGGCTTGAAGCATTTCTTGACGGAGGCGGAAGCCTTCTCGATTTTTCCGGAAACTCGATATGGTGGAAGATCACCGTACAAAACGGGCGGATGGAGGTCCGCAAGGATGGCGGCTTTCACATCATGACCGGAGAAAAGGGAGGTCAATGGGCCAGCCTGGGCAGGCCGGCCGCGGCAGTCATAGGCGTAGAATATGATCCCCGCGGCTATGATACCTATGCCCCGTTCAAGGTCGTTGACGCTTCGCACTGGCTCTTTGCCGGAACGGGTTTGCGGAATAATGATTTGATCGGGAAGTCCGGCCTTAACAAAGGGGGTGCATCGGGCTGGGAAATGGACAAAACCAACCAATATACGCCGTCCAATGCAGTGGTTCTTGCGAAAGGCACGAATCCCGGCAACGGCGGAGCCCAGATGGTTTTTTTCACCGCGCCCGGAAATGGGGGTGTTCTTTCCGCTGGATCCATCACTTTCTGCGGAAGCCTTGTGGTGGATACAAGCCTTCAGAAAATCGTGAAAAACTTTCTAGACAAGTACAGATAATTTATAGTGATGATGAAAGAAGGCCCACAGTAACCAAGGCGTATTGAGCGGGTTTAGAAAGAAGCCCCCTTATGCGCAGCATGAGAATTAATGCATTTGCATGCGGTATTTGCGCCGCTGCCGTTAGCAGGAAAGCATCCGTTTGGCGAATCCATATCGCCAAACGGATTTGGCTGCCGGCGCCATGATCACGATAGTTTACAAAAAAGAGGAAGGCAAGAAGGTCGCCACCAAAATTACCGAGCATATAGCCAAAGCAGCAAAAGGCGCCGCTAAAAATTAGGCGCAAAGAGATCATCATTCGGCAATAAGCCCTTGGCTCGATGAGCAAGGGCTTATTTCATATATTCTCCAGGCCTGCCAATAGTTAACGCGAGCAACCCATGCGCCAAGAATTTTAAATATGGCCAAGATGCTTGAGTGTTTTTTGAACCCTGCGGAGTCCCGGTGCTAGACGATTTGATGTGGGCAGGGAATCTCCTTGCATCAGGCGCCGCCATTTCCATTGACCCAAATGGTGCGCAATGTGTACGAACTCGTATACGGTAATATCTGAGGGGAGAGAAAACGACTTGAAACCTGTATTTTTAGATGGTATTGAATTGGCCTGTTTATTGCGTATAATTATACCGAAACTTCTGTGAAATATCGATTGGGCCGCCTCGCAAGCGGATAAGAGGCGTATTTATCCGATATTGCTGGTTGACATTCATCAATGGAGGCTTTCATGCGCAGCATAATGCAACTCGAAAAAGCATGCTGTTTTGGAATTATCGCCGTATCCCTTGTTTTTGCATCGCCAACTTCAGCCGATTGGAAGGCCTATTTCGGCGCCACGAAAGAGCAACAACAGAAACTTGAAGCGGCGAACAAAGCGAAGAACGAAAGTATCAAGCCGCTCCGTCAGCAGAAAGATGACCAGATCGAGCTGTTAAGGCAAAAAGTCAACGCCACGGCGTCGGATAACGATATTCAAACAGCCTTCAGGGCCGTTCGATCGAGCGAGAAGGCAATTCAGGACGCCGAGAATGGTTATTGGGATACCGTCGCCGGGTTCTTAACGCCGATGCAGCAGGCCAAATTGTTCCTGCGCGGACATCCGAAGAAGTGATTGATATCCTTTTTATCTTGAGAGTACCGAATTCTCTGTTTAAGATAGGTTGATTTTACCCTCTTTCGCAAGCCAAATTTTTATCTGTGACTGCCGGATTGCCAGATCGATCCATTGCTGCATTAGGTT
>Ga0315279_10005144_pt1 | contig 17113 bp, 16 predicted proteins | sample YL17G06_20_MG_FD_203694 | JGI IMG/M metagenome (GOLD analysis project Ga0315279, IMG submission 203694) | Sediment microbial communities from Yellowstone Lake, YNP, Wyoming, USA - YL17G06_20 | ecosystem: Environmental > Aquatic > Freshwater > Lake > Sediment | place: USA: Wyoming | collected...
TTCGCGCTGTCTCGGGAATGCGGCATATAAGTGTTGACAGATGGAACTGATGCTGCACGAACGAACTTACTCGATCAGAAGACGCTCAGCACATTCCTCGCAATCGCATGAATCTGTTTCTTGTCAGCTCCGGTGTAGAATGCGACAGAAGTCACGCCAACCTTGCCGTATTCCTCAATCGTTTCCGCAAGATCTCCCCACTTCTTGCACAGAACGGTACCCTTGCGGACATCGTCGGGAGTTACATTCTTTCCTTCTTCTTCAACCGAAACCGGGTTCGGGATACTCCAAGAGTCTTTGCGGTAGATACCCAGTGTTCTCCACTGTGTTCTCACAATTTCCTCTGGCTCTAGGAAGCTGAAAACCATCTCCACTGCAACCCCTCCTGGGCCTTTTTTGCCTGCTTCGCTCCTTCCTTGCCTGTATGCTGGGACGATTGTTTCCTTCATTGTCTGGAGATTGTTTCTTGGGCATATTGTGATCAGTTTGTCAGCATACATGCCGGCGTATCGTGCGGCTTTCTTGCCGATTGCTGAGAGATAGATGGGTATCTGTTTTCTGGGCTTTGTGTAAAGATGGTAGAAGTCTGATGAGAAGTACTTCCCTTCGAATTTGAATGGTTCTTTGGATTCCCACATCATCCGTATGAGTCTAAGACCTTCGATCAGCCGATCCATCCTCTCATCCCACTTGGGCCAGTTTCCATTCCAGAAAGGCCGCTCATTCAGGGCCTCGCCTGAACCGACGCCAAGGAGCAGCCTGCCTGGATACATGTTGTCAAGGGTAGCAGCTGCCTGTGCAACAATCGCGGGGTGGTATCTCGCGCCTATCGGGACGGTGACCCAAGGACCCATCTTGATTCGATCTGTCTTTTCCATTGCCACGCTGAGCATTGACCAGACGAATGAAGATCTCTTGCCCGAATGGAACCACGGAAATATGTGATCGCCAAACCAGACGGTGCGGAAGCCCATCTTCTCGCAATAGACGGCGGCATCAACAAGTTCCTGAGGATCGAAGTCATTCTCTCCGAGGTTGATCTGAATCTCGACTTTTCCCAAGTTGATCGCCGTAATCGAGAAGCCGTTCGCGTCTTATGTCTTTCGGCCGTAAGCCAAATGTGTTCTATCCACTATGATGTGTCCCGGAGATCTTCTACGAACTATCCACCGTCGCTTCTTCTCGGTTCTATCCATCACGCCACATTTCCCCGGACTCTTCCAAACCACGCGGTCCGGGACATATCAGGGTGGATAGCTCAGCCGTAAGCCAAATGATTGAGACCAGGTTTCCCTCGACGCACAGGCTCGCAAGTTGACAATGGCAGGGCGAATTGAGTTTCAGCCTGATGTGAGTTGGTAGCTGAGGACCTTGTCCTTGGCAAGGTTCACTATCGCGCCTCGAAGGATGCCTTCACCATACTCGCTACCGGGATTGACGCACACGGTTCTCCCTATGTTGACGACGCCTCTGGACTCGTGGATGTGGCCGTGAAGGCCTAAGAGGGGCTTGTATTTCTCTATGCATTCGCGCACTGCTGTGCTTCCAACCCCTGCCGTAACGGGTTGCCCTCCTTTCATGGCCACCTTTGGGGGATCGACGCTGGCATCCAGCATCATCGCCGTATCCAGCGTAGAGTCTATTGGAGGAACGTGCAGGTTGAATATACAGTTCCGCATATTCTCCACCTTGCCAGCTAGGCTGTCAATCAGTTCTTTGAGTTTCTCCTCAGTGACGTCGCGAGGGCACTTCCAGGGGGTCATGTTGGCCTCGCCTATGGTCATCATCTCATACTCATCGGTCAGTTTGACTACTTTGCGATCGGAGTTGATCACGTAGTCTGACTTGTCCAACACGGCATCTACTTCAGGGAGGTCATCGTTTCCTCCGGTCATTATGCACTTGATGCCTGAGTCTCTGTAGTGTTCTTCGGCGGACTTAACCCAACGCGCTAGTCTCTCAAGCATCAGTCTCTTGAAGATCTCACTGACCTTCGCGGGCTCTGCCTGCATTTCCTTCATGCCGTCGGGATCCGTATGATAGGGATAGAATCCCATGTTGCAGAGCTTCTCTTCGAGTTTCTTCAATTCATCTTCTGTCTTGACTTTCTCTTCAAGACCGAGGACTCTGCCAGTATAGGTACCGTCGGGCCACTCTACGATCGGAACCAGCATCTTCCCAGTGATGTCACCGCATAGCATGACGACGTCAGCCTCGTACATTTTGCCTGCCGTCAGGAATTTGCGGAATGTTCTCTCGCTGCCGTGAACGTCGGTACTGAAGAATATTTTGTAGAATTTCCTCTCCTTTCTCTCCGGCATCGTTTGTGTGCCTCGTGGCCCGCCACATCGAGAGGTGGAGGCTTAACTCTTTTGGTGCCACACGTGGATCGCCGGAAGGCGCAATAAGCGTCGAGTGACGCGTGATAGATTCCGCGAAGATTCTTGTTCTGCTAGAGGAGCATCTCCGATATGAGGTGCGAGATATCAAGAAAAAGTAAGGGGGAGGTTCACGCCCTTAAGCGGGCGGGACCTCTTTGAAGGCAAGTTCTACGTTGATTCCTTGGCTGGCGCGGCGTTGTTTGTTGATGAAGTACCAGACGAAGGGCACGATGTAGAGTAGAGCTGCGAAGCTCAGTGCCATGGGTGATCCCGGCCAGAGGCCATAACCTGGGATGGTGAAGTATAGATAGAATATGTAGAGGTCAGCGGCCAAGGCAACTATTCCGCATATGGTTATCGCTGGAAAGCCCGCGATCTTGTATTTGCTTGCCGGTGATGATTCATAGAGGGTCTTTGCCTTCCATGGGAAGATTATTCCAGCTATGATCGAGCAGGTGAATGCGATGCATTGAGCCGTGAGTGCCAGTTGCAGAAGTCCCCCTAGGGATGGGTATCCAGTCAGGATGACAGCAGCTATTGATCCTAACACTGTGAGCAGGATCAGAAGGGTGTCGGGAGCGCCGCGCTTGTTGACGTGTCCGAACCAGCTTGGTAGTAACCGATCAAAGGACTGAGCAAGCAGTATTCTCGATGCACCTAGATAGCCGTTGAATAGGCTGTTGGCCATAGCACCTGCAAACCCCAGGCCGACTATGATAGCGATCAGAGGATTCATGCTCACTGCCGCGAAAAGCGAATAGATTCCCATGAAGCTGAAGCCTGGAGGCGATTGTCCTGATATGGTCAAGAATCCGAGCGATTTTATGAACTCTTGTCCCATGTAGTCGTATGCCCACGCAGCTGCTACGATAAAAGTTACGAATTGTATGGCGATTGCTCCGAACTGTGTTAGCCATGCTGTCTTGAATGACTGTACGCCCTTGATTTCTCCGACAAGCTCCATGCCCATGGAGACCGCCGTCCATAGCCCGTAGTATAGCGCTGTTAGCGCGATGGTGTCGGGCCAGCTGAATCCTACGTTTGGATTGAACCCGAGATCTTTCGCCTTAGCTATGATCGAGTGATACCAGTCAGGATTGCTCTCAAACAGGTTCACATAGGTGTTGAAATTGTTTGCAAAATTGGATTGTGGAATCACTAGAAACATCACTGCAATGATGGCTATTGATAGGAAGCCGAATACCATGATGAAGTAGTTCTGGAAGATCACGTACGCTCTCAGCCCGGTTAGCATCACGTAGCAGGCGGCCCAGAGTAGGATTATCGAGATGACGCATGCAACCCATGGATTGGCAAATGATATGCCAAATTGAATCAATGATGGGTTTCCAATAGCATGCCCTACGAAGTCAAACATGGCTGGGATGATGGTCATAGCAATAGCATAGCCCGCAAGGTAGTCCCAGAATACCTGCCACCAAACAATTCCGGCGTTGGTGACGGTGAATCCCACAACTCCGCTGAGCAATCGGCTTGAGAAGACATAGTCTCCACCACTGCGAGGCATCGCACTGATCAAGCCTGAGGTGGTTACCCAGCGAATGGCGAAAAGCCCCAACAGTAGTATACATGCGATGTAGACGTTAGCTCCTGGAAACAAAGCCATGCCAAAGAAGAAGTAGAATGAAACACCGTACAGGCCTGCGATGACTAGGTATGAGTAGAACATGGCATCTCTTGGCGATAGTGTTCTGATTACTCCTGATGTTCTTCTTAGAAATACGTCAGGTTGTGACATTTTCACGACCTTGCCGGCATTCTGTGCTTGGATTAGCATAAAACACTTGCCAGAGAAACGCTGGAAAACGTCAGAGGTTTCAAATACTTGCCAGAGGAACGCTGGAAAACGTCAGAGGTTTCAAATACTAGTTCGCATTTCGAGGTAGGCGCCCTGGCAACTCAGGACCGTGCAGCAGTTCCAGGGCGAATGATGGCCTCTCACTCTATCTTTAGGACACGGTAGTCGTCCGCCACTTCTGTGTACCACTTCTGCTTCGTGCCTACCCGGCTGCGCATCTTCCAGCCCATTGACTTGGGCTGGTTCTCTATCATTGCAAGTAGCTTGTCTACCTTTTGATGAATCGTCTTCGACTCATCTGAGGAGAGCTCTAGGTATTGGCCCATCAGACTCGTGACCTTCTTAAGATTGATTGTCGAAGTGTAGTAGAAGCCCCAGTCCTTCGAGAGCAACTCCGCAATATACTTCCCGTTTATCGTCTCCTTGTCCACATCTCCTACATCATGCTCAAGGAAGAGCAGGATCAGATCTTTGATGTCCTTTGGGTTGATCTCGACAATCTGCAGCTTCTCGAGAACGATGTCTGCCAACGGAATCGTGGGATCGTCCACTTCTAGCCGTTTCTTCCAACTGACCGTATGACACATTCTAAGTTCGTCGAAGAAAACGTCCACCTGTGTTTTCCCGAGGTAAATGTACCTCTTACCTTCGGCATACGCGGGGAAGCTCATCATCCTGACGTCTGTCTTGTAACCGAGACCTTGAAGGAAACTCGTGAGTTTGGTCTTGAACTCCGAGTACGAGGCGAAGTCGATGTCGGTGGGAGTTCTCTCCATCTTCTCGTGAAAGTGCCCATACTTCGGGCAGTGAAGACTCACCGCCAAAGCACCCATCAATCTCAGCGGTATGCCTTGTTCTTCTGCCGCCTTGACTATCTTGACTGCTTCTTCAGTGAAATCGCGGAAGCTCGATAGGGTCATGGCCCCGAAACAACGGGTCGGTTTGATTATAAGCCTTCCCGAAAGGACTCGCGCTATCGGATGATACAAGTCAATCGACAAACCTGAACATGACGCGCGGCCGCGCACAGTTGAGCTGCTTCTGGCTATCTAGACCGACATATTCCTGGATTTCAGACATAGTGTTTTATTGACCTCAAAGTGATTCCCGAGCACTGATGACCGTATGACTGTTGGTGCTGCAAAACGCGAGATCGAGACTCCGGCTCTACTCATCGATCTCGACACTATGGAAGACAACATCGAGAAGATGGCGAAATACTTCAGCGGAGTCAAATCCAGTCTTCGCGCTCACACAAAGACCCACAAATCCCCAACCATCGCTCAGAGACAGATCAATGCGGGGTCTAAAGGCATATGCTGTCAAAAACTAGGCGAAGCTGAAGTCATGGCGAATCACGGCATACGTGACATTCTCATCACGAGCGAGGTTGTCGATCCGGAGAAGATACTAAGGCTTGTCAGACTCGCCCGAAGCCATGACGTGAAAGTGGTTGTGGATAATCTCAAGGTTGCGAAGGCCACATCAGAGGCCGCGAGAAGACAGGGTGGAAGGCAAGGCGTGATAGTTGAGATTGATGTCCGGAGGAAACGCTGCGGCGTCATGCCCGGTGAACCTACAGTCAACTTCGTGAAGAAAGTCATGGAATTTGAAGGGTTGGATTTTCGCGGATTGATGGGATACGAAGGTCCCTTCTTCGACATACCGGATTTCGAGAAGAGAAAAGCCGCCGCACACGAAGTCCTGCACTCGCTGGAAGAGACCGTGGACATGGTAGAGTCTGAAGGCATAGTTGTTCAAGATGTGAGTGCGGGTTCGACGAGTACCCACAGTGTGGCAGGGGAGTATCCGAAGATTACTGAAATACAGGCGGGATCATACATCTTCATGGACTCCACATACAAGAAGCTCGGAGGGCTAGATTTTGAGTGTGCCCTCACTGTGCTGGCGACTGTGATAAGCAGACCGATTCCAGAGCGAGTAGTAGTCAACACGGGTTGGAAGGCGATAACGCAGGAATTTGGAATGCCTTCAGTGAAGGATAACGAAGACGCAAAGGTGTATCACATGTCCGAAGAGCATGGAATGATCAGGGTTGATCCAACAAGCAAGATCGATGTTGGAGACAAACTGGAATTGCTACCAAGCAACTGCTGCACCACAGTCAATCTCCATGACCAATACTATGGAGTGAGGAAAGACAAAGTCGAGATCATCTGGCCAATTCTCGCGAGAGGAAAGTTCCAATAGCCCAGTTGCCGGGTTCTGCACAGTCATCCGTGTTGCTTCTCATATGGCGTGCATCCGCCATTTGGATCAGAATTAGGATTCATCGGGCGGCGTCCGTGTTCGGGAAAGTGGAGTGCCGAATGTCAGCTATATATCGGGGACTAAGTCTGACGTGCTGCGGGCGAATCACATGATGATCGAGCAGGCTCACGAAAATGTTCGTGCAATGTATGGCTCAGAGGTCGGATGCAAACGCAAGGAATTGGTAACCCCCGCGCTCATCCTCGACTTGAAGATCGTACGCCAGAATCTCGCCTATATGGCTGAACGCATGAAGACGATGCCAGCAAAGCTCCGTGCACACATCAAGGTTCACAAGAGTCCGGACATCGCACGGATGCAGATCGAGGCCGGGGCCATTGGCGTCGGAACCGCTACCATCTGGGAGGCAATCGTGATGGCGCGCGCCGGCATCAAAGACGTGTTCCTCATCAACGAGGTCGTCGGATCGGAGAAGATACGAACGGCTGCCCTTCTCGCGCGTGAAATCCCCTTGAAAGTGGCAGTTGATGAAATCGCGAACGCTGAGGCGCTGTCCGAGGCGGCCAAGCGTGCAGGTAGCGAGATCGGCTGCCTAATCGAAGTCGATACCGGCATGGTTCGCTGCGGTGTCGCCTCGCCCGAGGAGGCGCTGAGGCTGGCACGTAGAATTACCGAACTACCTAGTCTGCACCTTGAGGGCCTTACCGGGTACGAGGGGCACTGCGCGCGTGAGCTAGACAGGGCGAAGCGTGAACCGATGGCCCGCAAGGCTATGGACTACTTTGTGACCGTTGCAGACCTACTCATCCGCAACGGGTTGCCGTGCCCCATCCTCTCTGCGGCTGGCACCGCCACATGGGAGATCACCGCCGCCAATCCGCGGATCACGGAGATTCAGCCCGGTTCATACGCGACAATGGACGGCTACCATGCTGGTATGGAGCTGCGGTTCAAGCAGGCGGTCAGTGTGCTTGCGACGATCATCAGTCGTCGGCCAGACTGGATTGTCACCGACGCCGGGAATAAGACCGTTGGTGAGAGCCAGGCTATCCTGAAGGATTACGATTATTCGATCTTGCGCTACGACGAGGAACATGGAATCTTCAACATCGATGCCTCATGCAAGCTAAGGGTCGGCGACAAGGTGGAACTGCTCTGTGGCTACACGCCTTTCGCCGTCAACTACTTCGATGCCTATCATGTCGTTGAAGGTGACACTGTCGTCGACATTTGGCCGATCATCCCTAGAGGTCCGCAGCACGGCGGTCTGCTGAACGCATTCAAAGACCGTTGACCGCGGACCCTGACCCGTTCCACTATGGCCTATACAGCCAGGCACGCGCGAACGCTCCGAACCATTCTGCCGGCTGAAGCCTGTCTAATTGTCGCGACGGACGAGAGTGGGCGCCAGAATGACTATGAATACGAAGTTCGGAAGGAGAGACAAGAAGATGAAACTCTGAAGCGCAATTCCTGTTGTCGATCTCTCTCCTCGATAGAACACCAGTAGGCCCGAGGCAACTGAAGAACAAATCAAGAGATAGATCACGACCAAGTAAGGTTCAAGCTTTGCTTTACTCAGCCCTCTCTTCCACTGAGATAGATACATTCCCACTAGAACAATCTCTGATCCTAGCAGTGCCAATGAGACAATCATGCCAAGTCCCAGAGCTTCAAGCCCGTGGGCACTCAGGCCATTCACTTCTCCGAGAGGGATACAATGCCAATGCTAGCAGAGTATGTGTTGGTCATTTGGGGTTTCTGTCTCACCTACATAGGAGAGCGCGTTGTCTCGGTATTCTTCTTCCATTTTGCTAAGGAAAAGGCCGTGCCCTCAAAGACCTTTCTCCCTTCGGCTTCGCGTTTGAGTAGTTCTTGCGCATTTTCGAGCACTTGCTTCATCCTGCTTGCAGGAAACTTCACGGCCCCGTGCATATCCATGTGAATCACATCACCCGGGACAACGGTCATTCCACACACTGTCACTGGAACGCCTACAGCTGTCTGAATCATATTTCCATGCGACGGAGTGACTCCGGTCGCAAGGTACTGGAAAGTCATCCCTCGGATCTCTTCGAGATCTCTAATCGGACCATCGGTTACCACGCCAACAGCTCCAAGGGCCTTGTACTGTGCCGTCAAGTTGCCTCCAAAGAGGCCTACCCTATTGGCCAAGAATGGCTGAAACGCTTGTTTGGCCACAAGGATGACAGGTTTCCTTGTGCCGTCTAGGTGTTCTGGAAGAGCCCAACGATGCACTCCCGTGTACTGGTCTGACTTCTCGGAGAAAACGGCTGTCGCAACGAATCCGAGTCTAGGACCCAATTCGGGATACATGCATCGCATAGTGCTGTCCGTGTACCATTGCCCAAACCATGCATCGTACAACTTCAAGCATAGGTCCGATTTAGGATACGCGGCTACGACGTTACTAATGGTAGGGGTATCTATCTTCTCCAACTGCCGAATGATCTCATCCTCTGGAAGTTCTGTCATTCGATTCCGCCACATTCGCCGGCGAGTTCCTCTGTCGTCGATATAACAACAATGGATACAGCCAAACCGCCCGAACCCAAGGCGTCAAGCACATGTATGCACAACCACATCGACGGCGGCGCACGCCGAGCCAGTGAGAAGTAGGCCTGGCACACCCTGGAGAACAGGCCCAAACATCAGGCGCGAGGAGAATATTTCATCTTCTTGAACAAGAACATGCCCCAGGTAATGGAGCTCGTCTCAAAGCTCAAGGAGATTGGAGATCAGAGAGATAAGAGTCCCGGGAAGGTTGCACTCCTTGGCCTGGAACACCGGCTCCAGCAAGAGCGGCGACGAGCAACTATGGGATGAAGTCTGTTGGGAACAGTGGCTTGTATGAGGTGGCTCTCGACACGACGGCGAGTTGTTCTTCCTCATTCATGGGTCTAAACCGTTCGGCCGCATCGATCATCATGGTTGCCAATCGGAGATCTCCTGCAGTCGTCGCCGTTGCTACGTCTTGAGATAGGGCGAACCATAGTGCTTCATCAACGTCTTCTTGGGTCTCAAATGGCTGATACCAGGTGTTGAATGGCTTCTTCCCTTCGGGCCAGGGTCCTTTTGCGATTGCTTTCATGGCTATCACCCCTAGATTTCTCTTCTTTGCCAGAGCCAGTACGGGACCGTAGTCGTTCTCGGGTTCCAGATGTGCTCTCAGAACACAGTTCACCGGAAGTAGGATTGTGTCGAAGTCGAAACGCTTCAAAGCTTCTGCAATGATGATTGGTCTATGGCTTGTTATGCCCACGAACTTGACGAGCCCATGTTTCTTCGCTTCCAGTATTGCCTGTATTGCGCCATCTGGACCAAGAGTCGCTCCGAGTTCGTCTGGTTTGTCCACCTGGTGCAACTGATATAGATCGAAGTGGTCAGCCTGCAGACGGTCAAGACTTGTTCGGAGTTCCAGAGCAGCATCTTTCCAAGTTCGCTTCATTGTCTTACAGGCGAGGAAGATGTTACCTCTGTATTCCTTGATCCATGTCCTGAAGCCAAGTTCCGAATCGCCGTATGTTGGAGCCACGTCAATGTGATTCACTCCCCGATCAAAGGCGTGCTCTATGAGAGCGTCGATTTCCCTTTGTCTGGGTTTGCCAATGAAAACGGCACCACCAAACGCGAGGATCGTGCTCTTGTGTCCTGTTCGACCTAGAAGCCTTTTCTCCATTCCAAGCCAACCTCTCGTATTCCCCGTGATTTGTGTTAGGAGTGAATTATCATCTTCTGTCTTCGTGCGTACGCGCGAGTTCTGATGGCTGCTCCGCCCCGTTCTGGGCGCTTATAGTCCGCGTGTGTTATTGCATGCCTTTGCGTACACTCAGGTTGCCAGTCTGCTCCAGTCGTACCTAAGCATGTCACCGACTATGGTCTGGTACAACTTCATCCGTTCCTCGTACAGTCCTGCCCGTTCCGGATTTGGCTGAAAACGCTTCCTTGTCTTCGTGAAAGCCTTTGCCTTCTCTTCGAGATCCGTGAAGACTCCAAGTGCGAAACCGGCAAGCAAAGCCGCCCCCAGTGTTCCGAGTTCCTGCTGATCCACCACATCTATCGGGGTCATGGTCAAATCCGCTTTTAGTTGTGTCCACCATTCGGAGCGGATTCCTCCCCCTACTCCTCTGAATACATCTATCCTCGCGCCAGCTTCCTTGAATCGAGTCACGGTGTAGTGCAAATCATATGCGATACTTTCCATCATCCCTTTGACGACATCGAGACCGGTGGCGGCGAGAGTAAGGCCCATCAGCGCGCCGCGCAGCTGGCTTCCTCCAGCCCACGGGACAGTCGCGCCTGAAACATGAGGAATCGCCATTACGGACCCAGGTCCTAGGCCGGTTGCCTTGAGCTTTTGATCTGTTTCCCCAAGGTTGAAGTTCACGAGGCCTCTCGCCCAATTCATTGCTGCGTTTCCGGTTGGGTTGAGCGCATAGATCGCCATCGTTGCTTTGGCGGGGAAAGGTCCGATCGAGACGCCCATTTCCGTGAGCCTCGAAGCTTGAGGAGAGGACTCGACGGGCAGGAGTATGTCCTCCCACGAGCCACTGATCAGACACCCAGTTCCAGCCTCAGAAACGCCGGAGCCGATGGCACAACAAACGACATCATTGGCGCCTACTCCCAGCTTGACATCTTCACGCAGACCCAACTGGTTGGACACGTCTCTTCTCAGAACCTCAATTGCCTTTCCCCAGGGTTCGACTTCGGGCAGTAGCTCTGGTCTGATCTTGAATTGAGAGAGACGTTCAGGCGACCATTGGTGAGTCTTGAAGTCATAGACAAGGTATCTTCCCGCGCAGCTTCTATCGATAATGGCTCTGCCGGTTAGTTGAAGAGAGAGGAATTCGCCCCATCCAAGAAAGTACCTAGCCTTCGCCATCACTTCCGGACGATTCTTCTCCCACCATAGCAGCCTGCAAACGGGGTCCATTCGTTCGGGCAGATGCCACAGAACTCGAACCATCTATCCGCAGGATACTGGCTCAGAATTGTCTTCTCCAGTCCGCTTTCGCGGGTGTCGGCGGTCATTATGCAGGGGCCGAGCGCCTTTCCGTCCGCGTCAACGGGAAAGGCCTCTCTCATCGAAGCAGAAATCCCAATCCCCATCGGCGGATCCCGCTGGACCGGATTCAATGCAGCCAGCCTGTGCAATGCATCTGCGGCGTTCCTCCACACCTCATCTGGGTCGACTTCCCAGGCACCGGGGTGGGGATGATGTGGAGTATGAGGCGCTTCAATGCTCCCGAGAAGTGTTCCGTTCAGGCTATATGCTGCAATTTTCGTTCCGCTGGAACCCACATCAATACCGATTAGCCTCATCTCGATGCTCCGGCTAGAAGAGACGACTCTGTCAGTGTCTGGTTGTGACTCAGAAGATCTATGCCTTCTCTCTGAGCAGGTTATCCATGAAGCGTTTGGCCCTGTAGGCGGCTGAATCAGGATCTTGTTGGTAGTTGAATGTCATCTCTAGAGAGAGGTAGCCAGCGTAGCCTGATTCTCTGAGGGATCTCATGAACGGTTGGAACTGGACGGTTCCGTCGCCGGGGACGAGGCCTTGGTCCATGGTGCCGCCGTTGTCGGAGATGTGGATGTGATAGAGTTTGTCTCCAAGGACCTTGGCGAAATCGGTACAATTCTCATGGGTAATATTCTGATGTGCGATGTCAAGAAGGCATCCTAAGTTTGTCGCATTCACGTCACGAGAAAGCTGTAGGAAGTCGTGCAGGGTTGACATCAGGTTCGTTTCGATCGGAGGGCAAGGTTCGGCAGCCAACTTGAGGCCAAGCGATTTTGCGCGGTCTGCGCATTCTCCCACCGCTTGAACGAGCAGTTGCCATGCGTTTGACTTGGACTGGCCGTATAAGCACTTCCCAGGTGCCATAGACATCATTGGCGCTCCGAACTTGGCTGCACAGTCAAGGCTTGCTTTGAGGAATTCGATACTCTGCCTCCGATACTTCTCATATGGGCTTGCTGGGTTGATGTAAGGTGCAGGATAGAACTGATCAGGTGTCAGGCATGGGACCTCAAGTCCCGCTTCTGCGATCGCTCTCTTTCGGTCTCGTATCGACTCGTCGTCCATATCAAAGGTGTACGCGTGGGGGCGACATCCCCAAATTTCAATCCCATCGTATCCAAGCGAAGCAATGCGTTTCACAGCCTCCTCAAACGGGTAGTTGCACCAGATTCGATTACATATACTGAGCTTCATCGGCTTGACCTGCATCATTGACAACTCTATCTCATGATGCCCGAAATCAGTTCATAAGCCTTGGTCCACTTTGAAAGCATTTCATCTCGGTTCTCCTGCTCTGGTTCTGACTTTGGACTTCAAACTCAGGGTCGATTTGACTCGGTGGAAAATGACTCGGACTCGCAGAGGTTGCATGAAGTTTCGTATGAAATACTCGTTTCGCTTCGTCCCACGTGAACAAATCAAATCCCTGGAAGAAGCCTTATTATTGGTACGTTGTACCCGTGGTGCGATGATGAACTGTGCCGACCAAACTACGTTTTTTCGGGATTTCTGCTTTCGAGATAACTACCAGTAACGGAACGAAAGTGTTGATAGATCCATACCTCGACGCGAATTCAGCATCTCCTGTCAAAACGGATGACTTGAAACAGGTCGATCTGATTCTTGTAACGCACGCGGCTTATGATCACTTGGGAGACGCCTGCAAAATAGCCAAGAAATTCAAAGCTCCGGTAGTGTGTGGGGCGGATGTAAGAGCGCACCTGCTCAAAGAAGGTATTGCGCCGGAGAAACTGATCGGTATTGTCTGGGGCATCACTGTAGAAGTGGCTGGAGTGCGGGTAAGGTCCGTTGAGAGCAGGCATTGGTCCAACATGATCGACAAGGATGGGACATACCGCTCAGGACCACCGATGGGCTTCATCGTACAACCGGCTCCGGATGCGAGGATCTATCATTCAGGAGACTCAGCATTATTCAGCGATCTCAAACTGGTAGGTCAACTCTACAGACCCAACATCGGGCTAATCAACGTGAGTGTAGGACCTGTTGGAGGTTGGCCTCTCCTCACAGGAGAGATGACGCCTTATGAGGCGGCTTTGGCGGCCGAATGGCTTGGCCTCGACTACGTGATCCCGACCCACTTCGCAAAGGTTGATGCTGATGTCGAGGCGTTCCTCAAATTGATGAACAACATGGCATCTGATCCTAAGCCGCACGTCAAAGCAGTGCTGTTGAAACCTGGCGAGACTTTCACGTACCCGGAACGGTAGTGGCTTGAAGCGACTTAGCCAATTATCGGTGGATACTACAACGACCCCAGCAGTCGCCTTTTTTGGGCATTGCTTCCGCGTATTTGAGTCATTGTGATGAGCATTTGAAGGGGCTGCAATGAAGTGAGTGGGCTTGGCGGGTCGGTTGCCTACCGGTACTCTCCTCGACTAGATACAATCTTCCTGAATATCACGAACCGGTGCTCAAACAGTTGCAGCTTCTGCGTGAGGAATTCTACCCCTGGTCTTTCCGGTTACAGGTTGTGGCTCGATCGAGAGCCGACCGACGATGAGATCTGGGCTGCGTTCCATCATGAAGTGAAGTCTTCGGACAGAGAGGTGGTCTGGTGTGGCTTTGGCGAACCCACCATTAGATTGGACACGGTTCTCAATCTGACCAAGAGGATCAAGCAGAACTATCCGAATCTGAATGTCCGCGTGGACACTGACGGGTTGGCCAACCTAAGGAACGCAGGCAGGAATGTAGCGAAGGAGTTGAGTGAGGCCGGCATCTACTATGTGTCGATAAGCCTCAATGCAGAAACCCAAGAGAAGTACGAGCGGCTCTGTAAACCTTCTCTGCCAAGCTCATATCAGGGCGTACTCGACTATGCCAGAGGTTGCAAAAAGCACATCCCCCATGTGAGATTGACCGTCGTGAACCTCGAAGGCATAGACACCGGCAAGTGCAGAGAGATTGCTGACGATCTAGGTTGCGACTTCGAAGTTAGAGGCTAGCATCAAGACAGAGTCTGAAACCTAGTCTGGGGAATAGTGGTGCCATACTATCCATCGCGAGTCTGGGGGCCTCGAATTCAAACTATTCATCTTGAAGCGAGCCTTCCGTGAAGAACACGCATAAATGTGGAATCGCACCGCTTAGACGCGGTGTCTGGGGAAAGACGATGACTCGCACGATTCTCGTCACAGGTGGTTCCGGCTTCATCGGTAGCTATGTCCTGCGTCGGCTGGCAGAGCGGGGCGACACGGTCTTGAACTTTGATGTACGAGAACCGGGGGCCAGGGCGGCTTGGTGGCTTAAACCGGTTGCTAACCGTATTCGCTTCATAGAGGGGAGCATTGAAGATTGGAGAGATCTGGTCACGGTTGTGAAGGCGCACCAACCCGAGGCCATCATCCACATCGCGGCCATCATGAATCCACCACTCCTAGTCAAACGGCCGAGTCTGGGAATGACTGTCCACATTGTAGGTACCTACAACGTTCTCGAAGCAGCCCGCCTATTTGGCGTAAAGCGAGTCGTGAATTTCTCCAGCATTGGCGTATTGCCGGGCATTCAATACGAGCCGGTGGATGCGAATCACCCGGTGGTCCTTGCGACCGAGGGGCCAGGGTCGAGTCTCTACGGCGCGACCAAGCTGGCAGGCGAGGCTCTCTGCTGGGCTTACAATCAATCCTTCGGAGTGGACTTTATCACGCTGCGACCCTCGGCGGTGTACGGTTTCGGCATGCAGTGGGGGATCTTCATCAAACCGATGATTGAGAATTCTGTGCGTGGCTTGCCTACGCGTTTCGAGAAGGGCCGCGAGTTCCCGCGCGACTACACTCACGCATCTGACGTGGCTCAACTGGCGGTGAAAGCCGTAGACATCCCAGCCGACAAGGTGCACGACCGCGTCGTCTATGCGGCTACAGGCCGGCCTCTGGTCACGGCTGGCAAAGTGGCCGAGATTGTCAGAAAGCTGATCCCCAGCGCGGACATTGAGATCGGATCCGGTCTGTCAGAAGCTGACATGCTTGAGATACGGTTTCGAGGAGTATTGAGCATCGAAAACGCAAGACAAGAGCTGGGCTATGATCCTCAATTTGGGGATATCGAGAAGGGAGTTGCAAACTACATTGAAGTATATCGACAGTACATCGCCGAGCATGGCGAATAGTTGACCATTTCTAATCAGAGGGGAGTTTCCGCACGGAGATTCTATCTGCTTCCTAAGTTCGGGGTGAAGTCGTTCGAGCACCCTCATTCGATTGCAAATGTAGCTGTCGCTCTTCCATTATCTTCGAGCTATCTCCCCCATTGTCCAACCTTTTGAGATCAGGTTCTTGTATCCCCTTACGACTCATGGCCGAAGAACGAGAAACGACATGAACGCAACGAACAAGTTCGAACTACTCGGAAACGAGTCCTCCCGTCCAGCACTAGGGATTCGACTTTGCTCACGCATCAGTATATGACTGAGACTTCAAGAAAGGATGAAAAAGGCTTTGCGCACCGTCCACTGCCACGACTTGCCCGGTCACATGTGCCGCCTCGTCCGATGCGAAATACGCGACGAGATGTGCATGGTCAGCTTCTTCGGCCATATGGCCGGCCGGGATAAGATCCACCATGGCATCCAAGTCAAGCCCGCGCTCTTTTGCTGACACGGCCAACATTTCCGTGCGCGTCATACCTGGGCAGAGGCAATTCACTGTGATACCATGCGAAGCCATTTCCACAGCTAGGCAACGCGTGAAATGTATGACGGCAGCTTTCGCGGAGCAATAAGCAATCTCGTCCGTGCGCACAATCATGCCGGCGATAGAAGCGATATTGACGATGCGTCCCCCATGGCGTGGAATCATCTTCCTAACGGCTGCTTGCGAACAGAGGAAAACGCCCTTGGCGTCTACAGCGAATGCCTTGTCCCACGCTTCCTCGGTGAACTCTACCGCAGACGCGGAATTGAGAATGCCCGCATTATTCACCAACAACCATAACGGGCCTAACTCCGCTTCGACTCGATCGATCATAGCTATGACTTCGGCCCTACGAGAGACATCGCCGGGCAACGGCAAGACGCGCAATTCCTCTGCGCGAAATTCTTCGGCCGCAGTTTCCGCCAGAGCGAGGTTTACGTCGTTCAGGCCGACGCGCATACCCTTCTGAGCCAAAACACGAGCGATCGTCCTGCCAATACCGCGACCACTACCGGTCACTATGGCGACTCTGTCTTTCAGGTCTGACATGCTCTTCTCCTCATTCCAGCTACGAGCGACGTTCATCTTACCGACAGTGTTGATGTGAGAAGCTATAAGATGCTCCGCTATACCTCCACGAAAACGCCGGGAGAAATATGGAAGTCCAACCCGAAATCCTGCTTGAGATGTATCGCCGCATGATTCGCATCCGAGAGTTTGAGTTGGCGGCGATGGACTTGTTCAAGCGAGGCCAAGTGAAAGGAACTGTGCACCCTTACATTGGCCAAGAAGCCTCAGGGGTCGGTGTTTGCATGACGCTACGCCGAGACGACCTCATAGCCGGCACACACCGAAGCCATGGACACAATATCGCCAAAGGGGCCGACTCGAAGAGAATGATGGCGGAAATCCTTGGCAAGGAGACAGGCTATTGCAAAGGGCGTGGAGGATCGATGCACATCGCGGCCTTCGAGACAGGTAG
>Ga0315279_10005145_pt1 | contig 17113 bp, 16 predicted proteins | sample YL17G06_20_MG_FD_203694 | JGI IMG/M metagenome (GOLD analysis project Ga0315279, IMG submission 203694) | Sediment microbial communities from Yellowstone Lake, YNP, Wyoming, USA - YL17G06_20 | ecosystem: Environmental > Aquatic > Freshwater > Lake > Sediment | place: USA: Wyoming | collected...
TATCCGAAAGCAATTGTAAGTTACGGGCGTATACATCTTAATACTAGAGATATAACTTTATTAAATTTGGCTTTAAGAAAAAATGATCAATTACTGTTAGTAGAGTTACATTCTCATCCTCCTGGGGCGGACGGGCAGAATAAGTTTGATGCCAAGAATGCGTTGTGTTATCATCCTGGATTCATCACGATTGTTGTGCCTGATTTTGGATATCCCTATTTTTATGATTTGCGTAAGTGTTATGTGTATGAATATGTAAAAGCAGGAAAGTGGTATGAGTTGAAATCTAAGGAAATCGAAGATAAATTTATTGTTGAAGATACCGTTATTGAAGTAGACAACAAATAAGATGGATCCTTCTAGAACGATTTATGCTTTAAACAAATTGATTGGTAAGGATAGTGATAAACCCATTACAGAAATTTTTACTAGTCTAAACGTTGCAGTTACGGTAAGTGAACAAAGTGCGACTTCGGAAAATTCTCAATTAATACTAACATTCCTCTCAAATTTGCTTTTTCGTTTAACTCCAGCAATTGGCTTAATAGACTTTTTACTTCCCACAAATTCCGTTAGATCTATTCCTACACTTCCTAAATGGAAAAACACTTTTTTGAAAGAAACATTATTAAATATGTTTGAGTCTATAGCCCCAACAATGAAAGTAAGATTTAATGAAAACCCATTAAGCGCTTACAGTGTTGTTATAGTAATTGGAGACAAAACTCCGGGCAATTTAGTTGGCAAAAAGCAATTATTTATTGGCAGCGATGGCTGGAATGCAAGCGTATCAACTGAAAGACCCATTACAACCCAAACGATAGCTAATCCCTTTGGTGCTTATGCCGCAGCTATTTTGGCTTGTTCAGAAACTTTCAAACTTTATCTATACCAACGACAAGATATTATTAAGTCCATTCGAGTTATTCCATTGAAAAACAAACTTGAGTTTTCGACCTTCGATTATTCTGTAAATAACAAGAAGTCTACACCTGATCTTCCAAAGGCAATTGAACTGCCGAATCTAACGATAGTTGGATGTGGGGCTGGAGGCGGAGCTGCTCTTTTTTCTTTGGCATCTCTAAGCGACTTAAAATGCAATCTTGTTGTCATAGATAGTGACAAGGTAGTTGATACTAACTTAAATAGATACATTTACGCAGACAATAATGATATTAATCAATATAAAGTAAATTTAGTTGAAAGCCTATTTGGACATCAAAGAGAAATAACAGTGAAACCATTCACTGGGCCATTTATCGAAGAAAAAGGGAATTTGCGTAGAGAAAACTTTGAATTTGTTCTTGCTGCAGTTCATACAAAAGAAGCACGGAAACAAATCCAATATGAAACTCCTAAAATAATCTGGGATGGCGCAGCCACTGAAAGAGGCGAATTTAAAATTTGGCGGATTCAATTTGGAAAAACTCAATGCATGCGATGTAAGCATCCTACGGAAAATAACCCTGAGTGGGAACGTGCGGAAGGCGTTTCGAAAATAACTGGGTTGAGTCCCAAAGCAATATTTAAGAAAATAACAAATAATGATTTTTTTACAGAAGATGAAATAATAAGAATAAGAAATTTCTGTGCTAAAGAAAAATTATCTTTTGAGTTGCCTATGGAAGGACAGGCTTTTAGTGATTGGGAAAGAAATAACTGTGGTAAGATGAACATCCCACAAATAAAAGAAGAGGTTCCGATTCCTTTTGCTCCTGTAATGTCGGGAGTTCTATTGGCTGGAGAGATAATAAAAGAACACTATTTTCCTGATAATGTTTTAAGTTCTCAATATTGGAATTCATTGCTCGGCACATTTAATAAACATATAAAGCCAGTTTTATGCAAACCCAAAGAAAATTGTCCTTTATGTAAAGACCCTGCCATTATTAACCAGTACAGGCGTTATTGGAAAGCATAATTTTAAAATAGTATCCATTTTCTCATTTTTACCAAATTTCTAGCTCTAATTTTGCTTTTTTTAGGCTTTGCCGACACTGGCTCGGCATGCCGCCGCTAGAAGGCGGTATTTTTTTGTCTGAGGCGGCATAGTGGACGAGCCCGAGCTAAAAACTGCTTGAAGCGAGGAAGCTGCGGCTGGGGCTGCCGCCGCCCAGCCCCAGCCGCAAGCCGAGCCGAACACGCACTGCATTACCACGAAGCGAGCGGCCAAGCGAGCGCCAAAGGAGCCCCGCTCCCAAGCGGGGCGACTGGTGCAGGGAGCACAAGGGAGCGCCCCAAGGCACGGTGCCTATAAATCTTTCTTCTTGCAACCGTGGATTGTATTTGGTAAGATTATAGCGAAAGTTCGAGAATTAAACCAAGGGGAGCCATGCTTGATAAAGGAGTTACTCTTAAGAGTAACTCCTTTTTGTTTTTGGAACAAAATTTTTTGAGGAACTGCTGGGCTTGCGGCTGCCCCCACCCAGCCGCAAGCCTGAACATTTAAAAGAGGAGCGGGATTTTTAACTTTTCTAAAGAAAAGGATTTATTTGGATGTACAACCGATTATTATCGATAAATAGGCATACCAGATATGGGATGTCCATTGAATAAAATAGCAATATCATTATTGATAATGTTATTTCGCAGATCCAATGATTTTCCCATGCCAGTTACGCTTTCATTTAATTTTGCATAAATAGAATCTAATCCGGGAAACATCGAAAAAACTATTTCTTGAGTTTCTTTCCATTTATGGTAATAAAAACTTTTCTCTAATGAAATTGATTTATCCTTGGTCATTTTAGGACAAAGTAACAAAGAACATGCAAACGGCTTATAGTCATGGATGGAGCATCTATTTGCTTTAATGTCTCTGAAAATACAATTCAAATCGCGAATATTGATATAAGCAGTATCAAACATTTTTTGGGGCAAGCGATTCCCACTTGCATCTACCTTTACGGGAGATAACACAAAAACAGGTGTGCAAGAATCATTAGGCGCGCAAAATTCAGCTATAAGACACCGATCAAATAACTGCCGCCGAGATAAATTGAAGTGTTTTGCCAAGATATCAATTTGTTCTGGGATAAAAACACCGGGTACCTTACAACATTCACCGCAGTTAATACAGGGCTGAAAATATTTATTTAAATTATCGTTATAAATGTTCATTTTATTGCTCTTTTGTTAGCTCTCAACCTGATTAATGGTGTGAAATTCAGTTTTGTATTATCCGCCGCCCGGCCGCAAACCACGCTCTCTTCAAGAGGGGCGAGATTTTTAACTTTTCTAAAGAAAAGGATTTATTTGGATGGAATTTTATAATCGATTATATTTTTTCTTTATAAATTTACTTATCCAAAGATATTTTAGGCAATTTAAGGAGACATATCTCAAATATCTCATAAATATTTTTCCCTTAATTTGTCAATACCAAGCCAAAATGCAGCGGCTCCAGGTGGTATCATAATCTCTGGATTAACTGTGTTGAGAAAGTCCATATCATTGTCAGAATAAGATAACCTTAGATTTTTTAAAACTTCATCGTTGAATTTGAATTCATCTGCTTTTATAGAAGTATGTGTCTTCCACCACTCTGGATCATTGATTAAAAGAAGCAAACAAACCTCGGGTCTTAGATTTAACAAGCTTACCGCTAAACCTGTAACTGTAAGAATAGCAGAACCTTGTTTTAATAATTTTTCTAAATAAACTATGGGCTTGTGATATTGAATATATGTATGGATATCTAGTGGTTTGCCTGCCGTGGGAATATCAGAAATATTAAATAACTCTTCCAAATATTCCTTAAGTACGTTATCCTTTGCATTAAGATCCATTTCAAGATTTCCTATCGACTGAAACATTCCGGATGGAATTACATGTATCAGTCCCGAATGGATACCTACTGTTTTATCTGAGCGTCTTAAAAGAAGCATTTCGAGATCTATCTTATTTTTCTTGAATACTAAAAGACATGATATACCTAGACCACATACGCGTTCCTTCCCATGTCGGATTGGATCAGCCACTAAAGAACTTAGTTTATTTCTCAAAGAGGTTTTTCTATCTATTATTTTAGGCGTTCGGTAACCTCGGGTTAAAATACTTAACAACTCGTATTCCAATACATCGCATGAATCGAGTACATCCTCGTACCGTCCCACGCCGCAACGCAAAATACCATTTTTATCATCAAATTCATGCATTGTATAGGTATTAACTTCGCTATATTCTTTATCGCGCTTTTCAACATCAATTTTTCTTATTTCTCTTTCATACGAATCTTTAAACCTTCGATACTTCGGAGAGTAAATGGTCCCAATTTTATCGTATCGGTCAGACACCAAATTAAAACTCAAACTATTTTGTGGAAAAACTACTACAGGAAAAACATGACCATTGCGTTTTAAAAAAGGGTAGTTAGGGTATTTGTACATCAAGAATTCATACAAAGCAGGATTTTCGAATTGTGCTTGGAGTAAATCCATCTTTTTCTTAAGATGAGTATATCTTAATTTACCCAAAGCAGGCCCTATTGTTTTAGGGGCTATATTTCCCACAATCTTCAATACTTCCAATACTTTATCCCACATTTCTAGGTTTAAGTTGAAATGTTATGATTTTCTCCCAACTAAATTGTCAATGCTAATATTTAAAGCCTCTGCAATATTTGTAACTGTTTGTATAGAGGGGTTAGGCGTATAACCTGATTCTATTTTTAAATAGGTGCTGTAAGGAATATTGGCTTTCCTTGCAAGCTGATCCTGAGATAGTCCTAATTTCTCTCTTTGTTTCTTTATATTCTTTGCCAACATTTTGCTTGACAATATATCCATTTATGGGTATCCTAATATGGTAGTTATAATTTAATTATCCAATATGAAGTTATTTTAACTCTAAGGAGGGCAAAATGCAAGCTAAATGCGCTATATATACCAGAGTCTCAACCGATAGCCAAGCTGAAGTTGAATTTAACTCCTGCCAGGCTCAAGAGGAGAAGGTTAAATCTTTTATTAATAGCCAAGAAAATTTTTTGGTTTTTAAGGTGTATAGCGATGCTGGGTTTAGTGGTGCTAATTTAGAGCGCCCTGCGCTGCAGGAAATGCTCAGAGACATGCAAGAAAACAAAATAAATGTTGTTCTTGTCTATAAGATAGACAGGCTCACACGCTCACCCAAAGATTTTTATGCATTAATTGAGATCTTTGAGCAATACAAGGTGGACTTTATTTCTATTACTGAGAGATTTGATACCTCTACCCCATCGGGCCGCCTCCTGCGTAACATTATGCTCACCTTTGCGCAGTTTGAAAGAGAACTCACCAGCGAACGTACAAAGGATAAGCTGCTTGAGCGGGCGCAAAAAGGCATGTGGAACGGTGGTAATGTACCTTTCGGTTATAAAGTAGTGGATAAGCGGCTGGTGCCAGATGGGCAAAAATTAACTGAGATTTTTGCGATTTTTGCAGAAAGTGGCTCCTTGGCTAAAACCTATAAGCTATTAAAAGATAGACGAATACTTAATAATAAAGACTTACCTTTTAGCAAGGCCCATTTACAAAGTATATTAAGAAATCCTGTCTATATCGGTAAAATGCGATTCTCCGGAAAGATTTATCAAGGAATGCACCAGCCGCTTATCTCGGAAGATTTATTTAACTATGTGCAGCAATTTCATAGAGAAAGATTTAGAAGGTTACGTTTATATAAAGATTATCTCCTTGCTGGTTTGATCCACTGCGCAGAATGCAACTCCTTTATGACACCTGCGCATTCTACTAAAAAATCTTTGAAGCGCTACTATTATTACCGATGCACCAAAACCTTTAAGCAAGACTGGAACGCCTGCTCTATACGTCACGTTAATGCGGATAGATTAGAAAGGTTTGTAATAGATAATCTAAAAAGAATCTCCGTCGATAAGCATTACATCGATAGTTCGATCTTCAAGCTCAATTTTGAAGCTTTGGGGGTGCATAAAGGACTCGAACTATCAGCATCATGCTCCCCTATCGACCCAAAAACAGTACAACAGAACCTTAAAAACTTAGTAGAATACTTAGAAAAGGCAAGCAAAATTGAGCAGGCTTTGGCAATAAAAAGATACATTAAAGACATCCTTTATTCTAAAGAATCCATCCAAATAAATATGCTTTGCCATCCGGAAGTTATTGACAGACAAAGCATTAAAAATCCCGCCCCTCTTTTAAATGTTCAGGCTTGCGGCTGGGTGGGGGCAGCCGCAAGCCCAACAGTTCAGGAAAATTTTTTAGCCCAAAAACATAAAGGAGTTACTCTTAAGAGTAACTCCTTTATCAAATATGGCTCCCCCGCGAGGACTCGGACCTCGGACCTGGTGGTTAACAGCCACTCGCTCTACCAACTGAGCTACGGGGGAATTGTAAAAATATTCTACACGAAATAGATTACCAGTCAATCCTTTTTTAGGGACAGTCCCCTTCGGGGACAGTCCCTAACTCAATATTTCGTCTTCCAAATCCTTAATCTTGTTATCGATTTCGGAAATTAACTTCTCAATCTCCTTCATGCGACGGCCGTATTCCCTGGCTGTATCCTCATCGCGGTAAATATGTGGATTGGATAAGGCGCGTGCCTTAGCATAGCTTTCCAGGCGAAGTTTCTCTTTTTCTTTCTCCAGTTTATTTATGCTGTTACGCAAAGAGACATTATGTGCCTTGCGTTTATTCTCCTCTTCTCTGCGCAGCCTCTCTTTTTCTCTGTGCAGCCTCTCTTCTTCTTTTCTCTTTTCTTTCGCAGCGGCTCTTTCTGACTGCCTGGCTTTGGCTTGCAGACTATGCGCTTCATTAAATATTTCTCCTTGGTCCTTCTTCTCTAAATAATAGTCGAAACTGCCAGAGAATTTTCTAATCCTGCCGTCTTTAACTTCAAAAACCGTATTTGCAATGGAACGGACAAAATAAATATCGTGGCTGATAAACACAACCGTTCCCTCATAATCTGTTAATGCCTTAACCAAGGCATCCACTGCATCTACATCCAGATGAGTGGTGGGTTCATCCAGCAGGAGAAAATTCGGCGGATTAATCAAAAGTTTAGCCAAAATAAGCCGGCTCTTTTCACCTCCGGAGAGCACTTTAACCCTTTTATCAGAATCGTCACCCGTAAAAAGAAATGCCCCGAGAATTGTGCGTATAGTCTCTTCAGACATAAAACCGGGCGCAGCAGAGTACGCTTCCTGTAAAACGGTATTCTCAGGATTAAGTACATCCATGCGCGTCTGGGAAAAATATCCGATATCTACATTGTAGCCGACAATACGTAAGCCGCTATCAATATCAACCACCCCGGCCAGAATCTTTAAGAATGTGGATTTACCTGCCCCGTTCTCGCCGACCAAGACTGTTTTCTCACCCTGCTGTATCTCAAAGCTCAAGTCTTTATACACCTGAATATCACCATAAGATTTAGATATTCCTTCCAGTGCCATTACCTTGTAGCCGCTTCTTGCGGTAGGAGGAAAATGGAAATTTCCTATACTCTCCCTTAAATCTGGGGGCACTACAATCTCCTCCTCTTCCATTCTTTCTAAAACCCTGCGCTTGGCGCGCACTGACGCAGCTTTATTCGGCTGTGCATGGAAACGGTCAACGAATCTCTGTAACTGCTGGCGCTTCTTCTCCTGTTCCTTAAACTGCTTCAGGAGATAAGTACGCTTTTCTTCTTTTATCCTCTGGTAATGTTCATAATTACCGTGTACTTTAAAAATTGAACCGTTCTCCAGAATCAAGGTGTAATTCGTCACTTCATTCAGAAAAGCCTTGTCATGGGAAATCATAATAAATGTGCCGTCGAAACCGGCCAGATAACCTTTAAGCCATAAGGCGGCGTTTAGGTCCAGGTAATTCGTCGGCTCATCAAGAAGTAAAAGGTCATAGTGATAGGTTAAAAGTTTGGCTAATAAGGCGCACATCTGCCAGCCGCCGCTCATTTGAGCTATGGGGCGGTTAAAATCTCTTTCTTTAAAACCAAGCCCCATTAAAATCTTCTTGGCCTTATGTTCCAATTCGAAATATCCTAGCGTCTCTAAATTATGCAAAACCTCTCCGTAATGTTTCAAGCCGGCTTCGTTTCTTTCCTCAAGCTCTTCCTTTTCTTTTTTAAGACGCATAATCCTCTCATCACCCTCGGTCAGCTCAGATAAAACCGAAGCTTCGGATTTAAAACTCGCCTCCTGGGGAAGATATCCTATGTGGATATTTTTATGGACTACTACACTTCCTGCCGAAGGCTCTATTTCCTGTAATATCAACGAAAAAAGCGTAGTCTTACCTGAACCGTTTGGTCCGATAAGACCTATCTTCTCTGTGCGGTTTATGCTTAAGGAAATATTCTCAAAAAGGACTTTCTTACCGTAACTCTTAGATAGGTTGGTAATGGTTATCACGGCAATTAAACTGGCCGGCGGGATTCGAGGGCCTTAGATAAGGTGGTGGCGTCTGCGTATTCTAAATTAGAACCCATAGGAATACCTATGCCTAAGCGCATCAACTTCACGCCGAGCGGCTTAATTAATTCGGCAAGGTATAAAGCAGTGGTCTCTCCTTCTGTATCTGCATCAGTGGCTATAATTACTTCCTGAATATTATCCTGTTTTATCCTATTAAGCAAACCATCGATCTTTAAATCACTGGGCCCCTTACCCTCCAAGGGCGCTATGGAACCCAATAGTACGTGGTATACGCCGTTAAAGTTTCCTGCCTTCTCTATTGCGCTGACATCGCTTGGCTTTCCCACGATACAAATAATATCTTTCTTTCGACGGCTGTCCTGGCATATACGGCATAATTCCTGCTCGCTAAAATTATTACAAATACGGCAAAACCGGACATTCTCTTTTACTTTTAATAACGCATCTGACAAACTCTGTATCTCATCGCGAGGAGCATCAAGGATGTATGTGATCATGCGTTCGGCACTGCGCCTGCCGATTCCGGGAAACTTCATTAATTTTTCTATTAATTTTTCAATGGATTCTGTATAGGCAGACATTATTCCTCTTTAATCACCCGCCCATTAAACGTATCCAGGGCAGATTTAATAAATGAGTTGGCTTCGTGGCTATTCTTTTGCGCTACTTCTTTAGAAAGGGTAAAGTTAACTCTTATATTAGTATTCAATAATTCTGAAAATATTTTTTCTATAATTGCCTTATTTTCTTTGCGCTCAAGTGATTCTTTATGTAGCGAATAATTCATGGGAAATGAGACAATCAAAACATTATTCTCTAATTTGGTTGGGATACCTTCGTCCAGATAAGTTGCCACTGACATCTTAATCCTGGATAAACTATTAATCATATTGCGCCATATGCTTTTTACATTATCTAAAGAGGTAGATTGAATTTGAGCTACGGGGTTTGGTACATTATCTTCTTTCTTAATTGCTTGCTTCAGCGGTTTTTCTTCTATAGAGACGGAGTTTGACTCTTTGGAATGTTTTGGCGGTGATAAATTCGAAATCGAGCTTTTTTTATCATGTGCCAGCTTGACTAAACTTATCTCCAAAGGAATACGTAAAGACTCAAGCCTCTTGGTCATCTCTTGCGTATTTACTAAAGTATTAAAAGCGCTGAATATCTCTTCTAAGCTAAAGGCGTTGGCTTGCTGTAATAATTTATCGCAGATCTCCTTAGGCAGATCTATCAGCCTGGAATCTGCCTGGGTAATCTTTGCGATCATAAGATTACGGAAATGCTCAATGAGATTTATCAGGAAATTACTTATATCTTTGCCGCTGTCAATAATATTGTTAAATAACTCCAGTGCGCCACGCGCATCTTTATTTATTATTTTATCAGTGATATCAAAGAGCGTATCCTGCTCTACCAACCCAAGCATAGAGATAACATCTTTAAGGGAAACCTCATCTTTGGTAAATGATATTAACTGGTCCAATATGGACTCTGCGTCCCTTAATGAGCCGTCGCTGCTTTTGGCAATGGCAAATAATACTTTCTTATCTATATTGATTTTCTCGGCTAGCCCTATCCTTTCTAACTGGGCGATAATTTCCATTACCGAAATCCTGCGGAAGTCCAGGCGCTGGCAGCGCGAAAGTATCGTCGGTATTACTTTATGCGGGTGAGTAGTAGCGAAGATAAATTTTACAAACGGAGGCGGCTCTTCTAAGGTCTTAAGTAAGGCATTGAAACCTTCAGAGGTAATCTGATGCACTTCATCTATGATATAAATCTTATATTTCCCTTGAACAGGAGCGAATTTAACATTCTCCCGAAGCGTTCTAATTTCATCTATTCCACGGTTAGAAGCGCCGTCTATCTCAATAACATCTAAACTGCGGCCTCCTGCTATATCTATACAGGCAGGACAAACACTACAAGGATTTACAGTCGGGCCACCTTTACAGTTAAGCGCCTTGGCTAATATTCGGGCAGTTGAAGTCTTACCCACGCCTCTTGGGCCGGAAAGTAAATAAGCGTGGGCGAGCCTATTTTTTTGGATGGCGTTTTTGAGAGTGGCAACAATAGTATCCTGGCCTATAATTTCATCGAAGTTCTTCGGCCGCCATTTTAAAGCAAAAACAATATATGACATATGAATCCCATTATACCAAAAATTCTCTCAAAAGGTAAAAAATCCCAGAAAATCCCAGACGCGTTATCTAACCCGATAAAACAAGAAAATCGCCTTCGGCGATAACTTTAAGCGATTTTCGCAGTGGTATAGGAAAGTATTTTATACTTTCCTATACCATTAAAAATGTTAGGAAACAAATATAATTTCTCGCAAAGAAGGATTTGTTTTGCAATCCGTTTTTTATTGGGGACAGCGACTATTTTATTTTTGAAAAACGGTTGCTGTCCCTATTTTTCCCTATTTTTCCTCGTTAATTTATAGACAGTTACGTAAAGCGTCTTAGCTTTTTTTAGCTTTTTTAGCTTTTAGCTTTTATTAGCTTTTTTGCGGGGACAGACCCTGTCTTTTTGAAATTTTGGCGCTCAACCCGCTATTTTATCAAACTCTTCTACGCTGATGGCAGGAGAAGTAGTAAAACCAATACTGGTCAATTTGGTGAGAGCCACTGAGACCTTCATCACCTCGGTAATTCCCGGAAAATCCACCACAAACGCCAGGTCATAATTCCCCAATAACGCATACATTGTATTCACCTTACCGCCGGCGTTCTCAATCGTCTGGACCACTTTCTTGGTGCGCTCAGCAGTAATTTCTTTTATTGCCTCTATTGAATACTTTCCTAACATCAAAAACTTTGCCATTTTACCTCACCTCCTCTGTTATTTTAAAACCACTCCTCTTTTGTATATATTATCCATCACATAAGGGTATCTTTCAAGTTTTTCTTTTTCAATCCGGCAATCTAATCCTAACTTGCACATCTCCATTTTAAGTTTATCTACACCCTCTTTTCCAAAAACATCTAACATCACTGCAGGCCAGGCATCCATCCTCTCATCAAGCATCTTTTTTAAGCCAATCAGAGGATATTCAAAATAATCCTTGTCTGCGCCACTAATCTGTTGAAAACTCTCTGGGTCCCAGCCTTTAATAGCCACCCTTATGCTTAAATGTGGGAATTTAATCTTGCGTACAAAATCAGGATAATATCCTAAAAGCAAGCCATTAGTCTCAAGGATAAAGGTCAAATCTTTATTTTCTGCCTGAACCATACGAATCACCTCAGCCAGATGCCCCAGAGAATGCTCCCCCAATATCGGCTCACAGCCAGTTGTCCGCACATATTTAAAGCCTTTGGCCTTGGCTATCTTAAGTAAACTCTCTGCCACTTGCTGAGGGCTGTAGAATCTTCCGTGTTTCTGTGGCTCTATAATCCTGAAATAACTCCAACAATACACGCATAAAAAACAACAGCCCACAGCATCTGCAGTAGCAATCCCTCCGTAATAAGGAGCAGCCCTAAAGCGATGATACTTCCTTTTTAAGCCCTGCATCACCACTTCCTCAACTTCCTTAGCCCTTTCTATGGGATTAAAAGGTAATTCCAACATCGCTAAACTCTGTAATCATTGCCTAATACATTGATATTGCCAATTCTTACATTTTAAAAAAATCGGGGACGTTTCTATTTTTCAAAAATTAGAAGCGTCCCCCTATTTTCCCCCTATTTTTTCCCCTATCTTTTAGAGAGTTGCCTATACTTTTTGCATCTACCAACAATATCGATTGTTTTTCATTTAGTTTGCTGTTCTTGCTTTATGTCTAAGGATACAGGTTTATTAGCCTTTAATTCTTCAATTATTTTTCTTATTCTTGTAACCCGTTCGGGAGAAGTTGGGTGTGTTGATAAATAATGCTGTATCATAGTAGCCGGAATTTCTATAGCAAATCTCTCTTCTACAGTAACACATGTGTCCACATCATAGCCTGCGTAATAAACAAATTTTGTTCCAAAATAATCAGCCTCTCTTTCGAGATCTCGTGAATAACTCGCGTTAAATATATCTCCAATTTGACCCGTACCGCGCATAGCAGCTTCACCACTTCCAGGTGAGCTTCTTTCTACCGCAATTCCTAGAGCTAATGCTGCTAGAAAAGCTAATATTTGTCCTCCCTGTGCCTTTGCTACATGACCTCTTACAGCATGAGCTAATTCATGCCCTAACACAGCAGCAATCTCATCATCGGACTTAGCAAAGTTAATTAAGCCATAAGTAATAAAAATAGACTTCCCGTCTGTGGCAGCATTTACTTCCTGCGAATCAACCATCATTATAGGTAAATTTATTGGAATCTGACCTATATTCGTTTCAAAAGTCATTGTTTGGTTGTCTCTTATAACTTCTATTTGTACAGGATCGTCTATTTTAAACTTAGACGCAGCTCGCGTAATATCATTCACATTGTTAATCTTAATTTTATTCATGGCTACTAACACATCACCCGGCTGTAAACCAATATTGTAAGCGGGGCTCTTCTCTCTTACTACCACAATTACAACACCTTTTTTAACATTTAAATTGTATATCTGCTCTAAATATTTATCTATTTTCAAACACACTATACCTAAAAATGGCTGGATAGGTTTCTTTGTTTCTTCTTTTGGAACAGCTAACATTAGACGATTTCCTATATTATGTAATCTTTGAAGTTGTTTAATCTGATATGCTAAAGCTTTCACTTTTAATTCTTCTCTGGTTTTTTCAATCTCTTCTCTACTTACTGAAGGACCAGTTACGGTTGCGCAACCTAATATATTCGCGATAAACGGAATAACTATAAAAATGGAAGTCAGTCTTTTAGCCACGCTTCTATCTCCTCTTAAATCAAACAAACTACGGGGACAGCCCCTTTTTTAGTCCCTTTTTTAGATATGGGGCCCCACTCCTATTACACGAGGGAATTCCTCTCTTAATTACCAAAGGTGTATTATAGAGTGCTTATCCTGTTGTATAAAGGATGTTCTGAGATAAGAGAGGTATTCTATAGCGAATTACCGGGCTGGCGAGAAGACCATCCATATACTAATAATGTGGTTAATTCGCTATTTTATTTATTATCCTGTAAATTCTTTACAATCTTGGCAAACTCTGTGGGCACAAGAATAATCAAACTATTTTGCTCAGCACCGATTTCCTGCCAAGTTTGCAACTGTCTTAACATAAGCGCATTGGGCGATTCGGCGATAACTTTAGCTGCTTCCGTAAACATCTTACTTGCTTCCTGTTCGGCTGATGCCTTAACCAACCGCGATCTCTTCTCGCGGATAGCTTCAGCTTCTTTGGCCATTGCACGTTTCATATTATCCGGTATTTCGATATTCTTGATTTCAACGCTGATTATTGAAATACCCCATTCATCCGTTGGCCCCTGCAATATTTCTAACACCTCTTTACCAATCTGATCTTTATTAGCTAAAAGAGTGTCTAAATCATATTTACCCAAAACATCTCTTAACTTGGACTGGGCTAATAAGGTTGAAGCCAATTGAAAATTCTCAACTGCAATAATCGACTTTGGGGCATCAAAAATTTTATAATAGACTACTGCGTCAATCTTGACCGGAACAGAATCTTTGGTCATGACTTCCTGCGGGATGACATCCATTGTTCTAATACGCATATCAACATAAATTACATATTCTAAAATCGGAATTATGATATTCAAACCTGGCTTAATTTGTCTGACATATTTCCCCAGACAGAAAACTACGCCAACCTGCCATTGCGATACAATCCTAATCCCAAATACCACAACTATAAAAACCAAGGACACTAAAAACCAAAGCATACGCACCTCCTTATCTTAAAATAATTTTGATAATATGCACCGCCGCTTGGGCGGCTCCCACATCTCCCGGGCTCCGCTACGCCCGCCGTGGGCGGCGGGCTTCGCTCTGCGCTCGCTTGGCCGCTCGCTTCTTGCTAATGCAATGCGTGTGCGGCGTGGCTCTGCGTCCCCGCTACGACCTGTATCGACGCAGATATCTTTTTACATCGTCATGGTTTCCGGCTAACACTAAATAATAATCTTCGCCTTCAACCTTGACGACTACTCGCAACCTTATATCAACGCGAAACTCGTATTTATCGTGGTTAATCTTCTTGAAACCGAATCCGACAGGCAATTCGCTTGTGAGGAGAAATGAATTGAATGCTTCCAAACTTTCGTAGAGATTCTTTTTGTCTTGGCGGGTTAGTTTCTTAACCGAACGCTCAAAAGAAGGCAGTATTAAGATTCTCTTCATTTAGTTATTTTCTTAATGTAGCGAGAAAACTCTTTTCCCGGCTTTAGAACCTTTGCCCTGCCCTTCTCACTTTCAACAATATGATCAATGGCTTTCAGTTCTTCCGCAGTATAACGCGGCTCAACCTTAACAGGGATAAGCTTGATATAGTTATCCTCTATATCCACCGCAAAGAGTTCGTCCATCTTTAAGTGTAGCCTTTTTACTATTGTACTTGGAATTGTCAGCTGATTTTTTGCTTTAAGCTTTGTAATAGTCATTGTCTTTCACCTCCACAAGGAGTATACTATAAGTAGGAAAGTATGTCAAGTAGGAATTTCTAACTTTTTTGCCTCTTGCGAGGGCCGGAAACCATGGTAGAAGATTGAGAAACAAGCCCCCGGTTAGGAAAGAAGCCCGGCCGCTATGCCGCAATTTTTAGGGGGCGCAATGATAATCAGTAAAAGCTATTATGCAGTATTTACCAATTTGATTCAGACAGATAAGTACTTATATTTTATAGCTTAGAGAACTATTTTGTTTCGATAAGAACGAGCTTCTCTACTCTTTCCAATTGCTTAATCTGTGCTTCTCGCCTTAAGGCCTCTTGCCTGGTCAGACAATCTTCGCTATAGAGTAACTCAACCGGAGCTCGATATTTAGTAAACCTTCCTCCGTTTCCGCTGTTGTGGTCCCTGATGCGACGCTCTAAATTATTAGTAATACCCGTGTAGAGCTTGCCGTCCTTGCATTCGATAATGTAGACGTACCAAAACATGTGGGCTATCTGTGGCGTCTGTACGGAAACTTGCGTTTTAATTGCCTGTCCTGAGGATGAGACTCTAGAGTAGTAAATTGTTCCGGAGAAATTTCCGGGTGCTTTGATATAGGAAGCACGGTCCTGATAATTTTCTCGATATCTCGCACATCGCGGCGCTGATCAGGCGTAGCAAAAGAAATCGCATGCCCCTTATGACCTGCCCTCGCGGTCCGGCCGATACGATGCACATAATTTCCCGCTTCATCGGGAAGGTCATAGTTGATGACAAGCTCGATACCGATAACATCAATTCCCCTGGCAGCGATGTCGGTTGCCACAAGCACCTTGTACCTTCCTGATTTAAAACCTTCAAGCGCTTCACGGCGCTGACTTAAAGTACGGTTTGAGTGCATCTCTGCCGCGCGATACCCCATTTCCTTAATCGAACGCGTAATTTTATGTGCACCGTGCTTGGTGCGGGAGAACAAAAGCACGGCTCCGTGATATTGCGCAAGCAGCTTGCCCAGCAGCCGCAATTTGGCCTCTTTTTTAACAATAAATAATTCCTGGGTGACGCTTTCCACGGTAGTCCCGGAGGGCGCGATCTCGACAGAAACAGGAAGTTTCATGTGCCTTGCGGCAATCTCCATGATTTCTTTGGGGATAGTCGCGGAAAATAGCATGGTCTGCCTGAGTTTGGGTAAAAAGCGTAATATCTGTTCAACCTGGGGAGCAAAACCCATATCGAGCATGCGGTCCGCTTCATCAAGCACTAATACGATTACATCATCGAGTACGATGTGCCACTGCCGCATATGGTCGAGCAATCTCCCCGGAGTTGCAATTACCACGCGAGGATTTCTGCGCAGCGCCTGTGTCTGTTCATACATCAAAGCCCCTCCGATGAGGCAGGCAGTCTTCATACCAAAGGGATGCGCAATCCCCTGAAAGGCCTCGTCGATTTGAATAGCCAACTCCCGAGTAGGCGCAAGGACTAAACCCTTGCCCTTAGTTTGTAAAAGGCGTTGCACTATGGGAACGGCGAAAGCATGGGTTTTACCGGTCCCGGTCTGCGCAATTCCGATAATGTCCTTACCTTCAATGGCCAGAGGAATCGCCTTGAACTGAATCGGCGTCGGAATCTTAAACTTTATGTGCTCTAAGATATCCAGGATCTTCGGCGCGATACCTAACCCATAAAAACTTTGCTCGGCTTGATTACGCTGCGGTGAAAAACTACCCGTACTACCCGGTCTTTGCATCATGATGTTTTAGAAACCTTAACGCTACGCTCATGAGGTAACTGACCAAGATGAATATGGCAGTAGTCCTCATGATTATAGATACTCAAAATATGCGTACAGTGCGGGTATTTACATTTCCTGCCCTTATATGAAGTTTTTATTTTTTTGATAGTTATTCCTTTTTAGAAAACACCGAAGAAAAAAGCCGTAAAGGTTAGTTGTCTTTACTTTACGGCTGTAAGATTTTCTAATCTTTTTATGCTCTGTTCGCTATACTATCAGTATACCTCGTTATTAAATTTTGTCAAAGTTTAAATCCCCGGCTTCTGGGAATGATACCATAGATCGTTACCCCCTCCCTTATGAGGGGAAGTTAAGGAAATTGCTTTGTATAAGTAAAGAGGTTTTTGAAAAATTAAAGGCGGCTTTAGATGAATTTGGGTTAGGACAAAAA
>Ga0315279_10005146_pt1 | contig 17113 bp, 18 predicted proteins | sample YL17G06_20_MG_FD_203694 | JGI IMG/M metagenome (GOLD analysis project Ga0315279, IMG submission 203694) | Sediment microbial communities from Yellowstone Lake, YNP, Wyoming, USA - YL17G06_20 | ecosystem: Environmental > Aquatic > Freshwater > Lake > Sediment | place: USA: Wyoming | collected...
CCTTTCCATGGTAGACGCGTTAATTGACGACGGTGATATTGTCTTAATGGAAGCGGCACAAACAGCTGATGATGGCGATATGGTTGCTGTCTGGCTAAAAGACAAGCAGGAGGTTACTCTCAAGAGACTCTTTCGAGAGAAAGAGATGATTCGCCTTCAGCCGTCTAACGCTAGTATGAAGCCGCTCTATGTCAATCCCCAAAATATTGAGGTCCAGGGTAAGGTCGTTGGGGTTATCAGAAAATTATGAATCGAGAATAAGAGGCCATAGTTGTCTTTATTCAAATAAATTACGGAGGTTCGAAATGGCTAAACTGCTTGAAAAACCGGAAGAGCTAAGGGTAACCGCTAACATAGAGGGTACACCACTGACTATCACCAGGAATGGCAAAGCTGAGCGTGTAACCAGAATATACCAGCAGTGGCGGGTATCAGAACAGCTTTTTGAACAGGAGAATTTAAAGAGCTACTTTAAAGTCAGAACCGGCAAAGGTCTTATTTATGATATTTTTCGCGACACGGCATCCAATTCCTGGTTTCTAGGCCGGATTTGCGAGTAGACTTAGATACACGAATCACCAATAGGACACGTGATAAACTATAATTTGATGTCGCCGAAAGGGAGGAGGTTGTCAAAATGGTACAGGTAGTAAAAGACACAATCCAATGTTTGAGGTGCGGTTGCATTGCGTTACCCGATGCCACCAAATGTCCCAAATGTGGCGCCTCATATAATGGCAATGGGAAAAAAGAGACGTTTGACAATATGAGTTATTTCCCAGCGCCGGCAGTATTGGAAGATACCAGCACTAAAGTAATTCGAGCGTACTATCAGCTCACCTGCAGTCGTCATGGCAGGATACATGTTAAAGCTACTGTAATCGGCTCTACTGTAAAGTGCCCCTTCTGCCAGTAGATGTGGCTTCATGAACAGAAAGGCTTACAATCTATGGTCCGGGGGGAAAGGATTTGAACCTCCGACCTCATGGTCCCAAAGCAAGCTACAAAAAAGGCGGATATCGTCTGCCTCCTTCCGTTTCAAATTATATGGACGTGGGAAGGAATAGTCAACATCGTTTGGATTACATCTCCTACACTTTTTGGCTATTGTTAATTGTTGCCTATGATGGCGCCCCAGGCCTTACCGTCGTAGCGCAGGATGGTGCCTTTAAACCCCACGGCGAATACATCTGAGGAGGAGCTACCCCAGATGTAATAAAGGGCGTTTTTGGTGCCGCTTGTCATGGCGCTCCAAGTGTCGCCATCGCATTCAAGAATGGTGCCATTAAATCCCACGGCGAAGATGTCTGAGGAAGAGATGCCCCAGATGCACCAAAGATCATTTATGGTTCCGCTTGTCATGGCGTACCAGGCTTTGCCATCGTAGTGCAGGATGGTGCCATTACTCCCCGCGGCGAAGACGTCTGATGAGGAACTACCCCAGATGCCATAAAGGTCATTTACCGTTCCACTTGTCATAGTGCCCCAGGCCTTGCCATCGTAATGCAGTATAGTGCCATTAAATCCTACGGCGAATACATCTGAGGAGGAACTGCCCCAGATATAATAAAGGGCGTTTGCGGTGCCGCTTTTCATAGTGCCCCAGGTCTCGCCGCCGTAGTGAAGGATGGTGCCACCACTCCCAACGGCGAAGACGTCTGAGGAGGAACTGCCCCAGGTGCCATAAAGGTTTTGTTTGGTTCCACTTATCATAGCACCCCAGGCCTTGCCGTCATAATAAAGTATGGTACCACCTCTCCCCACGGCGAAGACGTCCGAGGAGGAGTTACCCCAGATGTCATAAATGGCATTTGTGGTGCCGCTTGTCATGGTGCCCCAAGTCTTACCGTCGTAGTGAAGGATGCTGCCATTAAACCCCCCGGCGAAGATGTCTGAGGAAGAGTTGCCCCAGACGCCGTAAAGGAAATATTTAGTACCGCTTGTATCGCTTGTCACGCTGTCCACGGCCTTTTGCTCCGGTGGAGTAGTACAAGCACCAACTATTAGTAAGACGGCGAATAGACACAATATAAATATTCTTGTCATCATTTAAACCTTGCTACTGCCAAAGATGAGTATAGCGCAATCTTATTTACCCTTCAATATTCCTTCACAGTGATCGGAATGTAACATTACGCTATACCTTTTCAAAAGAGAAGTGGTATCAGTACCACAAAATAGACAATCATTAGAGCTAGCCCGATAGGGACTCCGATTACCGCCCATTCTTTCATGTTTATTTTAAGTCTCCCTGCCGCTACTATGTTTGGAATATTTCCCGGTATTAGCATGCCTCCGGCAATGAGTAGAGCCATAACAGCGCTGATAATTTGCGGCATAGCCATAGTTGGGCCTATCTCAACCGCAGTCAAAGTGGCATTATCAAGAATTGCTGATAGTGAATTAATCCAGTAAAGTGCCCAGGCCGGAATCTTGGTGAAATACCATACTATTAATGGCTTTAAACCTTCACCCAGAAGTATGAGAGCAGCCACGAAAATATAAACCTTAATTGCTCTCATGATGACTGTTCTGAGAGTCTCATTGTATTCAGACTCAATATCCTCTGCCTTTAAATTTACCCTTCGCCCGATCCATAGGGCTCCGAAAACAGCTATAGCTATAACGCCTGGAATTATGTAGATGCCGAGATTTTGAAACGGGAATAGGAAGCCGGCATTATATGGTGGCCCGGCTAATTTTTGAACCAGGATTGTGGAAAGAGGTTCACCCAGCGGAGTTAAGCCTGCACCCAGGCCAGCAGCAAAACATGTAACCACCACTATCTTTATCTTGTCGCTTCTTTTAAATGGAAGTGCCGCTATGACTTCCGATAAAACACAAGCCGTGACAATAACCGAAACCACACTGGAGATAAACCCTAACACTATTATCAATAGTGCAATAAATGTAGTTGGTCCGAGTTTATTAGCCAGGGATATAATCCCGTTGCAGAAGGGCTTGTTGAAATAGTGAACCAGAAGGCCGAATATCAATACTACCTGAAAGATACCTACAGGGATGGCACCAATCATTACCGGGGCTTTAAGGGCTTCTTTGGTTAGTTCCCAATTCCATAACCCGGAAATGGTTACTGCGATTACACCCATCAACAGAAAGAACGGCTCTAAGTTTTGCTCGATCTTTTTGACTCTGAAGGGTAGAATCAGTACCGATAGCACAACGACAGAAAGGCCTATAACCATATACAGTACCGGCTCTTGCCGAACAATTTCCATGTCGTATTCCTTAGTGCTAAATGCGTTGATTCACTATGTGAGTTGTTATCGATAAATGAATAAAAATAATCCCTCTCCCATGATGCAAGAAGATTCCTTAGATGTATTTGGGAGCACAGCTAACGAGTTTTAGAGACGGGAACACATTCCGGAGGCCGCACAATTAATACCGGAATCGAGGAAGAGTGCAGTATCTTTTCAGCTACGCTTCCCCAGATCCAGCGCGATATTCCGGAGCGGCCGTGAGTAGCCATAATCAGAAGGTCAAAATTGCTTTTATGTATATAGTCGACGAGGCTGTCAGCAGCTTTTCCAGTAAGTAATTTCGAATGAGCCTTTATACCGGCAAGTTTTAGTCGTTCCACAATTTCACGGAGATAGCTTTCAGCGTCATTTTTGGTATGTAACTCGATTTGCTTCAAGTCGTCGACACTCAAAGCGATGCCCCCGCGAGTTGGTAATTCAAGAGGTTCTATCACGTGAACTAACTCGATGCTTGCCTTGCTTAATTTCGCTACCGCCTCGATATGTGGAAGAACACATTCTGCCAGTTCTGAGCCGTCCAGAGGCACCATAATCCTTCGATACATCTATTTTCCTTTCCGAAGCAGGCTAAGCAAAAGGCGGAAACCGTCCGTTATATCTATTTTTTGCCTCGCCCTTTTCTAATCGTTCCGATTTTCTTATCAGATCTTGTATCTCTTCCACTTGGGTTCCTGACGGTTCCTGGTGGTAGCCCGAGGTCTTTTTCCATTTTCCCGACCCTTGTATCACTCCTCACTTTTCTAGGCACCTTTTTTGACCTCCCTATTTAGTATTGTAACACACGACCCGCGTTTCAATTCACATTTTATCAGACAGTTTATTATCGGTCTACAAAACATTGGGGAACAATATGGACTATTGTGATAAACAGGTAGCTTTAGCGACTCCGGGTTGTCTAACTGAGCCTTCCGTTAGGATGTTCGGCACCGTATGTGTTGACATACATACTTAGAGGAACTACAATTTTGACATGTCTAATAATTAGTCAATCGATACACTGGTTGTGGATGCGAAAGGAGGGATTCATGTTACTAGTACATTCTCGCTTTGCCTTGGTCGTCATCTTGAGTCTATTGCTCGTTACTAGTATCAACTGCACTACAATGCCTGCTCAAACACCCAGTCCTCCTGTACCAAGTCCTACTCCTATCACTCCTACTCCACCAATTTCTATGCCTCCAGGTCCAACTGCACCTCCTGAAGAAAGCACACCACCTGCGCCACCTTCTAGCACAGTCCCAATCACGCTACATACTAAACAGACTCTTCAAGCCGCGTGGATTCTCGGACTCCCAGGTGAAGTGAAACCCGGTGGTACCCCGATCGAAGTTGTGAACTTCAAAACCCCACAGCTCGAAATGGGCCAAATAAGTATTATACTAAAAACCACCACTGACGTGACCTCAAAGTTGCGGGATCTCTCCTTCACCAAGCTTACCCTCCCAAGATTAAGCCTGGTGGTACGGATGGATGCCAAGACAGAATCGGACTATGCATACCACATGGCGGAGGCTCGTGTTGTCTCTGTCAAGCCGCTAGAAGGGGAGCAGGGAGCCGTGGCGGTGAACATCAGCTTCAACAAAATCGAACTAGTCGCAGGTGTAAGTATGCAACCAGGCCCACCATCGGGGGCTCCTAAGGTTCAGGCCACAGGCTTGAACAACGCATGGATTTATGGCTCGTTCATGGATGGCAGTACAGGCGGGATGCAAGTCGAGATTGTTGATTTCACGGCACCGTCCTTCAACGGTAAGTTGACGGTTACATTCGGGGAGTCTGCGCTAGATGTCGTGCGCCTGCTGTTGACTAGAATGCCCTTGCGTGAATTGATACTGGTGCTGCCTGATCGCGCCAGCCAACGCTACGTTGAATTCAAACTGTGGGAGGCGAGGGCAACTGCGGTTGCAGGGTCTAATGGGCAGCAAGTTGTGTTCGAATCCGACACAATTGAGTGCCTTACCGAATAAGGATGGCCTGTCAGGCACGCCGAAACGCAAACTGCAAGCTGTCCTCGGCTGACAGCTTCTTCAAAGGTAACTAAATGAGTTCCTGTTAAATGGATGGGAATTGCACAAAAGTCAGTTTCGTGCAATCCACTGTATTGTTCAAAGTGGTGGTAAACCGGCAGCTCCCATTTCTCTTGCTCTCAATAGTATAATGAGCTAGTCGTGGTATTCTGCTGTTGGGGGAAGGGGTAAATCAGTGATTAGGAAGTTACAGGAAGGAGGTGCAGCTTGACTTGGCAAGAACTTCTGGGGTTTGGAGGCGGGTTATTCATAACTCTGGGGATCATTCCACAAGTGTGGCGTCTGTTTACGCTCAAGAGTGCGCGCGAGATAAGTCTATCTTTCACGTTGCTCTTTCTGCTGGGCGCTGCTTGCTGGTTGGCCTATGGAGTTTCATTGAACTTGCCGCCAGTGATCCTGTGGAATGCAATATCATTGGCTCTTATGTGCATAATGCTATATGCAAAGGTGAAGTATGGGAGATAATTGAGGCGGACAAATGAGGCAGAAAGACATCTGGTAAGCCTTTTGTTGCCAAAGCCGGAAAGACATGTCGTCGAATTATTGAACACTACGTCAGAATGTTTTATCGGAAGTAGTGTTTCTCCTAGGGAGGCGGGTAAGTTAGGGCTTATTCGTCCCCATCCCTATTGTCTTTGCTAACTACCACCAGGCATTATGATGGAGTAGCAAAGTCCTCCCTGTCTTTCCTTTCTTGCGGACCCTGACAGAAAGATACTTATTATTCCAGCTTTTTTCTCACTATCATGAGAAATCCGCCGGCAAATGCGAAGCCGATGCTAGTTGCGTAACTAGCAAAGTAGGACATAGGCGCTGGCTCAGCACCAGATACGTATCCCTTCATAATGCCGATCATGAAGGTAAGTAAACCAGCTAGCCATGCACCGACAAACAGTGCCCAAACACTTACCGTAGCTAGAGCTTTAAATTTTTGTGGCATTTTCCTATCCCCCTTATACCAGTGTTATATCACAGGTCTTACTTGTTGTCAATGGATAGTTGCCATATTTTAATTATAATCTACCACCTAAATACCGCCTTGTCAATATAACCGAACAAAAGCTCACCCACTGTTGTGTGAAACGAAGTGATGTCTGTGTGGCTGCTGTGACCACCTGCCTTAGCCTGTGTCTTTACGTCTTGTTCCTGCATCATGGGGTAACACTTAGCCAAATTGTTGCTCACAGAACCCGAAAGTCCGTGCCGTAGGTATTCAAGGGGTTGTTAACTGTGGTAGTGATTCCGGCTAAATGATTAAATTGAATTGCCAAGCTTCAGCCTCTGTCTGCTGAGATGTGAAACTTAGCTTTAGTGTATAAGTACCGGGGGTGCCTCTAATTCGATATCTATGGTCGGGGTGAGAGGATTCGAACCTCCGGCCTCATGGTCCCAAACCATGCGCGCTAGCCGCTGCGCTACACCCCGCTAGAAAAAAGTATAGTCAACTAGTTTAACATAGTCAAGGAGTCATGGGTCGGTCTATATTGGCATGCCTATTTGCAGGTGGGGCAAATATCGAAGAAATCCTGGGGTAGATTCCACTTTTGTCTAATGTATTCTAACTGCTTTTCCGGTGCCCAGTAGTTGTCGCAGACTTTACATTTCTTGAGCTTGAATTCCACCTTCCAGTTATAGATAATCCTGGTATCCTGTCTGTCTTCCATCTTTATGGCGCCGGTTGGGCATACATAGTAGCACGAGCCGCAGCCTATGCAATCTCTAGCCGGCTCGAGGAAAGGTGACGCCGGCTCTTTGGTTATACCTCGGTTGACCAAACTGATGGCGCTGACACCAACGACTTGTTCACAGGTCCTGACGCACAAACCACAAACCATACAATCATTGCCCTCTAAGTACTCAGGCCTAATAATTGATTGCTCAATGCCCATCTGCGAAGCTAATTCCTTTATTACCTTGTTTTTCGAACACCGCGCCAGAAGCAGCTCCACCAGCATTTTGCGATTACTTATCACCCTGGGCGAGTTTGTTTTTACCTCCAGTCCCTCTTCAACCGGATAAAGGCAGGATGTCACAATTCTGGAGCGGCGCCCCTTGGAGATTTCTACGATACATAGCCTGCAGGCGCCGTAGGGTTCTATGGCTTCGTGATGGCATAAGGTAGGTATATCAATGCCGTTTTCTCTCGCCACCTGGAGTATTGTCTGTCCTTCTTCAGCCGTAAATTCACGGCCATCTATATTGAAAGTTACCATCTTATCTCTTACCTACAGCCTCCAGCTTACAGACGTCACCGCAAACGCCACATTTGATGCATTTCGATTCATCCAAAACCACCGGTTTTTTCTTGCCCATGAAGGTTATAGCCTCTTGCGGGCACTCTTTGACACAAAGTCCACATCCCGGGCATTTTTCTTCTATTATGTAGTAGTGGATTAAAGCCTTGCAGACTCCGGCGGGGCACCTCTTCTCTTTTATATGAGCTTCGTACTCATCTTTGAAATAGCGGATAGTGGTAATAACAGGATTTGGTGCTGTTTGGCCCAGCCCGCAGAGAGAACTGTCAACTAAAGTAGCTGAAAGTTGCTCCAGAAACTCGATGTCTTTTTCGCTGCCTCGGCCCTCCGTTATTTCATCAAAAACCTGCCGCATTCTCTTTATTCCCTCACGACAGGGCAAGCACTTACCGCATGATTCTTCTTCTAAAAAGGTGAGAAAATATTTAGCGATGTCTACCATGCAGGTAGTCTCATCCATGACAATCATACCGCCGGAGCCCATCATAGAACCTGCTTTAGACAACTCATCAAAATCTACCGGCAGGTCAAGCAAGCTCTCAGGCAGACAGCCGCCCGATGGACCGCCGGTCTGAACTGCCTTGAATTTCTTTCCTCCTCGTATGCCGCTACCGATATCATAGATGATTTCTCTGAGTGTTATCCCCATGGGAACTTCAACCAGGCCCGTGTTATTAATCTTGCCCACCAAAGAGAATATCTTTGTCCCTTTGCTGCCCTCAGTGCCCAGAGTTCGATACCAATCGGCGCCTTTGTTAATTATCAATGGTACATTAGCCCAGGTTTCGACATTGTTCAGGTCACTCGGCCTATTCCACAGCCCTTTCTCCACCGTGTGAACATATTTAGCTCTTGGTTCTCCAACCTTGCCTTCGAGCGATGCCATCAATGCTGTGGACTCACCGCACACGAAGGCTCCGCCACCTCTGTTTATGCGGACATTAAAATCGAACCCTGAGCCCAATATATTATCCCCGAGCAGCCCGGACTGTTCGGCTTGATTGAGCGCAATTGTCATATTAGCCAGGGCTAAAGGATATTCATTGCGGACATAAACATATCCCTGCTTAGCCCCGATGGCATAAGCACCGATGATTAAACCCTCGAGTACGCTGTGTGGATTGCCTGAAAGTAAACCTTCATTGGCATAGGCTCCCGGGTCACCTTCATCAGCATTTACTATAACGTACTTTATGTCACCCGGAGCATGACGGCATGATTCCCATTTTGCTCCCGTGGGGAAACCGGCGCCGCCACGCCCTCTTAACCCGGAGTGTTTTATTTCGTCGATTATCTGCTCCGGAGTCATTGCGAGCAGGGCTTTGGCTAGAGCTGTATAGCCACCTATAGCGATATAATCCTCTATCTTGGTAAGGCTGATTTCGACGTTGTTTCCCAGAATATGCCGTACTTGCTTCCGATAGAAGGGAATTTCATCCCTATGCACAACTTTGTTGCCGGTAATCGGGTCGGTGTGAAGTAACCTGTCAATGATAGTGCCTTTAATAGCCGTTTCACTTAATATCTCAGGCACGTCCTCTAATTTTACCTGCTGGTAGAAAATGTCACCCGGTTGAATTACTGCAATCGGCCCTTTCTCGCAGAGCCCGTGACAACCTGTGACTCTCAGTTCTATCTTATTTTCCAGGCCTTGTTTTACCAGTTCCTGTTTAATGGCCTCGGTTAAGTGGATACAACCGTAAGGACGGCAAGCTGTGCCATTGCATATGGCAATTAGCGGCTTGTCCGGCCTTCTTTCTTTTACCAGCTCCTTGCGTAGAGCCTCTAAATCTTGTTTTGAACTGAGCTTGTTTGGCATCCTATCCTTTAGCAATTATTCAAATTTGGCTAATATACCATCCACTTTATCAGTGCTCATATTTCCGTAATAATCGCCGTCAATTTTCACAGCCGGCCCCACGGCACAGCAGCCCATGCAATTAACTGTCTCAAGTGTAAATTTGCGGTCTTTAGTGGTTTCCCCGCGCTTGACGGACAAACATCGTTCCACAGTTTCCAGCACCCTGCTGCCACCCCGGACATGGCAGGCCGTGCCCAGACAAACGTTGATTAGATGCCTACCTCTGGGTTCAAGACTGAAGGCTTTGAAAAAAGTGGCTACATCGTAAACCCGGCTCGCCGGAATGCCCATGGCATCGCTTACCTGAATTAAAGCTTCTTCGGGAAGGTAATAGTATTCAGTTTGGATATCCTGAAGTATGGAAACTAGCTGTCCTCTGTCACCATTGTATTTGTTGACGATAGCGGTAACTTTTTCATTCATAGTCAATACTTATTTCCCGTAGTCTTCTCTTTAAGTTTGGCATATTTAGCAGTTACCCTTTCCTGGATTTGGGCAATTGTTTCTTTTGAAAGGTGCCGGAATCTGCCCTGCAGCTTGAAGTAGTCTTCTATCGGCCTTAGCTGTGGAAAATCAAAATTCAGCGTATATTCGCCCTTTTCTATTTCATACAGAGGGAAAATGCCTGTTTGCACGGCTAAGCGCCCGGCCCTTATAGTCAATTCCGGCGCCAGTCGCCAACCAGTGGGGCAGACGGACAATACATGAATGTAAGACGGGCCTTCGACTGCCATAGCCTTGGTGATTTTGGTCATAAGGTCAAAGGGATAGCTATGGCATGCCGTAGCCACGTAAGGTATGTCGTGAGCAGCAGCGATAGCCGGCATGTTTTTCTTCCAGGTCGTCTGTCCGATGCTGACTTTGCCTGCGGGTGAGGTAGTCGTGGAGGCGCCAAAGGGAGTTGCACTTGAGCGCTGGATGCCGGTGTTCATATACGCCTCATTATCGAAACAGACGTATATAAAGTTGTGACCCCTTTCCAGGGCACCTGAAAGCGCCTGGAAACCGATATCGGCGGTACCGCCGTCTCCACCCATAGCCACCACCTTTGTTTTCCTGGTATATTTTCCTTTGCGGCTCAGGACTTTTATTCCGGCCTCTATTCCAGAGGCCACGGCAGCCGTGTTCTCAAACAAAGTATGAATCCAGGGTACTTCCCAGGAGGTAGTAGGCAACGGAGTAGAGACTATTTCCATGCAGCCGGTAGCATTGGCGATGATTACATTTCTACCCAAAGCCTTGCATACCAGCCTCACAGCTAACGCTTCGCCACAGCCCATACATGCCCGGTGTCCCGGAGCGAAATATTCCTTGGTAGTTGTTAGTCTCGGGACATAAATAGCTAAACTTTCCACTATTCTCTGACTCCTATCATCTCGAACTCATCGATTTTGCCACCCTTCGCTTTATCCACCCCCCGATGAATGAGTTCTTCAAAACCTTGAGCTGAAATCTCCCTGCCACCCAGTGTGCCGACAAAACTGACAACCTTGGGTCTGGCCTTTAACGGGTAAAGCGCTGCCTGGATTTCAGAAGCTACTGGAGGCATGGCACCAAGCGAAAGAGCTCGGTCAAGTATTATAAGCACCTTAGCTTTGCTAACTGCCTTGCGAAGTTCGTCAAAGGGGAATGGCCGCCACAGACGCAACCTTATTAGTCCTACCTTGTGTCCCTCTGCCTGCACTTTGTCTATAGCCATCATAGCCGTCTCACTGAAACTTCCCATGCATAGCAGCAAAACATCAGCCTCTTCTGTCTTATAACTCTCCACCGGTAAATAATGACGTCCCGAAATCCTGCCGAACTGCTTCCATACCTGGAGAATCACCTTCTTAGAGCCTTTCAATGCGACCTCATGTGCCTTTTTGGCTTCGGTGTAAATGAATGGAGGACCGAAGGCGCCCATGGTCACCGGCTTATCGGGATTAAGAGGATAAGGGTAATGGTATTCAGGAAGGAATTTATCCACTGCCTCTTGTTCCAGAAATTGAACAGGTTCTATGGTGTGTGAAACGTAAAACCCATCAATGTTTACCATCGTCGGTAGCAAAACGGTTGGGTCTTCAGCGATACGAAAAGCACATAACGTCAAATCAAATGCTTGCTGGGCGTTTTCTGCGAATATCTGAATCCAGCCGCAATCTCGAGCTGCCATTACATCCGAATGGTCTGTCCAAATGCTCAGCGGTGCCGACAACGCCCGGTTAGCTACTGCCATGACTATCGGCAGCCGTAGACCTGAGGCGACATATAGTACCTCGTGCATCAGTTCCAGTCCCTGGCTGGCGGTAGCAGTAAACGTTCTGGCGCCTACGGCCGAAGTCCCCAGGCAAGCACTCAACGCTGAATGTTCTGATTCTACAGGAATATATTCGGCATCCATCTCGCCGTTAGCCACGAATTCAGCTAATCGCTCGACAATATGCGTTTGAGGTGTAATAGGATAGGCCGCTACAGCTTCAACCCGGGCCAGCTTAACTGCCTCAGCCATGGCGAAGGAGCCCTCCATACCAATACGTTTTAGCGCCATCTCTATTCTTCCTCTACCATGCTTATAGCCTCTGTCCAGCACTCCCGCGCACAAATACCACACCCCTTGCAATAATATAAATCGGCTTCAAAGTAACCGTCTTCCTTTTCTCTAACGCATCCTTCCGGACAAAACAGATAACAAATTCCGCACTTGATACATTTCTCATTGTTCCAAACCGGATGCGCAGATTTCCAATCGCCGGTGCGATATGCTTTGGCGTTCCCAGGCTCAGTAATAACACAACCCGGCAGCAACTCCCTCCACGAAGGGAGTACTTCCGCCGGTATTGCCTGACGTGCTTTCTGAACAACACCGCCAGGTTCGGCTATTTCAGTTTCGTCAAAAGCCCTGCGGCAAGCATCGATATTACCCTTAGCTCTCGCCCCAAAGCGCTCCTTTATCGGCTCTGCCAGTGATTCTAACTGAATTATCCCCGTAGCCTTAACCAGTGCTCCAAGCATGGTGGTATTCACGATTGGAACGCCAAGTAACTCTCGCGCAATAGTGTTGGCATTAACCACAGCCAGCTTCCACGGACCCCCCAGTTCTGATATTATGTCAACTAATTTCTTCGGGGTATTTATAACCAGTGTGCCATCTTTCTTGAGTCCTGAGGTGACATCTGTGATATAAATTAGGCCGGGATCTAAGACTACCACAATGTCAGGATTTGTCACCGAGACTCTGGCTCGAATGGGGGTGTTATCGCTCACGCGATTAAAGACGAGCACCGGTGCTCCCCTTCTTTCTGGGCCAAAGCTGGGAAACGCCTGTGCAAATTTGCCTTCCTCTATAGCCGCCAATGCCAGTAACTCAGCCGATGTTACTGCTCCTTGCCCGCCCCTCCCATGCCAACGGATTTCAATTGTCTCGCTTCTTTCTTTCAAATTCCTGAATTCCTTGGAAGCGCCCCTGGAGGGACTTGAACCCTCGCACCCGGCTCCGGAGGCCGGCGCTCTATCCCCTGAGCTACAGGGGCTTCACGTAATTTTAAACGTTATTGCGTGGTTTGGCAAACTCATTCTGAGTGTGATTAGTGCAATTATCCATTAGACTTCGAAAATAGGCCTTTTGGCCTTATCCTGGAAAGAATTAGCTTGTATATTTCGGCGCCTATAAAGATGGTTGAGGCCGAGAGCACGGCGATTATCCAGTCTGTCAGAGTCAAAGCATAAGTATTGAATGGGCCTTGTAGAATGGGGAGATAAACAACCAGACCTAACATTATGCATTCCCAAAGTATTGCCAGTAATAACCACCTATTAGCCAAGGGTCCAATCTTGAATAACGAATATTCTAAGGACCGGCAGTTAAAGGCATTGAAAAATTCAATCAGTATTAAGGTAACGAAGCACATACTCTGGGCTTCGAGGAAATTCTTTCCTGAGTCTACAGCCCATAGGAAAACCCCTAAAGTCACTAAGGCTGTCCAGATTCCAGTGCCAGCCAGATATCTCATGATAGGCATTGTAAAAATGGTCTGCTTGCGGGGTCGCGGCTTTTGTCTCATGATGTCGATGTCCGGTGGGTCAACAGACAAAGCTATAGCCGGCAGGCCATCAGTAGCCAGGTTGACGTATAAGAGTTGAATGGCAACCAAGGGTATGGTCCCGGCGGGTAAACCGAAAAGAGGGCCAAACAAAATAACGATTGCCATGAGCAATATTTCGCCTAGATTACAAGACAGAAGATAAACCAGATACTTTTTAATATTACTGAAAATGCCTCTTCCTTCCTCGACTGCAGCCACGATGGAGGCAAAATTGTCGTCAGTCAGCACCATGTCAGCCGCTTCCTTGGTAACATCGGTGCCGGTAATACCCATAGCTATGCCGATGTCAGCTTTCTTCAGTGCCGGTGCATCATTTACTCCGTCCCCTGTCATGGCCACTACATGCCCCCTCTTAGTTAGCGCCTCGATGACACGCAGCTTGTGGGCTGGAGAAACCCGTGCGTAAACCTCAATTTTCTCTACCAATGCTTCAAATTGCTCGTCGTTTAGATTATCGACTTCAGTCCCTTCTAAGGCAATACCCTTTTTGAGTATCCCCAATTCTCTGGCAATGGCAACGGCGGTTAATTTGTGGTCGCCGGTTATCATTACTGATTTGATACCAGCCCGGTCACACGTCTTTACCGCCTCTTTGACTTCTTCCCGAGGTGGGTCAATCATGCCAGCCAGGCCGACAAAAACCATGTCTTTTTCTATGTCGTCAGTGGTGACAGCGGCATTGTCAAGCTGTTTATAAGCCAGCCCCAGGACACGGAGAGCATCCTCTGCCATTTCATGAGCCACAGCCATGATAGTTTTTGTATCTTCTGAGGTTAGCGCCGTTTCTTCTCCGTTACGGAAAATACGATTACAAGAGCTCAGGATTACCTCGGGCGCTCCTTTGGAATAAGCAATTTTACCCTGGCTCGTTTGATGGGTGGTGGTCATTCTCTTCGTCTCGGAGGAAAATGGAATTTCGCTGATGCGAGGAAATTGAATCTGAAGTTCCTCTTGCCATAGACCGGCTTTAGCTGCCGTTACCACCAAGGCGCCTTCGGTAGGGTCGCCTTTGATTGACCAAATACCATTGACCGAACCAAGAGTTGTATCATTGCATAAACTACCTATATGGAGCAGCCTCTGCAAGGCAGCATCATCTTCAGGTTTCACAGTTTTGCCGCCAGCATGAAACTCACCCTTGGGTTCATATCCGACACCGGTTACGTCGATGAGTTTACTATCCACAAAAATGCGGCGTATCGTCATCTTGTCTTCGGTAAGCGTGCCGGTCTTGTCCGAGCAAATATAGGTGGTGGAGCCGAGTGTCTCTACGGCAGGTAGTTTTCTAATCAGAGCATGGCGTCGTACCATCCTCTGAACGCCGAGAGCCAGCGAAATGGTGACCACAGCTGGTAAGGCTTCGGGAACGGCCGCTACAGCCAGACTAACCCCCCAGATTAACATCTCCAGAATTTCGTGACCTCGGAGCACACCGATTCCGGCCAGGATGAAACAGAGAGCTAAGGCGCCGATGGCAATCCATTTTCCTAGCTGGTCGAGGTTAATCTGCAGCGGCGTCCGTTCCTTCTCGACTTCTTGCAGCATGGTAGCAATCTTGCCGAACTCCGTAGACATACCGGTGGCGGTGACTACGGCCAAGCCTCTGCCATACACAGCTGCCGTTCCTGTAAAGACCATATTCTTTCTGTCAGCAACGCTTGCCTCTCCAGCTATGGCCTTTCCCGTTTTTTCTAGCGGGATTGATTCGCCCGTCAGGGAAGCCTCATCCGTCTTTAAGTTGACAGCGTCTATTAGCCGGGCGTCTGCCGGTATTTTATCGCCGGTCCTGAGCAGAATTATGTCTCCGGGCACCAGCTCCGTGGCGGAGATTTCTATTTCCATTCTGTCTCTAAGAACCGATGCCGAAGGCGCCGCCATTCTCTTCAGAGCTTCCATGGCTCGTTCAGCCCTATATTCCTGGATAAAGCTCAAGCCGGCAGCAAACAAGACGATAACAAAAATTACAACGGCATCAGCTATTTCCCCCATGATGGCAGACAAGGCTACGGCAACAAGCAGGATAATGATGAGAAAATTTTTGAATTGTTCAAGAAGGATTACCCACGGGGATACTTTTTTCTTTTCAGCCAGCTCGTTAGCTCCAAATTGAGTCAGGCGGCGCTGGGCTTCACCATGACTTAAGCCTTCACGGTTTGAGTCCAATGACGTTAAGACTTCCGATACCTCTAAGTTATGCCAGTTCTTGTTAGCGTCCATAAGCGGATTCCGTTTTCAGATTAGCTGAAAAGGGGTATCAACATCAGCATAGCACCGCCAGCTACTACCGAGGCTATTTGACCCGCGGTGTTGGCTCCGACCGCATGCATGAGCAGATGGTTTTGAGGGTTTTCTTGAAGGCCCATCCTTTGGACTACCCTGGCTGACATAGGAAAAGCCGATATGCCGGCAGCACCAATTAATGGATTTACCTTTTTGCCGGATAGTAGGTACATTATCTTGCCTAAAGAAACACCAGCAGCGGTATCTAAGGCAAAGGCAACTACCCCCATGACAAAGATAAGTATGGTCTCTGGATTGAGGAATTCGGAAGCTACCATCATCCCACCCACTGTAAGGCCCAACAGGATGGTCACAATGTTAGTCAATTCGTTTTGAGCTGTGGCAGAAAGCCTCTCAACCACCCCACACTCCCGAAGCACATTGCCGAACATAAGACAGCCGATAAGCGGTGTGGCCTTTGGTGCTATCAACCCTACTACCAGTACGGTAGCTATAGGAAAAATGATTTTAGCCTTTCGTGTTACTAGTCCCACTGTGATAGGCATCTCTACGCGCCTTTCCTCTTTGGTAGTCATCCATCTCATTATCGGCGGCTGGATAATGGGCACCAGAGCCATATAGGAGTAAGCTGCGACCACGATAGCTGCCGCATATTTGGAGCCGAGCACCGAAGACACATAAATTGAAGTAGGACCATCGGCAGAGCCGATTATACCGATGGAGGCAGCATCCTGCAGGCTGAAATTCATGACATGAAGCCAGCCATCACCTAGAAGGTAAGCCAAGAAGAAAGTGCCGAAGATGCCAAACTGGGCTGCGGCACCCAGGAGGATGGTATATGGCCTTTCCAGGAAAGGACCGAAATCTATCATGGCTCCTATGCCGATAAAGATGAGCAGTGGAAAGAGTTCAGTTTTAATTCCAGCATTCCTCAAAACAGCAAAAATTCCCCCTTCATCAACCATGCCGCCAAGTGGTATGTTAGCCAATAGAATTCCGGTGCCAATGGGTATTAGTATGACCGGCTCTACATTCCTGGCGGTGCCCAGGTAGATGAGAAACCCACCGACAGCCAGCATCACCACTATTTGCCAGTTGAGGTTGAGGAATCCGATGAATTCGCTAAAAGGTATATGCATCTGTCAATCTGTCTTGTTTGGTTTAATTAATTTATTGAGCAGAATCATCATGCCGAGCAATATGCCCAGCACAGCAAATATAATTGCCATTCCCAGAAGGACTATCCACAAAGCATCTATCATTTAAATACCGCCAATTCTGGAAAATTAGTTTCGCCGTAAATTGCGCTTAATCGATAGGTTGTAAAGGCAAATCATATCATAGCCTGTTTTTTCTTGTA
>Ga0315279_10005147_pt1 | contig 17111 bp, 16 predicted proteins | sample YL17G06_20_MG_FD_203694 | JGI IMG/M metagenome (GOLD analysis project Ga0315279, IMG submission 203694) | Sediment microbial communities from Yellowstone Lake, YNP, Wyoming, USA - YL17G06_20 | ecosystem: Environmental > Aquatic > Freshwater > Lake > Sediment | place: USA: Wyoming | collected...
AACGAGCTTTATGCTCTGGGGCGAAGACAGCCTTCCTTACTCTATATATCATGATACTAGGGGCGAAGCATTTGCTATTGTAAATTATATAATCAGCGTTTATGAGGCAAATGCTTCGCCCCTACGGTAAACCCTATTTTTTAACGATTACCTAACGAAAAAACAAATACAAAAACTTGAGGATAAGCAAGTTTCAAATAAAAGGGGGAATATTTAATATGCCTGCTCCAACAAAGATATACTTTCCACAGATAGCTGTTGGTTGGGAAGATTGGGTACAAATAGTCAATGTCAGCAATGAGCCTGCAAATGTTATGGCAGTTGCAAGAAATCAACAGGGTCAGACCGTCTGGTCTCAAGAATTTAAGCTTACTCCTTTTCAGGCTTTTACAACAGCCGCAGATACGATAACCATACCTGTTTCAATGACTGTATCAAGCGATAAGGGGATAGTAGGTGAAAGGCATTGTCATTCAGGAGTAACCGTTTTTTATTTTCCCGGAGCGGCAACTGAACTAATGACCGTAGGGAACAGATTGTTTTTTCCAGAAATCTATGAAGGCGGGTTAGATTGGTTCCAAATATTAAACGTTTCTGAGCAACCAACAAATATAAACGTCATTGTAAGGGATAAAAGCGGTAAAATCGCTAATCAATTTGGTATTCAGAATCTAGCAACCATGAATTGGTGGAATTTTACCGACGGGGAGGTTGGCAATATAAACGGTACTGCAGAACTCATGAGTACACAGCCCATAGCTGGCGAGAGACATCTCCACTATGAGGGAGCGCTTGCTGGTACGGCTGTTGGACAACTTGGTCAGGTAATCGATCAACCAACTCATAGACAATACTTTCCTGAAATTTCAGAAGTCTGGAATGATTGGATACAGATCGTAAACGTCAGCAGTGATGTTGCTAAAGTGTCTGTTGTAGCCAGAGATCAAAATGGCAATACAGTATGGTCTCAAGAGGGAACACTACAGCCATTTCAAGCATGGAATCCCGATGTAGAGCAGATCAAACAGCAAACGTCGGTCGTCGCAATGGCAGATCAACATATTATAGCCGAACGGCATGATTTCAGTGGAACCCAGATGCTAAATTTTCCCGGTGCATCAAGAAGAAATAGAACGATAGGAAGAAGAATATTCTTTCCCGAAATATACTCAGGCGGGCTTGATTGGTTTAGGTTTCTGAATGTAAGTGATGGACCCAATAATATCAATCTCGTCGCTAGAGACAGAGATGGGAAGGTGGCAAAACAACTGGCAAGCCCACCTATTCCAGCTAATGGTTGGTGGATCGCTACTGATACTGAAATTGGAAACATAACGGGAACTCTTGAAGCCATTTGTACTCAACCCACAGTCGGGGAACGGCACCTCCACTATTCTGCTGAAGTACATGCAGGGGTCGCTGTTGGACAATTAGGTCAGGTTCTTGATTAAACATTCGCTATCCCAACAAAGACTGGGAAGGAAACACAGATTTTCAAAGAAAAAATAATAGGGAGATTATTAAGGCAACAGGCGTTTACACAGATAAAAGACTAAGTTTCAGATTGAGATAGTACGTTTATGGGAGAAAAAAGCAGAGGATTTTCAAGGTGATGTAACCATTTATCCATTTATACCTTTGATGGATGGTGGTCTGGATATGTTGGAAGATGCAGAACAACAGTTATACAATGATAAAGACCTGAGTGTTGAGACAAAAGCTGATCTATTGACAGCAATGGCGATATTTACAGATATGAGAGATAAAGAACTAGCACAGAGATTAATGGAGAGGAGACGTGACATTATGATACAATCGCCTATTTATGACATCATAAAAGAAGAAGGAATAAGAGAGGGAATGAAAGAGGGGGTAAAGGAAGGCTCATTAAAAGAAGGCAGAGAAATGATATTGACAGCACTTGATGAAAAGTTTGGGAAGCTTCCTTCAGATGTCCCAGAAACCTTGAGCAATATTAACGATACAAAAAAGCTGGAAATCCTTTTACGTCAGGCAATACGCAGTGGGTCATTGAAGGAATTCAACCAGAAACTAGACGAGTTAGGCAGACGTAATGATTAATATTCCCCCTTATCAAAATGGTAGGTTCTGCATTCCCCCTTTGAAAAGACAGCATGTTATTCCCCCTTTGAAAAAGGGGGCTAGGGGGATTTAAAAACTTTCCATGATTAGCTTTGACGAAGGATTAATTCGTGTGGCTGGTTCATGATTGGAGAAAAAATGGAACAGATAATAACTATTCATATTGAAAAGCTACCAGAAGGCGTTTACTTAGCGACATCAGATGATATTCAAGGGCTTGTTGCTCAAGGGCGGACAATATGGGAGACATTCGAGATTGCAAGAGATGTTGCTCGCAAACTTATAGAAGCACAAAAAGAAAGGCAAATTGTGCCTGATCTACCCTCAGTAGCGGAGAGCTTTGACTATCCGTTAGTTTTAGAATGATTCACAAAATACTAAACACTTTTGGGTATGATATTTATCGAATTAGAAACTTCGGTAGCGGTAGCACCCCATTAAAGTGTGGAGTTAAGTATTGCTTGTGAAAAACTACATAAATACAAACAATTGACACATAAAATAACATTTTGATTGTCATTTGATTGTCAAAGTTGTCGTAGAGATAAACCTTTATGATATCTATGTTTATCAAATATTTGTCACTGTTTTGTCGTAATTTGTCACGACAAATAGAAAAAGCAAAACATCAATGAATTTCATCTCCACACTTTAATGTGGTGCTACCACATAAAGAAATGCAGAATTAAAAATCTAGGTATTGGTGAATTGATATGAAAAATAAGGCTATTTCTCATGACTTTCAAGAAGAAACCATAGAAGCCAAAGCACGATGGTTCCAATCCTTATCACTTCATGAGCGAATGGATATGTTATGTTTTTTTACTGATCTAATATTAAGCAAAAATCCAAATATTATGGAACAGAAGGATGCTAAACCAATTGCAGGGCGTGTTCGCGTCCTTTCAAAAACATAACGTTAAATATGTTATCATTGGCGGTATTGCTTAATCCAGACCCATCTCTTTTCGCCACTCAATGATCCTTTGGGCGATTGTAACCATAGGTGCAACCCATATTCTGTTCCTATGGCGATTCAGAAAATCGCATAACTCACGAAAAGCGGACATTGACAAAGACAGATTCCCGCCATCATCAAGACCATGAATAGTCATTATTCCCCATTGAGAATATGCCGCATTACGTTCAGCTAACCCTACCAATTCAATCCCTGATCTTCTTTCGACAGGCCACGACCAGAGATAATGCAAGTCGCAAGTAGCGGGATAGTTGCCGAACGGAAACTCCCCTATTCCACGACCTGCCGGGAAATACTTTGCAACTATCGGGACGTAGCTCTGTCTGGTAAGTCCATGACCAACGTGATTATTGTAACATGGATAACAGAAAGTGCAGGCTTCTTGCTCTGGTATTAATAAATGAATACGTCGTGAAGCTTCAACTATATCTGCCTCAATGTCGCTAAGAGTCATGTTTTCAAGACATCTCTCTATTCTGTTCTGAGAAAGCGCACGAGAGCAAGTATGTGAGATAGTGTGATTTCCGATCTCATGTCCCGCTTTGAAAACATCAATCCATGGGGATAGATTCTCCATCCATTTATCGCCACTGGGGCAGACGTAGAAAGTGCCTTTGAACCCAAGATCATTGAGAATAGGAATAGCTTTCTGTATTTGATCAGGTCTGCCATCATCAAACGTAAATGACAAAGCGCCAAGATATCCATCGGGCCAAGGAGAAGGTACTTGTGACATAAAAAATCCCTTCTATAGACACTCAGATAATGATTTTTTTAAACAAGATAATCACGAATTACACAAATAAACGAATTTCACGAATAGAATTCCTAGAAAAATTCGTGTAATTCGTCCTGTTCGCGAAATTCGTGATTAAAATTCTTTTTATGAATATCTATATTTGTAATTCATTACCGATCACTCATCACTGATTACTAACCTCATATCCAGCCAGACCGTTCTCGACTAGATTCTTTATAAACTCTGTAATCTCATTCTTAGCTTCGGCAGGCATATCTTCAAAGTCAATTTTTAATTCTTCCAGAATGTCATCAATGTTATGGTTTCCATCAAGTCTTTTCCAGATGAAAACACTCAATGGATTCATACCATGTGCAATTCCAGTCTCGGGATCGAACAGAACAGCCAATTCATCGAAATCCTCTCTCAGAATTACTGAAGCATTGGCTATTGGTTTATCGTTAATTGGCATGAACTCACCTACCTTCCAAAGTATTTTGGATAGTGCTATACATGTAATGCTTTATGGAAATTGTAATAGCAGATAAAACATTTGATAGCACCAATATAGCTTGAAAACTTTTCTCTCACAGCATTACATGTATAGCACTACCGTATTTTGTATCCTTCATATCTCTAGTGACTAAGTTCCCATTGTCCACTCGGAGAGATACTTATGCTGTTCTTCGGTCAATTCATCAATCTTGATACCCATAGATTCAAGTTTGAGTTTTGCTATTTGTTCATCTATCTCTTTGGGAACAGAATAGACCTTTTTCCCAAGTTTGCTGGCGTTTTTGGCTAGGAATTCTGCGCATAACGCTTGATTTGCAAAACTCATGTCCATAACACTTGCAGGATGACCTTCAGCCGCCGCAAGGTTAATAAGCCTTCCCTCTCCTAAAAGATTAACCTTTCTTCCGTCTTGGAGAGTATATTCGTCAACATACTCACGTATCCTGCGTTTTTTACTGCTTATACGTTCCAGAGCATCAATGTCTAACTCAACGTTAAAGTGACCAGAATTGCAAATGATTGCACCGTTCTTCATCACGTTGAAATGCTCTTCCCTGATTACGTGCATATTACCAGTCAGAGTCACAAAAATATCGCCTAGACTTGCGGATTCCATAATAGTCATAACTCTGTATCCGTCCATAGCGGCTTCCAAAGCTCTCAATGGGTCTGTCTCGGTTACGATAACATTGGCGCCAAGTCCTCTCGCCCTCATAGCGACACCTCTTCCACACCATCCATATCCGCAAACTACTACCACAGAACCAGCGAAAAGCACGTTTGTCGCCCTGATGATACCATCAACAGTACTTTGACCGGTTCCATACCGGTTATCAAAGAAATGCTTGGTGTTGGCATCATTCACAGCTACCAACGGAAACATAAGCACTTTGTTTGCTTCCATACTGCGAAGTCGAATCACACCCGTAGTCGTTTCTTCAGTACCGCCGATGATGTTCTGTATAAGGTCTTTCCTTTCGGAATGGATTGTGCAAACTAAGTCTGCGCCGTCATCCATTGTGAGCATGGGCTTGTGATCCAGTGCGTTCGAGATGTGATTGTAGTAAGTATCGTTATTTTCACCTTTTATGGCGAATACTGGTATCTGGGAATATTCCACGAGTGAAGCGGAAACGTCGTCTTGAGTGCTAAGTGGATTTGATGCACAAACGACAACATCCGCACCACCGTCTTTCAGCGTCTGCATAAGTACAGCAGTTTCTGTGGTTACGTGAAGACAGGCGGAAATTTTTATCCCTTCCAGAGGTTTCTCATTCTGGAATCTTTCTCTTATCAGTCTCAACACGGGCATAAACTGCTCTGCCCATTCAATACGCAGTTTTCCTTTTGGCGCAAGGGTTATGTCTTTAATGTCATACTTCATTTTTCAAAGCCTCCGCAAAATCTGTAAGTTCCCACGTGAATCCTTCTTCTTCACGTCCAAAATGACCATAAGCCGCCGTATTCTTGAAGATTGGTCTACGAAGTTTTAATCTCTCGATAATACCTAATGGTGTAAGATCAAAGTATTTTCTAACAAGCTCAACTAGCCTGCCATCATCAACTTTGCCTGTATTAAAAGTATTGACCATGATAGATACAGGTTCAGAGACACCGATAACGTAAGCAAGCTGTATCTCGCATTTATAAGCCAATCCCGCCGCAACGATATTTTTCGCTGCATGTCTGGCAGCGTAGGAAGCGCTCCTATCAACCTTTGTTGGGTCCTTTCCAGAGAAGCAACCGCCACCATGACCAGCCGCACCGCCGTAAGTATCTACTATGATCTTTCGTCCAGTAAGTCCGGTGTCACCATGAGGACCGCCAACAACAAATCGTCCAGTCGCATTTATAAAATATTTTGTATCTTTTGTGATCATATCACCCGGAATAATGTATTTTACTACTTCTTCCATTATTCCCTCTTCGAGTTCCTTTTGAGTAACATCCGGCGTATGCTGTGCAGCAATTACAACCGCATGAACACGAACCGGCATCCAGTCAACATATTCGATAGTGACTTGAGATTTGCCATCAGGACGCAAGAAGTTCAGCATCCCTTTTTTTCTGACTTCAGCTAATCTTCGAGACAGCCTATGAGCAAACATGATTGGCATAGGCATAAGTTCGGGTGTTTCAATGCAAGCATAACCCAGCATCATCCCCTGATCACCTGCCCCGGCACGATCAACACCCATAGCAATATCAGGAGATTGTTCATCTATTGTCGTCAGGACTGCACAGGTCTCATAATCAAAGCCTGTTTTGGCATCATTGTATCCAATCGCTTCAACCGTGTCTCTGACAGTCTTTGGGATGTCAGCAAAACCCGTTGTCGTTATTTCCCCGGAGACCAATGCTAATCCGGTCGTAACAAGGGTTTCACATGCAACACGAGCTTTGGGGTCTTGTACAATTATGTTGTCCAAGATAGCATCTGATATTTGATCAGCAATTTTGTCTGGATGCCCTTCCGTTACAGATTCCGATGTAAAAAGAAAACTTCCTTTAGGCATTTCATCCTTCCTTTCTCGTTAGTGTTTAAAACAAAAAAACCCTCCATAGGTGCGGAGGGTACATAAAACAAAAAACAAAACTATCATCTTTCAGGAAAACCTCCTGCAGGATTTGGCACCTTGTGAACATAAATGTTCACAGGTTGTCAGGCTTCTTTGGGCCGGTCCCTCCGCCACTCTTGATAAAAGTTTTGCATTCTCTATTCAGTTTTTCAGATTCAGAGGGTCATATCCTCCCGGTGTTTGACCAAAATTTTTTCATAATTTGTTCTGTAGTATTGCATTTTAAGGCGATGAATCGCCTTATTACAAAACAATCAATTTGGTTTACCACTATTTTCTGGTTTACTGATCTTTATCTTGATCTTTATCTTCGTTATCGTCTTCTGAATTTGTTCCACGAGCCAAAGGAACACCGGAGCGATCCATGATGTCAGCCAGAGTCGTTCTATCACTACGATTTTCCTCTGTGTACTGAGTAACTATGGTTCGTTCTTGATCAGTCTTAGCTTCCTTAAGGCTGAGTCCAATTCGTCTTTCCTCTGGATCAAGGCTGATCACCTTTAGGTCAAGCTCATCATTGATTGAAACTACTTCATTGGGATTATCCACGTGTTTCTCATCAAGCTCTGATATGTGAATTAGCCCTTCGACTCCTTCTTCTAGCTTTGCAAAGGCACCGAAGTTAGTAATGTTTACGATTCTACCTCTCACAATAGAACCGATGGCATACTTCTCTGGCACCAATACCCATGGGTCTGGCTCAATTTGTTTCAGACCAAGTGAAACACGTTGTTTTTCGGGGTCTATACTGAGAACAACAGCCTCTACTTCGTCGCCTTCTTTCAGTATATCAGAAGGATTCATTGCACGTTTTGCCCACGACAGATCAGAAACGTGGATAAGTCCGTCAATACCTTCTTCGATTTCAACAAATGCACCGAAATCGGTAAGATTGCGCACCTTACCCCTTATTTTTGCACCAATCGGATACTTAGTAGCCAGAACTTCCCAGGGATTAGATTGTAGTTGCTTGAGTCCCAGAGAAATTTTCTGCTTGGTCGGATCAACATCAAGCACTTTTGCCTGAATAATATCACCTTTTTTAAGCATTTTTGAAGGATGTGGAACTCGCCTTGTCCACGACATCTCTGAAACGTGAATCAAACCTTCCACACCGGGTTCCAATTCGATAAAAGCACCATAATCAACAATGCTCACCACTTTGCCTGATATTACAGAATCCATTGGATATTTAGTTTCAACGCTAAACCATGGATCCTGCGATTTTTGCTTCATACCAAGAGATATTTTGCTGGCTTCAGCATCCACAGAAAGCACCATTACTTCCACTTTATCACCTACGGAGACAACTTCAGATGGATGATTGACTCTACCCCATGACATATCTGATTTGTGCAGTAGACCATCAACACCACCAAGATCAATGAACGCACCAAACTGAGTTATATTCTTAACTACTCCATCTCTAACTTGTCCTACTACCAGAGTTGACAACGTAGACTGTCGCTTTGATTCTCGTTCTTCTTCCAGAATAAGTCGTCTTGAAAGAACTATGTTTCGTCTGCGTTTGCTCAGTTTGATGACCCTCATGTCAAGGGTTTTACCAATATAACGGTCAAAATTCTGCACGGGTCGAAGTTCAACTTGAGATGCAGGTAAGAAGGCTTTGACGTTCTCTATTTCTACTTTCAATCCACCTTTGATCCTCTTAACAACCTTCCCCTGTATAATCTCTCCACTTTCATGAGCTTCGGCGATCCTGTCCCAAACGATCTTTTGATCTGCTATCTCTTTTGAAAGTACTACCAGCCCGTCCTGATCTTCCTTTCTGAGCAGATAGACATCAACGACATCACCAATTTTTACCCTCGGTGTTCCATCAGGATTAGTTCCGAATTCTGACAGAGGAATGTATCCTTCGGACTTGTATCCCACGTCAACCATGACCTCGTCACGATCAATTTTTATAACAACACCTTTTACAATCTCACCTTCCTCAAAATCCCGCAGTGTTTCATCATAAGCCTCAAGCATATTCTCGTTGTCTTCGTCGTCTGAGAACATATACTCTTCATCATCACCGTCGTATTCTACATCTTCAGAGGCTAGAGCCTGCGATAATTCTTGCCCAATGGGCGTTTCCACTTGAACGGTTCCCTCTTGATTTTCGTCTTGAGAACTTTCCTCTCCCAAGGGTTGTTCAGCATTAACATCCTTTTGGACGTCTGATTCTGCCTTCTCTTCGTTTACAATTGAATCTTTCTCATCCATCAAAAAAAAGTACCTCCTACAAACAAGATTTTTTATTTTGGTACAGTAAGTATCAATGATTCAAGATCAATTTAATGAGTTCTTGAATCCTGATCAGAATAAACTGCACCAAGATATTTACTATACAATATAATTACGATATTGTCAAGAGTTTTTCAGCTATCAATCCTAATTTTCTGTCAAAAAAATTAATTTTCGATCACTTTTCTCAGAAATCCGTCATTTTCTTGCAGAAGTCTTATAGCCTCATCATAACCAACATTTCTCTTTGCCATAACTATCGCTATTTTTGCACTCCCCTTTGCTATTTCGAGAAGTTCTGTTGCTTTTTCTTGATTTACTCCACTGATCTCCATGATCAAACGTTTCGCTCTATCCACGAGTTTTACATTCCATGCCTTCACATCTATCATAAGGTTGTTATAAACTTTTCCCATTTTGATCATGGATATACTTGACAACATATTCAAGACAAGTTTAGTAGCTGTACCGGCTTTCAGTCTTGTTGATCCTGTGATTATCTCAGGTCCGACTATCGGCAAAATAAAAACATCAACGTAAGGTATTTTAATCTTCAGGGGATTGCATTGCAATAAAACTGTTCCTGCGCCTAATCTTTTAGCTTCCTCTAATGCGCCCATGACAAAAGGAGTTCTGCCACTGCTGGCGATGCCGACAACAGTATCTTTGGAGTTAATACCCCGTTCAATGATGGCTGATGCACCGTCTTTAGGCTTATCCTCCGCACCTTCAATTGACCTGACGAGTGCCTCGTATCCACCTGCGATTATCCCCTGCACCATCTCTCTGTCAACGCCAAACGTAGGTGGACATTCTGCCGAATCTAATACGCCAAGTCTTCCGCTAGTTCCTGCACCAACGTAAAAAAGCCGTCCACCTTTCTTGAAAGACTCCACGATCATACTGACTGCTTTTGATATGTTATCCTTCTCTTTTATGACAGCAGATACAGCTTTTTGATCTTCTGTATTGAATATCTCGATGATTTCTTCAACGGATTTTGAATCAATATTGAATGAATTCTCATTACGCTGTTCGGTAATTAATTTTGACAGGTCTTGTTCGATCTCGTTTGTATTTTTTTTCATATTAAGGTAGGAAATTGTATTGATTTAATTTAGTTTACATGGTCAGAATCTGCCAGATCCAATCGCATCCGAATCTCACCTGTTCTTGCTGTTGATGAACGTCCGGTGGCAAACTCCAGATTCTCAAATTCTGGACCTGGTCTATCTGTCCTGTAGAAACCCAACTTTTTATACAGAAGATGTCCTAGACCATTCTCATCAGTCCATAATTCTATTGCTCTGACTCCCTTAGCCGCACAATGCTTGATGAGCGTCTGCACAAGTTGTGTACCTACACCTCTGCGTCGGTATTCTGCCTTAACATACATACGCCTGAGTTCAATGACACCACCCAAGTCTTGCGCTCCGACGTGTCCTATTGGTATATTCCCATACCAAGCAAGCCAAAAGCCACCAGACCCACTCAGATAGACTTGGTCTATGTGATCAAGATCCCAGTCAGCAGAACCTGGTGGAGTGTCCTCTGGTTTTTCGGGGATTTCTTCAGGATCAAGTGTAACACCATCTTCAGCAAGATGCAAACTAAGAAGTTGCATAAGCGGAATCCAGTGTTCCCACTCGAAAGGTTTGACCAGAATAGGTTCCTCCGTGCTATTATCTTTCATATCTTTTCCCTCCACAAATTCCGATGATCTCATTCTTGTTGTATAACACCAAAGGCAAAAACCATAACCAGACAACTCTTGTGTCTGCTTTTAAGAGAAATGAATCATCTCTGATTTATGACTTTAATTTTGTGTTGATCATCTTGTATTATTCTTCCGATTACAGCAGAAGCCAATGTTCCAGATGATTGGAGTGCTTTTACAAGGTCACTGCTCTTTTCTTCTGGTACTGATATTAGCAAACCGCCAGAAGTTTGAGAATCGCAAAGGATCATCTGGTATTCATAAGAAATATCATCCCATACCACATAGTCATTAAGGTATTCGTGATTGCGCATCGTCCCCGCTGGAATGATAAGATCGTCAGCCAATTCATAAGTTCCGGTGATTATTGGAACTTCTTTTAGACTTATTTCTGAACCAACGAAACTAGCGGAGACCATCTCATGCAGATGCCCCAAAAGACCAAAGCCTGTTACATCAGTACAAGCATTGACTCCGATCTGAATCATGCACTCAGCGGCTGATTTATTCAAAGTACTCATTACTTTTATAGCATATTCAGCAGTTTCCTGAGACGCAATATCCTCTTTCATTGCAGTTGTAATAATCCCTGTGCCTATTGGCTTTGTCAGCACAAGAACATCACCCGGTCTTGCCCCAGAATTTCTTATTATCTTATCAGGATGAACAAGTCCAGTTATGACCATACCATATTTTGGCTCATTATCATCTATTGTATGTCCTCCAGCAATAGTGATACCAGCCTCTTTCGCTTTATCTGATCCGCCACGAAGTATCTGCACAAGGACATCCATTGGCAATTTATCAATAGGGAATCCAACTATATTAAGTCCCATGATCGGCTTTGCACCCATAGCGTATACGTCACTGATCGCATTAGCGGAAGCGATGGAGCCAAACTCGTAAGGATCGTCAACAATAGGCGTGAAGTAGTCCACCGTCTGAACCATTGCCAGATCATCACTAATTTTGTACACAGCGGCATCATCTGATTCGTCGTATCCGACGATCACATTGGAGTCATAGAGCTTTGGTATTTGATGCAGAACTTGCATCAGGTCTTTTGGACCAATCTTGCTGGCTCACCCAGCGCCGTGACTGAAGGATGTTAGTTTAATCTTCTGCTCTGACATATTGTAAAATCAACTTTCGAGTGTTAGTTTCAATACAGAATATCATAAGTAGGCGATTTCATCATAATATCTCGCCTCCTGATTCAAATTATACTCTAATAAAGCTCGAAAGATCAACCAATAAAAAATGCCCGCATAGCGGGCATTATAATTCTCTTATTAAAAAGTTTTGTAAACGGTGAAGTTATGCTGTGGACTACAATTAGGATGTTTACTCCAGAGAAGTATGCTTATTATAACAAAGCAAAATTACAAGAATTTGATATTGTTATTGAGGTAGTGAAGCCAAATTCATCCCATAAATAATGAAGTTTGACTAAATAATAGGGTAATCCAGTAAGAGAACTTTTAAAATCCCCCTTTTTCCCCTAGTGATAAATTTTTTATTTGACATATCATATAAGCTATGATAATATGAAATTATAATTTCTGAGAGTTCCTAAAATTATTAAACATAGATCCCATATTGCCTAAAAAGCGTTTAACAATCTGGAGTGATTTTTTATGAGTGTAATTTCTATCACAGATAGGACCGGTAAAGATTCAGGGATATTCAAAGATGGAGACTTGGAAGTATTTTTACGTCGCTTCATTAATGATATTGAGAAAAATAAATACAACAAAGATGAAACTTGCTGGTTTAATATGAGCAAAATTAGATGGATAGACTTATTTGAGGTAGCATGTCTTATAGTTTGTGCAGCCCACCTAAAGCAACGCAATGTATGTTCAGGATTTAAATTTTTTATACCTGAAGATCCAGATTCCAAAAAAGAAAAGTATAAAACAAGTAAAAAATTAGAAAGAAACGAAGAACAAGAACGAGGAACATGGAAAGCTTTAGATTTTTTAAAGCAATTCCGTTTTGTTGACTGTATCAATCAAAAATTTGAGATTGAACCAAATTCCAAAGATATAGAGGGAATCCCTATAATTAAAAATTACGATAATGCTATAGCGCTTAATGCAAGATTTGTTGAGAATATTGATGATGAAAGAAAAGCATTAGCCGACTTAAGGAATAATCTAGAAAGGCGATTTGGTCCTAAAGTTATAGAACCAAAAGCGATTAACAAATTTTGCGATTATATTACTCAAGAACTCTTGATAAATATTTGTGAACATGCGTACAGAGATGTTTCGGTGGAATCTGAAGATAAGATTGGTATAATTTCAGTAAAGACAAGACGTCTTGAATCAGAAAAAAAGATTCCAGAAGAAATATGGAGAATGGGGCTTAATGACGCTCCAGAATGGTATCAGGGATATATGAAAGCATTAAAGTCTCCCACAGCTTTTTGGGAAACCGTCATTGCAGATGGTGGTTCTGGTATACCTTATACGATAAGAAAGCAAGAAGAAGAGAAAACGGACAAATTCTGTTTTATGAGTGATATTGATCTGATAAAACTTCCTTTAAATAATCCACTAAAATTTCCTTTAGAGACAATGAAGAATGAAGGTGGCATTGAAAGAAAAGGTTTGTATATTGTGAATGATACTATGAAGGAATTGGGAGGGTGTATACGAGTACGTTCAGGTCATTGCGCAATTACGTATTGTTATCCTGAGCCGAATTCAGAACGATTGGAATGGGAACAAACAAACTTGGCAGAATTGGATGGTACACAAATACAAGTTTTAATTCCTATAAAATACAAGTAATATCTATGCAGCAAGCAATCGGTGGTGAAAAAATAATGTCTGGTATTTCATTAATCTATAATGGAATTTCTCTAATTGAGGATGTTATAGAAAAAAAAGATGAAGCGATAATAATATATCAATTAACCAATGCTACTGTTACTAAAATAGCAGAAGAAGGGTTAGTAGTTATTGCGGATCTTGGTAGGTATCCCGAAATTCCAGTAGGTACATTAGATCGAATATTTGAAACAGTGATTAGATCCATGCCCCAACAAACACGGATTATATGTGTAAATGTCGGTGAAAATATTTTAATGACATTTGAGAAATGTAATCGAATAACAGAAGAATTAAACAAGCGCAAAATGCTATTACTTACTTTGACAGAAGAAGGAAATTGTTCTTTGTGGGGTGAAGCAAGTGATGAAGCAAGAAAAATTCTGGCAAAGTTATGGGAAAATGAAGTGCTTTCACGGACTACCTTATCCACGGAAATGCTAAAAGAAATAGATGAATTAGTATTAAACAATCACCAGATTTTTACCATCAATTCTCATAAGAATGAATATTCGCTTTCGGTTTTACCATCAGAGATTTACGATCTTCTAAATGACCCGTTTGCCTCAGATTTAATGGATGTGATAGAGAAATCAGGAGCTCATTTTCATGATCCATGTTTTTTACTTTCTGGAAAACATGCAGGGGAGTATTTCTCAATATATAGAATTTGCGATAATAAACATATTTTAGGTCGAATAGTTAGACAAATGCAACGAAGATTGCGTTCATTGGAAGTAGATAAGATTTTAACTTTCTCTAATCCTGCGGCGGGTATAGCTCATGATTTATCCGAAAGACTTGAAATTCCATTTATGACATTTGAGGATCGGCAAGCCACGAAAATAGTAACAGAGAAAGACCTAAAAGAAGGTCAAAAAATAGTCATAATTACTGATGTTATCAGTACAGGTGAGCTTTTAGAAAATATGATTAGTTATGTGGAAAGGAAGTCTTGTGAGGTTGTCAAAATAATTGCTGTAGTGGACACAGAAAACTGTTCCAATCAAAAAGTTCTAAGAAATATGACAGCACTCGCAAAATATAAAGTAGAATTATACGATGAAGGCAATTGTCCTTATTGTGAAAATGGAATTAAACATTTAGAACCTAATCCATTTACTCTTCTTCCAAAGTTTCCTGAACTGACACCTGAACAAACAAAAATATTCCCAGAAAATGCAGATAAGATAATAGATCCACCAGAACAATTTACATTTTCTGAATTTTGGAATATGGTCATTAAAACTAATGCTCTCTCACCTTTTCATATTGAAAGAAGTGGGCGCCACGATGAGCGCCACCATGAACATATAGTATATACACGCAAAATTGTAGATAACGAAGAATTTTGTGATGATATAGTGCAAAAGATCGTGTCCTCTTATACTAATCTGAGACCGGATATTATTTTATGCCCACATAATGATACAGCACCAAAAATCGGTAACGCTATATGCATATATGGAAATTCACGTGGATGGAATTCAAAATTGCAGACAGCGGAATTTATTGAAGGATTTTTCAAGGCCAATATTGAGGAAAACAGGAAGATTTTGATTATAGATGATGGCGCAAACACAGGATTTACTATACAAGGATTACTTTTTTTATTAATGGGTAAAAAAAATATTCAACGCGTCGGATGTGTGGTTTTTTTAGACCGTCTTTCCAAAGGTGTAAGATGCACAATAGAAGAGTGTTTATCTCGCTTATTCTTCAGTCTATATAAATCAGAGATACGGCATTTTCCAAAAGATCAGTGTGATATATGCAAATTAATAGATAATATCGAAAAAGCATTAAGGTTTAATTTACATGATGATGTGAAGTATCAATTGGAACAACAAAAAGAATATTTATCTTTGAAATTTTGGGAGAATTTATAGAACTTATGTTGATCGAAAAAGACGAGTTAGAAAGATTAATATTTGATTCACAATTAGAATTTCTACCAGCGATCATTATGGAGGCTATTCGAAAAGATGCTGATGGCGAAGTTATGCAGCATTTATGCGATATTATTTTAAAAAACGAAAATAATATGAAAATACCAATAATAATATCATCTATTCCTGAAGACATATTTATTAAACCAAAAATATCTGAAAAGATAAAATATATATTTAACAGAACTCGCAATTTAGATTTAATTAAAGCGATATTATTAAAATTATCTCGTTTCCCGGGTCACCCATTTGATTTAATACAAAGCTTGTTCAACCGTTTAGATGATAACGAAATCAATAAAATTTGGTCAGTAATAGTCATTTCAATTATAAACATGATTAATTCAGGAATTGTGAATGACGATGTACTCGATACGATTAAGGGCATAAGAACAAGGAACAGAGATATTATTGAATTAATTGGAAGGGGAATAGAAATTTACCTTAAAGGAGAAAAAACACCGCGGTTAAGAGTACATGAAAAAGTCCATTCTTCAGATAAAATAAAAACTTATTTCCTTCCTCTAAGTAAAGAAAAAATTGAAGAATATCTTCAAGAGAAAGCAAATAATTATGACATTCTCATTTATATTGGATATGATGAGACAAAATTATTTTTTGAAAAAAATCTTATTGGCAAACCAAAATTGGAAACAAAACAATTGAATTGCCTTATTGAAATGATGAAAAAAGGTTTTATCATAACTAATAAAACGGCAATATCCCGTCTTCGTAACGAAACATTAAAAAAAGGAATTAAAATACCTATACCTAACGGTAGTAAAACTAATGGAGGGTACATATATAAACTTGATAAAAGTGTTAGTTCTATACTCATAGAATCAACAAATGATTAAACTGAATATATATTTAGTGAAAATATGTATTTCTCTAATTTAATTTTTCAATCCTTGAAACCATCCTTTTTAATGAATTAAAGCCTCAACTTTAATTCAGCCATTATTACCATTGCTTTTGAATCCACCTTTGTTCGGTTTCTTTTTGGTTTCTCGTATCTTCGTAATGAAACCAAAAAGAAATCCTATGAAACCTCTTGACATATCGCAAAATCCATCTTATAATCTATTCTGTGATCAAAAATTAAACCTTAATTGTGGCTTTGTTATAAGACTCAAAAGCGGCAACTTTTGAGTCTTAATCGGTGTATCAGCTTTTGTTCACTTCTTTAAGAAAAGCCCATTGGAAGAGGTAGCTAAACAACACCGCTCTTGATTTATTATATGTCAAAGCCTTAGCGGTGTCAAGGTGAACCTCTTCCAACTCCTTCAAAAGAGTGATCGCTCTTTCTTATAGAGGGTGTTAAAAAATGGGTTGATGGATGCACTAAGTCAACCGGTGGAACATAAGATAAAGGAAGAGAATTGACAGTTTGACATAAAAGCATCAATTTTTCATAGTCATTGGACATAGTGATTCTC
>Ga0315279_10005148_pt1 | contig 17110 bp, 13 predicted proteins | sample YL17G06_20_MG_FD_203694 | JGI IMG/M metagenome (GOLD analysis project Ga0315279, IMG submission 203694) | Sediment microbial communities from Yellowstone Lake, YNP, Wyoming, USA - YL17G06_20 | ecosystem: Environmental > Aquatic > Freshwater > Lake > Sediment | place: USA: Wyoming | collected...
CACTTGACGTTCAACCAGCGATGGTGGAAGAAGGTCCCGGATCAGGCCGGCGAGCAACTTGGCTGGACCGGCTACACGTGGGATAAGAACTACTTTCCCGATCCCGGAGCATTCCTGGCCTGGTGCGAGAGGCACGGACTGAAGACGCCCCTCAACCTTCACCCGGCGTCCGGCGTTCAGCCGCATGAGGAACACTATCCAGAAATGGCGAGGGCGATGGGCATCAATCCGGCGTCAAAGAAGTACATCCCGTTCGACATCACCGACAAGAAGTTCGCGACCGACTTCCTCAACCTGATCATCCGCCCGCTGGAGAACCAGGGGGTGGATTTCTGGTGGCTTGACTGGCAGCAGTGGAGCACGACGAAGATCCCCGGCGTGACGCCGACGTGGTGGCTCAACTATGTCTTCTTCACGGATATGGAGAGGAAGAACCAGGCCAGGCCGCTCCTCTTTCATCGTTGGGGTGGACTGGGGAACCATCGGTGCGAGATCGGGTTTTCCGGGGACGTCATCAATGTCTGGGAGTCGCTGGCGTTCCAACCGTATTTCACTGCCACAGCAGCGAATGTCGGGTACGGCTACTGGAGCCACGACATCGGCGGCCATATGCCGGGACCTGAGCCGCCCGAGCTCTACACGCGCTGGATCCAGTGGGGGATCTTCAGCCCGATCATACGGACGCACACGACGAAGAACCCCGCCGCCGAGCGGCGCACGTGGGCCTACCCGCCCGAGTATTTCAAGGTCATGCGAGAGGCCATCCTCCTGCGCTATGCGCTGACCCCGTACATCTATACTGAATCGAGAAAGGCCTATGAGAGCGGGGTTTCGATCTGCCGGCCGATGTATTATGACTACCCCGATGCAAAGGAGGCGCACGAGTTCAAAGACCAGTATATGTTCGGTGACGAAATGCTCGTTGCGCCGGTGGCGGCTCCCCTCTCGGAGGATAGCCTCCTTTCGGCCAAGAAGATCTGGCTGCCCGAGGGGGAGTGGATCGAACGGTTTGCCGGCAAGAAGCTGAAGGGGCCAGCGGTCGTTGAGCGATCCTATGCCCTCGACGAGATCCCGGTCTTTGTGAAGGCTGGCGCGATCATCCCAATGCAACCGAAGATGCGAAATACGCACGAGAAGCCCGTGGATCCGTTGATTCTGACGGTTTTCCCTGGCGATTCAGGCTCCACACGGGTGTACGAAGATGAAGGAAATTCCCTCGGCTATCAGAAGGGGCAGTTCGCCTGGACAGGCGTCCGAATGTCGACGGTCGCCCAAGGAACGTTCAAGATTGAGATCCTACCGTCAGAAGGAAAGTACCCCGGCATGCTGAACAAGCGAGCCTACGAACTGCAGCTCCCCGGATGGTGGCCGCCCGAACAGGTCCTGTGCAACGGTGAGACGATGGCTTACTCGCCGATTGAGGCATCAGTCGGCTGGCGATACGATGGCGACAAGCTGACCACGACGATCAGGCTTCCGTCGTTCGACGTGAGCCAGAAAGTGGAAGTAACCATCAAGCTGCCGGCAAGCGCGACGAACAAATCTGGCTTGCTGGATGGGACGCGCGGGCTTCTGGCGAGACTGCGCCGTGTGATGCCTTTGCTCAACTCGACATGGCCGAAGGAGTGGTCGCCTGAGATCCTCGTGTATGCGGCGCAGGCAGGAAACAGGATCAGCCTTCATCCAGCCGATGCCGTGCAGGAGCTTGAAGGGCTTCAACGCGACCTGCCGGAGGTCGTCAAGCAGATCCGCGCGCTGGACATCGATCCCGGCGTTCGCAGGAAGGCGCTCAATCATCTCTCGGGAATTACGGGAAACTAGTGCTGCTCCAAGTAAGCTATACTGTGTTTCTACACACCCCTACACCCCTCTCGCTCTCGCACGAGAGGGGACTGGTTAGAGCTTAGTGTTTCAAGTGCTCCGCATCAGTTCTTTTGCCCTTGCTGTCATAGTCCTCTCTACAGCGCTGGGAAGAGGGTCGGCGAGAGGGGATAAAGCCCGCCCGACCGCCGTCAGGCGGGCGGGGGGTGTGTGTATTTGCATTTGTTGTTAGTTGAGACAGTCGTCTAAAACACACTATTACTTTTCGGGGTTGGCGCTAGAAGCGTGCGGGCACATTCGGTTCCTGATTCTAACGGCTCTCACCTTTGCCATTTCTTGCATCGTTCCATATATTGAAAGCCGCATGAAAACCGTCCCTCCGGAGAAGAACTATCGATGAAGACGTTCAGACACCTCCTTTTCGCCTCGCTGTTCATTTACTTCCCGTCCCTCTCACAATCAAGTCAGAACCTCCTCGATCCGAAGACTCGGGACTTCATCCATGAAGCTTTGAGCGGAGAGCTCGCGAAGGATCACGTCTTCCAGATCACCCGGTTTCACCGAATCCAGGGGTCGAGGGGCTATCGGGACGCGGCGCAGTACGTGCTGCGGCAGCTGCAACAGTACGGTTACTCCAAGAAGGATGCCTACATCGAGTCGTACAAGTCGGACGGGCGGGTGACGTACCAGACGTGGCAGTCGCCGTCGGGCTGGGACATCAGCTGGGGGGAGCTGCGCATGCTCGAGCCGTACGAGGAGCGAATCGTCGGCTATCCCGAGATCGCGATGAGCGTCATGACCTATTCGAATCCCGGCGACGTCACCGCCGAGCTGGTTTGGGTCGGAGTCGGGACGAGCGACGATGACTACAAGGGGAAAGATGTTGCCGGCAAGATCGCTCTCGCCACGGGGTATGGCGGCGATGTACACCGGCTTGCCGTGCTGAAATATGGCGCGAAAGCCGTTGTTTGCTTTCTCGATGACGATCGGGCCATGGAGCATCCCGACATTGTTCAATACACTGGTATGTGGCCCCGAACCGAGGAGTTGGGTCGTGTGACGTTCGGATTCAACATCAGCAAGCGGCAGGGGGAGAAACTGAAGGGCTTGCTGCTCTCGGGCAAGCGGGTCGTCGTTCGGGGGGAGGTGAAGGGCATCGGCCTTGAGCCGTACTTCATGGATATTGTGGTCGCTCATATCCGGGGTTCCGAGAAGCCCGACGAAGAGCTCGTCCTGAGCGCCCACCTCGACCATCCGAAGGAGTCCGCCAACGACAATGCCAGCGGCTCCGCCGCGATGCTGGATATGGCCCGGGCGCTGAAAGAGCTGATCGATTCCGGGCATCTACCTCGGCCCAAACGGTCCATCCGGTTCCTCTGGGTCCCCGAGTGGAACGGGACGATGCCGTATATTGACGCGCATCCGGAGCTTGTCGGTCCTGCGCTTGGGGGCAAGTTCCTCGCGAACCTCAACCTCGATATGGTTGGGGAGAACCTCGAGCTGCTCCACTCAATGCTGATTATTACACGCACGCCTAATTCCCTCCCTTCCGTCGTGAACGACGTCGTCGAGAATATGGCACAGATGGTGGATGGGATGGATATTCGTACACCGAGGGGAAGTCTCTCGGCGTGCAACTATCGCGTCGTCCCCTATTCCGGCGGAAGCGATCACATGATGTTCATCGACAGGAAGATCCCCGGCATCATGCTCGTCCACGGCTCCGACTACACCCACCACACGTCTGACGACACGCCGGACAGAGTCGATCCGGTCGAGCTGGAACGCAGCGAGATGATTGCCACCGGGACTGTGCTCTACCTAGCCAGTCTGGAGCCGACCCAGGCCCTGGACCTCGTCTATCTGTCGGGAGCCAACTCGATGCAGAGGCTCGGTGAAGCCGGGCGGAGAGCCCTTCAACTCGTAAGCAACGTTCCGGTCGATCAACTCACGGCCAGGTCGGTCGAAGCGGAGATCGTGGTCGAGGAGAGCGCTCGACTGGAGAAGCAGGCTATGGCATCGGTTTCCTGGTTCAATGACGATCCGAAGGTCAGGCATGCGATTGCAGTTTTTGAGAAACAACTGGACGCCTCGGCCCGAACGCTGCGGGAGGAAGTAGATCAGACGGCAATCGACCGAGGGGGAAGGAAGGGATTCAAGGTTGAGTCCGCATCCGCCGACAAGCGTGTGCCCGTCCGTCTCACGAGGGGGCCGCTCGATTTCGGATTGCCCGAGAGTAAGCTGCCCGAGGCGGAAAAGATTGGCGGTCAACCTCGATATCAGCTCAACGGGGACGTCCGTTTCGAGACCGTGAACTTCATTGACGGTAAGAGAAAAATGTCCGACATTGAGCGGGCGCTGGTCGCCGAGTTCGGTCAGGACGCGACCGTCGGCTTTGATCGGTACATCGAAGATTTGGTCAAGGTCGGTGTTGTAAGCTGGAAATGAAGGACTGCCATTGAGGACAAACCGTATGACAGGTGAACTAACAATCTCGTCGCTCCTTATCACCATTGTCGCCTGCGTGCCAGCAACTTCAAGCGGGCAGGTCATCTTCAAAGAGCCGCTGAGTCCAAGAATAGCGAACTACAAGATCTCCGTCGCTCTCGACACGAAAGAGAAGATGCTGAATGGGAAGGAGACGCTCACTTGGAGGAACGCATCGAAGGATCTCATTGGAGAACTACAGTTCCACCTCTATCTCAACGCGTTCAAGAACTCCGAGTCCACCTTCATGAAGGAATCCGGAGGAGTCAATCGTGGCTTGTCGATCGGGGATGGGGGGTGGGGATGGATCGATGTGACGTCGATGAAGACGGCTGAAGGTGAGGACCTGACCCAGCGCATCGGGTTCATTCATCCGGATGATGATAATGCCATGGATCAGTCGGTGATCCGGGTCCCTCTCTCGAAGCCGGTGCGACCGGGGCAAACCATCCAGTTGCAGATCGATTTCAAGGCCAAGCTCCCACGCGTCTTCGCCCGCACCGGATACTATCAGAACTACTACATGGTCGGCCAGTGGTTCCCCAAGATCGGGGTTTACGAGGCTGCCGGGCAGCGGTACGCGACGAAGGGAGGGTGGAACTGCCACCAGTTTCACTCCAACACGGAGTTCTACGCCGACTACGGGGTCTATGACGTCGACATGACTGTGCCTCAGGACTATGTTGTGGGTGCAACGGGCCTGCAACAGGCGGCAAAAGAGAACGGGGACGGGACGAAGACCGTGTCGTACCGTGCCGAGGACGTGCACGATTTCGCGTGGACTGCTTCGGCGAGGTACGTCGACCTCAGTGAGCAATGGAAGCATGTTAGGATCCGGGTGCTGATGCAGTCGCAGAGGGTCCATCAGGCTCAACGCTATTTCCAGGCAGTCAAAGCGACACTGGAGTACTTCGATAAGCACGTCGGGCGGTATCCGTATCCCAATGTCACGGTGGTGGATCCCGCCTACGGAGCGACGGGCGCGGGAGGAATGGAGTATCCCACGCTGATCACAGCCGGCTCGTTTTGGGCGATCGGTCGGTCCCTGAAGTTTGCCGAGCTTGTGACGGAGCACGAATTCGGGCACCAGTACTGGTATGGGATGGTGGGGAGCAATGAATTCGAAGAGGCGTGGATGGACGAAGGGATTAATCAATACTATGAGGCCCGAGTCATGAGCGAGGCGTACGGCGAGCACACATCGTTCTCGGACCTTCCGGGGATGCAGACGGGTGACTTCGAAACGACAAGGGGGGGCTACACGGGAATGACGAACCCGAAGATCGCGCCGACGTTCACCATGGGTTGGGGGTTCAAGCAGGGCGGGTACGGCAACCTGACCTATAACAAAACCGCAGTGTTCATGACAACCCTCGAGCGGCTGATCGGTCGTCCCCTCATGGATTCGGTGATGCAAACCTACTTCGAGCGCTGGAAGTTCAAGCATCCTTGTGGTCGTGACTTCATCGCCGTCTTTAACGAGATCGTCCCAAAAGCCACGAGCAATCGCCTCGGGAAGGATCTGAATTGGTTCTTCGACCAGGTGCTCTACGGGACTGACATCTGCGACTACCAATTGACCCGGATCGAGAACAAGGAGGTCGAGCCTGAGCAGGGCGTCGTCGATCGAGAGGGAAAGAAGGTGACGCTGGAAGCGAGGAACGATACCTCAGCGTCGAAACTCTATGACTGCCGCGTCGTTGCAAGCCGGCTCGGTGAGGTGAAGATGCCGACGTCGGTTCTCGTTCATTTTGAGAACGGCCAGGAAATGCGGGAGCCGTGGGACGGACAGAGCCGGTGGGTGGAATTCAAGTACCGCCGGCCGGAGAAGATTCTCTGGGCCAAAGTGGATCCGGATACCGTCCTGGCGATCGACATCAACTGGAACAACAACAGCAAGACGACGGAGCCGGCCTCAGCTCCGATCTGGAAATACACGCTGAAGTTCCTTTTCTGGCTCCAGAACATCCTGCAGCTTGCTGCGATCACAGGTTGAAATTGACACCAAGTCGGCTCAGAAAAGGGAAGTCATTCCGTCGGATTTTAAGACGGAATCCGGGACAAAGCTGTGTCTGGATGCCCGCTTATCCCGCTTCAAATCAGCGGGACGCAGAAAGCGCGAAATCCGCGGGCATGACAAGGTATTCTTGAGATCGCTTAGAAAGAGGGCTCTTAACATGAACGTCTTTCGTGCATTTTCCAGTGGCATCAAACGAGCGACGAGAGAGATTCGGATGTCGCTCCTTCTGTACCTTCTCAACTTCCTTGCAGCGGTAGGACTTGCGTTTGCGTTCCGCTCGGTCGTGAGCACAGGACTGGGTTCTTCTATGTCGATCTCCGAGCTGTTGAGGAACCTCAACTTCACCGTTCTGCAGGATTTCATGGTCAAGCACGGAGGAGAGCTTTCCGCTGTCTTCGGGCAAATCGTCTGGCTTGCGCTCCTCTATATGCTGGTGAATACCTTTCTGGCTGGTGGGATCTTGAGCATCCTCCGCGAAAAGGACGCGAAGTTCTCGCTCAGGTCGTTCTTTTCGGGCTGCGGCAACTTCTTCTTCCGGTTTTTCCGTCTTTTCCTGGTTTTCGGCATTCTCCTCGTCCTGATTGCCTTTGTCCTCAGCGCTCTGCTTGGCGTCTTCTACAGCGCCGTAACGGCAGAGGCACTTTCGGAAGTCACTGCGATCGCCTGGTGGATCGTTGTTGCTATCATCTTCCTGTTCGTCATGATGCTGGTGATCATGGTTGAGGATTACGCCAAGGTCATTGTCGTCACGAGCGATACGCGTGCGATGCTGAGGACAGCGTGGCGCTCGGCGGGGTTTGTGTTCCGCCACTTTTTCAGAACGCTCGGGCTTCAACTCCTGATGCTGCTCATCCCCATCGTGCTGCTTGCCATCTACCTGTGGCTTGATTATTCGATCGGCATGGAAGGCGTCGTGACCATCCTGCTGATGTTCTTCCTTCAGCAGCTCTTCATCCTCTCGCGGGTCTGGGCGCGTGTGTTCTTCTTCTCCGGGGAGCTGGCGCTCTATGAATCTCTGAGGGCCGGTCACCGGCAGGCTGTCGTAACCGAGCTCCCGAGGCCGGAGACTGGCCCTGCGGCGGCCTAGCGGGCTGGCGTTGCGCCGTGCAATTGTCGTACTGTTGTGAAACGAATCGAAAAGGAAACGTGCTTATGAAAGAGTTCAAAGAGAGCATGCTGGACCTCATCGTTGAAACATCCACGAATCTGCCGCCTGACGTTCGAAGGGCCTTCAAGACCGCGATGACCAGGGAGAAATCGGGCTCGCAGTCCGATTTTGCCCTCCAGACGGTTGCCGTCAACATCGACATGGCGGTCACGAATTGCGGCCCGATCTGCCAGGACACGGGGATGCCGACATTCGAGATCAAGACGCCGGTTGGCGTGAATCAGATCGAGATGAAGAAGCAAATCCTCGACGCGATCGTCGAGGCGACGAAGCAGGGGAAGCTGCGACCCAATACCGTCGACTCACTGACGGGGAAGAACTCGGGAAACAACCTGGGTGAAGGCGCCCCGGTGCTCCACTTCGAGCAGTGGGAGAAGCCCGATATCGAGGTGAAGCTGCTCCTGAAGGGGGGGGGATGCGAGAACAAGAACATCCAGTATTCGGTCCCGTGTGAGCTCCCCCATCTCGGCCGTGCCGACCGGACGATCGACGGCGTCCGGAAGTGCATCATGCACGCCGTGTGGCAGGCACAGGGTCAGGGGTGCAGCGTGGGAGCGATCGGCGTGGCGATCGGGGGTGACCGGGCTTCGGGGTACAACTACGCGAAACAGCAGCTCTTCCGAGAACTCGACGATGTCAATCCGAACCCCGAGCTGGCAAAGCTCGAGGCGTACGTGATGGAGAACGCCGACAAGCTTGGGATCGGGACGATGGGATTCGGCGGCGAGGCGACGCTGATCGGCTGCAAGGTCGGATCGTACCATCGGCTGCCGGCGTGTTTCTTCGTGACGGTCGCCTACGACTGCTGGGCGTTCCGACGGCTGGGTGTGGTGATCGACCCGGCGACGGGCAAGATCAAGCGCTGGCTGTACAAAGGCGACACACCGACGATGAAGATGGCTGAAAAGGAAGCGCTCCCGCTGACGGGGAGGGAGATCCGTCTGACCACGCCTCTTTCCGAGGCGCAGGTCCGGACCTTGAAAGTCGGTGATGTCGTCCTGCTTAGCGGGATGCTTCATACGGGGCGCGATACGCTCCACCATCATCTGATGACGCACGATTCGCCCGTGAACCTGCAAGGCGCAGCGCTCTACCATTGCGGTCCCGTCTCACTCAAGAAGGATGGGAAGTGGTTCATGAACGCAGCCGGGCCGACGACGAGCATCCGGGAGGAGCCGTACCAGGCCGACGTGATCAAGAAGTTCGGACTGCGGGCGGTGATCGGGAAGGGGGGCATGGGGGCAAAGACGCTTGCCGCTCTGAAGGATTTCGGTGCAGTTTATCTCAGCGCCATCGGTGGAGCGGCGCAATACTATTCAATGTGCATTGAAGAGGTCGAAGGGGTGGATTTGCTGGAGTTCGGCGTCCCGGAGGCGATGTGGCACGTGAGGGTGAAGGACTTCCCGGCGATCGTCACGATGGACTCGCACGGGAGCAGCCTCCATGCCGACGTCGAGAAAGCATCAGCCGCTGAGTTAGCGAAGTTCGCGCAACCTGTAACGCTCTAAGATGGAGGGCGTCACCCTCCCTTGAATCCCCTCCTGTCCAGTGAGGGGAAGTAGAAAGGCACGGGTGAAGAGCTGGCGAGTTCGCCCAGCCGGTGACGCTGTAGGGATCCGGAATGTAGGTCGAAATTGCCTGCCCGCCCCGACTTGGTCGTGGTCCGCCGTGGTCTGTTGCGGGTCATTTCGACCACGCCGGGTATCGAAGATCGTCGGTGTTCCTCACGCTGTGAACGCAATGCCGAGCCAATGCGAACCAAGCAAGCTCTCAGCAACTATCAGTTGATCTGGGAGACGGTGCGCCAGATCCCGAGAGGGAGAGTGGCGACCTACGGTGAGATCGCGGAGCAGGCGGGGGTTCCTGGTCAAGCGCGGCTCGTCGGTTACGCGCTGCACAATCTGCCAGCGAAATCTGATGTGCCCTGGCACCGCGTGATCAATAGCCAGGGGAGGATATCGCTGCCGGGAGGGAACAGTGGCTACCAAAGGCAGAAGCGGCTGCTCCTAAAAGAGGGTGTGGCCTTCGCCGAAGACAGAGTCGATCTCGCCAGATTCGGCTGGCTGCGGGCTTTGCGAAAGCGCAAGTAGGAATGCAGGATGTCCAAACCAGACTATCCGATCACGCCGGCCGTCCGGGTCCTGCGGGAGAAGGGGATCGAGTTCAAGCCGCATCTGTACGCATACGAAGAGCACGGCGGCACGAGCCACTCGGCGGCCGCCCTCGGCGTTCCGGAGCACCGGGTCGTGAAGACGATCGTCATGCAGACGGATGAGCGCAAGCCGTTGCTCGTCCTGATGCACGGTGATCGGGAGGTCTCGACGAAGCAGCTCGCACGACTCCTCGGCGTGAAACACGTCGGGCAGTGTGATGAGGCTTCGGCGACAAAGCACACCGGCTATCTCTTCGGCGGCACCAGTCCCTTCGGGACGCGTCATCCGCTGCCGGTGTATGTTGAAAAGACGGTTTTCGATCTTCCAAATATCTATATTAATGGAGGGAAGCGGGGATTCCTCGTCGAAATCGGACCTTCTGATCTGCGGCGTGCGTTCCCGGTGACAGAGGTCGAGGTCGCTTTCGCACCTTGAAGCAGTCGCAGCGTGCTGAGCCGATTCATGCTGGGTTTGATCCGCTTCCGACGAGGAAGAAGCGGGAAGAGGCGACCAAGAGGCTGTTGAAAAGCCATCTTCATTGTCACTCCCGCGAGAGCGGGAGTCCAGATGTAGGCTGTTTTCTGGATTCCTGCTTCCGCAGGAATGACTCTTTCATGTTTTTCAACGACCTGCTCTTGCTTTGCGGCCGAAACTCTCTCGAGAGGAGATCATGATCATGAACAATCAAGTGAACCGCCGATGAACGTCATCGAATGGACGGTCGAGCTGCGATTCGTGGTCGCACTCGCCCTCGGATTTCTGGTCGGGCTGGAGCGGGAGAGCACGAAGGGTGAGCACCGCGGGGTCGTCTTCGGCGGTGTCCGCACCTATCCGATCATCAGCATGTTCGGCTTCGGCTGCGCCTGGCTCTCACAGGCAGGCGTCGGCTTCATGCTGCCGATCGGTCTCGCGTCCGTGATCGTCCTGGCGGCGATCGCTTACATCACGAAGATCAAGGCTGGCTGGTACGGCTTCACAAGCGAGGCTTCGGTTCTCCTGACATTCATCATCGGCGCCCTCGCGCTCCTGGCGGATGTCTGGATCGCGATGGCTCTCGGGGTCGTCGACACGATTTTGCTCTCGGAGAAAGCCGAGCTGGAGACGTACGTCGAGCGCTTCAGCAAGGCGGAGTTTCTGGCCGTCGTGAAGTTCATCCTCGTCACGGTCATCATCCTCCCGGTCCTCCCCAACAAAGGGTACACGGAGTTTAACCTCAATCCGACGCACGTCTGGCAGATCGTCATCCTGGTCTCGACGATCGGATTTGTAGGCTACATCCTCTCGAAGATATTTGGTGCGAAGGTCGGGTTGTGGATGTCAGGTTTGCTGGGAGGGATCGTCTCGAGCACCGCAACCACGCTCGCCTTGGGGCGGATTGCCCAGAAGGATCCGGATCGGTCAAAAACGGCCCTGCAGGCCTCGATGCTTTCCAGTAGCATGATGTACATCCGAGTGCTGGTTCTGATTCTTGTTGCCAACCCGGCCTATCTTCCGGCACTCTGGTGGAAGCTCCCTGCGCTTGCAGGCGTCGGCGTGCTTCTCTCTGCCCGCATCAAGCCGACGGGCGAACCCGCGAAAGAAGAGAAACTGCCGAACCTGCACAACCCGTTCGAGATCAGGCCTGCGATGGTCTTCGGTCTGCTCTTCATTCTGCTCGCCATCGTAACGTCGCTGGTGCAGCAGCGCCTGGGGAACCCCGGTGTTCTCGCTCTCGCTGCGGTCGTGGGCGTGACTGATATCGATCCTTTCATCCTTTCACTCGTAGGGGCCGCGTTCGGGAGCGCACCGGTTGTCGTACCGGCGATCATTGTAGCGATGATGAGCAATACGGTCGCAAAGTCCGTCTACTTTGCCGTTCTCGTCCCGAGCGCCAGGCGGGAGGTGTTCTGGAGATACGCAGTGTGGACCATCGTCCACGTGCCCATCCTGCTGACCCCCTGATCCCGGAAGAGGCAGGCTCTCGCTGGAACCGCTGTCTCATGCCCGACGTTATCCTTAAGAGCATTCGAATCGTCGATGCGTCCTGGAGGGATGATTCTATCCCCCTCCTACCCCCGTCGATGTGCAGCAAACGTCAGGGAGTACAATAAGTATGGATACCCGTGTGGAAAACGACTCATTGGGTGCGCGGAATATTTCTTCTGATGCCTACTATGGCGTTCAAACATCACGGGCGTTGGAGAATTTTCCGATCAGCGGACTGAGGCCGAAGCCCTCCTACGTAGAGGCGACGGTCCACATCAAACGCGCGGCGGCGATCGTCAACAGGGACCTCGGGCTCCTCGATCGGCGCAAGGCGGAGGCGATCGTTCAGGGAGCCGACGAAGTGCTTGCGGGCAAGATGCGCGACTGGTTCCTCGTCGACGTCTATCAGGCCGGGGCGGGGACGTCGCATAATATGAATGCAAACGAGGTGCTCGCGAACCGGGCGATCGAGATCCTCGGCGGCCGGAAGGGGGACTACAGCGTCGTGAGTCCCAACGATGACGTGAACATGTCGCAATCGAGCAACGACGTCTGCCCAACGGCAGTTCGTATCGCCGGTCTGATGGAAGTGCGTAAGCTCCTCCCCGCCTTGCAGACCCTGGAGGCTGCGTTTCTCCGAAAAGGCAAGGAGTTCGACGGGATCGTGAAAGCGGGCCGAACCCATTTGATGGATGCAGTTCCTCTCAGGCTCGGGCAGGAGTTTACGGCCTATGGCGTAAACGTCCGAAAGCATCGGGAAGCGATTGAACGTGCGGCGGCTGCCTGTCAGGAGCTCGGGATCGGTGGAACGGCAACCGGGACCGGCCTGAACGCCGACCCGAGGTATCGACCGATGATCGTCCGCCAGCTGACCGAGCAACTCGGCATCGAGTTCCGGCCGGCGGAGGATTACTTCGAAGCGATGCAGAGCATGCGCCCGATGGTCGAGCTCTCGGGCGGTGTGCGCAATTTCGCCCAGGACCTCTCGCGTATCTCCAACGACATTCGACTGTTGGGTTCGGGGCCGAACACGGGTTTGTTCGAGATCTCCCTCCCGGCTGTGCAGCCCGGATCTTCGATCATGCCCGGCAAAGTCAATCCATCGATGGCGGAGATGGTCAACATGGTCTGTTTCCAGGTCATCGGCTGCGATACGACGATCCTGCTGGCCGCTCAGGCGGGACAGCTGGAGCTGAACGTCATGCTGCCGGTGGTTGCGTTTAATCTCATTCACGAAATTGAGATACTCAGGAACGCGATCGACGTCTACGTCAGGCTCTGCATCGACGGGTTGAAGGCGAACGCCGAGCGCTGCGCCTTGTATGCCGAGAACAGCCTGAGCATCGTGACCGTTCTCAATCCGCACATCGGCTACCTGGCGGCGGCCGAGATCGCCAAGGAGAGCATCAAGTCCGGAAAGACGATCCGCCAGCTGGTGCTCGAGAAGGGATTGCTTTCCCCCGAGCAGGTCGACAAGATTTTTGACGTTCGCGGGATGACCGAACCCGGGATCCGCAAGTGATGCCTTGCTAACTCACGGCTAAGTGCAACGTGCGAGTCGTATCGTTTCTGGACCAGACAGCTCCTCCCGCTTGACGGGGGAAAGTTGGGTGGGGGCGAGGTGGTATGAACCGGATCACGAAAGTTCTCAAGGAACTCGATGGAGTGTCACAGGACATTCGAGCCTGCTGCCTCAACACAGAATCCACGCCCTCCCCCTGGTCTCCTCCGGTCGAGGGAGGGGAGATAGGACTCGGTAAGTTCGCGAGCACTCGTACATCTCGGACAGTCTCAAGATCAAACATCACCTCCCCCTTGATGGAGGAGGTGGGGAGAGGGTGTGGGGTGCCTCGCTTGAGATGACTCATTGAACCATCAATGCTCCCGAGACGCAAACTTGAAACTGCAACAGAACACCCTACTCAACCGCGGATGAGAATTGTCGTTCTTGACGGTTACACCGTCAATCCGGGAGATCTCGATTGGAAGCCGCTCGAAGCGCTGGGCAAGCTCACGGTTCACGACCGAACGCCGATCGGTGAAGTGATCGCACGTTCGCAGGGCGCAGAGATCATATTGACGAACAAGACGATCGTGTCCCAGCACGCGATCGCGCATCTCCCGGTGTTGCGCTACATCGGTGTCCTGGCGACGGGGTACAACGTCGTCGATATCAAAGCTGCAGATGAGCGCGGTCTCACTGTCGCCAATATTCCCGGCTACAGCAGTAATTCGGTCTCCCAGTTCGTTTTTGCCCTCATGCTGGAGCTGACCTGTCATACCTCTGAACACGGCCTCGCAGTAAGGGAGGGCGGATGGGTCAGAAGCCCGGATTGGAGTTTCACCGTGGGACCGATCCGAGAGCTCGCAGGCAAAACGCTCGGCATCATCGGCCTGGGAGCGATCGGAAAGCGCGTCGCCCTGATCGGCCACGCTCTCGGGATGAGGGTGATCGCGGTTGGCAAGCCGGAGCGGAACCCGGAGCAGTTGCCGGGATTCCGGATTTTCCGCTTCCCGCTGGACGGGCTTCTGGCGATATCCGACATGGTCACTCTCCATTGTCCATTGACTGAAGAAACGAGGAAACTGATCAACGCCCATCGGCTCGCCAAGATGAAGCCCACGGCCATCCTCATTAACACCGCGCGCGGCCCCCTCATCGATGAACCGGCCCTGGCCGAGGCGCTGCACAAAGGAACGATCGCCGGGGCAGGGCTGGACGTCTTGAGCTCCGAACCCCCGAGTGCGGACAACCCCTTGCTCTCCGCCCCGCGCTGCATTATCACGCCGCATATCGCGTGGGCAAGCAGAGAAGCGCGTCGGAGGCTGATTCAGCTAGCAGCGGGGAACATTCAGGCATTTCTTCAGGACACACCGATCAACGTCGTCCGCGGATAGATGAGGCAACGTTGCGGCCGGGAAGGTTTTTCCCAGTTCCGAGCGCTGGGAGGTCGTCGCGTGTTGTTTGCCGTTCCGGATGGTGTGCCAGCGCTGGTGAAAAGGCAGGCGGGAAGGAGACAAAAAAGCCTCTCCTGATCGGAGAGGCGTTGTTTTTGATTGACGTTGAGCGATGAAAATGGTCAGTGAAACGAATGTCCGCCGCGAACGTGTCCTGCGTTGACGCTCAGGACCGTCCTCAGCGACTTGAACCCCCGTTTGTTTTTCTTCTTCCGTTCCTCCAGCAAGCTGATTTTTCTGAGAATCGACTTCGGTTGTTCCGCGTTCATCTTCAGAGGTACATGAGCTTGCTTCATACATTCCTCCTCAAGAGTTATTGGGTTTCAAAGAACGCTTCTGACCATCCCCCACCGAATTGTACTCAGGCGCCCACTCAATGTCAAGTGCGCGAATGCAAAAAATGATGTTGCCCGTTGGGCGGTTTTTCGCTATGTTTGTTGTTGATTGTTGAATTCCTGTTCGCTCATGAAAGCCGCCAAAGTCAAAGCGGCGCCATCACTGGTGAGTCCCGCCTTTCTGTTGGACTCCACCGAGCGAGGGGTTCGAGACTTTCATATTGAGACCTGATCTGCCATGGGTGATAAGAAGACTGAACAAGCGATCCTCGACTACGTAAAGAAATATCCGACAGCCAAAGCGAAGGTCGAAGAGATCGGCCGATATTGGCTCGGCGACCTGAAAGTCACCGACTACAAGCTTCTCCGCCTGACGCTCGAAGAGCTCGTGCGGAAGCGGAAGCTCCGAAAACAGCGCCGGAGGGATGGGGAAGAACTCTATTCATCAGGCGAGCAAGAGTAAGAACGTCCCGCTAATCTACCGCTGCGCCGTCATCACCTACGCGCTCCGTCGGCTGTCAGGAAGCCCGGCTCAGTGCAAGTCGCTCTATCTAGTCGGGTAAACAACTTCCGACGGCACGTCCCGTCGTCCGCGCCTCGACCGAAAAGCCCACCGCAATCTGCTGAGGGCTAGTAGAACTCATCTCAAAAACACTATCCTTGTCATAGATGTCATTCCCGCACGCCTTAAGCGGCCAGCCCGCCCCGACGTTGTCGGGGCCCGCCAGCGGCTTGCCCGCCGCTCTTTGTGGCGGGTCTGGCGGGGAATCCAGATGGCGCTTTCTGGACCCCCGATAGAGACATTCGGGGGTGACAGGGGTTCTTGAGATGGCTTCTAATCTCTTGTCCCCCCATTTCTGAGTAATGCCCCTTTGCTGAAAAGCGCGCGATCCCCCCGGTTCATCTGAAACTAATCGCTTGCGGCCGTTGTTTATCCGGAACAGAACGGAAACCTCAACACAAGAACGGAGCGATACAATGGCAAGAAGAATTGGAATTCTTGGAAGCGGCATGGTCGGAAGTGCTATCGGAGCAAAGCTCGTGCAGTTCGGACATGAAGTGAAGATGGGTTCCAGGACGGCGGGGAATGAAAAGGCCGCAGGCTGGGCGAAATCTCAGGGCGCAAAGGCCTCGCATGGCACGTTCGAGGATGCGGCGAAGTTCGGGGAGATCATTTTCGTCTGCACGAAGGGGGACGTAACGCTCGACGCGCTGAAGCTCGTCAAGCCGGAGAGCCTGAAAGGGAAGACCGTCATCGATGTCTCGAACCCTCTCGATTTCTCAAAAGGCATGCCCCCGACGCTGGTCCCACGGTTCGCCAATACAAACTCTCTGGGGGAGGAAGTGCAGAAAATACTCCCTGGGGCGAATGTTGTGAAGTCGCTCAACATTGTAAATTGTGAGGTGATGGTGAATCCCAAGAAGTCGGGGGGCGAGCCGACGATGTTTGTCGCCGGCAATAGCGCTCCGGCGAAGGATGAGGTAAAGGGAATCCTGAAGCAGTTCGGCTGGTCCGACATCATCGACCTGGGTGACATCACCGGCGCCAGAGGGATGGAGATGATCCTCCCGATATGGCTTCGGACGTGGGGGGCGACGCAGAATGGTTACTTCGGCTTCAAGATCGTGAGGTAGCAGCCCTTCGTCTTCATCAGACTCCACACCCTGCCCTGAATCCCCTCCAGTCTGTACAAAGCGGCAGGGCGGTCCGGAATCCAGAAGAAGACCAGAAGTCATTCCGCGTAGGGGGCAATCCAGAACAAAGCTCAGATCTGGACCCCTGCCTCCGCAGGGGTGACAAGGTACCACGATGTCATTCCCACGAAAGTGGGAATCCAGAACAAAGCTCAGATCTGGACCCCTGCCCGCCGGGCCAGGAAGTTGCACACAAGTCGGGCAGGCTTCCGCAGGGGTGACAGAGTGTTAAGATGTCATTCCCGCGTAAGCGGGAATCCAGAACAAAGCTCAGATCTGGGCCCCTGCCCCCGCAGGGGTGACAAGGTACCACGATGTCATTCCCGCGCAAGCGGGAATCCAGAGCGGAGCTAGGACCTGGGCCCCTGCTTTCGCAGGGGCGACAAGGTACCACGATGTCATTCCCGCGCAAGCGGGAATCCAAGAAAAGGCTCAGATCTGGACCCTTGCCCGCCTGACCGCACGTTGCTCTGCCCAGTCGGGCAGGCTTTCGCAGGGGCGACAAGGT
>Ga0315279_10005150_pt1 | contig 17110 bp, 8 predicted proteins | sample YL17G06_20_MG_FD_203694 | JGI IMG/M metagenome (GOLD analysis project Ga0315279, IMG submission 203694) | Sediment microbial communities from Yellowstone Lake, YNP, Wyoming, USA - YL17G06_20 | ecosystem: Environmental > Aquatic > Freshwater > Lake > Sediment | place: USA: Wyoming | collected...
GAGGTCGCTGGCGCTGCTGCGAGCGGCAAGGCTCATAAACACCGACGAGACGATGTACCTGCTGTCGCTGGTACGCCTGGGCATAAACACCGGCCGGCTCGAAGAGGTCGACCTCAAGACCATCAACGAGCTCTTCCTGCTCAGCCAGCCCGCCCACCTCCAGAAGATGCTCGACAAGCGGCTCGAACCCGACGACCGGGCCGAGGCACGGGCACGGTACATCCGCCGGCGGCTCGGAGCGGACTGAAAAGAAAACAGCAGGTAGTAAGAAGTAGGTAGTAAGAAGTAAGAAGTAGAAGAAGAAGAAGAAACGTCAGAAGCTCAGAGACCCCTTAGGGGCAGGTAGCAGTTTTTGGGACCAGAGGCTGTATCTTTTCATTCTTTCGGGTGAAGCGAAGGTTTATGTTCGCCTGCGGCCTGCCGGCAGGCTGGTCTGCTTTCTCCTCTCTACTTTCTGGCACCCGTTCAATATGAGTAAGATCAGACTAGGCACCGTGGCGCCGATCGGGTTCGACGAGTTCCCGCCGGGACAGTGGCTGGCCCGCCTCCGCCGACTCGGCTGCACCGTCGTGCAGGCCTATCGCCGCCAGGACGCCGGGGTCACCGTCGGGCAGATGAAGGATTACCTCGCCGCCGGCTCGCTGCCGTGCGACAGCATCCACGGCCTGTTCGGGCCGCAGTACGATCCGTCAAGCACCAACGAGGCCGTGCGGCAATTCGCCGTCGAGGCTTACTGCGGCGAGGGCCGGCTCGTGCTCGAACTCGGCGGATCGCTCGTCGTCGTCCACTGCTCGCCGCGGCGGGACCCGCCGGCCTCGCCAGGGCAGTACCGGATGCAGCTTGACTGCCTGCGCCGCAGCGTGGCCGAACTGGGGGCATACGGCGAGCGGATCGGCGTGACGTATGCCTTCGAGAACCTGCCGCCCTACCACGGCGTCGGGCGCGACGCGGCCGAGCTTGCCCGGCTGCTTGCCGACCTGGCCGCGCCGCACACGGCCATGTGCCTCGACACCGGCCACGCGCTGCTCAGCGGGGACGCCCCGGCCGCTATCCGCGCCGCCGGGCGGCAGATCGCCTACGTCCACTTCTCCGACAACAGCGGCCTGGCCGACGAGCACGAAATGCCCATGCGCGGCAAACTCGACTGCGACGCAGTCGCCGACGCGCTGGCCGCCGTCGGCTACTCCGGCACGCTGATGCTGGAAGTATTCCGCCCCATCGCCGCCCTGGACGAAATGATCGCCGCCGATTACGCCGCCCGCCTGGCCCAAATCGTCGCCCGAGCCTCCGGCGGCAAGTGACACGCGTTCCGATTGGTTCTCGCTCCTTTTGGCAGTCGCGGCGCAGGGGACTGGCTCCGGAGCGAAATCTGTTCCTCGCGCAGGTGCCTGTCCCCGCAGTTGGCTGCCTCCGCTGACCAACGACGGGGACAGGCACGGCCGAACAGCACGGCCGAGCCAGTCCCCTGATACCCGGACAAGTCCGAAAGCCGGGGCTCACGCCCTGCCGCCCGGCCGGCTTTGTGCGTATTCCCCGCCGGTGACTTTTGACAGCCCGCCGGGTGCGCCGTACAATCGGGGGATGAACATCAAATACCCTCATCAGCGTCGGGCCTGTCGCGGCGGCTTGGCCGGCGCCCTGTCGGCGGCCCTGCTGGCCGGGGCGCTGCTGCCGGCGGCGCCGGCCCGGGGCGAGCCCAACGCCCCGCCGCCCGCCGCAACCCAGCCCGCCGAGGCCGGAATAACCGTGACCATCTCCGGCGCGCCGGCCGGCGCCGCAACCGCCGCCCCGGTCAAGTCCATGGCGGATCGCATCGCCATCACGGACATGGACAGAACGGTCCTTGATGCCGTGCGGGACGGCACAAGGCAGATCGACGAGACTGGCTTGTATGTCGGGCTTGGCATTGCCGCCCGTGCGGCCGGCAACGTCCAACTGGACCCCCAGGAGTGGTCGCAACTCGACCGGCCCGCCTATGTGAGCCTCCTGGCCGAGCCCAAGCGATGGCGAGGCAGGCCGCTCCAGGCGACGGCGAGCATATTCCGCGTCACCAAGCTCATGTCCGGCGACGGCCTGAACTACAGCGACTTCTGGCCAAAGGATCACCCCGTCTGGCGGATGGACGGCGTGATCAGCGATCCGCAGGCCGCGCCCGACCAGCCGATCATCATCTTCTCGGTAGTCAACCCGGCCGAGTTTCTCGGCCGCGGCGAGCCGGGCGCCGGCAAGGCGGAGACGGAGTACAAGAAAGGCCCGCAGGTCCGCGTGGCGGCGATCTTCTACAAAGACCTGATCGACACGGACCGCAAGGGCGCGGTCCGCAAGTACCCCGTCGTCATGGCCTGGCAACTCAGCCGGGGCGAAGATACCTTCGCCCGCTATCCGGAGGCCCCTGGCGGGCTCCTGACCAAGCTGGCGCCGGTGGTGATCCTTCTGACCGCCCTGGTGGGCGGGTTCTATCTGCTTCGCAAGCGGATGACGCAGATGCGGCAGGGCCGCGGCCCCCAGGGCCCGAGGTACCAGCCGCTTCGCAGCCCGGTCACACCAGCCGGGGTACCGGACGCCCCCGCCGACCCGGCCGACGGGCACGTCGATCCCGAACTCGCCGCCGCCGTCGAGCAATACCTCCACCCAAAAGGCCACGATGAAACCGAAGGAACCGCTGGTGCCGCTGGAAAGAACCGTAACGGTTGATCTCGGCCGGCGAAGCTACGTCGTCCGCGTCGGGCCTGGGCTGCTTGGCGCCGCCGGCAATGCGGTCGCCGCCCTGCCGGGCGTGACGGGCGCGGCCATCGTCACCGATTCCAACGTCGGGCCGCTGTATGGCCTGCGGCTGAGTGACGCCCTGGGCGCGGCCGGGATCCGGGCGACGCCGATAGAGTTCCCCGCCGGCGAGGCCAACAAGAACCTCGGCACCGTCGAGGGCGTGCTGGACGCCATGTTTGCCATAACCCCGGCCGTGGACCGCTCGACCGTCGTGGTCGCCCTCGGGGGCGGGGTCGTCGGCGACCTGGCGGGCTTCGTCGCCGCCATCGCCCTGCGCGGCATGAGGTTCTACCAGTGCCCGACCAGCCTGCTGGCCGACGTGGACGCCTCCGTCGGCGGCAAGACGGGCGTGGACCACCAGGCCGGCAAGAACCTCATCGGCGCATTCCACCAGCCCTCCGGCGTGATGATCGACGTCGAAACGCTCAAGACCCTGCCGAGGCCCGAGCTTATCGGCGGCCTGGCCGAGTGCGTCAAGCACGCGGTCATCCGCGACGCGGGCCTGCTGGACTACATCGAGGGCCGGGCCGACGACATCCTCGCATGCCGGAGCGACGTTATGACCGAACTGATCGCCCGCAACGTGGCGATCAAGGCCCAGGTCGTCGCCGCCGACGAGCGCGAGGCCGGCCTGCGAGCCCATCTCAACTACGGGCACACCGTCGGCCACGCCGTCGAGGCCCTGGCCGGATACGGGGAGCTTTCCCACGGCCAGGCCGTCGCGCTGGGAATGGTCGCCGCCAACCGCCTGGCCGTCGCCCGCGGACTGCTGGCCGACGCAGACGCCCGACGCGTCGAGCGGCTGCTGAATAAACTCGAACTGCCCACCCGCCGGCCGGGACTCGACGCCGACAAGGTCTGGTGGATAATGCAGCACGACAAGAAGGCCCTCGCGGGGCGAATAAGGATGGTCCTGCCGACCAAACTGGGCGCCGCCGAAATCTTCGACGACTCCGAACCCCAGGCCGTCCGCAAGGCGATCGCATACTTGGGCGGATAGGCGGTAGCCAGTAGCCGGTAGCCGGTAGCCGGGAGCCGGTAGCCGGTGGCACGGGCATCTTGCCCGCGAGTCGCAGGGCCGTCTCGGCCCTGTTCCGGGCAAACCGGCACGGCCAAGATGGCCGGGCAACGCACGGGCGAGACGCCCGTGGGACTCATGGGCGGGACGCCCATGCCACTTCTTCAAGGACTGCTACGGTTTCTTGCTCTGGTCCCGGTACCGCCTGTCCCCCACCAGCCGCAGGAACCGCCGGAAGGACCGCGAGTTCCTCCCGCCCTCCGCAACGTCCATCGCGGCCAGTATCCTCGGCGGGTCCTGGGTTTTGTGATAATACGAGCCTTTCACGCAGATTTGTTTGAGCAGAACTGCCCCATCCGGCACGTTGTCAGCCTTGTTCGGGCTGACATGCTTCCTGAAAGCCTGTGTCGGCTTGAACCTTCCCTTGAGGCTGGCCAAAGCCTTGGGATCGGCAATCAGCCAGTTCTCGAACTTTCGGTTCTTGACGACGACGTGGACCTGCTCGCCCATTGCGACAAAGGCGGTCTCAATGGCTTGGGCAAATTCGGGCGCACAGTCCGGACGGTCTTCCCGGTCGATGAGAAGGAGAACCGCATCCGCACCTCGTTTCTTCAGGATAACTACAGGTCTCAATGCACTCTTTGCTATCTGATCGGGCGAGCTCTTCGGATGAAGCCTGGCGTGCGCAGGAGCCAGCAATTGGTCTCCGGGGCGCAAACACAACTTGGCGTAAACCTCAGGAAGTGAATCGAATTCCCCAAGCCCATCGACGACAATGCCTATCTTCACGTCCGCCCTCCCGGCACGGCGCGGGGTACCAGCCCCGAATCCAGGAACTCCGAAAGCCCATATTTCCCTTTGGACCAGTCTTCCTCAATTCGGGCATCCAATTCGGTCAGTCGCCTGATCTCCGTCTTTCCCTTCCGGCGTGAGACGATCCAGACCTCAGAAGGTTTGAGCGTGTCAATAACAATCGGCGACTGAGTCGTGAGGAAGATTGATTTGTCCTTCGACAACTCGCGTAGCTTCTTGGCCAACTCGTAGATGATCCAAGGATGGAGGGAACTCTCGAGTTCCTCGATCACCAGAGCCGAAGTGCGCGGGTCAGCCGCCGCGACGAGCATCGACAAGGCATGAATCGTGCCGTCGGACACTTCATCCATTCCCCAAGGCCGGCCGAAGCCTTGCTCAGAAAAGAAAAGCCCCAACGTCTTGGAAGGCAGAATCTGCACCATGATTTCCTGAAGATCAGGAACGATATCCCGCATGGCGTTCAGAATGCCGGCCCACGTCTTGGGGTGCTTCCTCTGAAGCCAGTCAACCAGCGCCGGCAGGTTGCCCCCCGGCATCGTAAGGGCCGGGTTCGGCGTGGGGGTGCCGGAATCCCGCATTTTGTCGGAGGAAAAATGGAATACGCCAACTTCGGATAGATAACCCGATACAAACCGCATGAACACGTCAAGATGATAGCGAGACGTTATGAGGAGTTCCTGCCTGCCTACTTTCACCCCCGGTCGCTCGTCTTCGCCCAAGAGCGACATCCACCGGACACGATACAATTCCGAAAGCAGTTTCACCTGCCCCTCAGTTCGCAGTTCAACTGCACCGTCCTGGTTCCGCGTGAACGTCAAAGTGAATCTCTCAGGTCGGTTGGTGGACGATCCAGCCGCCTTCGTTTGAAAGCCGACTTCCAGTCGAAACGTCTCCTGCGCCACAAGAAACTCTGCCCGAATACCACCACCGCAGGCCTTAAAAGCGAAGGTATGGGTGGCGACAAATGGTCCTATGGAACCTATCCCAGACGGCGGCGCAAAAACCCCAAGGATGCCAAATCGGTATTTCTTAGACATCTGTTCGGGATCGAACCGGACTTCCACCTCAAACTCAATCGGCGCGGTCGTCCGCTTGCCCTTTCTGTAGGCGATGTTCTCGAACCCCCCCGCCCGCGAGATCGCCGTTTCCAGGCCGTGCTGGTGGACTTCGGACAGGAACTTCATGGCCAGGGCGAAGTTGGTCTTGCCGGACCCGTTCGGGCCGACAAGGGCCACCAGGCCCTCGGAGTTGATCTCCACGTCCTTGAGCGACTTGAAGTTGGCGATCCTTATGCGGCTCAGAAACACAGGGGCGGCTCCATCATGTCATTGGCGAAAGTGGACGGTCCCTTCACTCGGCCAGCACCCACATGTATAATGCCAGCCTGAAAATCAGGCAAGGAGCATAATCGATCAAAAAGCAAGAAGCAATGCAGGGTTCCGGCGGCCCCGTTGGGGCCGGCCCGGACCTCTCGGTGGACATCGCCGGGGTGAAGCTGGCCAATCCGTTGATGACCGCCAGCGGGACTTGCGGGTACGCCGACGAGTACGCGGACTTTGTCGACCTTGGCGGGCTTGGGGCGTTCGTGACAAAGTCGATCACGGTTCAGCCGCGGGCGGGCAACGAGTACCCGCGGGTCGTCGAGACTCGCGCCGGGATGATGAACGCCATCGGCCTGGCCAACGTGGGGCTCGACGCCTTCCTGGCCGAGAAGGTGCCGCTTCTGGAAAAGCTGCACCTGCCGGTGTTTGTCAACGTGGCCGGCGCGACGGTCGAGGACTACCTCGCCGTGGCGCGGGCGTTGGAGGACGTCGCGGTCGTCCGCGGGGTGGAGTTGAACATCTCCTGCCCCAACGTCAAGGCCGGTGGGATACAGTTCGGCGTGGATCCGGCCGCGGCCGAGGCGATCACGCGGGCGCTTCGGGAGGTCTGCCGCAAGAACATCCTTATCGTCAAGCTCTCGCCGAACGTCACGGACATCACGGCCATCGCCGCGGCGGCGGTGTCGGGCGGGGCCGACGCGCTGAGCATGATCAACACCTTCACGGCCATGGCTGTGGATGTCGAGCGGCGGCGGCCGATCCTGGCCAACGTCACCGGCGGGCTGAGCGGGCCGTGCATCAGGCCCATAGCGGTCCACATGGTTCACCAGGTTTACAAGAAGGTCGCCGCCCCGGCCGGCGTGCCGATCATCGGCATGGGCGGCATACAATACCCCGGCGACGCCCTGGAGTTCCTTCTCGCCGGGGCGACGGGCCTGGCGGTCGGTACGGCGTTGTTCGTCGATCCGGGCTGCCTGACGGTGATCCGCGACGGGATATCGGACTACCTTTCGCGTCACGGCTGCAAGAGCGTCAGCGAGATAATCGGGCAATTGCAGACGGGCGTCTGAAAGGAGAATCGCCCCATTTAATTCAATGCCGTCGCGGAACTGCGGATGCCCGCACGTCCGCAACGTCTTGTTCGTGCAAAAGCTGCGGCAACATATCTTGGAAAAACACGTGAAATTGCCGGCCGCGAAGTTAGAATGGTTACCGCTCGTCGCAGGGCGGCATATAATTGCCTGAGCGCCGCCGGTGCGGATTTCGAAAATGGCTTTCGGCTTCCAATTACTGTTGGGGTTTCGAACATGAGAGTGCTAATGCTCGGCTGGGAGTTTCCTCCGCACATCAGCGGAGGCCTGGGCACGGCGTGCTACGGCATGACGAAGGGCCTGGACGAAATCGGCGTGGACGTATGTTTCGTTCTGCCCACCGCGGTTCCCGTAGATGCGGCCAGCCACGTAAAGCTTCGCGGCCCGACCCGCATGGCAGCCGGCGCGTCGCCCGCCGCCGCCGCGGCGGCGACGACGGAACAGATTGTTTCCCGCGAGTTTGAGCACGTCGAGCTGCGGCGCGTTCAGGCCATGCTTCAGCCTTACGCCACGCCGGAATCTTACGATGAGGCCGTCCGCAAAATGCTGCTCGAGCAGAAGATCATTCCCGGCGTGGCGGGGATGGAAGCCCCGGACGGCCCCTCGGTAGACGTCGGGGTGGACAGCGTCTCCAGCCCGTCGCGCGGGCTGTTCGTCGCCGGAGGCGGCGCGCACTACAAGGGCGACCTTATGAGCCAGGTCTACCGGTACGCCCGCCTGGCTGTCGAGGTCGCACGGACCGAGGCATTCGACGTCATCCACGCACACGACTGGATGACCTACCCCGCCGGCGCGGCCGTAGCCGCGGCAACGGGCAAGCCACTGGTCGTCCACGTCCACTCGACCGAGTTCGACCGCTCCGGCACAAACGTCAACCAGCAGGTCTACGACATCGAGCGAATGGGCATGCACTGCGCCGCGCGGGTGGTCTGCGTCAGCCACCTGACCCAGAAAATATGCACCGGCCGCTACGGCGTGCCGGAAGACAAGACCACCGTCGTCTACAACGCCGTCGAACTGCCCGAAAACGGCAAGTGGCAGATGGAGCCCATCCGCCAGAGCGAGAAGATCGTCCTGTTCCTGGGGCGCGTGACCATGCAGAAGGGCCCCGAGTACTTCCTGAGGGCGGCAAAGAAGGTCGTCGAGAAGTACACCAACGTCCGATTCGTGATGGCCGGCAGCGGCGACATGGTCACACAGTGCATCCGAGAGGTGGCAGACCTCAAGCTCGGACGCTACGTGACGTTCACGGGCTTCCTGCGGGGCCCCGACGTCGACAAGGTCTTCTCCATGGCCGACCTGTACGTCATGCCCAGCGTCTCGGAACCCTTCGGCATCGCCCCGCTGGAGGCCCTCAGCCACAACGTGCCGGTGATCATCTCCAAGCAGTCGGGCGTCTCGGAGGTGCTCACGCACGTGCTGAAGGTCGACTTCTGGGACATCGACGAGATGGCCAACAAGATCCTCGCCATCCTGCGCCACGCGCCCTTGCAGCGGACCCTGCGACAGCACGGCTCAATCGAGCTGCGAAAGTTCGCCTGGCGAGACAGCGCCATCAAGCTCAAAGAGGTCTACGAGTCCGTCATGCACGCGTAGCGCCGGGCCGGCGGCATCGGAAATCTTGCGCATCCGCCAGTTTCTGCTTGACGCCGACGGCCCCTTTTCGCTTTTAATAGGCTATGGCATCCGTAGTCTTTTACTTTCAGGTCCATCAGCCCTTCCGGCTGCGCCGCTACAGCATCTTCGACAGCGACGCGCGGTACTTCGACGACCGGCGCAATCGGGACATCTGCCTCAAGGTCTCCGAGAAGTGCTATCTGCGGACGAACCGGCTGATGCTCGACCTCATCCGGCGGCATAACGGCCATTTCCGGGTCAGCTACTCGGTGACCGGAACGGTCATCGAGCAGTTCCAGCAGTGGTCCCCGGAGGTGCTGGACTCCTTCCACGATCTGGCCCGCACGGGCTGCGTCGAGTTCATAGCCGAGACGTACTACCACAGCCTGGCGTTCCTGTACAACCGCGACGAGTTCGTCCGCCAGACCCGAATACACGCCGAGCGGATGGAGCAGCTCTTCGGCCAGAAGCCCCGGATATTCCGAAACACCGAACTGACATACAATAATGACGTCGCCAAGGCCGTCGAGGACATGGGCTTCGACGCCATCCTTACCGAGGGCGCCGACCATATCCTGGGCTACCGCAGCCCGAACTTCATCTACAACCCGCCAAACTGCCCCCGCCTGCGGCTGCTGATGAAGAACTACCGCCTCAGCGACGACATGGCGTTCCGATTCGGCAACCGCGATTGGCCGGAATGGCCCCTGACGTGCGAGCGGTTCGTCCAGTGGGTCGACCAGATCAACGGCAACGGCTACGTCTGCAACCTCTTCATGGACTACGAGACCTTCGGCGAGCACCAGTGGGCCGACACGGGGATCTTCGGGTTCCTCGAAGCCCTGCCGGGAAAGGTCCTCCAGTCCGGCAAGAACGACTTCCTGACCGTATCGCAGGCGATTGACCGATACCCCTCCGTCGGCGAGATCGACGTGCCCCACATGATCTCCTGGGCCGACACCGAGCGGGACATCTCCGCCTGGCTCGGCAACTCCATGCAGGCAAACGCCTTGCACGACGTCTACGCCCTGGCCGACCAGGTCCTCGCCAGCGGCGACGTCGACCTCATCCACGACTGGCGAAAGCTACAGACCTCCGACCACTTCTACTACATGTGCACCAAGTGGTTCGCCGACGGCGACGTCCACAAGTACTTCAACCCCTACGAGTCGCCCTACGACGCCTACATCAACTACATGAACATCCTGGACAACCTCCGCAGCCGCCTGGCCACCGGGGCAAGGGTCTGACGGCCCGGGCCGGACCCGTTACAGGCCGGCAATCGAAGACCCCCGCCGAACCCGCACCCCCGGCCGAAACCAACCAGCCCGCAAATCACCCTCCGCACCCACGGCCGACTGACGAAGACACCAGGAAAACGTTCCTGATCCCCATGTCCTTCTATCGAACCACCCTCTTGCGCGCTCGGCCGGCCCCCGAAAACACCCCATTCGCGTTCGGCCGGCCCACGAAAACACCCCATTCGCGCTCGTTTGGCGCTCGAAAAACCTCGTTTGCACGCGTTTGGCGCCCGAAAAAACACCGCGGCACCATCAAAACACCCACTCGCGAGGCAAATCGTAGTCGGTAGCCGGTAGCCGGGAGCCGGTAGGCGGTAGCCGGTAGCCGGTAGGCGGTAAGGGCCAGTCCTGACGCGGGGCAAACTTGGACAACCTGATCCAAAAAGGCTACAGGCTTCAACCTTCAGACTTCAGGCTACAGACTTCAGGCTTCAGGCTTCAGGCTACAGGCTTCAGACTTCAGGCTACAGACTTCAGACCATAGGCCACCGGCACCCGGCTACCGGCTACCGGCTACTGGCTACAGGATGCCTCTCGCCGTTTCCGGGTTCCGGGTTCCGGGTTCCGGGTTCCTGGTTCCGGGTTCCGCTGTTGCGCTCTTCCCGGCTACCGGCCACTGGCTACCTCTCGCCGTTTCCGGGTTCCAAGTTCCGGCCTTTTTCTTCACCGGCCCGCCCGCCCGGACACGCCTTCTTGAAGTTTCTGAAAAAACTCCGGGCGGCTTGGCTTGCCGCAAGTGATTATATAACATGCACTTACCCCCCCGCTCCCGGCCGCACGCCCCAGGATTCCATCAAGTGCCCCCAAGTTTGGGCTGGACAAGATCGCAATTTGCGGTTAACATGTATCGCAGTGTATTTTATGAAGTTGCCCGTTCGGGCAGGATCATGTCTATGCCGCGCGAGGCAGCGAGGTTTTTGTCGTTAGATGCTTTGCGGCTTTGGCGCGTGTCGCGGACCGGCCCAAGTAGGGCCGGCCGTGGGAGGCCCGCGTGTAAAACCGTGGAGGATAAGAGGACAAAGGCGACGATTTCGCCGTGGGTTGAGTGATAACAGTTCAGGTCACGGGTGTCTGGTCGTCCCGCGCGAGGCCGTTTCACGAGGCCGGGGACTGACGGTTTTTTGCCGATACCCCCACTGAGCTTTATCTCAAGGCACTTTTCAAAGTCATATTCATAGCGGCGTTTTTGCGTTAGCGAGCGCCGTAAGTTTGAAGTCCGTGTTTCCGTAGAGGCAAGTCTTGATAACAAGGAACAAGGAGAAAACGATGAGAGGCAACATATCTTGGCGAGCGGTCTTGGTCTTTTCGGCGGTGGCGATTCTCGGCATCGCGGCCGGGCAGGCCGGGGCGGCGGTCAGCATTGTAGGCACGCCGACGAAGGGTTTCCTCGGCTCCACCAGAACCCTGATAACCACCACACACCAAGGGACAACGTTGTTGAGCTACAACGCCACCGGCGCGGACAAGCTGGTTATCGGGATCGGCGCCGAGTCCGGCTTCAACGGTAACGGCATCGATATCACCGGAGTGACGTTCAATGGCGTAGGGTTGACAGAGGTCGTCGCGGAGAACACTCGCTTCGGCGACGGCGGCTGCGCGGAGATCTGGTATCTCGACGATCCCTTCCAGGGCGCCGGGACGTTCACCATCAGCTACACTACCACAGGCGGCGCGCCCAACGGCGGCATAATGGCGATTATCGGCCTGGCGGGCACGGCGGACGGCTCCGCCGGGATCGGCGACACCGACGCGCAGAAGTTCAGCGTCGGCCCGGTTACCAACAGCATCGCCACGACGGGCAACGACTCGCTGATCATCGCGATGGTGGAAAACTCCGGTACTCCCAACGCCGCGGGAACCCCGAACGTCCAAACACCGCTGACCCTGATTGCGAACGGGGGCTGGGGCAGTAATTGGGGCGGCATCGCCGCGGGCCGGCAGTCCGTGCCCGGTATCGGAACGTGGATCACCCCGACGTACACGACCAGTACTGGCACGGGCTACGCCATCCATACCGTCGCGGCGGAATTCCCGGCCGCCATTCCCACGCTTTACTGGGACATCAACGGCACCACGGCCGGCGCGGGCGGCGCCACGCCAAGCGGCAACTGGGACGCGGGCACCACGAACTGGAACAGCGACCATACCGGCGGCAGCGGGACCATAGGCGCCTGGTCGGCGGGCCGTACGGCCAGGTTCGGCGCCGGCACGGACGCCACCGGGCCCTTCACCGTCACCGTCATCGGCTCGCAGGACATCACCGGCCTGGCCTTTGAGGAAGGATCGGTCACGCTTGCCAACGGGACCGCCGGGGCGCTCCGGATGACAGGCGACACCGTGATGAACGTCGCCACGGGGCTGACCGCGACGGTCCAGAACCCGATCTCCGAGGACGGCTCGGCCCGGCAACTGTATAAGGTGGGCAGGGGCACGCTCATCCTGTCCGGCGTCAACGGCTACACCGGCGGCACGAGTGTCGCTGCCGGCACGGTGGCAATCAGCGGCTCCGGCACGCTGGGAAGCGGCGGAAACCTGACGATGGGCGGCGGCATGCTTGGCCTTGGCGGCACCAGCCAGGCCGTCGGCGCCGTGAGCATCACCACGGCGGCCGCCGGCGGCGACACGATCGCCAATGGCAGCCTCACCGCCACCTCCTACGCCGCCAGCAACGCCGCCGGTACGGCCATCGTCTCGGCGAACCTGCTGGACAGCTCTGGCTCAACCATGACCAAGTCCGGCGCGGGAAGCCTGGTCCTTTCCGGAACCAACACCTACACCGGCGCGACGAGCATCAATGCCGGCGTTGTCCAGTTCAACTCGCCCGCGGCCATGGGTGGCACCGGCCGGGACGTGACGGTCAACACCAACGGCGTGTTGATCTTCGGTGCGTCGTTCGGCGACGCCAACACGGCGACGGCCCTGTCAACCCGGGTCACCACCGGCTCGCAGGGCACCATCGCGGCCGACAACTACCCCGCGACGGCCTTCGACTTCAGCGACACCGGCGCGGGCCTGACGGGCGCTTTCCTCGGCGCGGTCGGCGACGTGACCTACACCGGCACGCTGACGCCCAACTGGACGACGTATCGCCTCGGCGGCGGCGGCGGGACGCTCACCATGGCCAACACCAACGCCGTCACCGGCGCGGGCAACTCGCTGATCGTCGGAGGCAATGTCGTCCTATCGGGCGCCAACGATTACACCGGCGGCACGACGGTCAACAGCGGCGCCACGCTCCTGGTCGGCAACGCCGGGGCTTTGGGCAGCGGCACGTTGACGCTGGCCGGCGGGGCGGTTGGGGCCGTGGGAACGATCGTCACCACAAACGCCGTCGCCGCCAGCGCCGATTTCAGCATTGCCGGCGCCGGCGAACTGACCCTGGGCGACATGACGCTCAGCGCCAACCGCATCATCACCAACAACGCCACCGGCGCCGCCACCCTGGGGGCCGTCGGGGGCACAGACACGAACCTCACTTTCTCGGGCGCCGGCACCACGGCGGCAGCAGGCGTCATCGGCACGGGCGCCGGCACGGTGACCCAATCCGGAACGGGCCTGACGATCCTCTCCGGGGCCAACACCTACAGTGGCACGACGACGGTCTCAGCCGGCACGCTGAGGCTGGCCGGCAGCAACACCGGCGACGGGGCCACCACGATCAGCGGCGGAACGCTCCAGTTGGCAAGCGCCACGAACAACGGCCTGGCCAGCGGCACGCTGAACCTCAACGGCGGGACGATTAACCCGTACGACAGCAGCAGGACCATCACCAACACCACCGTTCTGAGCAATAACACAACCGTTGCCGGCTCATACGACCTGGAGTTCGGCATCGGGACATTCACCAACTCCGGCGGCAACAGGACGCTGACCAACAACCTCGCCAGCGGCAGCACCTTGACGCTTTCGGGGCAGGTGAACGTCACCGACAACACAGCCAATGATCGCACCCTTACCATGTCCGGCAGCGGCAACACGATTATCAGCGGCACGATGGTTGACAACAACGCCGACAACCCGACGAAGAAGGGTGCCTTGACCAAATCCGGCGCCGGCACGCTGACCCTGACCAGCGCCAACACCTACACCGGCGTCACCACGGCCGGCGGCGGGGCGCTGGTGCTCAACGATGTCAACGCCCTTCCCGGCGGCGTCGGCACGACAGGCGGCACAAGCGCGTTGACCCTCAACGGCGGCGTGGTGGGATTGACCGCGGCCACCGGCGACTTCACGCGGAGTCTGGCGACCGCGGGCACGGTCACGGGCGTCAACTTCACCGGCAACGGCGGATGGGCGGCCTACGGGGCGGACCGACTGGTCAATCTCGGAGGTCTGGAGACTCCAGCCACCATCGCTTGGGCCACGGCCAATACGGGCTTCAATGCCAAGATACTGATTCTCGGCAACGTCACGGCCACCCACAAGGTGACCTTGCAGCACCCGCTGGACCTGGGCACGGCCGCCCGCACCGTGCAGGCGGACAACGGCGCAGCCGCCGTGGACGGCGAACTGAGCGGCGTTCTTTCCGGCGGCACGGGCGGCGCCCTGACCAAGACCGGCAACGGCACGCTGTTGCTGTCCAACACCAACACCTACACCGGCACGACGTCCGTCAACGCCGGGGCGCTGCGGGCGGCCGACGGGACCGGACTGCCGACCAACAGCCTGTTGTCCCTCAACGGCGGCGTGCTGGAGACCAGCGGCAGCTTTACGCGAAAGATCGCCAACGCGGCCGGCAACAACGTCTTTTGGACCGGCAACGGCGGCTTTGCCGCCGCCGGCGGGCCCCTGAATGTCGACCCCAACAGCGGAGCGACCATTGACTGGAGTTCCACGACGGTCGGCTTTAACGGCAAGACCCTGATCCTGGGCAGCGTCTCGGCCGACAACGTCGTCACCATCGCCAATAACATCGACATGAAGGGCGACCGCACGGTTCAGGTCAACGACAACGCGGGCTCGACCGCCGATTGGGCGGTGCTTTCCGGCATCCTCGCCAACGGCGACACGACGGCCCGGAAACTGATCAAGACCGGCGCGGGAACGCTGGTCCTGTCCGGCGCCAACACCTATACCGGCACGACCACCGTCAGCACGGGCACGCTTGCCAGCGGCGCCAACGACGTGCTGCCCGACGTCTCGGCCGTGACGGTCAGCGGCAACGCGGCGAATGTGACCGCCACGCTGGACCTGGCCGGCTACAGCGACACGATCGCCAGCCTCAGCTTCGGCGGATCGACCGCCACCAGCGCCGCGGCGGTAACCACCGGCGCGGGCACGTTGACGCTGGCCGGCAACGTCACGTACGCCAACGCCAACAACCCGCTAGGCGCGACGATCAGCGGCAATCTCTCGCTGGGAACCGCGAACCGGACCTTCACCGTCAACGACAGCACCAATGCCGCCGACGACCTGACGGTCTCGGCCGACATCTCCGGCGCCGTCGGCCTGATCAAAGCCGGCACGGGCACGCTGGTTCTTGCCGGCGACAACACCTACACCGGCGCGACGACCGTGTCCGCCGGCGTGCTGGTCCTTTCGGGCAACAACGCCGCGGCGACAGGTGGCATGACCATCAACGCCGGGGCCGTGCAGTTCGACTCGCCGGCCTCGATCAACGGCGCCGGGCGCAACGTCGCCCTCATCAGTGGCGGGGTGGCCTTCGGCCCGTCCTTTGGCGACCCCAATGTCGTGGCGGCATTGTCGAACCGGATCATGGCCGGCACGACCGGCGCGGTTGCGGTCGACAACTATGAAACCATGAACTTCGACCTCGACGCGCTGGGCCTGCCGGGCGTTTCGCTCGGCGCGGTCGCCAGCGCGACCTACACCGGCACGCTGACGCCCAGCGGCACGACCTACCGCCTCGGTGGCGGAGGCGGGACGCTGAACATCGGTCCCACGACGCTGGACAGCGCCAAGGACCTGGTGCTCTTTGGCAACGGCAATACCGGCACGGTGGATCTGGGCGGCGCGAGCAAGTCGTTCGCGGCGATCACCTTCTCCGGCGGGACCACTCAGAACGGCACCCTCACGGGCACGTCTTTCCGGGCCGAGAGCGGCACGGTCAGCGCGGTCCTCGCGGGCGCCGGCGTGGGCCTGACCAAGGACACCACCGGCACGTTCACGCTCAACGGCGCGGCCGCCAACACCTACACCGGCGCCACGACGGCCAATCGCGGCACGATGATCGTGGACTTCGCCAACATGACGGCCCCGACCGACCTCGTCGACAGCGCCTCGGCGCTCGTCGTGGGCGGCGGGACGCTCCAGGTCAAGCAGAAGAGCGCAGCGGTCACGTCGCAGACCTTCAACGGCACGACGATCAACGCCGGCGCCTCGACGATCCAGGCCACCAACACCAGCGGCTCGGCGACCAACACGCTGACCGTCGCCCTGGGCGCCCTGACGCGCAATGCCGGCGGCGCCGTGAACTTCACCCTGCCGACCAGCGGCCAGGGCAACATCACCGCCAGCGCCGCCAACGACGCCAGCGGCACCCTGGGCAGGTGGGCCACCACCGGGCTGACCACGTCCCTGCAATACGCCGCCAATGACGGCAGCGGAAACATCGCCACCTATGCCGGCGCCACGGCCGCCACGGCCGGCACACTGGCGAACATGACGGATTCCGACGTGAACTATTCGTTTGGGGCGGCCGCGACAATCGCCCCCGAATCCGCGATGACGGGCAACACGCTCCGATACACCGGCGGCACGGCCATTCTGGAAATCGGCACCGAAACCAACAGTGCAAACACCCTCACGCTCAACGGCCTGATGCAGGCCGGCAGCGGCGCCTTGACCATTCAGCGGACCGGCACGAACGCCACGGGCGGACTGGCCATCGGCAGCACCAACGAACTGGTGATTGTCACGAACAACCAGGGCATAACCGTCAACTCGGTGATCCAGGACGGCCCGGGCGGGCCGGGCTCCATCACATTCGCCAGCTTCGGCGGCGGCACATTGACCCTCAACGCCGACAACACCTACAGCGGCGGGACGACGATTTCCGGGACGGTCTCGCCGGCCATTCTGACCAGCACCGCTCTGGGGACCGGACCCGTGACGATGCTGCCCGGCAGCTCCGTCAACACGGGCAGGAACACTCTTTCCAACAGCTTCACGATCACGGACGCCCGTTTCACCTCGGGCAACAGTTATACGAGCAACCTGGCC
>Ga0315279_10005152_pt1 | contig 17105 bp, 10 predicted proteins | sample YL17G06_20_MG_FD_203694 | JGI IMG/M metagenome (GOLD analysis project Ga0315279, IMG submission 203694) | Sediment microbial communities from Yellowstone Lake, YNP, Wyoming, USA - YL17G06_20 | ecosystem: Environmental > Aquatic > Freshwater > Lake > Sediment | place: USA: Wyoming | collected...
GCTGTGAAAAAATCGGGAAAATCGGGGACATTCCGAATTTCCAGCTTTCCTCCGCTGAATAGAAAAGATCAACCGCTGGTTGATCCGTCCGATTCAGCTGAGCAAGTCGGGAAATTCGGAATGTCCCCGATTTTTTCACAGCTTCTCAGTCTTGGGTTGATTGGCGGAGATACTTTGCGTGTCTTTGCGACTTAGCGGCGGTTAAAATCACCGCAAAGACGCAAAGGCTCAAAGAATCACAGAGTTTCGTCCCGAGTCTAACACATCACCGCAATTCCCGATTTTTCTGTTGACAGGCCCGTCATTTTTCGTGCAGTCTACGTGCACATTCTGTTCCACCAGAGTTGAGTGTCTGCATCTGCGAGGAGGAGGGATCGCGGACACAGTATGTGATTAAGCGTTGACTGGGGCGAGCAGTGCGCTCGCTGCAAACCCTCGACTCTCGGATGGATCTGTAGCTAACAGTCAGCGCGAGGCTGCCGGGGATCTTCTTTGATTCAGGCGGCGGGACCGATAAACAGATCAGAAATACTCCCCTGGCATGCGATTTTGTTCGCAGCGGAAAGGCCCACTGGTTCCGGCAGTTTTCCCTGCCAGGTGGGATGTTGCGAACGACCGTTGGGGGTGTCAGGCGAAGAATCTGTATATAGAAGCATGCCTAAGATTTCCGCCACACGGCATGCACGGGCCGACCCCATTGACAAGATCCAATAGCGCCAAAAAAGGAGAGATTTATGAAGGTATTATTCTTTCGAAAATGGACTCTTTGGGCACTGGCGGCGTTCGCTATCAGTGTTCCGGTTCTTGGGCAGTCCGTGCGCGGCAGTTTGAGGGGCCGCGCACAGGATCAATCCGGAGCGGTCGTCCCGGGAGTCAGCATAACAATCAAGAACACAGCGACAGGGGAAGCATTCACGGCGCTCAGCAATGAGCAGGGGGGGTACGCATTTCCCTCGATCCCCTTGGGAACATATAACCTCGAATCCCAGCTGAGCGGCTTTAAAAAGGTCGAAGTTCAGGGCATCGTCGTGGAGGTTGGAAAGCCGGCCGAAGTCAATATAAAGCTCGAGGTTGGATCTGTGAGCGAACAGGTCGTGGTAACGGGTGAGGCCCAGCAGGACGTCAATACAATCAGCGCGACCCTGACCAACGTCGTCAATACACGGCAGGTCGAAGACCTCCCACTTCCGGGCCGCAACCCGATGGATCTGGCGCGTCTCAATGTCGGCATCGCCGTGAGCGGCGACGCCACCCGTACCGCCAATGTTGGCGGCCTGCGCGGATCCGCAACCAACGTAACCCAGGATGGGATCAATGCGATGGACAACTTCGTGAAAACGGATTCGTTCTTCGCGCTCTCCGCCCCCTCACTTGCTTCTACGGAGGAATTCAGCTTGACGGTGGGGACGGTCGGCTCTGAGGCCGGCCGGGGCGTGGCCCAGGTTCGCATGGTCACCAAATCGGGAACCAACGAGCTTCGCGGCAGTGTGTTCTGGCAGCATCGGAACGACGTCCTGAATGCCAACAGCTTCTTCAACAACGCCGCCAGACCCAGCACACCTAAGCCGCATGAATTGCAGAACTGGCTCGGCCTTGCGGTGGGCGGCCCCCTCTATTTGCCTAAGATGTATGACGGCCGGAACAAGAGCTTCTGGTTCTTCTCCTACGAAGCCTTCCGCGAGAATTTCCAATCCACCTGGAATCGCACGGTCCTAACGGATCAGGCCCGAAAGGGGCTCTTCCAATATGCCGGCGCGAACGGCCAGACGCAGACGGTGGATCTGATGACGATCGGCAACGCCAATAAGATCAATCCGGTCACGTCGGCGATGCTCAATGCCATGCCGCTGCCCAACAATACGACCCTTGGCGATGGCCTGAACACGGGAGGCTACCAATTCCTCGTGAACGGAACCGACCCGAGCGACAAGTACGTCGGCCGCTTCGACCAGGAACTGATGCATAGCCAGAAGTGGGGATTCCACAAGTTGGAATTCGTTTATAACCGGGCCGAATTCCTGCTCAAGCCCGACACCTTCAATGGGATTCAAGCCCCGTTCCCGGGCGGCATCGACGCATTCCAGTCCAGCGTCCGGACCCTGATGGCCACCGCCATCCACTCCAGCTTCGGGCCCCGCATTACCAATGAGGCGCGCTTCGGGCACCAGCGCGCGCCGGTGGGCTTCCTGCGCGACAGTGCTCCGAAAAACCCGTTCTACACCGCGTTCACTGCAGTGTCCACCTACGACAACACCTTCATGTCCCAGGGCCGCAACACCCTGGTATATCAGTACCTCGACAATTTCGCCTTGATTCGAGGGAAGCACACCCTCAGGATGGGGATGGACTTCCAGTCAGTCACAGCCATCACCTTCAACGACGCCGGGATCCAGCCGACCGTCAACCTGGGAGTGAACTCGGCCAACTCCGACGGCATAGTAAACACCGTTTTCCCCAATCTGCCGTCGGGATCAACGGGAACGTCGATCGCCAACCGCGCGCGCAACGTGTTCTACGATCTCACCGGCTTCCTCGGTAGCGCTTCGCAGACTTACAACGTCGCGAGCCCGACCTCGGGATTTGTCAAAGGTACCACTCGTCAGCGGAACTTCAAGCAGCGCGAGCTTTCCATTTACCTCCAGGACGAATGGAGGATGCGGCGCAATCTGACGCTCAACTACGGACTGCGCTGGGAATGGGAAGGGGTTCCTTATGAGACCCAGGGTCTGGCCATCCAGCCGACCAACGGAATCGCCGGCCTGTGGGGAATCTCGGGGGTCGGAAACCTTTTCAACCCGGGCTCGCTGAAAGGGGCAGCCCCGACATCGCTCGATTTTGTAAACGGTAAAACCGGAAAAATGCTCTACAACGACGACATGAACAACCTCGCCCCGTTCTTCGGATTCGCCTATCAGCCTCAAATCCAATCCGGACCGCTGCGGTGGGTTTTCGGCAAGGAAGGGCAGAGCTCTATCCGGGCGGGGTACTCGATCAGCTACCTGCATGACGGCTTCACGGTCGTCAGCAATGCGCTTGGAACAGGCACGACCAACCCGGGGTTGATCCAGGCCTCCTCCAACAGCGTACCGACAGGCGTACTGACCTCCTCCGGCGTTCCGGTACCGGTTCCTGTCTTCAAGATGCCCGTCACCGATGCGGACAACTATGCGTTAAACGTCAGCAACGGACTCTGGAATTTCGATCCGAATCTGCGCGTTCCCTACGTCCAGCAGTGGTCGTTCGGGATGGAGAGGGAGATTGCGAAGGGGTATGTCTTGGAAGCGCGGTACGTCGGGAACCATGCCATCAAGGTCTATCGCGCGGTCAACTTCAACGAAGTGAACATATTTGAGAACGGGTTCCTTACCGAGTGGAATAACGCAAAGAAGAACCTCGACATCAACATCGCCAACGGAAAGGGGAACACCTTTGCCAACAACGGCCTCCCAGGACAGTTTGCTCTGCCAATATTCACCACACTGTTCAACGGACTGGCCGCCAGCAGCGGGTTCACAAATACCACAATCATCAACAACCTGAACCTGGCTAACATAGGAGCCAGCGCTTTTACGCTGGCTAACAGCTCGACCTACAGGGCCAACCGCGCCAACCTCGCCCCCAACTTCTTCCTGGCCAACCCGAATGCGGCCTTCGCGAGGGTGCTCGCAAACGCTTCTTTCTCCAATTACAACTCATTGCAGGTCGAGCTGCGCAAGCGCATGTCGCATGGACTCTACCTGCAGGCAGGATACACCTTCGCCAAGTCGATCACAGACAGCGAGGGGAGCCAGAGCAATCTGGAGGATTACCGGACGCTGCGCAACATCCGGATTGACCGTCACCGTGCGGGCTTCGATCAGACTCATCGCATCATTGCCAATTTCATCTATGAACTCCCGTTCGGCAGTGCGCGACGATGGCTCAGCGGCGCCATTCCCCCGCTGCGCAAGATCGTCGAGGGCTGGCAGGTCGGCAGCATCATTAACTGGCAGAGCGGTGCTCCGGTTTCCTTTTACTCCGGCCGTTCTACCCTCAACTCGGCCAACGCAGGTCTCAATCCGGCCGTGCTGACCGGTATCGGCTTTGAGGATTTGAAGAGCGCCATGGGAGTTTACAAAACCAATTTGGGCGTGTTCTTCATCGATCCTAAATATCTGAACATCACGACCAATCCAACGACCGGGGCCCTGGCCACCGCTGCCCTGAAGGATGGGCTCATGGCCGCGCCCGCGCCCGGCACCTTTGGAACCATGCCCAGGAACAACATCAACGGTCCAATGTACACGCAGTTCGACTTCAGCATTACCAAGCGGACATACTACACCGAGCGGAGGAGCCTGGACCTAAAGGTGAATTTCTTGAACGCCTTCAACCATCCCAACTTCGCTTTCACCAGCAGTACCTTTGACTCTTCGAGCTTCGGGCAGATCACTGGTACGAGGGGTAGCGCCCGCATCATCAACTTCGTCCTCACCCTCACCTTCTAAGGGGCGAAATCCCGGGAGACGACGGGCGGGAGCAGCCGAATTCGGGCCGCTCCCGCCCCCGTCAAAAGGAACATCCCATCTGGCCCTTCGCAGCGGCTTCAGCGCCGTTGGCGAAGGGCCGTTTCATTTCCGGGCTGTGCACTTGGCATCGCCGTGGAATCCAGGAGCCAATACTCCGCAACGAATTACCTGGGGTGGCATAGCCGCAGTCAAAGCGGACCTTTTGAAAAAGGCGGCGCCGTATTGCCGATCGGTTACACGTTCGCAGTTCGCAGTTTGCCAGCTGTCACCAGCCTACTTCGAATGGCGAACTTGGGGCTTGTTGCGCTCTTTTCACTTCAGAGAAACCGTTCCAGAAAAGTAAGGAACGACAGCGCGTTTTGCTACATTCCAGGCCTGTACCCGGAGTTGGTAGCTGCTGCCTACTGGATCACGAATGCCTTTGGATCGATCGCCTGATTGTGAAGGATTTGAGTAAAGGCAATGCTGTAATCGAAGATGACGGCCTCGCCCGATCCTCGCCTGCTAAAGCTCAGCTTATACCCGTGAGGCAAGCTTAGCGAATCGACCGTCCTGAAGTCATCGAACCATTCCTGAATCCTGTAATATGCGTCGTTCTGGGAGGATGTGTCCGGCAATGTCTTTCCCATCTCGTCCTTTCCCTGCACCATAATTGCCCGCACAATCAACCGATATTCAGAGTACACATGGCGGAAAGTCTCGGGGTCGAGATAAAGCGCGACCTGGACGTCACCGGAGTCCTTTTTCGCCCTGTACTTGACCTCATGCAAGGATTTCCCATCCACCTTTTTGAGCCCCGTGTAGTCTAATTTCGGCTGCCGTCCGGCCAGGTCCAGAAAAGGCCATGCGGTGGTAATGGTCCCGCCCATCAAACCCTCTTTCAGCAGGATATTGTAGTGATACACGAAATCCGACAAGTTAGAGCGCACGCGGAGCTGCAGCTGGCCGACGTCCACGCTCCTGCCGTCAAACACAAGCTGCTCCCCTTGATAGTCGCCCACGGCGAACTTCATTGCGATGCGCATCATCCTTCCATCGGAAATAACGCTGCTGCTGCCGCCCAGCTGGCCCGGCTTCGGCATGTGGAATGTCACCTGTGCCACGCCGCTCGCCGTGCGGTTCTTCGCCGCAGCGCGGGCTTCCGCCGTGCCCATGGACTCCAGATGCTTGGCTACCAACTCCTCCGCTTTTATCTTCGGATCCTTAGCGCCAAGCAGGGGATGATAAAAAGCGAGCAGCAGGGCGCCCAAGAGGTAGAAACCTGCACGATGACTGCCTGTGGTTTCCCTTGCCATGAGAATCTCTCCCTCCAAGACTGAGTCCATTAATTGCGAAGCAGTACAGGCCTACAATAGTGCCGTGGGGCGATCATCGCAAGAAGAATGGGAATCTCGGGAGCTTGAACAAACCACCGATTGCGCGGATTTCACCAATTTCACCGATGCTGCCGGCCCATCGAATCATGAATGCCTTCGGATTCAGCGTCTGATTGTGAAGGACTTGACTCAGGGCAACGCCGGGGTGATTCAGGAACTCATTGTGGGTGTGCCAAGCCCTTGGTTTCGTCCACGCCAATCGAACAAAGGGAAAACTGATGGCACAACTGTGCCGTTCATTCCCCCACTGTACTCCTACTCGGGCGAGGGCGAGACGGGCCGGTTGGCCCATTAAAATTGGTCCAGTTATACTATTTTTTGGAATGTTGAATTCCTTTATATTTGTCCCAAAAGAAAGCAGAAAGAACTGAAGGACTCCCCAACCTCGCAATTCTGCTTCGGCGTCTTTTCTCGCATAGCCCGCTTGGTAAGGGAACGCGCTTCCCGGGGGGAACTGGGAACGCGCCTTATAACTAAAGATCCTCGCCAGAGGAGGGGCTTTATGCTCCCTTATTCAAACTCAAGGTCATTCATGAGTCGCACAGGGTTTGCGCTGGCCCTGGGAGTAATCTCTATTCTCAGCGTTTCGCTTTTTAGTCAGTCCCGGCAGGATTTCCGTGCATCAACGCCTCCCGAAGTCGAAAAGTTGGAACCGGCCCTGCGCGCGCTTGGACGTGACGTTGCGCTTTCCAATGATGACACCATTCCAGTGATCGTACAGTTTGCGGAACCTGCGGCGGTGGACAATGTTCCGAGTGCCCCAGCAACACTGGAAGATTCAGAAGAGGTCGCGCGGGGGCGTGCTCGGGCGATTTATGAGTCCGGAGGCATTCCAGAACATTCGTTCTCTAGTTTCACAGCGCATTCAGCTCGTGTGAGCCTCGCTACGCTGAAGCGTCTGGCGAACCATCCGTTTGTCTCCCGGGTTTCTCTCGACTATCCCGTTCAAGGGAGTCTGTACACGACTGCCAGAGCGATTGGAGCTGATCAGCTGTGGGCAGGGCTTGTCGGCGGAGCAACGCTGACCGGCCACGGTGTCACAGTGGCCGTGTTGGACTCCGGAATCGACTATGACCTCCTCTTTGCTAGCGATCTGAGGGACCGGGTTAAACAGTCAATGTCGTTCAACGGCTTGTTTGCAAACGACGACTACGGGCACGGTACCCACATCGCCGGCATCATTGCCGGAGAAGGAAACAAGTCCGGGAACCGTGATTATCCCCTGCAATTCAAGGGGATCGCGAATGGCGCAAATCTCCTCAACCTGAAAGTTCTGGATTCGCGCGGCACGGGAACCACCAGCAGGGTCTTGGCGGCGCTCGACTGGTGCGTCAAGAAAAAGAATACGTACAACATCAGGGTGATCAATCTCTCCTTGGGTCATCCGGTTTCCGAGTCCTACAAGACCGACCCGCTGTGCCAGGCGGTGGAAGCCTGCGTCAGGAACGGAATCGTAGTGGTCGTAGCTGCGGGGAACTACGGCAAAAACAGCAACGGGACTGTCTATGGCGGAATCTCAAGCCCGGGCAACGATCCATTGGCCATCACCGTTGGCGCGGTGGACACTCATGAAACCATCGTTCGGAGTGACGATACTATCGCCAGCTACAGCTCTCGTGGACCGACAGCTATAGACGGGTTGATCAAACCGGACATCGTGGCGCCTGGCAACAAGATCGTATCGGGGGCAGACAGCGGGAGCACGTTATACGCGAAGTACCCTTCTAATCGAGTTTATCCCCAAAACAAGACCATCTTAGGCATCTTAGCCAGTGCGGACTACTTCATACTCAGCGGGACCAGCATGGCGGCCGGCGTTGTCTCCGGAACCGTTGCCTTGATGCTCGAGGCCAATCCCAGTTTGACCTCAAACGGAGTGAAAGCCATCCTGGAATACACAGCCCAGCGCCTGACGGGTCCTAACATTCTCGAGCAAGGGACCGGTTATCTCAACACGGAAGGCGCCGTCCGTCTCGCACGTGCCATATCCTCGAAAAACGACATAATCAATGGTGCGACGTGGATCCCCAATCCATCGTCAATCCAACCGTACAGTCTGATCGGCGGAGAGGCAATTCTTTGGGGTGACGCCATTCTCTGGGGTGACGCCATTCTATGGGGTGATGCCATTCTATGGGGTGATGCCATTCTTTGGGGCGATGCCATTCTTTGGGGTGACGGCATCGTCTATGCCAAGAACTCTGCGGCGACATACAATGATCGCATGATGGTCTACAAACAGCCTGCGATGGGAAGCGCCATTCTGTGGGGCGACGGAATGCCATGGGGAGATGGGATCCTCGTGGGAAACACATTGATATGGGACTACGGTGCAAAGGTCCACACCAAGGGGATTCTCAATTCCACGCTCGCGAAATGGTACCCGAACTTCGTGAACCCCAGTTCCATGACCGACTCAGCTGAAAGCATACTGGCATACGGCGAAGCTGGGGTCGTGAGAGGACTCACCGTAGGGCCGACCGGCGCCTGGTTTTATCCGCCGAGATGAGTTTCCAATAGAGCTAACGCGTAATAGCAGGTGGGAGTCACATCGGTTGGATGAACCAAGAAGTTGAACTGCGAACTCTCCGCACAGGCCTTCGGAAGCGTGGTTTTGTCCTCCGTATTGACCGATAGAAAGGACTCGCTGCAATGAAACCGATACGCACAGCATACATAGTATACATTAGTACGATAATCGCGCTCGGGACGGCCGTCGTTGCGCTATCCATCTACAGGGTGATCCAAAACGCCGTGAGCTATGAGTGGCTTATCCTGGCTTATCTCACCATTCTCACCGGCGCCTTTACCATTAAGATCCCTCGTGTCAACTCCAAGTTCTCTGCCTCTGACACCTTCATTTTTATCAACACTATCCTTTTCGGTACGGCGGCCGGAGTACTCACAGCAGCTCTCGACGGCGTCATCGGATCCATCCGCTGCAGGACCACCTCGCGACGAATACAGACAATACCCTTCAATACGGCAGTCCTGGGGCTCTCCGTCTTCGCCGCAGGCGAACTCTTCTTCAGGATGCTCGGGGCAGGGCCCCTATTCCAGGGACATTCGATGACTGTCCTCGCACTCGTTCTGCCTTTGATCCTGTCCGCTCTCGTCTACTATCTATGCAACTCCCTATTCGTCGCGGCCATGCTTGCCCTGGAAAGCGGCGAAAATACCTTTCGCCTCTGGCGGGAAGGCTTGTTCACTACCTTGGGAATCACTTTGGCGGGCGCGGCTGCAGGAGCCCTGATCGCCTTCAGCGTGCGCTCGATCACGCCGCTGACGCTTCTTGTAGTTGTGCCTATCCTGGTCATCTTTTATTTCATAAACACGATTTACCTGGCACATCCAACCGCCACCGATGCGCAGGCCGATGCGAACAACCTGCTGGTCACGCTCCGCCCAGCCTATCGACGCTTCCATTACTTCATGGTGGCCCTCGGCTTGGGATTCGTAGTCCTCCTCCTGTATAACGTGTTCGGGGAGAAGATAGGTTATCCGTGGATGATTGTAGCTTTGCTTGCGGCGTTTGCCGGCTTCGTCACCGTCAGAATCCCGGAAGCAAAGATCAAATTCTCGCTCGCCGATACCTTTGTATTTGCGAACACCATCCTTTTCGGACCCGTTGTAGGCGGCATCACAGCCGCCCTCGACGGGTTTGCGGGCTCCATACGATGCAAGACCAAAGCCCGCAGGATGGAATTCACCCTGTTCAACATCGCGGGCATGGCCCTTTCCGCGTACATTGCCGGCGAGCTGTTCTTCCGGATCCTGGGACACAGCCCCGTATATCAGGATCAAACCCTAAAGCTCGGAGAGACTTTGCTTCCTGCTATGGTGCTCGCGATCTCCTACTACCTCCTTAACACGATGGCGATCGCGGTCATCGTCGCCTTGCAGGAATACGGAAACGTTTTGCGGGTATGGCGGGAGAACCTCCTGTGGGGCTTGGCTACCTGCGTCGCCTGTGCTCTTGGCGCGGTCTTTGTGGCTGTAGGCATAGCGGCCCTGACGCCCACGATTGCAATCGGAGTTCTGCTCCTTTTGGCGGTGGCCTACATCAGCCTCAAAGCTTCTGTAGAGAGAGCGCCACAGGGCATCCGACCGTCTGCATAGGAAGATGTAGGGGGAAGAATGATCCGGGCCGACCCGCTGTTTGCCGATCATATCTCGCCATCGCAATAATTGCAGCAACGCCGCTCGCCGATGAGGATGCTAACGGGGTGCCAGTCTCGACATCATTATCATTATCGTAGTGCTGGAAGTAATCCGCGCACGGCCATGTGGCTTCCGAGACTCCAAAGGGGCGAACTCTCTCCGCAAGTCATCCTGCCGATCCCTGGCCTGAATTTCACTCTTGGTCCAGGCGGATGAGCTCATACCCTCCAGTCGAGGGCACCACATCATCGCCTATGGGGTACCTCAAGGATGCCGGTTCCCAGCGCAACTCACTTACACAGTCGCAAGAAAGCTTACCTTCAATGTGCCAATGAGCCAAGGCATGGGCTGTCCGCTGGGCATCAGCGAGACTCACGAAGACTTGATCATCTCGTACTGGTTTTGTTCCAGTAATGCATAAATACCAATAGCCACGGGATGGCTCTATTACCCAAAGATGGTGCTCCAACATGGACGCCTTATAGGTGGTCAATCCCTAACCCGAAATTTGGTGTCCAGGATTTAGCTCTCCGATCTCCAAATCGAGCCTCTCCTAACTGGAATAGATTATTCTCAACACGGAGAGAGCGCTAAAGCAAAATGTACACGGATATACACTGATTTACACAGATCGGATGAGCTTTTGCCGCCACCGCATGGGCCAGCGCTTCGCGCTGAAACGTCTTTGCCCGAGCCCCGCGGGAAAGCGCGCTCGGAGGCAGATTGTCCGTGACTGCAAATCGGGCGCGTTTTTCCGCGGGGCTCGGGCAAAGACGTTGGCCGGAGGCAGCCCATGCGGTGGCGGCAAAAGCTCATCCGATCTGCTTACGACTGGGAACCGTGAAAATCCGTGCAAATCCGCGTCCAAGTTCTTCTGTTTTAAAGAACAGATTCCCACTAAGGATCCAAATTCTGGACACCAAACTTCGGCCCTAACACCCCAACTTGATGAACTGACCCTTTCTGGTCTTAGGGCCTGTTATTTCGTGACTGACCCTTACTTACGAAAACAGCGGAAACTGTTACATACCCTGGTGTGGATTCCTTGAAACAGAATCGGAGCGCGCGAACGCCGAATGCCAGCAAGCCACTGAGAGATAAGCGGCTTAGCCGGCGTTGAAGGAGGTGAAATCGCAGGTTCTCACAGTGAACTCCCGGGCTCAAATCTGCTGACTTTCGCGCTGGCAACCCTGATGTTAAGGAAATGTAAACTCTTTTTTACCATCATTTAACCCGAGCCTGTAATCCGTTTCTCTCCGCAGCCAGTCTATTTGAAGTGAAAGCAAGAGCGGTTCGAGGCCAGTTGCCTTGACTGCCTGCTGAGCAGTGGAGTTGTTCCGAATGACAACTGGGCTCCTATTATGACGAAGCTGCCTCGTATGTGATCGCAACATGCGCGGGAATGCGAGGACGAAAAATGTATTTTGAAGCGAGGGATCTGGAAGCAAGAACGGCAGATGCGGCTCTCATCGAGCGCACTTTGTGCGGGGACGAATCCGCCTTTGCCGAGTTAATCCAAAGATACAAGAGACCGGTTTTGCGAACGGTTCATCGAATCCTGGGCCGGTCTTCAGAGGTCGATGATGCTGTTCAGGAAATATTCCTGCGTACTTTCCGCGCGTTGCACAGATTCGACATCTCCCACTCATTTCATCCCTGGATCATGCGCATCGCCGCTAATTATTGCATTGACCAGCTTCGCCGGACGAAGTCGCATCGGGTTCACGTGGTGAGTCAAATGGGGGAAGTAGATCGTCGGCGCATCGACAATACCCCTATCAGCAATGTTCATTACGATTGCACGTTCCTGCGATATCCCGATTTCTGCGAAAAGCTTCTCGGCGCAATCATGGAAGAACTGAAGCCAAAGTACCGGACTGCCATTGTTCTGCGGGATCTGGAAGGTCGAGATTACGCAGATGTGGCGAAGGCGCTCGGAGTTTCTTTGATCAACGCCCGGGTCATGGTTTCGCGAGCACGGAAAATGATGCAGCAGGAATTTCGCGGCCGTCTCCCAGAGAAACGGGAGAATCTTCTTTGAAGTGTCCGAGGTCTTCGCGGCTGCATTTAAAGACAAATCGCAAGAACCTCGAGGGCCTCTTAGAAATCCCTGGAGCCGTAATGAAAAGCGTTCTTGCGACTCACGATGCTCGAAGCTATCCTTGCCGCGTGAAACTGCGGACCCGGCGCTCATGGCTTTCACTCATGGTGGTCTCGGCCCTCGGCATCATTCTTGTTTTGCTCGCCGTACTGCAGTATCGCTGGAGCGGCCAGGTTAGCGAGGCCGAGCGCGAGCGGATGCAAGCCAACTTGAATACGGCGGTCAGCCAGTTTCGCAGCGAGTTCAGCTTTGAGCTTCAGCGAATCTGCATGGCATTCCAGTTCGGTCCAGGGGATCTTCCCGGCAGGGACTGGCCGCGCTATGCCCAGCAATACGAGAACTGGCTTCTGACGGCACCCGACGCACGGCTGGTAGCCAATATCTATATCTGGGACCAGGAGGCAGAACCAGCTTCACAGCTCCTTAAGCTCAATCCGGCGGCACACGCCTTCGAGCCTATCCCCTGGCCCTCGTCTCTTGAGATCGTACGCAACGACCAGCATTTCGCATCCCCTCGCCTCATGCCCCCGGAGTTGCGCCCGAACTCGTGGATGATGATCGAGCAAATTCCCTTGCTACTTCAGCCTCTCTCGCATTTCTCTCCCGCAGGCGGGCCGCCCAGCGGAAGTCCCCAGTTCATCGGCTACTTCATGATCGAATTGAGTCCGGCAGTCCTGAGACGGGAACTTCTCCCTGAACTGGCACGGAGGTATTTCGGAGGCGAGCAGGGTTCGGTCTACCAGATTGCCATTGTGAGCGAAACGGGCGAAAACAGGATTCTCTATCAGTCCGATCCAACGCTGCCCCCCGAGTTCTTTTCTTCTCCCGATTCCAGAGTCCGTTTGCTGTCGGAGCCTCGCAATTTTCCTTCACGTTTTGCCGAGGAAGGTCCACCTGCCGCGGGCCGCCCGGGTAAGGAAGCTGGCCAACGCTCGTTACGCGACCAGCAAAACCCGTCTGTCCCCCGCCGGGGAAGGCCCCGGAATCCGGTCATCCTCCTGCCGGCTCCTGATGGGAACAACTGGGTGTTGCTGGCCCGGCACCATGAGGGAACACTCGGACAGGTGGTAGCAAGCCAGCGCCGTCGCAACCTGGCGATCAGCTTTGGTATCCTGCTCCTGCTTGCACTCAGCATGGCCATGATCATACTCTCGACCCAGAGGGCGCAAAGGCTGGCTAGACTTCAAATGGATTTCGTCGCCGGCGTTTCACATGAGCTGCGAACACCGCTTTCGGTTATCTGCTCGGCCGGGGACAACCTCGCCGAGGGTGTTGTCGCGGCTGCGCGCGAGCAGGTTCAGCAGTATGGCGAACTCATCCGGCAGGAGGGACGAAGGCTGGCTGGAATAGTTGAGCAGATTCTCTTGTTTGCCAAGACACAAGATGGGCGGAGGAATTACAATCTTCGTCCGGCGCCGGTATGCGAAGTTATAGAATCCGCGCTGGCAAAGGTTCAGCCTGCGATTGATGCGGCCGGTTTCACCGTCGAGAAACAAATCGAACCCGATCTGCCGCCGGTGAAAGTCGATGAGGCGGCCTTGTCGCAGTGCCTTGAAAACCTCATCAGCAATGCTCTCAAGTACGGCGGCGAGAAGCACTGGATGAGAATTCGCGCCGCGAGCATTCCGGCCAGACGAGGCCGGGAGATTCAAATCACCGTCGAAGACAAGGGGATGGGAATTGGGTCCGCCGATCTGCCCCATATCTTCGAACCTTTTTATCGCGGCGCGGCGGCAACAGCCGCTCAGATCCATGGCAGCGGGCTGGGGCTCAGCCTGGCTCAAGAGGACATCGTGGCGATGGGCGGGAAGATCAGCGTGAAAAGCACACCGGACATGGGAAGCACTTTTACAGTTCACCTGCCTGCCCTCTTACAAACAGAAGAGGATCATGCCGCTCAAGACGGAGTATCCTGAGGCTCTATGGAGGAGAAAATACTGCTGGTCGAAGACGAGCCCGGCCTTCGAATAACGATCGGCGACCGGCTGCGCAGTGAAGGCTACAGGGTGGAGGCATCTGCAGACGGGCAGGATGGATACGATCGGGCAGCAAACGGCGATTTCGATCTCATCATTCTCGATATAATGCTGCCGCGCAAGAGCGGACTCGATGTATGCCGGGACCTGCGGCAGAACGACCTGACGACGCCGATCCTGATGCTCACCGCACGTGACCAGATCATCGACAAGGTCCTCGGCCTCAAGCTCGGGGCCGACGACTATCTGACCAAGCCCTTCGAAATGCTGGAGCTGATTGCCCGAGTGGAGGCGTTGCTGAGACGTTCCGCCGCAGGGGCACATTCTCCTGCGGTATTCTACAACTTCGGCAACATTCGAGTGGATTTCAGGCGCACCGAAGTACGCCGCGAGGGCAACCTCGTTCCCCTTTCGGCAAAGGAGTTTCAGCTCCTTAGCTACTTCATAAAGCACCGGGGAGAAACACTCTCCCGGGAGATAATGCTCCAGGAGGTGTGGGGCTACGCCACTACTCCTTATACCAGGACCGTGGACGTACACGTAGCTTGGCTGCGCCAGAAACTCGAGGACGATCCAAAGCTACCCCGCTGGATCGTGACGGTCCATGGCCTGGGGTACAAGTTCACTGGTTGACTTCTCCCTAAGCCGCAGGCCCGCTGGCTTTGTTGCTCGCTCCTTACATACCACCCCGGGTATGCTCGTCGCTCGCGCCTCGCCAGCAGGCCTGGGGGCCTGCAGCAAAGTGTAAACGTTATTCATTGACAGACCCTAAGCGCGCGGATATGGAGCGCACATGCCTCTGCGCCTCTCTGAACAAGGATGGAACGGCGCGCCTCCCGGAACCCTCGAATATCTGGCGGTGAGGTTTTTAAAAAATCACACCACCAAGAACACAAAGATTTCTTGGCAAATAAGACCTGACGCGGTTCCAACGGTATGTTAAAAGCATGTAAAGCCAATTTTACTTCCATTTAATCCCGTCACCCCTCTCTGAATCGTAATTACCTAGTGAAGAGCATTAATACGCAGGACAAGGATTTTGAATGGACCCTGTCCTATTGTTGGAGGGAACAACGTATGCCCAGACAAAAACGCTTCACCAGCAGGTTCCTCTGGCCAGCTCTCATCATGACCATTGCCGTGGGAGGATTCGGGGCCTTTAAGTTTTTCACAGTCGAGGCCGACAAGCCCAGCTACCTCTTCGCCGCCGTAGAGCGCGGCGATATCGCCTTGCAGGTTGCTGCCAGCGGGACGCTGGCAGCAGTCACGACTGTACAGGTCGGGACGCAGGTATCGGGCACCATCGCCGAACTTTACGTCGATTACAACTCCGAGGTGAAGAAAGGTCAGGTGTTGGCAAGGCTGGATCCAGCTCTTTTCCAGGCCCAGGTGGAACAGCAGGAGGCAAATGTCCGCACCACAGAGGCGAACTTGAACAGCGACACTGCGACTATTGCCAGTGCGAAGGCCAACCTTGAAAAGACCAAGGTGGATGTCCTGGACAAGCAACGCAAGCTGAAACGGACCAGGGAGCTCTTCAATGAGAACCTGATCCCTCGCGACGATCTGGATACGGCGCAAGCCGCCCTCGACGCCGCCCTGGCGACACAGAAAGCATCGGAAGCCCAGATCGAGTCCGCGCAGGCCGGCAGGATTGCCGATCAGGCGCGCCTGAACCAGGCACGAGCGGCCCTTGAAAGCGCAAAACTCAACCTGGCACACACCATCATCACCAGCCCGATCTCAGGCACTATTATTTCCCGCAATATAGATAAGGGTCAGACCGTCGCGGCGAGCTTCTCCTCGCCGACCCTGTTCCAAATTGGAGAAGACCTGACCAAGATGCAGGTAAACACCAACATCGATGAAGCGGATGTTGCCAGGATCAAGACAGGCTTGGAGGCTACTTTCACGGTGGACGCTTATTCCGGGGAAACCTTCGCCGGCACGCTCAGCCAGATCAGGCTGGCGGCAGCCACCGTCCAGAACATCGTCACCTACAATGCTATCATCGATGTGCCAAATCCGCAGCTGAGGCTAAAGCCCGGAATGACTGCAAACGTCAAGATCCTCATCCAAAAGGCAGAAGATGTCTTGATGCTTCCCAATTCCGCACTGCGTTTCAAGCCTTCATTGTCGGATCTGGAAACGGAAGCTGCATACCAGCGAGCCGGAGAAGAAGAGTACTACAACTTCGTCAAGTCCACCGCGAGCAGTTCCAGGGCTGTGAAAGGGGGAACCCCCCGAGGGGAATCTGTGCCGGTTGCCCTGTCCGTCCCCAGCGGGTCGACGGGCGCGCGGCGTGGTTCGGGCTCTGCCAAAGACAGCGCAAACCTCGGAGGGCGCAAAACGGTTTGGGTCTTGGGTGCCGACAATCTCCTCCGCCCGGTGATCGTGATGCTGGGATTGACGGATGGGACCTATACTCAGATTATCGACGGCAAGCTAAAGGAAGGCGACAGGATAATCACCGGCCTCAAAGCTGATTCTAACCAATCCGGCACTCGTGCCGCAACAAGTGCGCCCGGGTTGGGGATGCCGCCCATGGGAGGCGGTCCTCCCCCGCCTCCGCGCTAGGAGACGGTCTTTCCAGGTGACCTTTGCAACTCCAATGAAAAAAGCAGGACGAGCAGCTCACCGGGATCAGAAAAAAATGACGAATGACGAATGACGAATGACGAATAAAAATAACTGCGGAGGTATTCGTCATTCAGAAATGCAACCTATAGCTATGTCTGTGCTTTTTTTCTGATTAAAAGAGCGGGACGAGCGGATCACCAGGGTCACAAATGACGAATGACGAATAAAAATAACTGCGGAGGTATTCGTCATTCAGAAATGCAACCTATAGCTATGTCGGACGGCGTCAAACGTCGGTTGCGTTTTCCGCAACTAATTGACTGTACAATGGTTAACCTTCCGTCCACAAGGCGCATCTAAGTCTTAATTGTTTCACTTGCCTGTGCATCGCAGAATTTACTGG
>Ga0315279_10005154_pt1 | contig 17104 bp, 17 predicted proteins | sample YL17G06_20_MG_FD_203694 | JGI IMG/M metagenome (GOLD analysis project Ga0315279, IMG submission 203694) | Sediment microbial communities from Yellowstone Lake, YNP, Wyoming, USA - YL17G06_20 | ecosystem: Environmental > Aquatic > Freshwater > Lake > Sediment | place: USA: Wyoming | collected...
CCCCGGGCCCATCTCCACCCAGGTGAAGGGCGCCGGCCGGCCCAGGATTTCCCACATTTCCATTGCCTGGCGCGCCAGGAGGCGCGCGAAGATGGGGTGGAGATCCGGGCTGGTGAAGTAATCGCCCGCGACGCCGGTCCGTTCCCGCGCTTGCAGGTAGTAGCCATGTTCGGGGTGGTAAAGACAAAGCGACATGTAGCGTTCGAACGTGAGGGGGCCGGAGCGATGCAAGGTCTCAAGGAGAAGGCTCTTGAGCGGTGTTTGATCCACGGGTTCAGGTTACAGGGAACGGGGAACAGAGAAAAGGGACAAGTCCCTATGCTGCTGAAAGGTCGCGGTTCATCCTACGTTGCAGCGCTCGCCGGGCGCGCGGTCAATTGCGTATGAGTGTCTTCAAACACCTTGAGGGCCGCGTCGTCGTAGAGCACGAAGTAAATCCTCTCCAGGCTGCTGCGCGATTTGAGGTGTTCGAAAACCTCCGTGAGCATGATCCGCGCGCACTCTTCCATCGGGAATCCCGCGACGCCCGTGCCGATGGCCGGAAAGGCGAGGCTCTTGATGGTTTTTTCTTCGGTCCGCAGCAGGGTGTTGCGCGTCGCCAGGCGCAAGGATTCGGCCGTTGTCTGCCCGCCCCATCGCATGCTCGCCGCGTGAATCACGTAGAGAGCCTTCAGGTTGCCACCCGTAGTGACGGCGGCTCCGCCCAGGGCGATCGGCGCCAGGCGCTCGCAATCTTGCTCGATGGCCGGCCCGCCCTTCCGCCGGATGGCCCCGGCCACGCCGGCCCCCAGCGCCAGGTCAGTGTTGGCCGCGTTCACGATCGCGTCCACAGCCATGTCCGTGATGTCGCCCTTCAAGAAAAAAATCTTGGCCTGCATTGGTTCACCACACGAGCCTTCCTCCGGTGTCCCGGAGCAGAGCTAAGAATAGCCTCTCGCCGCGCGCTTGGCTAGAGAGATAAAGCAAGCGGCCGAGGGGGAAACGTGGCCCCCCGTCGCGGCATCGCTCCGGAAACCGTGGCGCTCGCGGCCTGCGGCTACCGGCGTCGCGCGGCGTGCTCCCGGCACTGGGCGAGGAACAGTTCAAGTATCTTCCGTGGTTCGGGCCGGTCAGTCATCTCCTCCGGGTGCCACTGCACGGCCACCAGGAACGGGTAGTCGTCCGCTGCCTCCACGGCTTCGACGAGGCCATCCTCGGCGCGGGCCGTGACCTTGAGCCCGCGGCCCAGCCGCTTGATCGCCTGGTGATGGAGGCTATTCACCCGGCAACTTCCCCGGAAAACCCCTGCGAGATGCGATTCCGGGTCCGTCAGCGTGACGGCGTGCGTGGCCTCACTGCGGCTTCCGGATTGCCGGTGCTCGAGCTCGGTGGCCGCGTCGTCCTTCAAGTCCTGATAGAGCGTGCCGCCGAACTTCACGTTCATCATTTGCAGGCCGCGGCAGATGCCGAGAATAGGCAGGCGGAGCCGCAGCGCCTCGCTGAGCAGCGCCAGCTCGAAATCGTCCCGGGCGCGCTCGACGCGCAGGTTTGCGTACTTCCTCCCCTCGTCGTACAGGGCCGGGTCAAGGTCCCCGCCCCCGGCGAAGAGGACCCCATCGAACTTTTCCGCCCTGGTCCAGGCTGAGTCGCCGGCGGCAACCAGTTCCAGCTCCTCCGGCTTCGCGCCCACAGCGAGCATCGCAAGGAAGTAGGGGGAGGCGTTCCCTCTGGCTTTTTCTTTCTCGGAGACCGACAGGGCGATTTTCATGATGGAGTCAAGAGCCGAGCGTCGTGCGCTGCCCGCCGCCGACCCGGACAGGTTCATCCCGTGATGCGTGCTGAAGTAAACGTCCACCGACCCCAGCCAGCATCCACCAGCATGGATTCACCGGAGGGGGAAACCAGCAGGGTCGCTTGGCCTCCCTCCACATCCACGAAATAAACCTCCAGCGTCTCGGCCGCCTGGAGCGGGCACGAGGCAAGCAGAAACAGAAGACTGAGAAATACGTGTCGCATGGGGGAATCCTACCACAGCGGTAGCCACATGGCGCGCAGCGCTTTGGAGTGCGGCGCCGTGGCGCCGCTCTGTAAAGCGGGAGCAAGCTCCCGCACTCCACACGGAGCGGGTAGCGCAGGTCTCGCTCTTTAGACCTGCGGCTCTTCAAGGTCTTTTCACGGCCCCGCGGATGGCCGCAACGCCGCCAGGACGAATCTAGAAAAGCCGCAACTCCGGAAAGCGGGAGTTGCGCTACATGTGTGTCGCCTGGTCGGCGGGCAGGTCCAAATCATCAACGCGCAAGCGCACAGGCCCGGGGCCCCCATAGGAATGGAAGCTTGACTACAGCCACGCTTCGGGCCGCTTGACGAGCGTTTTCTGCACGGGGTTGAGATGCATATAACGCAAAGCATCGTGGAATTCCTTCACGGTGCGTATGGCTTGGTCGTAGTAACGCGCTTGCCAAAAGTGTCCGCGCTTGCCGCGACTCTGATTGACGGCTTGCATCGCGGCAACCTTCAGCGCGCCCATGAGCCTCGGCAGGGTTTCGCCTTGGCGCGGAGCCAGCAGTGCGTGCCAGTGGTCAGGCATGAAAACATAACCCCCCAGGAGGAATCGTCGGCGTTTCCTGATGGCATCGAACACCCTGGCCAGAATCTCGAATTCGCGTTCGCTTAAGGCCGTCCGCGTCCGTAAGACGTTGCACGTAACGAAGAAGATTTTCCCGGTCACGAATAATCGCCGCAGGCGCGACATGCCCGCAATTGTAGCGCAGCTCCCGCTCTTCGGACCTGCGGCTCTTCAAGGTCTTTTGGCCAACCCCGTGGCTGGGCCGCAACGCCGCCAGGACGAATCTGGAAAAGCCGCAACTCCGGAGGGCGGGAGTTGCGCTACAAGTGCGTTGCCTCGTCGGCGTAGGCAGCAGGTAGCGCACAGTTGTTCTTCAACTGTGCGGTTCTTCCTCGGACCCAAGAGCCGCAGACTTTGGGGAACAAGTTTGCGCTACCTCGCTGCGAGGGCCCGCCGGGGCGGGCAGCGCGAACCGTTCTTGCCAAGTTTTTCCGGTTTTCGCTTCGACCGCCGCGTCGCTCACGCGTGGGGCGTCCTTTGTCTGGCTAGCGTCGCTCACGCTGAAACCTCCATTTATGGCGCAAAAAGCCCCATCGGGTAAAACTTACAAAACACCCGTCGGCAGGGCTGGGAACCGTGATGCGGCAGATACGAAGGGAGATGCTGGCATGGGGTGGGGGGGAATCAAGGTGGCAGGAGGGCGGGTGGGGGCGGTTGGCAGTCCGGAAGTCGTTGAGCCGACAGGCCGGAGGTGGCGGCGTGGCTGGCGGGCAAGACTTTTTGTCCCTCGCGAAAGGACGGCTGGGTTGCCCCCTTTTCTTTTGCATTTTGCCCTTGGCTTTCGCTTTTTCTTCGCCTATGCCGCCGGGTGGGGGAAGGAGACCTGCAATGAATGAGACTAATGAGACTGGTGAGACTGGTGAGACAACCTTGTCACCCTCGCCGCCACGGTCGTGGCGCTTGCCCGCGCACGGACTGGCGGTCTTTCATGGCCCGGGCGAGGTGGCGCGGCTCAGCCGCTTGCGTGAGCATCGGAGCTATTTGCCCGCCGGTTTGACGCGATACAACCCTGCGCCGTGGGGTGGCAGGTTGGGCGCGAACTGGTTTTCGAATGTCCCCAGGCCTTTTTTCTCCCACACGTCGCGTACCGCGCACCTCCCGGAAAGGCCGAGTTCACTCAACTTCACCGCGACTTCGGTGGGACCGCCGTCCCCAATGTTGAAAACGGCGAGATACTTCGTCTTGCCATCCGGCGCATCGGCCGCCCAGGCGACCTGGTCACCGCGGGCGAAGAGTTCGCGGTTGTTGCGGCTGTGCTGATTGATGGCGAGGGCCTCCGGATTCGTGAAGTAGGCGAGCGTCGCCGCCTCCAGCGTGGGCAAATCGCCGCCGATCATCAGCGGCGAGCGGAAGATGACCCAGAGCGACAGGTGGGTGCGCTGCTCGTCGGGAGTGAGTTGCGTTTGGCGCTCGCCATCTTTGAATCCCCGAATGCGGATCCGACCCAGCGGGAGCATATCGGCATCGGGCCAGTGACCTGCTCCGACGTGGGGAATCCACGGGCGGACCAGCTCGAACTGCTTCTTAACGAGCGTCCAGTTGTCCCAAAAATCGCCCGAGATGCGCCACAGCTCGGCGTATTTCTTCACGTGCTCGGCCTGGGCGGGGGGCGTGGGGCCGGGCGAAAGGCTCAGCACCATGGGGCGCCCCGATTTCACAATCGCCTGGTGGAGCGCTTCGATCTCCGGCGCGTGGTAGCTCTCGCCGGCGGGATTGTCGCTCCAGCTCATGTCGTCGGCCTTGAGGTAATCGACGCCCCACTCAGCGTAGAGCTTCACAATCGAGTCATAGTAAGCCTGGCCGGCGGGCTGGCTCACGTCAACCCCGTGCATAGCGGTTGACCATGGGCAGGTGTTTTGCAGGTTGACGATATCCTGCGCGCGGGCGTTCGTGCCCAGAATCGGAAGGTTCTTCTTCACCGCCGCTCTCGGAATCCCACGCATGATGTGAATGCCGAACTTCAGACCTCGGCGGTGAACATAATCCGCCAGGGGCTTGAACCCTTTGCCACCCGCCGCGGAGGGGAACCGATTCTCCGCGGGCAGCAAGCGGCCGTATTCGTCCATGGCCACCTCCAGGTCCTCCTGCCGCTGGAAATCCTCCGTTTTCGGATTCGGGAAGTACCAGTAATAATCCACCACCGCGTACTTCCAGCCGTACCGGGCCAGATGGGTAGCCATGAAATCGGCATTGGCCTTCAATTCCTGCTCTCGCACGTCGCCACAGTAGGCGTCGTAGCTGTTCCAGCCCATGGGCGGCGTTGGGGCGACACGGCGTGCGCCACTCGGAGCCGCGACCGGGGCTTCTTTTCCTTTTTCCTGTGTGGCTAATGCTGCGCCTCCGACAGCGAGGCCTACTGCAAGCAGGGCAAGCAACACTCGGCGACACATTCGCATGTTTCCTTCTCCCCGACGCGAGGTAGAGACGCGCCAAACCAAGGTTCAGGATTCCTTCGTCCGACGGATGATAAGCCAGATTGAGCAGGGGTGGAAGAGGCGTTCTGGCAGACATCTTCGTAGAGACAAATAGCCCAGCAGCCCTGCCACTGGGTGTGATGCGGTGGGTGGCTCGCGCCGGATATGGCAGGACTTCGCGCCCGGCCCAGTGCTCGGACTAGTGACGACAAGTCCACGGGGGACCGCAAGTGTTGACTTTTGCTTGACTTTCGCCCCTCGGGTCTTTACACTCCCGAGGGTAGAGGGGGTGCTGCCCGCTAGCTACGTTCGTGGGCCAAGCGCACCCGCGCCAGTCCTGGGTAAGACAGGAGGAAATCTGTGTACCGAAAACTCATTATTTTGGCTGCGGCGTTTCTCCTTCTCGCCGTGACGCGGGGGCTTGCCCAAGAACCGGCGGCGGAAGCCGCGGCGATCCCGGCGGCGACTCAGTCGGAAATGGACTGCTCGGGGTTCATCTCCGGCAGTCCGGTGTCCACCGACCGTTACGTTTTCGATGGCGCGGACAACGATTACCGGGGATCTCTTCGCCAGTTCGCAGCCGGGGATTTCGTGTATCTCCGCAGCCGCACCGGCGGGGGGTTCGCGGTGGGGAACGAATTCTCGGTGGTGCGCTCGGCGAAGGAACTGATGCGGACCAAATGGTATGAGGGGCAGGGAGGTTCCGTCCGGTCTCTGGGCAGCGCCTATGAAGACCTGGGGAAGGTGAAGGTCATCAAGGTGACTCCCCAGGGCGCGGTGGCCGAAGTCACGTTCGCCTGCGGCCCCATTCGTCCCGACGACATAGTCGTGCCGTATCAGGCCCGCTTGATTCCCCCCTACACTCCGACGGCGCAGTTCGACCGTTTCGGACTGCCCAATGGCAAGCTGCTGGGGGCCATTACGGCAGGCGCGAACAATGCGGGTGTCCTCGGCGGGGGTAAGATTGCCTATGTGAACCTGGGCCGGGAGGATGGGGTGAGGCCGGGGCAACGGTTCCGGGTTTTCGCCGTTTTCCGGGAGCAGAAGGGCGATGGTGTTTGGGCGCACCCGGAAACACCGCGGGAGACTGTGGGCGAACTGGTCATCCTCTCCACGCAGGAGAGATCATCGGTGGCGATGGTGGTCAGCAGCACGCGCGAGATTGCGCTCGGCGACGGTATCGAGCTGGAATAACGCAGCGCCTTCGGATGGCGCAGCGGCAGGCACTCTAGGAAATCAGGGGCGAGAAAGCCTTCTCGCCCTTTTTCTTTTGAGCGCCAGGAAGTGCTTCAGGCAGCGTGGCGGGAGGACCGGCCCGGGGGGTGCGGCTCGCCAAAGACTTGCGCGGTGAACGCCTGGATCCTGGCGCCGTGCCGCCAGGCATCGGGCGGCAGGCCGGCCTTCAGGCACGTCTCTTCCAGGAATTGCTCCCGGCTCCACTTCCACTCGACGGCCACCTGAGGCAGCAGGACACCTCGTCGGCCGCCGCGGGAAATCAGCAGCCCGTGACGACCCACCTCAACCTCGTCCGGGGTAATCTCGACGAGAGGGGAAAGAACGGAAATCTCGAGATGCAGGCTGGGGAGTTCCTCAGGGGTCACGGGGTCGAAGCGGGGATCGTGGAGCGCCGCGGCTACGGTGCATTCGCCGACGGTCCGGCAGAGGGGCTTCAGCGACTCAAGGTAGCCGATGCACCCGCGCAGGCGCCCCATTTTGTGGAGAGTGACGAACGCGCCGCATTTCTCGCCCCGCGGACCCGGCGGGACTTCCACTTCCGGCAGGCGGTCGTAACGGACGCTCTCCTCCAGGGCGCGGCGCGCCAGGCGCAGCAGGAACTGTTGATCAGCCTCACTGAGCGGCAACATCTTTTTCCTCCTCTTGCTTATCGCCAACGCGCGGCATGGCCCGGCGGCGCGAGGCCCGCCGCTTGACCCGCACATCCAGCTTCGTCCAGAAGCCCCAGAAGTATTGCACCGCTGAAGCCAGCGCGAACACGACCACCACCCACAATAGCACTTCGCCCAAGGGATGCATCCGGGGATAGCGCCGTTCCAGCACAATCACCGTGATGGCCACCACCTGGAGGACCATCTTGGTCTTGCCCAGTTCGGAGGTCTCGAACGCAAACCCCTCGGCGGAAGCTATGGCGCGCAGCCCGGAAACCGCGAACTCCCTTCCCACAATGATGACCACCATCCAGGCGGGCACGAGGTGGAGTTCCACGAGAGAAATGAAGGCGGCGGAAATCAGGAGCTTGTCGGCAATAGGATCGAGCAGAATTCCCAAGGTGGTGATCTGGCCGCGCTTACGGGCGAAGTAGCCGTCCAAAAGGTCTGTGACCGCCGCCAGCAGGAAGACACCCACGGCCCACAGATCCATGTTACGGCCCTTGGTGAGCAGCAGCACGACCAGCAAGGGCACGAAGAAGATTCGGAGCAGGGTGAGCGAAATAGGAAGATTCATCTGCCTTCGAGTTAGGCCCTCAGCGGGGAGTGGTCAACACGATCCGGGAACTGAGATCGCCGACGAGCCGGGCGAGAAGTAATGCCGCGTTCCCTGGGTCACTATAGCGAACGGCCTGGGCCCTGTCAACGTACATCGCCCGGCGAAACGGTTGATCCAGCCAACGAAGAGCGGGCGCCAGGCTCCCGCGAGCAAGGGGCTGCCGAATTTCGCTGACCCAGGGAAGAGGAACCATGGGCAGGGGCGCCGGCGCGTCCACCTGGCCGCTATGCGTAGAGCCTACACTCAAATGGCCCTGATTTGAAGCGGCCGGAAGAAGCCTCGCGGGCTACGCCAACGGGCTGGGGGCTGCCCCAAAATTGTGCAAAACTCCGGGGTGGGTCTGGACGCCGTTTGGCCCGCATTCGGCGGATGCGGGCGAACCTGCATGTTCTGCCAGCGACTTCTAACACGCTGTGGAATCAGCTAGTTACCGACGGCACCTCGATTCTACCCGCTATTTCTGCGGCTTTGAAGCCTGCACCCATTTCGGGGCAAGGGGCGGTTTTTCCACAGCCTTTTCCACATGCCCCAGAGCCGCGAAAATACTGGGTTTTCAGCCCCCGGCGGGGACCTTCTGGGAAAGGACGGCGGTGGCTTGCAGCCGTTCGACCAGGGAGGCGTTGACGCGCGCGCGGACCAGGAGGTGGTTGTCCTCAAACTCCGTGGAGAGGACGGTACCGAAGCGGTGAAGCAGGGCCAGGTGCTCGCTGTCGGAGGGAGAAAGCTCGAAGCAGGCTTCAACGAGGGGGTCTTCCTTGAGCGCTTCGTCGATCCGGCGCAAGAGCGTCTGCAAACCCTCGCCGCTCCGCGCTGAGATCCACACGTCTCGCGCGCTCGATGGGATCGAACTATGCTCCGGCGCCTTTCCTGAGGCGGTCCCGGCCCGCCGCTGCGCCTCGCGGGTTTGGAGGAGATCGAGCTTGTTCCAGACGTGGACGCGTGGCGTGGAAGCTATCCCCAGGGTTTCCAGGAGCCCTTCGACCGCCGCGTCCTGTTGCTCGTGTTGGGGGTGGGAGGCGTCCGTGACGTGGACGAGAAGGCTGGCGCCCTCCAGCTCCTCCAGCGTGGCCCGGAATGAGGCCACGAGGTGCGCCGGCAACTTGCGAATGAATCCCACGGTGTCAGAGAGCAGGACGGGGCGGCGGGAGGGAAGCCGGAGCGCGCGGACCGTGGGATCGAGGGTGGCGAAAAGGCGCGGCGAGGTCGAGACGCGAGCACGCGTCAAGGCGTTAAAGAGCGTGGACTTGCCGGCATTGGTGTAACCCACCAGCGCCACCGTCTGGAATTGGCAGGCGCGGCGATGCGCGCGGTGCAAAGCGCGTTGGGAGCGGACGCGCTCAATCGCTTCCGTCACGCGGCGGATGCGGGCGCGGATACGCCGGCGGTCAAACTCCAGTTGCTGCTCGCCCGGTCCACGCGTACCGATGCCACCTCCGAGTCGAGAGAGCAGAGTCCCGCGCCCGGCCAGGCGGGGCAGGAGGTAGTTCAGTTGCGCCAGTTCCACCTGCAACTGGCCTTCGCGGGTGCGGGCGCGGCGCGCGAAGATGTCCAGGATGAGCTGGGTGCGGTCGATGACCTTCAGGTCGAGCGTCTGTTCGAGGTTACGGAGTTGGGTAGGGGTGAGCTCGTGGTCAAAGATGATCAAGTCGGCGCCGGCGGCTCGCGCGCTGGCCCGTATCTCCCCCACCTTGCCGCGCCCGACGAGCGTAGCTGGATCGGGGTCGGGCGCCCGCTGCAAGGTGGAGCCGACCACCTGAGCCCCGCTGCTGGCCGCGAGTTCGTGGAGTTCCTGGAGCGTCTCCTCCGCGTCCGGGAAGCCCAGCCCAAGGCCAGCACGTCGGCTCGAAGCCCAGCCCACCAGATACGCCCTTTCTAGGACTTCAGAGCGGCGGATATATCTATCCCTCCGGTGCCGCCGGAGGCATCGGCGGAGCCCCAGCGCGCGGCAGCACCACCGTGGAGATCGCGTGTTTGAAGATCAGTTGTTCCTGGTTGCTGCTTTCCAGAACCACCGAGTACTTGTCAAAACTGCGGATGCGGCCCGAGAGCTTGACACCGCTGAGCAGGTAGATTGTCACCAAAAGTTTTTCCTTGCGTGCGGAGTTCAAAAACGCATCTTGAATGTTCTGTGTCTGCTTCTCCATTTTTTCTCTTTCTCCAGAGCCGGGGTTGGTCCTGCTTTGTCTCCGTCCAAAGGTTATAGCAGCGATGCGGGGCGCGCCGCGGGGAGCGCGGCCCCCGCCGTATCGGGCCGAGCTCGCCACAGCCACTCGAGGACCTGAGCCTGAATCGGCGCCTCGTCGCCAAAACCGGCGAACCAGGTGATGTCGGCCTCGCGTCGAAACCAGGTCATCTGACGCCTGGCATACCGACGCGTGGCCGCCTGAGTCTCACGGACCGCGTCTTCGAGGCTCAGGTCTCCGCCGAGCGCCGCGCACGCCTGTCGATACCCGAGCGCCCCGAGGGGTTTGATGCGGGCCGCGTCGGATCGCTCCAGCAGGGCGCGCGTTTCTTCCAGCAGGCCGGCGGCGAACATCCGCTCGGCCCGGGCGTTGATGCGCTGGGCAAGCTGCTTCCGCTCGGGACAGAGTCCGACTTTGAACACTCGAAACCCCTGCAAACCGACTCGGCCGCGTTCCAGCATTGCCGACATGGGCTGGCGGGCCAGGAGGCGAACCTCGACAGCCCGAATGATTTTCGGTGTGTCGCGCGGGTGGATTCGTGCTGCCGCTTTCCGGTCGAGGCGTCTGAGCAGGCGGTGCAGGAACTCCCGGCCTCGACGCTCGGCCGAGGCGCTGAGCCGCGCCCGCAGCTCCTCGGAGCGCGATGGCCCCTCGAACAGTCCCAGCAGGAGCGCCCGAAGGTAAAGCCCCGTTCCGCCCACGATGATCGGCCACTTCCCGCGCGCGCGTACTTCAGTCAGCACGCGCCCAGCCTCACGCCTGTAATCTCCTGCCGTGAAGACCTGCGCGGGCTCAACCGTGTCAAGCAGATGATGAGGAATGCCCCGCCGCTCTTCCCGCGGCGTTTTCCCGGTGCCGATGCTGAAACCGCGGTACACCTGCACGGAGTCGCAGTTGATGATCTCTCCGTCCAGCCGCTCCGCTAGCGCCAAGGCCAGCGCGGACTTGCCCGCCGCCGTGGGCCCGACGATCACCAGCAGCGGGTATTCTCCGCCTAGCGAGTCCACCATAGCAGGCGCAGATAGCGCGTGAGAAGCAGGCAGAGGATCGCTGCCAGCAGGAGGAAGCAGCCGAGAAGCTGGGTTCTTGAGGGGCGCCACATGGGCCAGGTGCGGAGCTGAAGAACTCGATCCGGGATACGCAGCGAAGGAATTGACAGGGCCAACCTCGGAACTTGATTCCCTCGCGGGTTCACTCCTCACAGAGGAATTCTAACCGAGCGCCCTGCGCGCTTCAAGGCCAATACCCCAGGTTGTACAGGAAAATAAACTGGAGCACGAGGTGGTTACCGGTGAATTCTTCCGGCAAAGGCGGAAAGGGATTGGCCCCCTGGATGGCGCCCACGGCCGCCCGGTCTAGCGAGTCTGAGCCCGACGAGGCAACCAGGCGGAGTTCGGGCACGGAGCCGTCTTTCAAGATCTCAAATACGATGCCTACACGCCCCTTCTGCCCCAGGCGTGCTGCCACGGGAATCATCGAGTACCAGTTGCGTCGCACGCTGAACACGACCCTTGCCAGGTAGGGGCCGAAGTCCACGCCTCGGGTGTCGGAGAGAATCAGCGGCCCTTGGGTAGAGAAGTTCGGATCGAGATTCTGGAACTGGGTGGGGGAATCGCCAGGTCCTAGCCCGGGCCCAGTGGCGCGGCCGCGGGCGGCGGCCTCCAGAGATTGCTGGATGGCCTCTCCGGGGCTGGAGAGCGGCAAGCGAAGCTGCCCACTCCCCCCACTGCCCGCCGGGGGCACGTCCATCAGGTGCAGGCGGCTCTCCTCTTTGTTCTCCGTAGGAGGCGCCGGGGGCGTGGAGGAGCCGCCCGGCGGCAGGGGTGGCGCGGCGGCTGGCAGCGGGGATCCCCCAGCGATCTCCGGCAGCGGTGTGTTCCCCTCAGAATACGGCATCCTGTTTCCAAAGGGGCTGATGACGGGGGAACGGCCCTGCGCGCGGCGATCTCTGTCGGAAAGGATGTCGGTCTCGGGGGGCTCCTTCAAGCGCTGGAGGAGTTCAGGCGGGAGCCACAAAAACGTGGCCTCGCGTTTTGGCGCCGGCTCGAGCCGGATGCCGAACATCTGCGCGCCGCGCTTGAAGAGCTGGGGCGAAACGAGCAGGAGACCAATCGCCACCCCGTGCAGGACGACCGAAAGCAGGAACATCGTCCGGCGACGCCACAGCGCCGCTTCCTGCTCCAATTCCAGAATCAGGTGGAGTTCAGGCTCCGCGCTCATGGGGAAAATCCGAAACTCGAAAATCGAAACTGGATATCCGTAACTGCCAACCTGCAACTGCCAGAGTCAATTCGAACGGCAACAACCCGAGATCGAAAGTCCCAAATCCAAAATCAAAAATCCAAAATCGAAAGCCCTGTCACAGCTCTCCGCTCCGCCCCACCGGGCGGCCCAGGGGAACATTCACCAAGGCCGCATGTTCTTCGATGCGGCTCATCACGCGCTCGGCCAGGGCCAGCGCCGCGCGTCCCTCCGGTCCGCCCACAAGCGGGGCACGCCGCGTGCGGACCGACTCAATGAACGCCTCTAGCTCGGCCCGCAGGGGTTCTCGGGGTTCCGTCTCCAGCTGGCGAAAACCGATGCCGGGGACCGCGCCGTCGTGGGCCACGCTCAGCACCAGCGCGTCTCGCCGCGTAAAATCAATGGAGACGTACTCGTTGGGCTGGAAGTAGCGGAACTTTCTCACCCGCTCGGTGCTCACCCGGCTGGCCGTAAGGTTCGCCACCGTGCCATTCTCGAACTCCACGCGGGCGTTGGCAATATCCACCTTATCGGAGAGTATGGGCAGCCCCACGGCGCGGACGTCGGCCACCGGAGCATTCATCATCCAGAGGACGAGATCCAGGTCATGGATCATCAGGTCGAAGACCACGTCCACGTCCAGGCTGCGCGGGCTGAAGACACCCAGCCGGTGGATTTCAAAAAATAGCGGGCCGCGCGTGACCGCCTTGGCCGCCACCACGCCCGGGTTGAAGCGCTCCAGGTGGCCAACCTGTAGGATGCGTCCTTCGGCTGCCGCGCGCGCGATCAGGTCGTCGGCCTCTTCCACGGTGCGGGTGATGGGTTTCTCGAGCAGAACATCCACACCCCAGTCAAAGGCCCGGCGGGCCACGGCGGCGTGGTCCGTGGTGGGGATGACCACGCTGAGGGCCGCGACGGCGCCCAAGACCTCGTCGAGACTCGCGAAGACCCGCACGCCGAGCTCGCCGGCGACCTCCCGGGCGCGCTCCGCCCGCAGGTCGTAGACGCCCACCAGGTGCGCGCCCTCGACCTCCAGGAACTGGCGCGCGTGCTTCCGGCCATGTTCGCCCACGCCGATAACGGCGACGGGTATCTTCTCGCTCAAACTCCCCTCGGGCTTTCAGCTTTCGCAGGGCAAGTACTGGCCTGCCGGTAGGGGCGCCACGGCGTGCTCCTCCGGTCTCAGTCCTTCACGCCGACAATGGCGATGCCAGACCCGTTGGCGTCCTCGAGCAATCGCTGGCGTTCGAACAGCAGCGTCTTGCCCGCGTCCACCGCCAGCGTGGTGGCATTCGACCGCCTCATCACCTGGATGGTCTTCGGTCCCACCACCGGGACATCGAAGCGCATGTCCTGATGAGGCTTACTGACTTTGACGACGACTAACCTCCGGCCGTTGCTCAGCGTGGCGGCGCGTTCGATGGTGGCGTCGGTGCCCTCCATGGCCTCCACCGCCACGCAGGCCCGGTCGGCCACCACGATCGTCTGCCCGATGTCGAGGCTGGCGATCTTCTTGGCTATCTCGCGGCCGAAAGCGATATCCGCTTGCTCGCCGCCGTCCGGCGCGCGCCGGGTCAGCGTCCCGGCTTCCGGCAAAAGCGGCTTGAGGAAGAGGGTCGAGTCCACGACCTTGATGCCCCGCCCCTCGAGCATCTGAACAAACGCCCCGACCAACGCGTCGGTGTTCTTCCTGTGCAAGCTGCCGAGAGCCCTGCGCACCAACCCGTCCGCCTGGATGGAGCTGAACAACTGGACGTGCTTCACCTGCCCGGCCAGAACGACCCGCTCCACGCGCTCGGCGCTGAGCAATTCCAGGAGCTTCGCGACTTCGCCTAGACTCAGCCAGTGAACCTCGCGGGCCTCTTGCGACAGCGCGGGCGAGGCTTCTTCCTTGATGGCCACGACCAGCGGGTCAATTCCCTGATCCCGCGCCGCCTCCAGCACCAGGAACGGGAAACTCCCGTTGCCGGCAATGATGGCGTAGCGGGGGCCGGAATTGGGTGATTGATTCATTGACTCATCGAGCCATTGAAAGCCGGAACTCGAAACTTGAAGCCCGGCGATTTTCGCGTTTCGATTTTCGCGTTTCGATCACTTTACTACTCCCCGCTGGGAGGTCTTGATGAAATCCACCAGCGCCCGGACGTGCGGGGACTGAAAGCCCCGGGCTTCGAGGGCCTCGAGGGCCTGCGTGGTATTGAGCTTCGAGCGGCTGAGCAGGCGGAAGGCGGCCTGGAGTTCGTCGATGTCCTCGGAGGTGAGTCCGCGGCGCTCGAGTCCCACTCGGTTCGCGCCATAGACCCCTACCGGACGTTCCGCGCTGGTCTTGGAATAGGGGAGGATGTCCTTGTTGATCACGCTATAGCTGCCCAGGAAGCTGTACGCGCCAAGGCGGCAAAACTGGTGAATGCCGCAGAACGCTCCCACAATGGCGTGATCGCCGATCTCCACATGCCCGGCCAGCGAGGCGCCGTTAGCCATGATGATGTGGTCGCCCAGATGGCAGTCGTGGGCGATGTGGACGTAGGCCATCAGGAAATTGTGATTGCCGATTCTCGTCACACCCCCGCCATCCACTGTGCCGCGATGCAGGGTTACGAACTCCCGGATGACGTTGTCGTCACCGATTTCCAGGCGCGTCGGTTCGCCGTGGTACTTCAGGTCCTGGCAAGCCAAGCCGATGGCCGCGTAGGGGAAGATCCGGTTGCGTTTCCCCAGGCGCGTGGGACCTTCGATCACCACGTGCGAACTCACTTCGCAGTCCTCGCCCAACTCGACGCTCTCCCCGATGATGGAGTAAGGGCCCACCGTCACGCTCGCGGCGATTTGGGCTTGGGGATGGATAATGGCCGTGGGGTGAGCTTTCATTGGCCTGCATAACCTGGGTGGTCCGTGATCGCAAACAGCACGACGGCTTCAGCCACGAGTTTTCCGTCTACGGTGGCCCGGCCCTGCATCTTGCCGAAGTTCCTGCGGCGGCTCAGCAACTCCATTTCGATCCGGAGTTGGTCTCCGGGGACGACCGGGCGGCGGAACTTGGCGTTCTCGATGCCCGTGAAGTAGATCAGCTTCTTCTCCTTGTCCGGCAGGTCGCGGTAGATCATCACGCCGGCCACCTGGGCCATCACCTCGATGATCAGCACGCCCGGCATCACCGGCGCGCCCGGGAAGTGTCCTTGGAAGAACGGCTCGTTGATGGTGACGTTCTTCAAGCCCACGATGCGCTTGCCGGGCTCGAGTTGCAGGATCCGGTCCACCAGCAGGAAGGGATAGCGGTGGGGCAGGAACTTCATGATCTCCGTAATGCCGTAAACGACTCGTTGCTCCGTTTCGGGAGTTGCAGTGGGATCAGCCACGGTTCACCCTCCGAATAGTGGCAAGTCTTTCCGAAAGGCGGCGTTCCTCACGCCACATGCCAGCCGCTCCCCCTGCTGTTATGCAGGGGAGCTCGACCATTATAGACGAAAGGTCTCAACCTTCCAAACGAGCACTCGGCGCGGGGGCTGGCACGCCGGACAACCTGTCCATCCTTCCCGCGCCCCGCATCAATGCGTTCTTCGAATCGGGCAGGTGTGTTAAACTCCTTCCTTTTAATCCATCCTAAGGAGAATATTCGTGAGTGGACGCATTCTTGATGGCAATAAGATCCGGGACGAAATCAAGGCGGAATTGACACAGCAGATAGCTGAACTCAAGGCCAGGGGAGTCACGCCGGGCCTGGCGGCAATCCTGGTGGGCGAGAACCCTGCTTCGCAGCTCTACGTGCGCAGCAAGGTGAAAACCTGCGAATCGCTGGGGCTCTATAGTGAGAAAATTGTGCTGCCGGCTGACACCTCGCAGGAGCGGCTGCTCGAGCTCATTAACACGCTCAATCATCGAGATGAGATTGACGGGATTCTGGTGCAGCTTCCCTTGCCCGCGCAGATTGATTCCAAGGTCATTCTGTCGGCGGTGGATCCGGCGAAGGACGTGGACGGGTTTCATCCCATCAATGTGGGACTGCTGGTTGCCGGCCGGCCGGCATTGGTGCCGTGTACGCCGGCGGGGATCATGGAAATCCTTCGGCGCAGCCAGATTCCCATCAAAGGCGCGCGGACGGTGGTGATGGGCCGGAGTGACATCGTGGGGAAACCCGTAGCCGTCCTGCTGATGCATCAGCACGCCACCGTCACCATCTGCCACTCGCGTACCCGCGACCTGCCGGCGGTGGCGCGCGAGGGCGATATCCTGGTTGCCGCTATGGGCAAAGCGGCTCTGGTGACGGGGGACTTCATCAAGCCTGGCGCCACGGTTATCGACGTAGGCCAGAACGTTCTCAAGACGCCGGAGGAAGTCCGCCGGGTCTTCCACGATCCCACGGGGCCGTTGAAGCAACTGGAGGCCAAGGGTTCGGTGCTGGTGGGCGACGTGCAACCCGAAGATATGAAGGAGATATCGGGCGCGTACACGCCCGTTCCCGGCGGCGTGGGGCCGTTGACCATCGCCATGCTGATGGCCAACACCGTGCAGGCGGCGCAGGCCCGGCGGGGGACGCGGGCGGCAGCCTAAGAGCATTTGCAGGTGACAAGTGACGAGCGGCCAGCAAGGTAGATTCTTGTCACTCATCACTGTTTGCGGGTCGAATGGTCAATCCAGGGCGTTGCTTCGGACTGACGGGCGGTGTGGCTTCCGGCAAGAGCACCGTGGCCCGCAGGTTTGAGGAACTCGGCGCCAAGGTGATCGACGCCGACAGGCTGGCCTACGAACTGTACAGGGCCCCGCTTCCCGCCTACAAGGAGATCGTGAGCCGTTTCGGTTCGGAGATTCTTGACTCCTCCGGGGAAATCGACCGCACGCGCCTGGGCCCCATCGTTTTTGCCGACGCGGCCAAGCTCTGCGAACTCAGCGCCATCCTGCACCCGCGGATTATCGAACGCATCGAAGAGCAAGTTCTCTACTATCACGTACAGAAGCCTCACACCGTTATCGTGGTGGATGCCGCGCTTCTTTACGAAGCGGGCATCGCCGACCGCTTCCTGAAAATCCTGGTCACCTGGTGCCGGCCCGAGCAGCAGCTTGCGCGGCTGATGGCCAGGACCGGCCTAGCTCGCGAGGAAGCCGAACGACGCATCAACGCCCAGATGCCCGTCGAGGAGAAACGCCGCCGGGCGGACTAC
>Ga0315279_10005155_pt1 | contig 17104 bp, 14 predicted proteins | sample YL17G06_20_MG_FD_203694 | JGI IMG/M metagenome (GOLD analysis project Ga0315279, IMG submission 203694) | Sediment microbial communities from Yellowstone Lake, YNP, Wyoming, USA - YL17G06_20 | ecosystem: Environmental > Aquatic > Freshwater > Lake > Sediment | place: USA: Wyoming | collected...
GGAAAGTAGAAGCATTACGCATTTTAAAGCGTTGTCCTTTTGTCTACACCTGAAGGGCGCATACTCGATTCGTATACTACCCCTATATCCTGCTCTTGCCTTCTTCCTGCCTGTCTTCTTGCTGCAACTTACCCTTGCCTGATTCCAGTATACGCCCTGCCGATGTCACGGTAGTATGGGTTGGTTGGTTGGGGTAAAGTTTTATCCCGATTTCTCAAGTTGTCTTTGTTAGTATTTTTGGTTCTTTCCATTCTTCTCTGAGGATGCTGTAGAGATAGCAATCAGTCCATATTCCTCTCATGAAGTATGATTTGCGTAGGGTTCCTTCTCTTTTGAAGCCGATTTTCTCAAGTAGAGATTGAGAAGCCGTGTTCCTCAGGTCTGTCATGGCTTGGATTCGCACCAAGTTTCTTGACAGAAACAGATAGTCAACCATTATCGTGACTGCCTCAGTGCCATAGCCTTTTCGTCTTTCACATGGAATCAGTGTAAAACCTATTTCCCAAAGGGCTCCAGCTGACCAGACACCAACCACACCGATTTTGGTTCCATCCTTCTTCTCTATGAAGAATCTTTTCCTTTCTGGTGGAGCAGTGTCATAGTTCTTCTCCATCTCTGCCTTCGTTGCCTGTTCAAGAGGATTGAATTCTCCAAAGAAAGTGGGATCGTTAACCCAATTCACGTAAAATGGCAGATCCTCTTTCTCCATAACCTTCAGATTCACGTTCTTGCCTTCAAGCAAATCTAATCACAAACCAAAATGACTAGTCGATTGACCTATAATCCTTCCGCAACGTCTGCGCATCATCGTTTTGGCTGGTTGGATAAGGTTTTATCCAAACCAAACCAGAAACGCATCTTTTTCATGTGAAGACCAGTAGGTGGGGTTTGCACCTGTGGTCAGATGGCGATGGCACTGCCGTCTCGGCGCCTCTGCATTTCCCTTTTTTCTATTTACTGATGGCTCTAAGCGTAGAGTCTTATCTTGTGTGCGCGCATTGTTTTGGGAGCAAGGTTCCATCCAACGAGCCGATAACGCGCAGACAAAACACTCTCATAGACTGCGCAGCTTTTCCTTCTGAGGATTTGAGATATTGGCTATTGTCCGAAGAGAGGGAGCAACTTTGCGGCATGCACGAAGCGACGACATGCCTTAAGTCGATGAAATCACCATTGCCTGCTATGCGCCAATTCACAGAAGCTGCGTGCAAATGCTCGGCGAAGAATGCTACCAAGCAGTCAGGCATCATCCTCAACTGACGCGGGAAGAGCGCAAAACAGGACAGGTACGCCGCCTGTTCAGAAATCACCCTGAATGGGTCTGCGTTCTGGAAAAAGACTGGAATGTGTTTGGCTTTGCGGCTTTCATGCTCTTCTCAGACCAAAACTACGGTCACGTAGACAACAATGGAGTGGCTCCAGAGCACGCTGGGAAGGGACTGGGAAGATTCATGTATCAACACGTTCTGTAGTATTTCAGAAAAGAAGAACCTGAGATTCGCTCATGTTGGGACGGGCTTAGATGATGCACCATCCCCGCCCGGAAAGCATATGAATCCATGGGCTTCAACAGGAAGATGCCCTCAGTCCAATACTGGCAAGACCTGCAAGAAAAGAAGCAACGCACTCAAGGGCAAAGTTTTGTCCAACCGGCCAAAGGATCAATGACAGTGGTGAAAAGCATTGGGTCAAAGGTATCCCAGAACGAAAAAACCGAAAGTCATAAGGTTGTCGCCGATGCTAAACCCAAACCCTCTCACTCTTACACTCACTCACACTCATTCTGCACGCACGCGTCATAGTCTTCAGAAGAAAACCTCAAACTGGTTTTGCTCGGCAGAACTTTGCACTCGAATCACAAAGAAGGGGAGAAAGTTTTCCATTATAGATCGCAAAGTGCTTCACTTTCTAGCCTTGATTGACAGTTCGCAGTGAGGGTCTCCTACAGCTACCGTCTTGACGATTTCCAGAGTTGCATTAGGGCTCAGGGTCTTTATGGCGCTGGCGTCGAAGGCCATCATTGCTTCACAGAGTTCTCTGTTAGTGCCTTCCAAGCCATAAGCACACTTGGGAACCTTGATCACAACCTCGTCTTCCTTCACTTGGGCTTCGTTCTCCACGCCAAACATCTTTACGGCTTGGGCGAAAAATGTTCCAGCAGATTTGAAGTCGTTGCCCGGGCTCATAGGTTTCAACATCTCACCCATTGCAACGCCCTTTTCACTCATGACTTGTCTCAATACATCGCGACCTGCCGTACCAAACTTCTTATCGACTGCTTTGGCTATTGACCCGACATTTCCGAAGAGGGCTGAGGTAACCATACCGAACCTTTGTTCAAGTGAAAACTCCATTTAACTCCTCTCTGTAGCCTATTAATATCGGAGTTGCTTTATAACCATTATCACACTATGGCGAATCGCGCGCTTTGTTTTATCTAGCTTATCCTAGATCGCTCGCTGAGTAGGCATAAGCCTGCCCTTGCTCAGTAAGCCTCGTACTTGACGATGTCTTCCAGCGGCTTTCTGGGTTTTTAGGTTTTGGTTTGGGGTAGAGTTTTATCAGACTAAACCAGCGATCAATGCAGCGCGCATGTCCCCACAGACTTATTACCAACCGCTGATATCTTTGCAACGTTTATTTTGATCTCTTATCGTTTGCTTTTGACATGTGCTGTTGACATATCTTCCAGCTTCCGCCGCGTTTCTCCAGAACTCCTGTCCATCGTATGTCTTTCAGGCCCCAAGGCTTTCCGTCAAATTCTCCTTCATCGTCCACTATAGCTGAAAACCAGGCTACTTCTCCCGTCTTTGAAATCACAATTCTTAGGTTTCTGATATCAAATCCTTTGGCTCTGTTTCGTGGGTCCATCCAGCTATCCAAGAATTTTTCAAACTGGTTCCATCCTACGACGGTGCTCTTAGAGTTCGGATAATATGTAAAGAAGTCATCATCTTTTGCAAAGATGCTTTCAAAGAGTGCACGATCTTTGGCTAGAGCCCATCCGAAGGAATCGTGGATTATCTTAGTAATTTTGTACTCATCGTTCGTCTTATCTGAACTGGGCATATCTAATCAACATGATAGCACTTTTTTCTTCTGCTATTAATATTTTCGCAGGAAGTGACTGTAAGCACGCGGGGTTTGGTTCGGATAGGACTTTGCCCCAACGGATGGGCACCAGAACGCGAGCAGGCGACTGGGGAAATCAGGGAAATCCAAGGTTGCAGGCCAGACAGCTGCGGAAGATAGGAAGATTGGCGCAAGTGGGGGATCCGAGGAAATGGAGCAATTAGGTGCGAAAGTGTGCGGTGTGAAGGTTGAGAAGACGTGTAGGCACGTCATTATTCATCCGGGGAGGCTTAGAGGTCTTGACATTGATAAGTCAGAGGTTGAGGCTTGGCGATAGTTGAGCGGATCAGGCTCATTCTTGAGGCAAAGTTCGAGATGGTTCTTCCCAGACGAGACGCTCAGAACATAAGCTAAAGCCATGGGGGTAGGCATTCGAAAAGGAATTATCCCCTAAGCTTGCGAGGCGGCTTTCAGGACGATCCAGACTCATTTCCTTGTTCTTGGAGGGCCGTAGAAGGAGGAAATTTGCGCTGTACCTTGAAGAAAAGGGGGGAATTTATTTTTGTGCGTAGTCATTGGATATTTCCGGTATTGATGCTTTTTTTTTCCACGATAGCTTACCGCTGCTGCAATGGATGCTAAAGCTTCTAGAACTCCGCCGGTTAGCGTTATCGCTAGGCCCGTGATAGCTTGGGGATATATCGTCACAGTCCTTACGCTAGGGATTTCTTCACCTGGTTGGTAGTACAGCTCTTCCTTTAACTCAAATCCGAGACCAACGTAAACGCCTATAGCCAAGACTGCAATGCCGACTATGAAAAGTACGGCGAATATTACCCTAGACATTTTGAGCGTCTCCTTCTTTTCTCTATTGGAAGCTATATCAGCAACCGCTACCACTGCTGCCACCGTAGACACCAGTAATTATTCCGTCTTCGATTGAAGTTAAAAGTTCCGCCCTTGCATATTCAGCGTCCTCATATCCCGGCCGATCATTTAGGATTCTAACGATTATCTTTGCTTTTCCGATATTCTGGGTAGCCACTATTATTCTGGGGACTTCAAGGCAATTGTTGATTTCCGGTGCTAAGTAGGTGCCTGGTAATGCGTTACGTATTATCGTCGCTAGTGGTATCAGATTTCCTAGACTGTCATACATCGTGACATCAATGACTGCTTTGGTCGTGTTGGGCATACCCCATGTATAGTTGATGTGGAGATACCCGTAAGAATTTCTTTGGAAGCCTGTTTGTGGCGTAGACCCGTTCTCCACGTGGTAGGCTTTGATTTCGTTGATACCCACCCAGTATATTGTTTGTGGTGTGTCCAGAGGTGATAGCAGCCCCGGTTCCAATGGATCAGAGCCTGGCGGATCTAAATAGAGCCATGGTATGTGTTCTGTGAGTCTAAGGCTACACTCCGGCCATTCTGGAAATGGGAGTGTGCTCCCGTAGATTTTCACTTGTCCATCAACGTAGGCCCAAGGTTTGGATCCGATTGGTGTTGTGAAGCCGATGGCGAACTCGCAGTAGTCGAAGAATGCGTATCCAGAGACGCTTCCAACAAACTTCGACGGTTCAACCTTCCATTCTACATTTAGCATTCCGTTTTCACGATGCCTCGAGTACTCTATGTACTTTTCCGGTGCTGCGAGAGAGAAGCCGATGCCACCATATGAAAGGCCGTAGGCAAAACGCGAGGAACCTACATATCCAGCCTGTGGCCAATGAGACGGTTCAGGTTCCTGTGCATCCCCTGGGAGTCTTAGGGTCAACGTGATGAATGACGGGTGCTCAGCCGTCCATGGATGCGAGAGATAGTATTGATCTTCTAAGAATGTTTTTAATAGCCAGTGTTCACAACCGTCAGACACATTTCCGTGCCAAAGTTGAGTCAACATTCTTATTCTGCTGGCATTTCCTTCCGCTTCATCGATCTTTTCACCTACTGGCAAAGGATTTGAGGAAACAGAAGAGGAGTAGAGTTTTGGTGTATCGATCCACATAGCACATGATGTTGTTCCGTTTATTGCTTCTGCCGCGAATAGGAATCCAGCTACGTTGCCCATTTCAAATTGAGGGTCGGTGTTCCAATCGCTACGTTGCCACCAGTCCAATTCCTGACGGCAAAATGGTAGATCGCTTATCGTTATGTCGTAGTCATGACGAGCGCAATAGACTTCAGTCCCCGCTTCATTGAATCCGAATAGAGCAAAGTAACATCTGCCTGTATGTCCATCTGATAATTTTTGCCAATATTTTACATAACGGCATGAGGTCAGATCAACAGCTTCCTCAAAGTAGAACGCCAGAAAGTTATGGCCCAGTTGAGCTATATCCAATATGGATTGTCCAGCAACTTTTACTCCCTGATCCAAAAGAATCATGTTCCAGTGTGAAGATGTTACGTCATGCCAATAGCCTGCATATGGGTACATGACATCAATGTAGTTATCAAGTCCATACTCTGTCATGTATGCAGATTCAGTAAGTTCATCATGAATGGGGTAGGTCTTCCAATTATCAGGCATTGGCAATGAGGCAATCGATTCCTTTGAGTTGCGTTTTTGTGGTACCAGATCCAGTCTATGTATATCGTCGAAGTTGTTTGTCTCTGGTTGGAGTCCATGGGATGCAACAAGTATTGACAGTAGTGAGGCCAACGTAAGAGCCAGTACTAATAGCAAAATCCAGATCAATGCTTTCTTGTTGTTCATTTTCCTTTTCCCTTCGTCTTTCTTCATTTTTTATTCCCTTTTGGGAGCAGCACAGAAATTCGTGTTAATTGGAGGCTATGCAGGGAGTCTGTCGAAGATCCCGCATTTCTGTATGATGATCTGCTTCTTGTCGCTGGGTGGGAAGCTGTTAGCGAGTGTGGAACTCGCCGTTTTGAAGAGAAACACGTTGTTCTTGGCCAAGTCAATTGATGAGTGCATGAGTTTTCTTCTCTTGCGGAGAGTCGCCCTCTGCCTTCAGAAACCATTTTCAGTTGCTCCCACTTCGTAGTTCCTGAGCATGACATATGAACTTTAACTAGAATTCCGCATATCTCAGAAACCGAATTGAGAAAGTCCAGAAAGGAGAGATGGCATGTTAACTTGTTGCTGGAGATTCTGTTGGCTGTGGCATCTACCTTTTGCAGCTATCTTGCGAGAATCTTTGCCGGTTTCCGAATGTACCACGTTATGTAGCCGTTTCCGGGTTCAAGTGGCAATCGCAATCACGACTGATCCTTGTGGTAGCCCTGAGTACGTGGTTTGGAATCCGATCGGCACGCCTATTATTGCCGTGGGCGAAAAGTGGTCAAGTCTGAACTTTGGAGGGTCAGTTGCCCGAAGTGCGGACACGCGATGGCCCAACGATTTAACAAATATCTCTCACGTGTTCCAGTTTAGCATAGATGTTACCAATATATGGACGGCTCAGAAATCGCTCATTTGATAATAAGGATGCGTTGGGAGTTTACTGATGATTCATTTTCCTAGTTCATAATCTATATTACCCGCAGAACTCAGAGTTGCTTGAGGGCGTAGTATTGACCGAAGCTGTATCTGACGAGAAGATAGTTATATCAGCTGCAACTGCACCATCCCGAGAAAAAATAGCAGAAAGAAACACTGTTGTCTATGAGACTCGCATTGAGCCAACCGTAATAGAAATGATTGGGGAGAAGCTCAAGGCGCAGCTGTTCACCAAATTTGGATTTATGAAGCCTAAACCAGAAGAGATTCAACTCGTTTCCATCGACAAGTACTATGAACTTTATGTCAAGATCAGTGGCAAGTATGTGATTGATTACTATCGCAAGTGCGCCTACACGGTAAAAGTTGAAAGCAAGGTGCAGGAAGTCATTCTTGCGAACCAAAAATACAAGCCCAACCAACCTGCGGATTCCCCGGCGAAGGACTATAATGTGATTAAGCTTCAAGGGGAGGAACGGTTGACGACTGAGGTCAAGGCATCTCTTATCATGGATAAATTCGGACAAGAGGTCTCGCCTAAAGAAATCCCGTCTGCTCCCTCAGAGAAAGAACCTGAGGAAATACTGGCAGCATTGGGAGTGAAGGAAATCGCTCCAGACGCAGATTTAGAGGTCATCCGCTCAAAAATACTCACACGCCCTAGAGACATAAACAGACTCGTGACGGAACTCTTCGAAGTCGACGAACGCGCCGTAATATATACTCCGAGGTTTAGAGCTCTGTACACCAACGTAAAGACTGGCGAGACAAAAGCCATAGAATTCGACGGAGTCACAGCCCAGAGAATCCAACGCCCCCGCCCTCTTCCTCAATTTCTCCAAAAGCCGCTCTGAGTTCCCCGGCGACATCGCGGCTCATTGCCACTCATAATACCGTGCGGCACAGAGTATTACGGCGAGCTACGCTCCAGCCATTTGCTTGCTTACAACGCAGGCTTCTCCCGCAATTCCCCTCTTTTTTATTTCAACACTTGTCATTTTAACTTTTCCAAGATTGCGGCCGGGGTGAGGTATTTGCGCTCGAAGTGGAGATATCTCCCGACAACGGACATCTTATGTCTGATTTCTCGCTTTCTCCAAGAAAAAATGTGGTCAAACTGGCTTAAAAGGACTTATAGAAGAGCGCGCGCTACCGACGCTGCTCTCTTTTCTTCATTTAGTTGTAGAGATATTCAAACCATACAAAATAACTGGGTCTAGCATACTTCTGTCTGAAATGGAGAACCCACGTGTTCATTTTGTGAATGCAATAGAAAGATTCGCACACACTATAATCTGATTTCTTCTGAACTAACGACCGTTCGATCTATATGCAGAGATGTGCTTGCTTTCAAAATTACTTTACTTAGGATCAGTCTGTCAACAGTGTTAAGGTTGCCTATTTTGAGGGATTTCGCTTCTTTTAATGCTTGGGAATACAGTTTCGCATCAAAGTCGACTTTTTTGGGGTCCAAAGCATTATAGCCAGCGTTTTTTCTCACAAATAAGCCAATACCAATATGGGGGATATACTCGATATCTCTCCTCAGATAAGGAGACAGAATGCCAGTGTACAGTTCATCATGCAAAGCAATGGCTTCTTCATTTCCTTCTTTAAGTAGAAGAAGCAACCAGTGGTCCCAAGATTTCGTGAAGCCTCCTATTTGAATGGGGAAAGGTTTCCAATTCCTCAACACTGTTTCAACATGTTCTGTTAATTTTGCTTCTTCAATCTCACTGCAAGGAACTGGGAATATGAATGGCATATGTAGTTTCCAAGAATCCACAAAAGAGTCGTATTTTCTGCGAAAAGCCGCAATATCCTCTTCAGTTTTCCCGTCAAAGTTCGGATAATAGACTAACGAGTAATACATAGTATAAGAAGATGGCGACCTTTCTTTTTAAGAACTTAGTCCGCATGGTCTTTTGGCTATAACTTTTCCGCAAAACCAAAAACTGGGTCAAAAAGACTGATAGAAGAAACCTCTAGTCTTTCTTGGCGAATTGGCTTAATGTCTGTTGTTCGTGTCTTATTTGGGTTGACAGATTGACAAGTTTGTCGATTTCATTTGCTTCTATCGTTTTCTTATGGCTGTTCTTTTCATAGAACGATAGAAACGCGTCGTAGAAGATGAAATTCCATCTGTAATGTTCGATATTCTCTTTCAATATTGGCTCGGCAATTTTCATCATGAGGAGATTCTTTCTTTCTTCTGGAATCACAATGTAGCGTTTCACGCTCGTTGACGGCAAGTTTGAACCTCTGATAATCGCATCTGAAATCCCAGTCGAATTTTCAACTTCAAACTCGTAAACGACTTCATTGTTCTTTAGCCAGAGAGCATCAATTTCCCTTATGCGGTCTATTTTGTCCTTTGAGAGTGGCAAATCAAATTTCTTTCCTCGATATTCTGGCAAGTCAGCATAGACCTCAAAACCGATTTTCTTTCCTATGTCTGCAAGCCATCCGATAATCTGGTCATGTTGTGACTGTCTCAGTCTCATTTCTTTCTTGAGTTGCCATTTTCCATCGGTTTTTTCAGCATATTCTTCCAGTATAGATTTGATGCTCTGAGTGTCTGGAGTAAGTGCGTTTTGGAATCTAGTGAATATTTCTTCGAGAATGTCGTCAAAAGACACGACAACCCGTCTGTTTAGAACGCCTATTATTGTTGCTTCGACTCTTTCGCTAAGCGAAGCACGGTCAAGGAATATCTTCTCTTTTAGCCACCATTTTTTACCTATGACTTTTCCTTTCTCATCTCTCACGTCTTCAAGAATGAACTCTTTGTCCAAGTGCTTTCTGAGAACTTCCTCTATTCCTTCTGGAGCACTAAAAGAATATCCGTTTTTCTTCAATTCTGCGAATATTGTCGGGTAACTGTTTATGATGGTTGAATAGGTTACTGATTCTCTACGTTCAGCAATAAGGTGCTTAACCGTATTTACAACGATTCTTTCATACCTTTCTTTGTCGATTTCCGTTTCAGAGAGCAATTCCTCTTTTTTCTCTGGTTTTCTGAAACGAATATAGTAGTCTCCGACAGCACTTCCGTAAGGTTGCAACAATCCTTTTGCTGATGTTCTTGCTGGCGGTTGATAGATGACCTTTTCTAGGTCAAACCCAGCCAGAACAACTGCCTTGATAATAGAATTATAGATTTTGATGTCCGTGTTGTGAAAAGTGACTGTCAGCCATCTACCAGACTTCAAGACGTTGTAAATCTGCTCAAACGATGCTTTCAACATCTTGTGATAATAATCGAAATCCTTCTTCTGAACATCATTTATGGTTATCTCTTCGTCAAATTTCAATTCAAACCTAGGATCCTTTTTCTCGCCCCTCAACCACGAAGCCCATAAAGCACTCAACTCCATGTATTGAACTGAACCACCATAAGGCGGGTCTGTAAAAACGTAATCTACGCTTTCTTTTTGAATTCTAGCGGGATTACTTCCAAGGTTTAGTGCAGACTGTGTGGAAATTAGGATATTAGCTTCATTGTCAAGGTCTTCAAAGGATTTTGCTTCCTTGAAATGCCTAATCTCTTTGTTTGACTCTCCCTTTCCTTTCAAGATTCCTTGTTTTCCTAGAACACCACTCTCAAAAAGCATCCAAGCGTTAGACTCCATGTATAATGGCGGAACCCAATAGCTTTGAAGTGCCCAGAACGATGTTGCACTAAGTTCGCTCCAATGTGACCTTTTGCTGGGTTTAGCTACTGGGCACATTTTGCTGGCAAGATGAACTCTTGATGCGAAAGTGAATCTCATAAGGTCTCGTATTTTTGCATCCTTTATTGATTCGGTCATGTGCCACAGGATAGACAACGCAACAAGGTTTCTCTTCGTAAAAAGATTGGGGATGTCACCAACAGCTTCTTTCTTCATGAATTCTTGGGAATTGGGATACTTTAGAGCATCTTTGGGATACCAATAAGGAATCTCCATCTTTGCTATTTCATCTAGTTCTTTCAAATCGTCTGACGTGGGTTTTTTCTTGAGTCTTTTCTTGCAACTGGGACAGAACAGTCGTATTTCAGAAGGACGGTTTTCATCTCTTAGCCACAGAGTAGCCAGTATGATTGCCTTTCTCCCACAAGTCGGACACTTAGTGCGATAAAGACTCTCTATTTCACCCTTTGCTTCCTTTTTTATTTCCCCAAAAGCCTTTTTGAATTCACTCAAATCAACTGGGATTAGCGTCATTCTCGTCATGAAAGTGGCAATAGGGTCAAGGTCTATTCCTACCGCTTTTCTTCCTCTTTTCAATGCTTCAATTGTTGTGACCCCGCTTCCGAGGAAAGGGTCAATGACGATTTCACCTTTCTTTGAATAATGCTCGATATATTCTCCAACAACATTGTGAGGTTTTCTAGCCCAATATTTGTGCATTAGATACATTGGAGTGTGTGCTTGAGGAGAAATAGCATGGTCAATGTGAACGACTTTGAAATCTTCGCTCTCTTTCTTGGGCAAGAATTCTCACAGATTACCGTATCCTGTGTTAATATATAAAAATGCTCAAAGAAAGTCGCCAACCGTGGTTTCTTCAAGTCGCCAGTAATTTCAGTTCGCACTATTCGCTTCTTTAGCATTGTTGTATTACGGTTTCGCACGCAGCCTCGCACCCTCCCGCACCCTAGCACCCCTTCCCTTGAGGGAAGGGCCAGGGGGGATGGGTGATCGCATCTATCCAACCCGTTGAAGTTGGTTGGTTGGGGTAAAGTTTTATCCAACCACCACCAACCAACCTTCACGATGTTGAGGAAAAGTTATAGCCAAACGACAAGCAATGTTGAATACAACAGAAAAACGGGTTAGAGGTTTCGGCATGGGCAGCTACGACCAGAGAAGCAAAACGTCAAAACCATTTGTTTATTTCTGGGAGTCGCTGACAAGCAAGGAAGGGGCGAGAGAAAGGGCACGCTACATCCTGAAACCTATAAATGAATACCACAAGCAGGCAAAGAAGATACTGGAAATAGGTTGTGGAATTGGAGAGGTCTTGGTCAATTTTCCATTGAGATACACTATCTTTGGTTTGGACATTGAAACGGATTACATTGAGGTTTGCAAAAGGAGGATGCCAAGAGGCAAGTTCTTTGTTTCCAGCATGCACAACTTCAAGATTGATGAGAAATTCGATGTCATATTCTCTGCCTACGATGCAATCAATTTTCTGAAAGACTTTGCCCAGTGGAAATCAACATTCAAAGTAGTGGGTGAGCATCTTAACAGAAATGGACTGTTCATTTTTGATGTATATACTCCAAAAATGCTGAGAGACACGCTTCAATGGTTAGAAAAATACAATAGGTCCACTTCATCAGTTAAGGAATTCCCAAAAGGATACTACTATGACAAAGAGATAGTGAAAGGCGATACACTGACTTGGGATTCTAGAATCTTTGAAAGGCTCCCAAATGGACTTTACCAGCTCAACAAATACAGATTCAAAGAAAGAATATATCCAGTTGCAAAAATGAAATCTGCTCTCTCTGAATACTTTGATATCCTTGAAGCCAATCTCAGGGAAGAAGGCAGAAAGATTCTGTTTGTTTGCAGAAAGAAGTAATCTACAGCATTCTTCGAGAAGAATGGAAAGAACCGAAAATACTAACAAGGACAACTTGAGAAATGGGATAAAACTTTACCCCCAAACCCCAAACCCACACACACACAACACTATATTGAGCGTGCGCCAGAAAGTTGAGCGCGCGCTACCTAGTCTGATACGTTCCTAATGTTTCTGGAAAAATCTTCTATAATTCGCTTCCACAAACCTATTAAAGCGAAATACCCACAAAAACTACAAGGGCAGAATAGCGCGCGCTATTATTGCAGTGAGAAAGGAGTATGGAAGCATGAGAATTGAAAACAAAGGATTTGTGCTATTAGCTTTGGCTTTGCTTTTCCTGAGCATAAAAGAGTCTTCTGCAACCGAAGTTTTAGTCAGCCCTCCTGCGATAACCGTTCTTACCGAAGAAGATTTCACTTTCAGTGTAGACATTGAAAACGTCGATAACTTGATCGCTTATCAAGTTAGGCTGAACTGGACCCCATCAATCTTAAATACGATTAATGTCAGCGAGGGAACTTTCCTTAGTAGCAGTGGGTATATCACGAATTTCGGCACCCAGAGATCGACAGGCACGTTTATCGCCTTTTCCGTCACAGAAGACCAGTGGTCACCAGGCACAAGTGGTAGCGGAACACTGTTTGAGTGCTTGTTTAACTCCACAGACGTCTTAGGCCAGAGTGCTCTGAAACTCTGTGACACCAGACTTTTCAACGCGTCGTACACTCTAGTTGATACTCCCCCATATCTTGGCGACTGCATGGGCGACATAGGAGGCCCACCAGACATGGACGTTGACTACTGGGATACCAAAGCTGTCGTCGAGTGCATTAATTCCCCAATCTATTTTGCGCCCGCTGACTTCAACAGCGATGGTGTTGTGGATTGGTATGACTTTATGTGCTGTTACTGGAACTACGGCACGGTTTATGGGCCTGGTGTAAAAGCGCGGCAACCAGTTGAGATCACGCATCAGCTCCATGACGGGAATGTGAAAGTTGCTCAAGGTGTGGGTGGTGTTGCTATCGCCATCGACAAGTTTGGCTTGTTGACCCCGTACATCGGCTTCTCGGCTATTACGTTGATCGCGGGAATTGCAACGATCGCCTACTTCAGACGTGTCAAGCACAGAAAAGAAAAAGCCATAAAGTGCTAGAATTCATTGAAACGCATAACACGCTCCACCTTTTTCCTCTTCCATTCACCACTAAAACAATGTAGGTATGGCCCTTAGACCTACATTGTTTACAGGACATCTACCCTGAATACGTTGTCGGTTTTAGGCATCAACACACGCACAAGGGTAAAGTTTTATCCCATTTCTCAAGTTGTCCTTGTTAGTATTTTCGGTTCTTTCCATTCTTCTCTGAGGATGCTGAATAGATAGTAATCTCTCCATTCTCCTCTGTTGAAAAGACACTTTCGAATCGTTCCTTCTCTTTGGAAACCTGCTTTTTCCAAGACTCTTTGAGATGCTTCGTTTCTCACATCAACGATCGCTTGAATTCTCATAAGGTCTTTTGACAGAAACAAATAGTCAACGATCAACTGAACTGCCTCACTCCCGTATCCTTTCCTCCTTTCGCTGGGAACAATATCGTAGACGATTTCCATCCAGTCATATGGCAAATTAAACCTAGATCCAATAAGTCCTATCTTAGTTCCATCCTTCTTCTGAACGATAAAATGCTTCTCCTCACTCAAAACTGCCCAATTCGAAGGAGGATTATCAAACGACTTCATCCATTCTGACTTTGATTGCTGCTCAATAGGGACGTATTCACCTCCAAAATCAATATCGCTAATGCATTCAACCAAAAAGTCAATGTCACCTCTCTCCCAGACTCTCAGATTCACAGTCTTTCCTTCAAGCATTTAAATCACCATACTCAGTATCCTCTGTTTCGGTTCTTATGACTTATCCGCTTTCTTAGACTTACATTATCAGGTGATTCAGTTTTAATACTAACCTAGTGCATAACAACAAGGTCAGGTGCCGAGGATGGTTGACGTACAGACAATTTCTATTGTGATTGCTTCTGCAGGTGTGTTTGTAGCAGCTATCTACTACATTTTCCAGATAAGGCATCAGACCAGAATGAGACAGACGGACCTAATAATGAGACTCTATTCAACTCTTGGCAGCAAGGAATTTGTGGAGAACGACCCGAAAATATTCAATCAGGACTTCGAAGACCTCAAAGGCTTCATGCACAAGTATGGATCATTTTCCAAGTTCATGGAATCACCAGACTATGCACCGTTTATGATGGACAGCATGTTCTTTGAAGGGGTTGGCCTTCTTCTGTATAGGAAACTAGTGGACATCGAGTTAGTTGATGACCTCTTTAGCAGCCCAATCATTACTATCTGGGAAAAGATGCTGCCTATGATTAAGGCTCTCAGAGAATATTTCAATCGTCCACAGATGGGTGAGTGGTTCGAATACCTCTACAACGAAATAAAGAAAAGAGAACAAAAAAGTGTTAAGAATGGCTAACATACAGACTGTCTCTGATGCCAACCCGTTTCAAGTGCAAGACCGATTTTGGTTGAGGGAATAGAAATTGGGTTCACACCTAAGAATCGAGAAAAACATGTACTACGCATTAGTCTACAATCCAGAGTTTGATAAGAGAACCAAAGAGAATATTGAGACTTTTCGTAGGAAATATGACTCATTTGTAGATTACTGGGAACCTCACATACCATTCATATTCCCAGTCCCTTGTAGTGAAGTTGAAGAAACAAAGCTGATCGAGCATATTGAGACGGTATTGAGGAAGTGGGAGCCTTTTCCTATTCGTATAGGAGGCTTTACGAAATCTCGGGATCACTGGTTGCTTCTTCTGCTGAAGGAGGGAAATGAAAAGGTTATTGCTCTGCATGATGAACTTTATACTGGTATCCTGTCGTCTTATCTGAGAAAAGACCTTGAGTTTATCCCACACATTGGTCTTGCACTATTTGCGAGAAAAGATGCTGGCTATAATGCTTTGGACCCAAAAGTAGTTGATTTTGATGAGAAACTGTATCGTCAAGCATTAGCTGAAGCAGAATCTCTCAAGATAGACAGCTTCGACATCATTGACAGACTGTTTCTAAACAGAGTAATCTTGAAAGGGAAAAAGAACGAGTTATTGTACAAATTCGTAGATAGAAAAATCTTCAGACTATCAGAAGGACATGAAGAAGCACGTAAGAGAGAAACACACAAGGTTTCAAAGACTCTCTAGAAGTTATTCATCGTAGTTCTATTGATCGATCGATCTTGCTTGGCATATATGTCTGAAGACACTGAGTTTTTCTACACAAAGTCAAGGTCTTCTTCAGCTTCCCAAGTCTCCTCACAGTCTCGCACAACCATGACAGATGTATCTAGGATACTTTCCATAAGGAATCTAGGATTCCCTAGGAATGTGCATCATGAATAGGGCACATATGGTCGATGTGCTATTTTGCAGATGCCCTTGTCAGGATTCTTGGTTCTTTCCATTCTTCTCTGAGGATGCTGTACAGACAAGCGTCTCCCAGTTCTCCTCTGATGAAAAAGTACTTTCTCATTGTTCCTTCTTTCTTGAAACCTGCTTTCTCCAAAACCTTCTGAGAAGCAAGATTTCTCATATCTGTGCAAGCTTGAATCCGCGCGCGCAGAAGAGTCCCAATGTTTCTATGCAATACGTTTCTTCCCAAGTGTGGGCTTCATGGCGATGAAGAATAGGCGCTGTAATTCCGTTGGTGGGACGTCTCCTTGTTGTCGCCCAAATCCAGGATACACCGCTTGGAATCTCCAATCGGTTTTCTCGAAAATGTCAATCAGTTCGTGAACGCTCCAAAGACGAGTGTCGACTGTGACTTGCTTTTCTAGGACGAAGTTTTTGTCATTTTTCTGAACTAGATAGGTCCAAGTGCTAGTTACGCGTGAAGTTTTTGCGTCAAATGTCCTGTCTTCTAGGCGTATCAGATTTTCATAGCGAGAAATTCCTTGTGGCTGAAAGTTCTTAACAATCCAATCTCTGTTCGCGATCTCCAAGGCAAAAAACCCTTTGGACCGAACAAGACTGCAACATTGACGTAGAATGTCAGCATTAGTCTTATCATCATAAACTCCAAAGGAAGTCTCGAGATTAATGATACCGTCGAATTTCTCTTTGGCAAGCACTGCACCGATCCTGCGCATGTCTGCCACTTTGAAACGCACTTTATCAGCGACATGACTACTCTTTGCACGTTTCTTGGCGATTTGGATGTAGTAGGGCGAAAGGTCCGTTCCCAGAACACTTATGCCTCTTTTTCCAAGCTCGATTGAATGTCTGCCAATGCCACAGTTGAGGTCCAAGATTTTTCGAGGCTTGAATCCCTCCTTACCAAGATATTTCAGGAAAAGGTCAACCTCCTCGCTTGCAATCGAAACGCGTTCTTCTAGGGCTTCAACGAAGAGTTCAGGGTGATTCACGAAAAGGTCTTCTGTCCAATGAGACACCAATTTCTCACCCAAACATTAGTAGAATGCTTGAGATATTTCAGAATTGTCTCTCGCAGTATGGTTTTTCTTGCGTGTAGGAAATTGTGGTATGTCATGAATGATTAGCGCTTCGCGCGCGCTGCTGAGTGTCGTTCAGCTGGTGACGCGTGTAATGGCGTGTCCTTTTACTTCCGCAGGCTTTCCTTCGTGAGAAGCAGTTCGTCTTCCAGATATTCCTGATTGCTCATCTTCTTGATCTTCAGGAATTTCCCAACACCCTTATCTGTTTCCTTCTCGTAGATGTTGATTTCTCCTTCAAACAATCCAAGAATCGCGTAAAGCTCTTCTGAAGGGTGCATTTTTGGATCGACTACGGCTAGAGTTGTGAAGTCTTCTGATTTCAGTTTCGTCATGAGTGCGGTTAACCATCTTCTGGTTTCAACTGCGTGATGCTGCAGCAGAACATCGGAGACAAGACCTAAACAGATTCTTCTAGGGCCTTTCAGCGAAAGGTCCAGTTGCCGGAT
>Ga0315279_10005156_pt1 | contig 17098 bp, 10 predicted proteins | sample YL17G06_20_MG_FD_203694 | JGI IMG/M metagenome (GOLD analysis project Ga0315279, IMG submission 203694) | Sediment microbial communities from Yellowstone Lake, YNP, Wyoming, USA - YL17G06_20 | ecosystem: Environmental > Aquatic > Freshwater > Lake > Sediment | place: USA: Wyoming | collected...
GGTCGATCCCCAACCTGTTGTATTGCGATGGGAATGAGTGGGCGCTCTACCGGGACGGCAAGCTCGTGGACCGGCTCGTCAGGCTTGGTGGGGACGTGGCCGCCGACGGCTGCCGAGCTGTCGGCCCCCAGGACGCCGAGGCCTTGGCACGACTGCTACGGGACTTCCTGTCATGGGAGCCGAGCATCCCCACCGACCGCAGGGGGAAGATCGACCTGAGGGGGTTCGCGACGCTGCTGGCGCCGCTCTGCCGGATGTTGCGCGACGATGTGACCGAGGCCCTGCCCGATCCCGGCTCTCCGCTCGTCCATCTCGCTTCCGACTGGCGGCAACTGCTCTTCCCCGACGCCGCCGACGAGCAGTTCGCCGACGCGTACGCTCAGACGGTAGCGTTCGCCCTTCTTCTCGCACGAAGTGACGGAGCGGAGCCACTGACGCTCGCCAACGCCGTGGCCGCGCTTGCCGCTGAGCACAGCCTCCTGTCCCGCGCCCTGCAGGTGTTGACCGATCAAGGCGTTCGGACCGAGATGCCTGCCTCGCTCGATCTGCTTGTGCGCCTCATTGCCGCCGTTCCTGTTAGCGGCCTGAGGGGGCCCGAAGACCCCTGGCTCTACTTCTATGAGGACTTCCTTGCCGTCTACGATCCGAAGCTGCGGAAGGACATCGGCGCGTACTACACCCCCGTTGAGGTCGTCCGCGCGCAGGTGCGTCTGGTTGACGATCTGTTGGTGAACCGCTTGCACAGGCCGTTGGGCTTCGCAGATCCCGACGTCATCACCCTTGATCCGGCGGCCGGCACAGGCACGTACCTACTGGGCGTGATAGACCATGCCCTCACGAGAGTGGAGGGCAAGCAGGGCCCGGGCGCCGTGCCGGGGCAGGCTACGACTCTAGCGGCCAACTTGTACGGGTTCGAGGTCATGGTCGGCCCGTACGCCGTGAGCGAGCTACGCACGACTCGCGCCTTACGAGACCGCGGGGCTACCCTCCCCGAGGGCGGCTCGCACGTCTACCTGACCGACACGTTGGAGAGCCCAAACACCAAGCCGCCGAAGCTCGCCCTCTACCTGGAGCCCATCGCGGAGCAGCACGCCAAGGCTCTTTCCGTCAAGAAGGACGTTCCGGTCATCGTGTGCATCGGGAATCCCCCCTATGACCGCCACGAGGCGGCCGACGAGCACAATCGGGCACGCACGGGCGGCTGGGTCCGCTGGGGCGATGCGGGATCGGCGACAGCCCCCCTAGATGACTTCCTCGCCCCGGTGCTTACCGGCGGGCACGGCATCCATGCCAAGTGGCTGTACAACTCGTACGTCTACTTCTGGCGCTGGGCGCTCTGGAAGGTGCTGGAACAGCGCCCTGGCTCGGGTCCCGGCGTCATCTCCTTCATCACCGCCTCTTCATACCTCTTCGGAGATGCCTTTGTGGGCATGCGAGAGTATCTTCGGCGGGTCTGCGATGAAGTGTGGATTCTTGACCTTGGTGGCGAGGGACGGGGCGCACGCAAGGAAGAGAACATCTTCGCGATACAGACGCCCGTGGCGATCGCGGTTGCCGTGCGCTACGGGGCCCAAGCGAGGAAGCGCCCGGCTCGTGTCCACTACACTCGCGTGGAGGGCAGTCGCCGAGAGAAGCTGGAGGCGCTCGCGTCGGTAGGGCGGACTGATTCCGCCACGTGGGAGGACTGCCCCCAAGAGTGGCGCGCTCCTTTCCTACCAGCAGGGCGGGGTGCCTACTTCGTATGGCCCATCATCCGGGACCTGTTCCCTTGGCAACACTCCGGCATGATGCTGAAGCGGACGTGGCCCGTGGCCCCCGAGCCAGCTGTTCTCGCGCGGAGGTGGCGTGCTCTGCTGGCGTCCCCGGATCGCGCCGCTTGGTTTAGGGAGACGCGGGACCGTCAAGTCGCGTCAGCCTACGCTCCCCTGCCGGGCGCGGCCAAGCACCAGCCGCTCGGCGGCCTGCCTCATGATGCCCCACCCCCGCCGCCCTGCCGGCTGGCGTACAGGTCGTTCGACCGGCAGTGGATGCTCGCCGACAGCCGGCTGGGCGATTACCTGCGGCCCGATCTGTGGCGCGTTCACGGCGCCAGACAGGTCTACCTTGTGAGCCAGCTATGGCAGGTGCTCGGCTCAGGGCCCGCGTTGGTAGCCTGCGCGCTGTTGCCGGACTTCCACCACTTCCGGGGTTCGTACGGCGGCAAGGACGTCATTCCAGCCTACCGGGATGCCGCCGGGCGAAGAGCCAACGTCCTTCCCGGCCTGCTTGATCTGCTTGGGCGAACCTACGGACTGAAGGTCACGCCGGAAGACCTGGTTGCCTACGTGTACGGCGCCCTCGCGCAGCCCGACTTCACTGAGCGCTACGCGAAGGGGTTGGAGACGCGCCGGCTACATGTCCCCATCACGAAGGATGCAACGCTATTCGCGAAGGTCCGCGACGTCGGCGTTCGGCTGCTCTGGCTCCACACGTACGGCGAGCGCTTCGTGCCCAAGGGCCACGACCCCGGTCAGGTCCCGCGTGGGGTCGCGAGATGCGCCAAGGCCGTATCCGGCGATCCTGACGGGTACCCCGAGTCGTTCGAGTACGCCGAGGCCACGCACACGCTGCGCGTCGGCGACGGGGAGTTCCGACCCGTGTCGAACGACGTCTACCACTTCGAGGTGTCCGGTCTCAGAGTGGTGCAATCGTGGCTCGGCTATCGCATGAAGCGGGGCACGGGACGGAAGTCGTCCCCTCTCGACGACATCCGCCCGGAAACGTGGACCAGTCAGCTCACCACAGAGCTGCTCGAGTTGCTGTGGGTCCTGGAGGCCACCGTAGCAGGGTACCCCGAGCAGGCACGGCTGCTCGAAGCGGTGGTCTCGGGCGCGTGCCTCCGAGCAGACGAGTTGCCCGCGGTCCCCGACGAAATGCGCAGGCCGCCGGGGGACGTCCCCGAAGGCGGGGACGTGTTCAGCGGGTGGTAGCGGCGATCCTCACTCGTACTCTCGCTGGTCGAAGCGCCTCCCTGCGAATCCGCGCGATGAGGAGGCCGAAGCCGTGCCAGTAGTCGGTCCCCAGCCCGGCACCGACTGGGACGCGCGTGTGATCGACGTGCCCGACACCCCGCGCGTCGTGGACCTCAGGCGTCGGGTCCGCGACGCGATGGAACAGCCCCCGGTGGCCTGGGACTGCCCGCAGCGGATCGACGACCGGTACATGGCAGAGCCGCTTCCCGTGCGCAAGGCACGCGCCGTAGGGCTGAAGCTGTCCCGGATGCCGGACGGCCTGTGGGATGGGCAACTCATTGCGGGCTCGATGACCCTCGAGCAGCCTCGGGTCCATGCCGAGTGGGGCTTTCCCGACTACGTCACCGACGACGAGCGCAGGGCCGCGGCAGACAGGGGCCTGAGCATCCACTCGGTGTTCGGCCACGTGGTGCCGGACTATCCACGCCTGCTGACGCTCGGCCTGGAAGGCATCAAGCGCCTGGCTTGCGACCAGCGGCCCCTCGCCCGCGATGACGGGGAGCGTGCGTTCCTGGACTCGGTGGAGGTGGCGCTGCAGGCCGTGGAGGCCTTCGCCGCGCGGCTCGAAGCCCGCTGCCGCCAGGACGCCCGGGCCTGCCACGATCCGGTCCGAGCGGCCGAGCTCGCATTGATGGCCGACAACCTGTCCGTGGCGCCGACCGGGCCGGCCCGGACGTACTGGCAGGCGCTCCAGTCGGTCTGGCTGCTACACATGGTCTTCCACTCGACGATGAACGGCAACGCGATCGGACGGCTGGACCAGTACGCGTGGCCGTACCTCGATGCCGATTTGGCCCGGGGCCGCCTCACCCTCGATCGCGCCGTGGAGCTCACGGCCTGCTTCTGCCTTAAGTTCAACGAGCGCGCCAAGACCACCGATGACCAACGCCCCGAGGCCCGGGAAGACGAGCACGCCGATCCCGCGCGGCGGACGAGGCACTACACGTCATCGCAGTTGGGCACGAGGCGTGACAGCCTCGACGCCACCAATCACTGGCTGCAGAACATCATCGTCGGGGGCCTGACCCCGCAGGGCGCGGACGGCACCACGCCGCTAACTCACGTCATCCTCGAGTGCTACCGGCGGAACGAGATGACGAACCCGCTCGTCACGTTGCGGCTGCACAGAGCGACCCCCAAGCCGCTCCTTCGGCACGCCTGCGAGGTGCTCAAGCAGGGCGGCGGCATGCCGGCGTTGTTCAACGACGAAGCGCTTGTGCCGGCGTTGGAGGGCCTGGGGATCCCCCGCGAGCACGCGCTCGACTACACCAACGACGGCTGCTGGGAGGTGATCATCCCGGGCCGCACCGACTTCAGGTTCCTACGCCTGAGCCTCATGCTCTGCCTCGAGTGGGCCCTCAACCGGGGCCGCTCGCGGCTCGACGGCACCCGGCAGGGCCCGGACGCGGGCGACCCGCGGGTGTTCTCGTCGTTCGACGAGGTTTGGGCGGCGTTCGAGGCCCAGCTCGACGCGATGGTGGAGCGTGTAGTCGGGCGCATCGTTGACACGGTCGACGATAGGCATACGATCGCCCCCGTGCCCCTCCTGAGCTCTCTCATCGACGGGGCCATTGAGTCCAGACGCGACATGACGGCCGGAGGCGCGAGGTTCAGGACCTACGGGATGCTTGCCGAGGGCGTAGCGCACGCTATCGACTCACTGGTCGCGTTGAGGACCGTTGTCTTCGACGACGAGCGCGCCTCTCTGGCGGCCGTTTGCGACGCCCTGGACGCGGATTTCAGGGGCCACGAGCCGCTCAGGCAGATGCTGCTTCGCGCTCCGAAGTACGGGAATGATGATGATCGGGCGGATGCGCTGGGACGCGCTGTCATGGACGCCTTCACGAGCATCGTAGCGAAGCACGCTCAGGAACACGCCGTGGTACTTCGGTTCCCCTGCGGGGTGGCGACATTCTCCTGGTACATTGGGATCGGCGAGGGCCTTGGGGCCTCGCCCGACGGTCGCCGCGCGGGCGAGCCGGTGTCTTCCAACTTCTCTCCGGCGCTGGGCCGCGACCTGGAGGGAATCCCCCCGACCCTTCTTTCGTACGCCAAGATGGGGCACGCGAAGCTGCCGGCCGGTGGGCCCATCGACCTTCGCGTGGCGCGTCGGCTGGTCGAAGGGTCGGAGGGGACCGCCCGGATCGTGGGGCTCGTCCGCGGTTTCGTCGACACAGGCGGGTCGATGATGACCCTCACTGTTGCCGACACCGAAGAGCTGCGGGCCGCCCAGCGGGAGCCCGAACGTTACCGGTCTCTCCGGGTCCGGATGGGCGGCTGGTGCGCGTACTTCACGATGCTCAGCCGCGAGCAGCAAGAGCATCACATACGCCGGCAGGAGCCCCGCGTATGATGGGTCTCGTGTTCGATGTCGACACGTTCGCCGTGCATGACGGGCCGGGGATACGGCTGGCGCTCTATCTGAAGGGCTGCCCGCTCAGATGCAAGTGGTGCCACAGCCCGGAATCGCAGAGCCCCTGTCCGGAACTCATCCTTGTCCGGGACAGGTGCGCCCTATGCGGCTCTTGCGCTCGCGCCTGCCCACGAGGGCTTCACGCGGTTGACGGAGCCGGCCACTCTGTCCGTCGAGCGGGCTGCGTGGCTTGCGGCATGTGTGTCGACGCGTGCCCGAACGGAGCGCTCGCTGTCAAGGGCCGCCCGGTCGCCGTCGACGAGGTGGCCCGGCGGGCCGAACGCCTCCGGCCGTTCCTCATGCACAGTGGCGGAGGCGTGACCCTTACCGGCGGGGAGGTGACGTTGCAGGGGGGGTTCGCCCGGGCCGCGCTCGAGGCGTGTCGCGGCCTGGGGATCCACACCGCAATCGAGACATGCGGCGCCTGCTCTTGGGCGGACCTGGAGCCGCTTGCTGACCTCTCCGACCTTGTGCTCTACGACCTCAAGCTGATGGACCCGAGCGCCCACGAGCGCTGGACAGGCGCCTCGAACGCCCGGATCGTCGACAACGCCGCACGGCTCGTCGGTAGGAACGTGCGAGTCCGGGTGCCCCTGATACCCGGCGTGACGGACACGGCCGCCAACCTCCGAGCGATCTACGAGTTCATGCTCGGTGTGGGGCTCGACACCGCCGAGCTTCTGCCCTTCAACGCTTCGGCCCCGGCCAAGTACCAGTGGCTTGACCGCGAGTTCGAACTGCCGGCGAGCACCGACGCCCCGGGGTGTGTACGCTCTATGGCCGAGCTGGGCCGGTCCATGGGGATCGCGGTGCTTGCGGTCTAGCTGCCCTGCTCGCTACCCCTGCGCTCGCCGCTTAAGCCTTCGCCTCGGCTCCTCGCGTAGCTCAAGTACCGCTTGGAGGATGAGCCCGGGCAGGAGCGCCAGGAGGGCGTGTCCCACTGCGAGGAGGATAGGCCACCGCGCGTCCGCTATGAGCCCCGCGCCGAGGCCCGCCGCAGCCGCGACTCCCGTGGCTGTCAGCACCGAGTGGGGCAGACGAGAGGCTCCGCCCACCGCGACCGCACAGAGAAGCCACTCTAGGGCCGCCGGCGGACCGGGCGGCGGGTCAGGCGCGGCACTGACGAATGCGGAGGCAAGAACCACCGCAGCCGGCGTCGCGATCGCCGTCGCGACCAACCGCCCGGGGTTCGGGCAGTCGAGGCCACGCCATCTCCGGACGATGACCCAGCCTGCCAACGCCCCGAGACCGGCCGACGGCACCCCGAGCGCCGCATCCGCCACGCTCTCCGCCCGATCTCCGATGTGCCAGCGCCACGCGACAGGGCCCACCGATAGCAGCACGGCCACGCCGACCACCGGCCACGGGCTCCGCCACCGACCCGGCGGGCACGCGATGAGAGCAAGCGTGAACGCGCTCACGCACAGCGGTACCGCAACGCCGCAGACTTCCGGGGCTCGGTGCGCGAGTGTGCCTGATGCCCAGACGGCCAGGGCAAACGTGGCGGCGCCGGCCAGCGACCCGGCAACTATCCCGGCGACGCGGTCGACGGACGGTTCAGACGCCTCCCCGGGGATGGCCTCGCGGGCCTGGCGGCGGCGCAGGCGCCTCATGCCGGAAGGCCGGCCAATATCTCGTCCAGCCGTACCGGAGTCAGGTCCTCGTGCAGATCCTCGTTGATCAGCATCGCCGGCGCGGTGCCGCACGACGCGAGGCACTCCGCGGTGAGCAGCGTGAACCGGCCGTCCGGGGTCGTCTCGCCGACCTTGATGCCCAGCTTCCGCTCAATGTGCTCGAGCAGGCCCTCGGCGCCCATCAGCGAGCAGCTCAAAGTGCGGCACACTTGCAGAACGTACCTACCGACCAGCTCGCGGTTGTACATAGTGTAGAACGAGAGAACCCCGGCGGCGTAGCCCGCCTGGACGCCGAGGATCTCGGCGATCTGACGTGCCGCCTCGGCCGGCACGTGGCCCAACTCACGCTGTGCCACCCGGAAGGCCGGCATCAGAGCGGATGCCGGTTCCGCGTAAGAGTCCTTTAGGGCGGCCACCTCGGCGCGCGCTGCGGCAGACAACATACTGCGGACACCCCTCGGTCTGTGTTTGCTTCCGCGTCCCTGCGTCGCTCCCTTCCTCCGCGGAGGAGGTGCTTCCGGCTGTAGAAACGCGGGTCCGGGCACAAGTGTCACAGGCTAAGTGGTATTGGAGCTATCACACTACCATCAGCGCCTATCGCGCGCGGGAAGGGGCGCATGCCGGTGGCTGACACCGCCTTGATCGCTCCCCGCCGGCCGCGCGTGTTGTTGTTCGCGCTTGCACTCACCGTTCCCGGCGTCGCGGCCGTGTCTTACCTCTCCAACGTGCCCACCGTGCCTGCCCCCCAGATCCTCGTTCCACTGGTTGTTGTGGCCACGACCGCGCTGGCGGTCTTCATCTGGCTGCGGGTGAGGATCCCGACGGCCGACCTCACCATCTTCAGCGTGATGCTTGCCCTCACGGGTCTCGGCCTCGTGATGGTCGCCAGGCTCGACCCGGCGCGGTATCCGAAGCAGGTGGCCTGGGTGTGCGTCGCCCTGGTCGCGGCCGCGGGCACGGCGGTGTTCGTCCGCAGGACCGAGAAGCTCGCCGGCTATCAGTACGTCTGCGGGCTGGGCGCCATCGTACTGGTGCTGATGCCCGCCTTGCTGCACGCGGCTACGGGCGGGCGCGGCGACGTGACCGCGGACGAGGTGAACGGGGCCAGGCTCTGGATCCAGTTCGGGGGCTTTTTCTCCCTGCAGCCCTCGGAGTTCGCCAAGATACTCGTGGCTGTATTCCTGGCCGGGTACCTGACCGAGAAGGGGGACGTCCTTGCCGAGTGGCCTTACCGGCTCTGGGGCAGGATCGCTCTGCCGCCCTTGCGCCATGCCGCTCCGATCCTACTCGTCTGGATCGCCAGCCTGGGGTTGCTCGCCGCTCAGAAGGACCTGGGCTGCGCGCTGCTCGTGTTCTGCCTGTTCCTGGAGATGCTCTATTCGTCCACTGGCCGGGTGGGGTACCCGCTGGTCGGACTGGTGCTGTTCGCGGGCGGCGCCGCAGCGGCGATCCACCTCGGCGGGCATTCCATGTTCGGGCACGTGCAGACGAGGATCGACGCCTGGATGAACCCGTGGGCGGACCCCCACGGCGGCGGGTACCAGATGCTGAGGTCGTTGTTCGCTCTAGCTCAAGGCGATGTGCTGGGCACCGGCATAGGCCGCGGGCTGCCGACATCGATCCCCGAGGTCTCGACTGACTTCATCTTCTCAGCCGTCGCGGAGGAGCTGGGCCTCGTGGGCGGATGTGCGGTGCTTCTCTGTTACTCGCTCCTGGTCGTGCGGGGGTTCGTGGCCGGGGGACGCGCGAAGGACGACTTCTCGGCTCTGCTCGCCGCGGGGATCACGGCCGGACTGGTCACGCAGGCCGCCATCATCATCTGCGGGGTCACGAAGTTCCTGCCGATGACGGGTATCACCTTGCCGTTCGTGAGCTACGGCGGCTCGAGCATCGTTGCCAGCGGCATCGCCATTGGACTGCTTATCAGGATCTCAGCGGATCCCACCCCCCTCCCGCGCCCCGCTGGCGCGAGGCCACGCACGCGGCCGCTGGCTTGGTTGCATCTTGTCGTGTTCCTTGTTCTGTCGGTCTGGCTGGCCTACTGGCAGATCTACCGGGGCCCCGCGCTCAACGTGAGCTCTTTCAACCCGCGGCTCGATACGATGGCGCAGCGGATAAAGCGGGGCAGGATCCTCGACCGCCACGGCACGGTCCTGGCGCAGAGCGACGAGGAGACGGGTAAGCGGCTGTACCCGGCGCGCGGCGCGACGGCGCATGTCGTTGGCTACGATGTCAGGCCCTACGGCGCCACCGGTGTCGAGGCGGACGCCGCCGGCTGGCTGCTCGGGCTGCCCGAGCCCACGGAAAGCGTGCGCGACCTGCTCCAGGCGGTTCAGCGGGGGTTCCACGGGCTTCCGCAGCGGGGCTCTGACGTCATCCTCACGATCGACCTTCGCCTGCAGCAGACGGGCAATGACCTCCTGGGCAGCAGGAAGGGGGCCATCGCGGCCGTCAATCCCAAGACCGGCGCGGTGCGCTGCCTCGTCAGCCGGCCCACCTTCGATCCCACGAACGTACAGGCGGCCCTCGCGCAGGCCCAGACCGAAGCCGGCAGGCGGTCGTCGCAGCTACTTAACCGCGCGACCCACGGCCTCTACCCGCCCGGGTCGGCTTTCAAGATCCTCGTGGCCGCGGCGGCCCTCGACGCGGGACTGATCAGCCCGAGCGACACGTTCGAGTGCAAGGGCGAGGACATCATCCGCAATGACCGTATCCGGTGTTGGCAGCATTCCGGTCACGGGGTCCTGCGGCTTGACGAGGCTCTCATTCATTCCTGTAACATCTACTTCGCACACGTCGGGGAACGCTTTCTCTCCGCAAAGTCGGTTCGCGGGGCGCAGCTCTTCGACGATTACTGTGAGTCCTTCGGCTTCGGGTCGAGCCCGCCGGTCGGACTGTCGGTGGAGCCCAGCCGAGTGCCCAAGGGCGCCGACATGTCCGACGCGATGCTGCTCGAGTGCAGCTTCGGGCAAGGGGCGCTGCAGGTGACGCCCCTGCAGATGGCGCTGATCGCGGCAGGCATCGGGAACCACGGGGATGTGATGGTGCCTCAGCTTATCTCGGAGGTCCGAGACCCCGAAGGCCGCACGGTCGACAGGCTCGACCCAGTCCTCTGGCGGCACGCCGTCAGACCTGAGGCGGCGGACTGGGTGGCGCAAGTGATGCGACGCGTCGTGACCGAAGGTACGGGCGCCGCGGCGGCACTATCGGGCATCGCGGTTGCCGGCAAGACCGGAACGGCGGAGAATCCGAGCGGAGCCGCGCACTCGTGGTTCGTGTGCTTCGCTCCGGCCGACGACCCGGAGATAGCGGTCGCGGTGATCGTTGAGAACGGCGGTCATGGCTCTTCCGTTGCAGCGCCCATTGCCCGCGGGATCATGCGTACGTACTTCGCCCGGTGACGCCGGGAGAGCAGCGCTACGCGAAGAGAGGCTGAACAATGATCGGCCGCGCGCTGGCTAACGACAGATATGAGTTGATCGAGCTGATCGGAGAAGGTGGTGCCGCCCGGGTGTACAGGGCCCGAGATCACCTGCTGGGGCGCGATGTCGCCGTGAAGGTGCTCCGCCCCGAACTGGCCGGCGACCCCGAGTTCTCGGAGCGGTTCCGCCGCGAGGCGACCGCGGCCGCGGGGCTCAGCCACCCGAACATCGCCCAGGTGTTCGACATCGGGGTCGAGGGCGAAGCCTACTACTACGTAATGGAGCTTGTGCCCGGCGGGACGCTGCGAGCACTTCTCGACCAGCGCGGAGCGCTGCCCGCCGAGAAGGCGCTTGAGCTCGCGCAAGAGGTGGCCTCCGCCCTCGCCCACGCCCACGACAGCGGGATCATCCACCGTGACATCAAGCCCCTCAACATCCTCCTGACCCGCGATGGGCATGTGAAGGTGGTCGACTTCGGAATCGCCCGGGCTCTCGCGCAGACTCGCATCAGCCAGGCGGGGACGATCGTCGGGTCCGTCCACTACGTCTCTCCCGAGCAGGCTCGCGGCGAACCGGCCACACCGCAGTCGGACGTCTACGCGCTCGGCGTCGTGCTCTATGAGATGCTCACCGGGCGGGTGCCCTACGACGGGGAGACTCCGGTGTCGATCGCTCTGCAGCACGCGCAGGCTGAAGTGCCCGACCCGCGCGCCGCGAACCCCGCGATCCCGGAAAACGCGGCTGCAATCGCCGTGCACGCGATGGCCAAGGCGTCCGACGAGCGCTACGGCTCCGCCCGGGCGCTCCTTGCGGACCTGCACGCGGCGCTCAAGGGCACGTCGCTGCCGCCCGCGCCCATCAGGGCGGAGACGCGGCCCTATGAGGCCACCCGTGTTATCCAGAGGCCGGCCGTACCGACCCCTCCACCGCGCAGAACGGCGGAGCGCTATCCGCTGGAGGAGCCCGTGGCGGCCGACGGGCTGTCGACGCTGACTTGGACCCTGATCGGCCTTACGCTGGTGGTCCTCGTCGCCGGCATCGGAGTGCTGTGGTGGCTGAGCACGCAGCAGGGGCCGAAGGCTCCCGATGGCGGCACAGCGCCGGCGTCAGTCCCGATCGCAGCGGTGCCTTACGTGGTCTCCATGAACCTGCAGGAGGCCAAGCGCGCGCTGCGCGGCGCCGGCATCGACGACCGCTACCATCAGATCCGCTACCGCGATACCGACGAGTACCAGGCCGATACGGTCATCGCCCAGGATCCGGGAGGCCAAGCCGACTGGCACGAGGGCGAGAGGGTCGTGCTCACTGTCGCCCGGGGCAAGCCGAAACCGGGAAACATGGTGACCGTCCCGGACGTGACCAACAAGCCCAAGGAAACCGCGGTGGAGATACTGGCCGCGGTCGGTCTTGTCCCCGAGGTAAAGTCCCTGGACACCGCGGGCGACATGGCGGAGGGCACCGTGATGCAGCAGGCTCCAAGGTCAGGCGACGAGGTTGACTCAGGGACAACCGTCACGATCTGGGTGGCCAAGAAGATCGAGGGGACTACCGAGCCAGGGCCGACCCCTGGCGACGGGAAGACCGGCGGCGAGACCAAAGGTACCCCGACGCCCGACACCAAGAACACGGAGCCCGTTGTCGAGCCCAAGACCGTCCCGACGGATGGCACTCCGAAGAACGGCTCTGAGCACCCCACGAAGACGACCGATGGAGCGCCGGGGCCCGGAACCGAGGCGCCGCCCCTCAAGAGCGGAGCGGGCGCCGGGCGATCGAAGAGACCTGGTGATCTCTGATGCCCATCACCCGCTATCTCTGGCTCGCGTGTGCCCTGGCGGGCTGCCTGGTCGCCGCAACGGATTGCGGGCGGCCGCGGGCGCCTTCGGCGGTGGTCACGCCGAGCACGGCCGCTCCTGGCGCAACGGTGGTCAGGTTCGGGTCGGTGTGGGTTAACGAGCCGCGCAAGTCCACGCTCGAGAAGGTGGCCGCGGAGTTCCGTGCCCGGCATCCCGAGATCGACCTACGGGTCGAGTACACGCAGCCCGATGACTACAAGCCCGCCATCCGCACCGCTGTCGCGGCCGGCAACGCTCCCGACGTGTTCTTCGTGTGGCCCGGCGAGTGGCTGCGCAAGTTCGCGCGCGGTCATCAGGTCCTCGACCTTACCGGCGAGCTGGCCAAGGACGGCTGGGGCGACCAGTTCATACCCAACGCGATGCCGCTATTCGAGTACCGGGGCGGGACCTGGGGCGTCCCGATGCTCATGCAGTGCGCTTACTTTCTGTACAACAATGAGATGTTCGTCAAGCGCGGGCTCGCGCCCCCGAAGACCTGGGACGAACTGCTTCGGGTGTGCGAGGTGTTCAAGCGCGAAGGCATGGCGCCCATCGGACTCTCGAACGTCAACAAGTGGCCGCTGCACCATTACGTGTCGATCCTCTGGCAGCGCATCGTGGGCGAGGACCGCGTACTGGACGACTACGACACAGAGACCGAGGGATCGTTCTCCGATCCGGGCTACGTCGAGGGGCTGCGGATGGTGCGGCTCCTCGCCGACAAGGGCTACTTCTCAGAGAACGCGAACGGCACCAGCCGTGAGATGTTCAGACAGCTCTTCGCCACCGAGCGGGTGCCCATGATCATGACGGGCACGTGGGACCTGGGGGTCCTCCAGAACTCCGATGAGGTACCGGAAGGCTTCGGGGACAAGTGGGACATGTTCGCGCTGCCGGAGGTGCCCGGCGGCAAGGGCAACCAGGCGTACATGATGGGCGCCCCGGACGGCTACGCGGTATGGGCTGACACAAAGTCCAAGGACGCGGCCCTCACCTGGCTGCGCTTCCTGACGTCAACCGAGGTGGCCCAGCGGCTCGTGTCGGGGCTCCAGGAGCTTGTCTGCGTGAAGGGCGCCGTCAACGAGCAGACGGCGGGCGACAAGCTGCGGCGGTACGCCGCCGATCTCGAGGCCGCGCCCGGGGTGACGCCGTGGGCCGACATCATGCTGGAGAGCAGCGTGAGAGAGGCCTACCTCGACGCCCTGTCGGGGATGCTGGATGGGACCGTCTCCCCCGAGGACGTCCTCGCGACCCTACGCGATGCCCACGCGAAGGCGAGGGCCGAGACCCGGACGGAGAGCTGAGGGTGCGACGACAGGGCTCCCTCGCCCCGCCCCGCGGGCAGAGAGCTAGGGCGAGGGGCCGGTCAAACCCCGTGGTCCCCTACGCCTTCGTGGCGCCTGCGCTGTTCGTCTTCTGTGCCTTCGCGCTGATCCCCATCGCCCTTGGGCTGTGCGCCGCGGCGTTCCGGATCGATCCCGTGTTGCGTGTCTGCGAGTACGTGGGCGCAAGGAACTTCGCTACCATTGCGTCCGATCCCCCGTTCCACATCGCGCTCAGGAACAACCTGCTGTGGATTCTGCTCTCCATCGGAGTGCAGATCCCACTGGCGCTGCTGCTAGCGGCGGCGCTCATCGACCAGTCCCGGTTCTGCCGCGCGCTACGGACCGTCTTCTTCTCCCCGCTTGTCATCCCGGGAGTCGCCATCGGGATCATGTTCTCCATCGTCCTGGACGGGCAGTTCGGCGCGCTGAACGCCGCACTCTCCTGGGTCGAGGGTCACCAGGTGACGGTCGGCTGGACCGCCGATCGGCGGTGGGCTCTGTTCTGCCTCATCGCGGTAGCCTGCTGGCAGTACACGGGCTATCACATGATGGTGCTGCTTGCCGGGATGCAGGGCATTCCGACGGAGCTGTACGAGGCGGCGGAGATCGACGGCGCCGGCTGGTGGCAGAGGCTGGGCGGGATCACCCTACCCCTTCTCCGCCGGGTCATGCTTGCCGACGTTCTCCTTGTGGCCATCGGATCGGTCAAGGTCTTCGACATCGTCCAGGTGATGACCCAGGGAGGGCCCAACAACGCAACTGAAGTGCTTGCGACGTACATGTACTCACAAGCGTTCATGAGCGAGCGGATGGGCAGCGGCGCGGCCGTCGCGGTTGTCATGCTCATCATCACACTCGGCTTCGCCGTCATCCACTCGCGTCTCGCGCGGCTCGAGGCGGGTGCCCCATGACGAGCAGCCGACGGGCCAGGATGCTGCGAGCCCTCGCCGTGCGAGCGCTGCTTATCGCGCTGGCCGCGGCAGCCGCAAGCCCGGTCGCGTGGGCCGCGTTCGCGTCTCTGAAGCACGGGCGGGACATCACCACTCGGCCGTTCGAGCTTCCGAGGCCGCCGACAATGCGCAACTACGCGACAGCGGTGGAGGCCGGCTTGTTGTGGCAGTGGCTGCACTCCGTCCTGTTGACCTCCGTCTGTGTCGCGCTCGTGCTTCTGCTGGCATCGCTCGCGGCCTACGCGTTCGCGCGCCTGTCATTCCGTGGTCGCGGGCCTCTCCGAACGCTGCTTCTGAGCGGGATGATGGTCCCGGTGCACGCGGTGCTGATCCCGCTGTTCGTCGCCGCCAGCCGAGCCGGCCTCGCGGGCTCGCCGCTCTCGCTGATCGGGCCCTACGTGGCTTTCAGCCTTCCCCTCTCGGTGCTGCTTCTGACGGCGTACTTCGCGGAGGTGCCGAGGGAGATCGAGGATGCGGCGCGGCTCGACGGATGTTCGGACCTGCGGCTCTGGTGGCACGTGCTGATTCCCATGGCCCGCAACGGCCTCATCACGGTCGGCATACTACAGGGCGTGTGGATCTGGAACGAGTACCCGATGGCTCTGGTGATGCTCACCGGGAACTGGAAGACGCTCCCCGTCGGACTGGCTGCATTCAAGGGGCAGTACCACGCGGACTGGGGTGCGGTGCTGGCCGGGCTCGTGATCGTGGCGGCCCCGCTGCTAGCACTGTTCTTTGTGTTCCAGCGATGGATCGTCCGCGGGATAACGGCGGGGGCGGTGAGGAGCTAGGGCTGCGAGGCGTCCGGCTCCCCGAGTCGCGCCCCAACCGGCGCATCACGTTGGGCGGCGGGGACGCCCCGGTGCCATTTCATTGTCGCGATGTGGTGCCGACGACCTCACCCCCGGTCCCTGGCTACGCCAGCGATCACCCCCTCTCCGCCAGCGGAGAGGGGGAACGGCCGGAGGCCGGGGGGTGAGGTTGGGTCACCACGCGCTAGCGCTCGGAGAACGAAACGACCCTGGGGGACGCCCCGGTGCCACCGTGTAGACGGCCGAAATCATGCGACAATGGCCGTAACACGGGCCGAGGCCCGGGCCTCTAGCCTGGCGGAGGAGCTATCTGCTACCCAGTGAGACCGGGGGAGCTGAGCGCCGTGGATGACGCGGCTCTCGTAGTAAGCGCACAAGCGGGCGACAGCGCTGCTTTCGACGAGCTCGCACGCCGCCATCGGCGCGCGGCTATGGCGATGGCGATTCACCTGACCGGCGACGTGGTCGGGGCCGAGGACGTTGTGCAGGACTCCCTCGCGGTCGCGTTCGAGAAGATCGCGGGGCTGCGGGATCCGGAGCGTTTCAAGGCGTGGTTGTACACGATCGTTCGGAGGATGTGCGTACGCGAGCGGCGGGTCCGACCCAGGGGTCAGATCCCGCTCGACGATGTGCCCGAGCCCGCGGCGGGCCAGGACATAAGCCCGCTCGAGAACGGGATACTGAACGCGATGAACGATCTTCCCCGGTCGTACAGGGAGCTCCTGGCGGCGCGGTACCTGGCGGAGATGTCGTACGAGGAGATGGCGCGGATGTTCGGGGTGGCGGAGGGCGCGGTTCGCGTGAGAGTCTTCCGCGCCAAGCAGCGGCTCCGCAAGTGTCTGGAGTGCCTCGAGCGGGAGGCGTCGGAGGCGAGCCGATATGAGCTGCGGTGATGCGTGGGGCGAGAGGGTCTCGGCCCTCCTCGACGGCGAGCTGTCGCCGGACGAGGAGCGGGACACGGTGCGCCACCTGTCGACGTGCAGGGCGTGCTCGGCCTTCCGTGACCGCCTGCTCGCCGACCAGTCGGCCTTCCTCACCGTTCTGGGCCTCGCGGCCGGGGCCGCCGCGACCGCTCCGGTCGCTCTTCCTCGGAAGTACGCGGCGGCCGTGGCCGCCAGGCGGGGCTGGGGGCGCAGGGAATCGTGGTATCTAGCCACAGGTCTCGCCGCGGGCCTTGTGGTGGGGCTGATGCTCGCCTATGCGAGCAGGTCAAGTGTGGCCCCGACGCTCGCCACCCTGGTGGACGTAACGGGTCGGGTCTCAGTGACGAACTCCGGCGCGGCCGGCGTCGCAGTGCAGTCGGGGCTCCGGGTCAGGCCGGAGCGGGTCGTGAGCGTCGCGGGCGCGATGCCGCCCGAGGTGGTCACCGGGCCGGCCAGCACCGCAACCTTGCGGACGCCGGACGGCTCCACGATAGAGCTTGGGGAGCGCACGCGGCTTGCCCTCGCGTCGGCGGACCGACTGGTTCTGACGGCGGGAAGGGTGACGGCCGATCTTCCGGTCCCGCGGCCGCCCACCGAGTTCGCCGTCACGGCGGGCGGCTACGATTTCGTAGCGCTGGGCACCCGCTACTCCGTGGTCGTGAACCAGCAGGGGTACTGGCTGGTTCTGGAGCGAGGCCACATCCTTGTCAGGCGCGGAGCCCTGGACCTTCTATCCCGAGAGGCCGACGCGGGCGCGCCCGCCGCCATCTACTGTG
>Ga0315279_10005157_pt1 | contig 17097 bp, 14 predicted proteins | sample YL17G06_20_MG_FD_203694 | JGI IMG/M metagenome (GOLD analysis project Ga0315279, IMG submission 203694) | Sediment microbial communities from Yellowstone Lake, YNP, Wyoming, USA - YL17G06_20 | ecosystem: Environmental > Aquatic > Freshwater > Lake > Sediment | place: USA: Wyoming | collected...
AGGTGCGAACCGCAGACTCGATTCGAAAGCCATCTTTTCGATGGACTTCTCTTCAATGCGGCCTCTTGACGATTTCTCTTTGCCCCAAGCCTTCATTGGGGGCTTGACAAACTATAGGACGTCTTTCCTAGCTCAAGATGGCAAACATTGCCGTTGGTGTGTCATGCGATAGAGTTTTGTGTTCGGATATTTTACTGGCGAAGCGAATCTAATGCAAAAGCTCTAAAGCCTGCATAAACTCACGCGCTTCCTGCGTGCAGGCTTCTCTCGTCGAGCGGGCATCATGCACGCCATGGCCTGCTTCGGGATAGACCGACAGGCGCGCGTTGGAGATCCGCCGTGTGAGTTCTTCCATCTCGCTGACGGGCGTGTGCTCGTCCTGTCCGCCGAGGATGACCAATGTGGGGCAGGTGATTTCGCCCAGCCTCCCTCGGTATAGATCGCCTTCACGTTTTGCCAGTTCCAGCCAGGCGCCGGCCCAGTTGCGGATCACGGGCTGCCATGTCTCTTGACCGTGATAGCGCGCCATTTTTCGCTGCGCGGGTTCAGGCAACAAGGCCGGATCACGATAGACCTGCTCGAAGGCTGACTGCGTACGCGGCTTGCGAGTGTAGAGATGGCCGCCCTCAAAGACCAGCCCGCGCACGCGCGTCGGCTGTGTAATCGCCATGATCGCACCGATCACTGCACCGTCGCTGTGACCCCAGATGCAAGTTTGATTCACTTGTAGCGCACGCGAAGCGAGCAGTGCCCACATGTCATCCGCTGCCTGCCAGTGAAAATCGGCTCCTAACATCTCCACGCGGGTCGAGCGACCATAGCCGCGCCGATCCGGGACGATCATGCGGAACTCGTCGGCCAGCGTGCCCTGTTGATGCGCAAAGTCGTTGACCGCCAGTCCCCATCCGGCATGGAGCAACAGAAGCGGTGTGCCCTGCCCGTATTCTTCATAGTACAGCGTGACCTTGTTCAGCTCAGCGTATGGCATATGGCTCGCCTCGTTTCAAATGAGGTAATAGGAAACCTGGAAATGTCGGCACACAAACAACTATACCACATTTCGAGGGGCAGGTTGAAAATCTTGCGGTCTTGTTGTATGCTACCGACATTCTATCGAAGGAGAAGTTCATGTTCAATGACCAACCGGCGCACCCCCAACCGCGCGCCGTACTCTGGGATATGGATGGCACGTTGCTCGATTCGGCGGAATATCACTGGCTGGCCTGGCAAGAGACGATGGCCGCGGAGGGCCACGACGTAACTCATGAGCAGTTTATCTCGACATTTGGTCAGCGTAACGAGACGATCTTGCATGAATGGCTGGGGCCAGCCCTGACCACCCGTGAGCTGGATCGCATCGCAGAGGCCAAAGAAAGGCGCTATCGCCACTTGATTCGGACGCGCGGCGCCGAATGTTTGCCTGGCGTACGGCGCTGGTTGGACCGCTTGCATGAAGAAGATTGGCGCCAAGTCGTGGCGTCGTCGGCCCCGCTGCTCAATATCCAGACGATCCTCGAGGCACTTGCCATCGGCGGATGCTTTGATGCCATTGCGTCCTCCGAGGATGTCCAGCGCGGCAAGCCCGACCCGCAGGTCTTTCTAGCTGCGGCTGCTAAAGTGGCAGTTCCACCGCAGCGTTGCATCGTGGTCGAAGACGCGCCGGCGGGGATCAAGGGCGGGCGACGCGCCGGGATGCGCACGATCGGCGTGTGTTCCTCTCACGCCACTCTGCAGGCCGATTGGGTGGTGCGCTCGCTCGACGAGTTGCCTGACGATGCGTTTGATCGGCTGCTGAATGGGCGAGTGCCATAGGGCAAAACGATGATGGATTTAGCTCAGACTTGTTCGTTGTGTTGGAGAGAGGTGAACGTCAAGTAGCACACCAACAAGATGGCCGCGAACAGGAACGAAAAGCCAAACGTCTGAAGGTGAGAGCGTGGGTGGATGAGCCAGGCAGCCACATCCAGTAGCACACTGCGTGGGTGAAAGATCAAGTCCCAACTGTTCCAGCGCAGAAACCGTCCCAGGTAGATGCCAAATCCGCTCATCGCCAGAATGCCGGACACAAATATCCAACTCACGGCCTGGCCCAGAAATGTCTTGACCACAGTTTGCATGGAGCGCAACGAAACGATCGCCAGGAAACAGCCTGTCCAGGCAAAGGTGACAAACAGTCCGATGTCGTACCACATCGGAATCGGCGGGCGCTCACGCAAATGCCACAGGTCGGTGACGAGGTAGGGGGCGTTGGGGAAAAAGACCAGCCATAGTGCGCAGGGCAACACCAGGTACCACCAACGCCGTGGGTGGCGATGGTGCAGGTAGGCTATCCACATGCTGCACACGTACGGCACCCAGGCCAAAAGGAGGTTCCAGACCAGGCCATCGTACGTGCTCCAAGAGTGGGCGCGAAAAACTCGTCCGGCATAGATGGCACAGGCCAGCAGGCTGGACAACACGACGGCGTACAGCGATTGGCTCACCAGGAACCGGTGAGCCCGCCGCAGGCTTTCGAGCCAGGCCGGTACGGGGCATTGAGCGCAATTGGGCGCAAGATCGGTGGTCATCGGTCAAATCACTCCAGGCGCAAGTGCGAGCGCAGTGTCGCCGTCAGGATAACACAAAGTGTGCGTTTGTCAATGGAAATGCGCCGACCATGAGCCTGGAAAGTTGGGAGAGGCAAAACGGCAACAGACATCATAGGCGGAGCGTGACAGATGACACTTGCCCTGCCAATGAAATGGCGTCAAGCTATCATCATCTTAATCGTACTGATGATTGCCTATGACGAAGCTGCAAATTGTTCCACGCTCGAGCCCAGATCATAAGACTTTAGATTCTTCCTCGTGCTTGCCTAGCTTGCAGGCTAACGAATAAGCAGTCACCAAAATCTCTGGGAGGCAACTATGGTAAAGTCCGAAGCGCGGCCCAACCCGTTCGAGATTGCCCAGCGGCAGCTCGACGACGCGGCCGCCGTCCTGAAGCTCGATCCGGCCGTGCACGAACTCTTGCGCTGGCCGCTGCGCGAGCTGCACGTGACGCTGCCCGTCAAGATGGATGACGGCACGACCAAGATATTCCACGGGTTCCGCGTCCAGTACAATGACGCGCGCGGCCCGACGAAAGGCGGCATCCGCTATCACCCCGAAGAAACGATTGACACCGTGCGCGCCCTGGCGGCCTGGATGACGTGGAAGTGCGCGGTGGTAGACATCCCCCTGGGAGGCGGCAAAGGCGGCGTCATCTGCAATCCCAAGGAAATGTCGCCCGGCGAGTTGGAACGCCTCAGCCGGGCCTATATCCGCCAGGTGGGGCGCATCCTTGGTTTGGAAAAGGACGTCCCCGCGCCCGACGTGTACACCACGCCACAAATCATGGCCTGGATGGCCGACGAGTATTCTTTCCTCAAGGGGTACAACGAATTCGGCGTCATCACGGGCAAGCCGCTGGCCTTGGGCGGCTCGGCGGGTCGAGGCGATGCGACGGCGCGCGGCGGCATTTACTGTCTGCGCGAGGCCGGCAAGGTGCTGGGCCTTGACCTGAAGGGCGCGACGACGGCCATTCAAGGCTATGGCAACGCCGGATCTTTTGCTCACAAGTTGGGCGTGGAACTTCTTGGCCTGAAGGTGGTTGCCGTCTCTGATTCTAAGGGCGGCATCTACCAGGCGGATGGCCTGGATTACAAAGAGGTGGCGGCCCACAAGGAAAAGACCGGCTCGGTGATCGGCTTCCCCGGCTCCAAGTCCATCACAAACGAGGAACTGCTCGAGCTGGATGTGACCATTTTGATCCCGTCGGCCCTGGAAAATGTGATCACGGAGGCCAACGCAGGCCGCGTCAAGGCCAAGCTCAGCGTTGAGCTGGCGAATGGGCCGACCACGCCGGAGGCTGACAAGATTCTGTACAAGAACGGCGTGTACGTGATCCCCGACTTTTTATGCAACGCGGGCGGCGTGACCGTCTCGTACTTTGAGATGGTGCAGAACGCCTATGATTACTACTGGGAAGTTGAGCTGGTCCACGAGCGGCTGGACAAGAAGATGACGGCGGCATTCCATGCGGTGCACACGGCTGCTCAGGAGCACAAGGTGAACAATCGTGTGGCCGCTTACCTGGTGGCGGTCAGCCGCGTGGCAGAGGCGGTACGGTTGCGAGGTTGGGCATAGGGGAATAGGCAGGCTGGCATCCCAACACCTGCACTTGCGCAGTCAAGTGTGCCAGCAGGTCAGAGAGGAGCAACCGGCCTTTGGCCCGATCGCCCCTCTCTTCTGGCGCTAGAATTTCGTGCGAGGCGGAGGGCAGCCACCCTCCGCCTCTGATTTTTCCAGCACTTTTTCTATCGCTGCCAAACTTTGAGCGGCGGCGTGAACACGGACGAAAGCAAGACGGCGTAGCCACGGCCCGATTCGACGTCTTTTTCGGTGAGCAGGTTCACGTCGAGGATAGAGCCGCGTTCCGTGAATTTGGGCGAGGGCAGACTCGTGAGGCTAGCCGCCAACGCGCGGTCCAACGCGCTGATAAAGGCTTCCAGCGCAGCCGAAGACGATTTGACCAGGACGAGCAGATGCACCGTCGCATCCACCGGCTGGCCCTCCTGGTCTCGGTGCCCGACCTGGGCCGTGATCCTTCGGCTTCGCTCGGGCAGCCAACTCGAAAAAGTCGCATGCGTCTGGCCAGGAAAAATCATCCGACCGGTACAACCGCCGATCAGACCAAAGTCGGTCCTGATTGCACAACGGTTACGCTAGCCAGCGTTGACCACGGTGAATGACAGGGGCGGCAGTTGCAAGGATAGCTTGTTGCCGTCCATCGGGCCGCCCGCGATCTGGCGGGGGACGATCGTGTTGGGATGTTCGAAGGTGTTGGCGGCCTTGACGTCCGAGCCCGCGATCTGGTACACGCCGGCGATCTGGCGTGGGGCTTCGCTCTGCCAGATGATCTCCGTGGACAGAGCCTGGGTCTGGCTGCGGTTTACCACGAACACTGCGCTCTGGCCGGTGGCTGAGTCATGGCAGGCTGAAACGTCCAGCGCCGGCATGTCACCGAACTGCCGGGTGCTGACCCGCGGTGCCTTGGTCGCCACCGCCAGCGACTGGCCGCGGGCGAACTTACTCATCAGCATCAAGGGATAGAAGGTGGTCTGCTTGACCAGGCTATCAGGGGTGGTCAGGATGGGCGCGATGACATTGACGATCTGCGCCAGGCAGGCGATCTTTAATACGTCGCACTTGCGCAGAAAAACGTTAAGCCACTGGGCCACCACGAGCGCATCCTCCAGGTTATAGACTTCCTCAATCAGGTGCGGCGCCTGCGTCCAGCGACCGTCCTCCTCATGGTTTTTGTACCACACGTTCCACTCATCCCACGACAGGTACACGTCGTGCCGGCTGCGCTGCTTGCTCTTCACATAGCGCAGCGTCCCGGCCAGCGTGTCAATGTGAGACTCGAACTGCGCTGCTTGCGCCAGGTAGCTGGCCGTATCGCCATCGCGGTTGCCCGCATAATAGTGCATGGCGAGGTAGTCAACCTGTTCCCAGCAGGTTTCCAAGGCGACACGATCCCACTCGGGGTAAGTGGGCAAGAAGGTGCTTGACGAGCCGACCAGCGCAAGCTTGATTGACGGGTCCTGGTACTTCATCACCTTGGCGGCTTCCCTGGCTTTGCGCCCGTACTCATCCATGTCCAGGTGGCCGATCTGCCACGGGCCGTCCATCTCATTACCCAGGCACCAATACTGCACGCCGTGCGGATTGGGATGGCCGTTGGCAACGCGCAGATCGGCGTAATAGGAGCCGGGCGTGCCGTTGCAGTATTCCACCAGGTTGGCCGCTTCCTCGAAGGTGCCAGTCCCCAGGTTGACGGCCAGAATGGGCTGCGTGCCCAGTGCGTGGCAGAACTCTATGAACTCGTCCGGGCCGAACTGGTTGGTCTCGATGGAGTGCCACGCCAGGTCACGGCGGGTGGGACGCTTCTCCCGTGGGCCGACGCCGTCGAGCCAACGGTAGCCGCTCAAAAAGTTGCCGCCCGGGTAGCGGATGACCCTGAAATTGAGTTCGCGCAGGGCAGCCATCACGTCGCGGCGCAAGCTGTGCTCGTCGGCGTGCGGCGACTGGGGGTCGTAGATGCCCTCGTAGATACAGCGGCCCATGTGTTCGGCAAAGCCGCCAAAGATCAGGGGCGAAATCTCGCCCAGGGTACGCTTCGTGTCGAGGTAGAGATGAGCGGAGAGAGTTGACATGACAGTCACCTTTTCTTGCAGTGTGGAATGCAGACAGAAAGTACGGTGGCACTGAGGGCCGGGTAAGCTCTCAACCCTTGATGGTGCCTGCCGTGAGTCCCTGTACCAGGTATTTCTGGACGTAAACCGCAAAGGCAAGAATAGGCAGTGTCGCCACTGTACCGACCGCACCCATCTGCCCAAAGAGAGTTCCTCGATCATTCGTCATCCCGGCAATGGCAATCGGCAGAATCTGGGATTTGATTGTATAGGTCAGAGTCAACGCAAAAGAAAATTCATTCCAGGCCAGGAGCAGACAGAAGATAGCCGAGGCCACCAAGCCGGGGGCAACAAGCGGAACCATAATCTTTGTGAATAGTTGCCAATAGGAACAGCTATGAGACCTATGCTGATTCGATTCGGACGCTGCTCATCGAAGGCAGCCAGCCACTCTTGGCTCTGGGAGGCCCGCGTGCAAAGACCGCACCCACTTGGAAGCCAAAGTGATTATAATCCCATCTACCTTGCTCGCACAACTTGATTGACACGGGCTGAAACCCGGCATATACTGTCATCGAGACACCTGCAATATCGCCTTCCACCACCCACACTTGGCCTCCGGCCCGAGCAGCAGGTCAAGCGCTGTCTTTTGAGTGGATTGCAAGTCTGCCACACTCTTCGAGTCCAGAGGAGGTACACGATAGACAACACTGAACGGGTGCGCCGATAAATTCTACGATGGCTCCTGGGACACTCCGCGACTCTGGCACGCTGACGGCTCGGTTGCCGACGGGTAGTTTCCCAGAGAGATTGAATCAGTTCTACCGGGATGAAGGGGGCGTCGAAAAAGTTTCCGCTCTCATCAAAGGACACTTATCGGGGGGAACGCAGATCAACATGAACGTCATGGACACGGCTCGGGTGCTGGAAGCGCATAAGGATCCGAGCAAGTATCCCGACTTGGTCGTGCGGGTGACCGGCTTTGGTGCGTACTCTGCCAGCCTGTCGCCCGAGTCTCGTCAGTTGGTAGTGAACCGGATCATTACCGAGGGAGAGGGCACGTGAACACTAGAGGCAACCAGTTACGCGATCAGCTCGCCCAGTTAGAGGCCCTGGTGGGACAACTGGGATATGCGCTGGGAGAGGAGGCCCTGAACATCCCGGCGCTGTTCGACGAGGTCACTGCGAGACTGGTTGAGCTGCATGCCGAAGGGCAAGATATGCGCGGGGAAGCAACCCAACTGGAGACTGTCTCAGCGGTATTGCGTCGCAAGGCGTCCGTGTTTCTGCGCGAGATCGGCGGCGCCGGCAAACTGCGAGATGTCCGCAACGTCCGCCAGCCTGATCCGGCGCACTGGTGGTGGTTTCTCGATCAATCGGTTGCAGATACACGCCGCACTCAAATGCACCGGATGCTGCGAGGGGTGGCAGGTGCAGTGTTGCTGCTGGCGCTCCTGTCCTTTGCCTACCAGCGATTTCTGGCCCCTGATCCGGCGACAGTGGCAAGTTTGGAACATCAGCGGACCGCCGAGAGGCTTGCGCAAGCGGGAGACTTGGCCGGCGCATTGAATGAAGTTGAGCAGGCGCTGGCGGCTTCCCCACGTGACCCTGACCGACTCGTATTCAAAGGGGTGCTTCAACAAGCGTTAGGGCACAACGCGGCAGCCGAGGAGACGTTTGCCGCAGCTGAGGCTCAATCGGGCAACAAAGAAGAGTTCCTCATCGCGCGCTCCAGGCAGTATATGAGCCTTGGACAGTCAAAAGCTGCCATGGCCGATGCTCAAGCGGCGGTCGCACTCAACCCCGCATCGGCAATGGGCTACCTGGCGTTGGGCCAGGCAATTGAAGGATTAGGGAACTATCCGGAGGCCACAGCCGCCTACCAGCAAGCCAGCACCCTGGCGCAAGCTCAGAACAAGCCGGAGATTGCCGTGTTGGCCCGTATACAACTGGCGGCGTTGATGCAAAAACCCTTGGTCCCGACGAGCAGTGTTCCGTGACAGCATGATACTTGTCTTGAAAGGTGAGGACGACGGACGAGATTCGTCTTCTATTAAATATGGACATCGGCTCGGATATTGACGACGCAGTTTACCTCTCTTCTACCACCTTATCCCTGAATACATTGACGAGCGCCTTTATGCAGGCCAATACCAGGGTGTAGGAAAGGCCACCTTTGCGCTTCATCTCTTCGATGATCTCGAAGCCATTCGCCCGGACATGCTCACGTCCAACATCACTTGGTCTGGCGGTTGCTGGCATAGAGATAGCCAGCCCTCATCGCCATCATAAGCAAAACGTACGTTATATTCCCTGCCACTGGACAAGTAGCGGTACATGAGCTGCCCAAATTCCTGTTCTTCCAGCGTCAGTTCATCACCGGCATGACCGCCATTGGGTTGCTGGTGGAAAAATAACTTGCTACTCGCGAGCAAAACACACCCTTGCGAGTTGGCGTCAAGTGAGGAGATATCCAATGCCAACCATCAAGCGTCAACTTGAACCAGTCCCGTTCACCGATGTCACCTTTGATGATACGTTTTGGGCGCCTCGCATCGAGGTGAACCGGACGGTCACCATACTGCATATTTACCGGCAGTGTGAAGCAACGGGCCGTATCAGCGCATTCGATTTGAACTTCCAACGACCTGTGCCGTCGCCTATCGTTTTGATCTTGAGATTCCGACCCCGCCAAGTGGATCGAGGCGGCCAGCTATTCGCTTGCCACTCACCCCGATCCTGCCCTGGAAGCCCTGGTTGACTAGGTGGCCGACAAGATCATCCACGCGCAGCAACCCGATGGCTATCTGAACACGCATTTCATCGTGGCTCAACCTGAGATGCGCTGGCGGAATTTGCGCGATTGGCACGAGATGTACTGTGCTGGTCACCTGATCGAGGGCGCCGTTGCACATTACCAAGCCACTGGCAAGCGCAAGCTATTGGACGCATTGTGCCGCTATGCCGATCATATTGATGCGACCTTTAGGCGCGAACCAGGTAAAAAGCGCGGCTATTGCGGGCATCCGGAAATTGAACTGGCGCTCGTCAAGCTGTATCACGCCACGAACAATCCGCGCTATCTAAAGTTGGCGACGTACTTTGTTGATGAGCGTGGGACACAGCCGCATTATTACGGCATTGAAGCGCGGGAACGCGGCGATGATCCAGCCCAGTTCTGGGCTAAGACTTACGAGTACTGTCAGGCTAATATGCCCATCCGCGAGCAAGCCAAAGTGGTTGGGCATGCGGTCCGAGCGATGTACCTGCTCAGCGCGGTGGCGGACCTGGCCCACGAGAATGACGATCCGACCTTGCTGGAAACCTGCGAGCGGCTATGGAATAATCTGGTCACCAAGCGCATGTATCTCACCGGAGGGATTGGGCCAGCGCGTCACAACGAAGGTTTCACACAGGACTATGATTTGCCCGATGAAACAGCTTATGCCGAAACGTGCGCTACGATCGGCCTGATCCTGTGGAATCACCGTCTGCTGCAATTCGCGGGCGAAAGCAAATATGCGGATGTCATCGAGCGCGGGCTTTATAATGGGTTCCTGAGCAGCATAGCCTTGGATGGGGCGCACTTTTTCTACGAGAATCCGTTAGCCAGCGCTGGGGGCCATCACCGCCAAAGCTGGTTTGAATGTCCCTGCTGCCCTCCGAACGTGGCCCGTACGCTGGCAAGCTTGGGAGGATACTTGTACTCCACAGGGGCAACCGATGTATGGGTGCATCTCTATGCACAAGGGAGAGTCAAGCTGAGAGTTGCTGGGCGCGATGTGAGCCTCCGCCAGGTGACGAAATATCCCAGGGATGGCGACGTGAAGTTTGAGATGGGCCTTGCCGATCCGCAGATTTTTACCTTGCATCTCCGCGTGCCCGGCTGGTGCGAGCGATGGCACCTTCGCATCAATGATGTTCCTGTTACCCATCTGGAACCCCAGGCAAATGGGTATCTGGCGATCGAGCGCGAGTGGCAGCCGGGTGATGTTGTAGAGTACAGGATGGAAATGCCCATCCAGACGGTTTGGGCTCATCCAGCCGTGCGCTATTTGCAGGGACGGTTGGCGCTTCAGCGCGGCCCTATTGTGTATTGCCTCGAGGGCGTTGACCACGGGGCGATCGTTTTAGACCGGATCGCACTCGTTCCGAAGGTTGTCCTATCGAACGAATTTGGAGTAGAATACCAGGACCATCTGTTCAGCGGCGTCAGCGTATTGCGTGGCAAAGGGAGTGTGGTTAATGAAAGCGGGTGGGAGGGCATGCTGTACCGGTATAGAGAACCGTCATCGAAAACTATGGATATTACGGCAATACCCTATTATGCCTGGGATAACCGCGCTCCTGGCGAGATGCGCGTTTGGGTGCGAGTAATAATACACGGAGTCTGCCAATGAATATGATTAAGATGTTGTACGAGCGATCCACTCCGGCCATGAGGATCCTTATTGTAGTGATCGGAGTGATCTGTTTAATAACCGTGACCTTCTTCCTGACCTCCTGCCAAGTTTTTCACACTCCCACACCAGTCTCCACTCCTTCCCCAGTGCCTACGGCCACGACCACTACTTTTCGCAATCCCCTCAATAGTAGTGGACCAGACCCGTGGATGACTTACTACAACGGCAACTATTATCTGGCCGCCACCACTTGGGGTGGCGCTTCGACCGGGCTCACCATGAGAAAAGCCTCGACGATTGCAGACTTGAAAAGCGCTACTCCGGCAAGGATCTGGCAGGATTCGACCGCCACGCGCTGCTGTAATTACTGGGCGCCCGAGTTTTTCTTGCTAAACGGGCTAGACGGCTTGCACTGGTACGGCTATTTCTCGGGGGGACCGTCAACCTGCTGCGACGATCAGCGCATGCACGTGATAGAAAGCGCCGGCACGGATCCCATGGGACCGTACACCTACAAAGCCCGGCTCTACGACTCGATTGACGGTTGGGCCATTGACACCAGCGTTTTACAACTGAATGGGTCGCTCTACCTCCTCTTTTCGGCTTGGAGTGGCCACTACCAAAATATTTACATTGCGTCCATGAGCAACCCCTGGACCGTCAGCGGCAACCGCGTGCTGCTTTCCTCGCCAACCTATAGCTGGGAACAGCAAAACGGGAATGTCGACGAGGGCCCGGTAGCACTCCAACGGAATGGGAATACCTTCATCGTCTACTCGGCCAGTCATTGTAATGGTCCCAATTACAAGCTGGGCATGCTGACCTACACCGGCAGCGATCCCTTGAGCACCAACTCATGGACCAAATCGGCGAACCCCGTATTTCAGGGTGCGAACGGGGTCTATTCGCCGGGGCACAACACGTTCTTCAAGTCGCCCGATGGAAAGGAAGACTGGATTGTGTATCACGGCAATAGTTCGGCGAGTGGCGGCTGTGACATGAACAGGGCCCCGCGCATACAGAAATTCACCTGGAACCGCGATGGCACGCCCAACTTTGGCAGCCCCATTTCGACCAGCACTGACCTTGCCGTTCCATCTGGTGAAAGTGGTGGAACAAGTCCAACTCTTACCACTTCGCCTTAGGGCACCACTTCACGATTGTGAACCACAACAGCGACAAATAGCGGGTGTGAACGGCAGGTCATCGGATGAAAACAGCCAACCCCGGCTGGCTGGGCAGCTTTTGGAGTGGGATCAAGATGCGCCGGCTGGACCTGGCAACGGGCAAGTTATCATCGCAAGATACCCAACAACTCGATATCGCGAGCCGGCCACGCGTCCCAGACCAGGGCGCTATTGAGGGCGCTTTTGTGCTGCGCAAGGATAAGTATTACTACCTGTTTGTGTCGTTTGATTTTTGTTGCCGAGGGATATTAAGCACCTACAAGATCATGGTAGGACGGTCGGACAAAATCACCGGACCGTACGTGGACCGAGAAGGTAAGCCCATGATGCAGGGAGGCGGCACGTTATTGCTGGAGGGGTCCGAACGCTGGCGCGGTCCGGGCCATAATTCGATTCTCAAGGATGAAGGTACTTACTGGCTGGTCTATCATGCGTACGATGCAAATTATAGCGGCGAACCACGGCTGCGGATCGAGGCGTTGATTTGGGACAGCCAAGAATGGCCGCAAGCCCCAAGCGGACTTCTCAACCACCCGTAGCCGTGGCTCGCACCTCGTGAGGGCAGGTATATTGGCAACCATCTTCCACCTAGAGCTAACCTATATCGCCCTTTGCCTATGGTGAGCCTGGCGCAGCCAATGGAGGGAATCCCCGTGCGCTCGGTAGCTACACTTCATTCAAAATAGCGACCTCCGGAACGTCACCCCGGAACTGGAGGAAAACAGGAGATATCCAAGGCCAAGCTCAGCGTCGAGCTGGCGAATGGGCCGACCACGCCGGAGGCCGACAAGATTCTGTACAAGAACGGCGTGTACGTGATCCCCGACTTTTTATGCAACGCGGGCGGCGTGACCGTCTCGTACTTTGAGATGGTGCAGAACGCCTATGATTACTACTGGGAAGTTGATCTGGTGCACGAGCGGCTGGACAAGAAGATGACGGCGGCGTTCCATGCGGTGCATACAGCCGCCCAGGAGCACAAGGTGAACAATCGTGTGGCCGCTTACCTGGTGGCAGTCAGCCGCGTGGCAGAGACGGTACGGTTGCGAGGTTGGGCATAGGGGGAATACGTCGGCTGGCAAACCCATGCCAGCAGGTCAGAGAGGAGCAACCGGCCTTTGGCCCGATCGCCCCTCTCTTCTGGCGCTAGAATTTCGTGCGAGGCGGAGGGCAGCCACCCTCCGCCTCTGATTTTTCCAGCACTTTTTCTATCGCTGCCAAACTTTGAGCGGCGGCGTGAACACGGACGAAAGCAAGACGGCGTAGCCACGGCCCGATTCGACGTCTTTTTCGGTGAGCAGGTTCACGTCGAGGATAGAGCCGCGTTCCGTGAATTTGGGCGAGGGCAGACTCGTGAGGCTAGCCGCCAACGCGCGGTCCAACGCGCTGATAAAGGCTTCCAGCGCAGCCGAAGACGATTTGACCAGGACGAGCAGATGCACCGTCGCATCCACCGGCTGGCCCTCCTGGTCTCGGTGCCCGACCTGGGCCGTGATCCTTCGGCTTCGCTCGGGCAGCCAACTCGAAAAAGTCGCATGCGTCTGGCCAGGAAAAATCATCCGACCGGTACAACCGCCGATCAGACCAAAGTCGGTCCTGATTGCACAACGGTTACGCTAGCCAGCGTTGACCACGGTGAATGACAGGGGCGGCAGTTGCAAGGATAGCTTGTTGCCGTCCATCGGGCCGCCCGCGATCTGGCGGGGGACGATCGTGTTGGGATGTTCGAAGGTGTTGGCGGCCTTGACGTCCGAGCCCGCGATCTGGTACACGCCGGCGATCTGGCGTGGGGCTTCGCTCTGCCAGATGATCTCCGTGGACAGAGCCTGGGTCTGGCTGCGGTTTACCACGAACACTGCGCTCTGGCCGGTGGCTGAGTCATGGCAGGCTGAAACGTCCAGCGCCGGCATGTCACCGAACTGCCGGGTGCTGACCCGCGGTGCCTTGGTCGCCACCGCCAGCGACTGGCCGCGGGCGAACTTACTCATCAGCATCAAGGGATAGAAGGTGGTCTGCTTGACCAGGCTATCAGGGGTGGTCAGGATGGGCGCGATGACATTGACGATCTGCGCCAGGCAGGCGATCTTTAATACGTCGCACTTGCGCAGAAAAACGTTAAGCCACTGGGCCACCACGAGCGCATCCTCCAGGTTATAGACTTCCTCAATCAGGTGCGGCGCCTGCGTCCAGCGACCGTCCTCCTCATGGTTTTTGTACCACACGTTCCACTCATCCCACGACAGGTACACGTCGTGCCGGCTGCGCTGCTTGCTCTTCACATAGCGCAGCGTCCCGGCCAGCGTGTCAATGTGAGACTCGAACTGCGCTGCTTGCGCCAGGTAGCTGGCCGTATCGCCATCGCGGTTGCCCGCATAATAGTGCATGGCGAGGTAGTCAACCTGTTCCCAGCAGGTTTCCAAGGCGACACGATCCCACTCGGGGTAAGTGGGCAAGAAGGTGCTTGACGAGCCGACCAGCGCAAGCTTGATTGACGGGTCCTGGTACTTCATCACCTTGGCGGCTTCCCTGGCTTTGCGCCCGTACTCATCCATGTCCAGGTGGCCGATCTGCCACGGGCCGTCCATCTCATTACCCAGGCACCAATACTGCACGCCGTGCGGATTGGGATGGCCGTTGGCAACGCGCAGATCGGCGTAATAGGAGCCGGGCGTGCCGTTGCAGTATTCCACCAGGTTGGCCGCTTCCTCGAAGGTGCCAGTCCCCAGGTTGACGGCCAGAATGGGCTGCGTGCCCAGTGCGTGGCAGAACTCTATGAACTCGTCCGGGCCGAACTGGTTGGTCTCGATGGAGTGCCACGCCAGGTCACGGCGGGTGGGACGCTTCTCCCGTGGGCCGACGCCGTCGAGCCAACGGTAGCCGCTCAAAAAGTTGCCGCCCGGGTAGCGGATGACCCTGAAATTGAGTTCGCGCAGGGCAGCCATCACGTCGCGGCGCAAGCTGTGCTCGTCGGCGTGCGGCGACTGGGGGTCGTAGATGCCCTCGTAGATACAGCGGCCCATGTGTTCGGCAAAGCCGCCAAAGATCAGGGGCGAAATCTCGCCCAGGGTACGCTTCGTGTCGAGGTAGAGATGAGCGGAGAGAGTTGACATGACAGTCACCTTTTCTTGCAGTGTGGAATGCAGACAGAAAGTACGGTGGCACTGAGGGCCGGGTAAGCTCTCAACCCTTGATGGTGCCTGCCGTGAGTCCCTGTACCAGGTATTTCTGGACGTAAACCGCAAAGGCAAGAATAGGCAGTGTCGCCACTGTACCGACCGCACCCATCTGCCCAAAGAGAGTTCCTCGATCATTCGTCATCCCGGCAATGGCAATCGGCAGAATCTGGGATTTGATTGTATAGGTCAGAGTCAACGCAAAAGAAAATTCATTCCAGGCCAGGAGCAGACAGAAGATAGCCGAGGCCACCAAGCCGGGGGCAACAAGCGGAACCATAATCTTTGTGAATAGTTGCCAATAGGAACAGCTATGAGACCTATGCTGATTCGATTCGGACGCTGCTCATCGAAGGCAGCCAGCCACTCTTGGCTCTGGGAGGCCCGCGTGCAAAGACCGCACCCACTTGGAAGCCAAAGTGATTATAATCCCATCTACCTTGCTCGCACAACTTGATTGACACGGGCTGAAACCCGGCATATACTGTCATCGAGACACCTGCAATATCGCCTTCCACCACCCACACTTGGCCTCCGGCCCGAGCAGCAGGTCAAGCGCTGTCTTTTGAGTGGATTGCAAGTCTGCCACACTCTTCGAGTCCAGAGGAGGTACACGATAGACAACACTGAACGGGTGCGCCGATAAATTCTACGATGGCTCCTGGGACACTCCGCGACTCTGGCACGCTGACGGCTCGGTTGCCGACGGGTAGTTTCCCAGAGAGATTGAATCAGTTCTACCGGGATGAAGGGGGCGTCGAAAAAGTTTCCGCTCTCATCAAAGGACACTTATCGGGGGGAACGCAGATCAACATGAACGTCATGGACACGGCTCGGGTGCTGGAAGCGCATAAGGATCCGAGCAAGTATCCCGACTTGGTCGTGCGGGTGACCGGCTTTGGTGCGTACTCTGCCAGCCTGTCGCCCGAGTCTCGTCAGTTGGTAGTGAACCGGATCATTACCGAGGGAGAGGGCACGTGAACACTAGAGGCAACCAGTTACGCGATCAGCTCGCCCAGTTAGAGGCCCTGGTGGGACAACTGGGATATGCGCTGGGAGAGGAGGCCCTGAACATCCCGGCGCTGTTCGACGAGGTCACTGCGAGACTGGTTGAGCTGCATGCCGAAGGGCAAGATATGCGCGGGGAAGCAACCCAACTGGAGACTGTCTCAGCGGTATTGCGTCGCAAGGCGTCCGTGTTTCTGCGCGAGATCGGCGGCGCCGGCAAACTGCGAGATGTCCGCAACGTCCGCCAGCCTGATCCGGCGCACTGGTGGTGGTTTCTCGATCAATCGGTTGCAGATACACGCCGCACTCAAATGCACCGGATGCTGCGAGGGGTGGCAGGTGCAGTGTTGCTGCTGGCGCTCCTGTCCTTTGCCTACCAGCGATTTCTGGCCCCTGATCCGGCGACAGTGGCAAGTTTGGAACATCAGCGGACCGCCGAGAGGCTTGCGCAAGCGGGAGACTTGGCCGGCGCATTGAATGAAGTTGAGCAGGCGCTGGCGGCTTCCCCACGTGACCCTGACCGACTCGTATTCAAAGGGGTGCTTCAACAAGCGTTAGGGCACAACGCGGCAGCCGAGGAGACGTTTGCCGCAGCTGAGGCTCAATCGGGCAACAAAGAAGAGTTCCTCATCGCGCGCTCCAGGCAGTATATGAGCCTTGGACAGTCAAAAGCTGCCATGGCCGATGCTCAAGCGGCGGTCGCACTCAACCCCGCATCGGCAATGGGCTACCTGGCGTTGGGCCAGGCAATTGAAGGATTAGGGAACTATCCGGAGGCCACAGCCGCCTACCAGCAAGCCAGCACCCTGGCGCAAGCTCAGAACAAGCCGGAGATTGCCGTGTTGGCCCGTATACAACTGGCGGCGTTGATGCAAAAACCCTTGGTCCCGACGAGCAGTGTTCCGTGACAGCATGATACTTGTCTTGAAAGGTGAGGACGACGGACGAGATTCGTCTTCTATTAAATATGGACATCGGCTCGGATATTGACGACGCAGTTTACCTCTCTTCTACCACCTTATCCCTGAATACATTGACGAGCGCCTTTATGCAGGCCAATACCAGGGTGTAGGAAAGGCCACCTTTGCGCTTCATCTCTTCGATGATCT
>Ga0315279_10005158_pt1 | contig 17091 bp, 17 predicted proteins | sample YL17G06_20_MG_FD_203694 | JGI IMG/M metagenome (GOLD analysis project Ga0315279, IMG submission 203694) | Sediment microbial communities from Yellowstone Lake, YNP, Wyoming, USA - YL17G06_20 | ecosystem: Environmental > Aquatic > Freshwater > Lake > Sediment | place: USA: Wyoming | collected...
TCGTTTTTCAATTCCTCAAGAGAATAGAAGTGAGCAGGAGCGAATCCCCATCCCCCTAAATAATCTCCAGTAGTGGTATATTTTCTGAAAACGTCAGGTGCTTCAAGCATTTCTGGCCACAAACCCACGATCGATTTAATGCAGACGGCGAACCTTCCAATTACAGAAACAAAAATTGGAGCCCCCTCCTTGGCGACCCTGATCAGCTCGCCGACCGCCCTTTTCCTCTTTTTACTATTCACCAAATGGCAAAGTGCTCCTCCAAGACAAAGAACCGAATCGAAAGAGTTGTTCTCAAACATAGAAAGATCCTCGAGCGAACCTTCCACAATCTGCTTCACTTTATCTTGAGCTTTCTCCTTCTTGATTTTCCTCTTCGCTATTTGCAGCAGTTCAGGTACGAAATCGAGTAGAACGACGTCATACCCTAGTCCTGCAAGTTCTGTTGTGTACCTTCCAGGTCCACCACCAGCATCTAGAATTAGCCCTCTTTTCGGAAGGTATTTCTTAAGAAAAAGCATGGTTGTATCGAATTCTAGTCTATGAAACGGATCACTGACCAGTCTCTTCCATTCTCTTACAGAATTCTTCACATAATACTCTCTTATCAGCTTGGAAGACATGAGAGATTCTCCTTTCGTCGTCTTATCCCTTAGTTATAACACGCAGCAATAATACCCTGCGCCAAGACTATATGCGAGTGCGCGTTAACCTGCATGCTCTGACCATGGCACTAATAAATCTAATGTCCCCATTTCCGACCTAACGGCAAACCGCAAACGGCATGGATAGGAAAGGCGCGCGCTCTGAATACATTGTATCCAGACTACACCTTATGATAGTAATATCGGTCTGCCTTCAAGGTGACCTTTCGAGTTTTCCTATCTATAGCGCCTTGCACTTCGAGTTCCATTCGATCGATTGCATATGGAACCGTGAATCTCAGTTTCTTCAGATCTTTGATTGCCAAGGGGACAGTCGTCTCATACCCTTTTATTCCTTCATAAGTGAATTTGGCATAGAGAACGGCGTCTCGCATCGACAGTTCGATTTGACTGCCTCCATAAGACTTGTACTTGCCCTCTAGGGCTTCCAGCCTTTTCTTTGTCTCAAGCTCGGGCGCAGCTTTGTCCGTCTTCTGTGCCATGAGGGTTGCTAATAGAGCACGAGTAATCGAAGCTGGAGCTCCAGTAGGATTTGGAATTTGCCCAACCACGACTCCGAGTTTTTTCGCCGGAATCATCGCCAGAAATCCTCCCGATGTGTCTAAGTTGCCGCCATGATGCACCATATCACATCCGAAAAAGTCGTCGTCAATTCCCCAACCATAACCATATCCAGCCTTGCCATAACCCTTTGGAGGTTTGATATGCGGTTTCCACATTCTTTCGATCGATGATCTTTCAAGGACGCGGTTGCCTTTGAAGACGCCATCATTCATTACGGTGATCATATAGTTCTGCAATTCCCGAACTGAGCTGTTCAGTCCTCCGCAGGCATAGAGTAGAGGATCGTTTCTAACAGGTTTTGGATCCATAGACAATCCATCTTTTGATGGAACATAGCCTGAAATAACATCGTGGTCCTTCTCCAATTCTTCGTCAAGATAGGTTGATCTGTTCATTCCAAGTGGTTTCAATATATTCTCTTTCACGTAGTGTGCGTATTTTGTGTTTGTGACTTTCTCAACAATGAGGCCGAGACAAGCGTACATATCGTTGTTGTACATGAACATTTTTCCTGGATCAGCAGCGATCTCCGTGTAAGCGTTGTTGATAAAAGTCATAAAATCTTGCTCGCTGCTCATTGGAACGAAGACGTCCTTGTAAATCGAAGCACTGATGGCATCGAGTTCAGGAATGCCAGATGAATGAGACAGTAAATGATGAACTTCTATGGGTTTGGCTTTCTTGCCGAGCTTGAAGTTAATGTATTTATTGACAGGAGCATGGAGATCGACTTTTCCCTTCTCAACTAGCTGCATTATTGCCATTGCACAGAACGATTTGGAGATAGAGGCGATTTGCCAGAGAGTGTCGGGGGTCATGGGCAGATTTTTCTCCCGATTTCTTGCACCAAATCCTCTTACATAGATCGAATGTCCATCCTTGACAACTGCGACACTCAAGCCAGGAATCTTGGACTGCCGCATTAGATACAAGACGAGTTCTTCCAACTTTTCAAACGAGCTCTCAGTCATGGTATCGACCTTTCAAAACTGACTATCCAGCCTTGAGTTCTTATGTCTTTCCCGATCATTGTCTAGCGCGCGGAGGGGAGAAGAGCACACACTACTGATCTATTTTCTGTCAATGAATGGGTTCTTTCCAGTCGCCGAGAGGGGTATGCCTATTATCACATCTGCATCCAAGAGTTCTAGATCCTTCGCTGCCGCACCTACAGTGTACATAATTCTGTTGTCAATGTTCAATGTGCTCGCCGTTTTGACCGCGGATCCGAGAGCGATCCCAAGGTCAAGAGCCTGAAAGATACAATTCGGACCTGTGAAGTCTTCACCCTTCTTCTTGATAGCTGTTGTGAAATGTCCACAAGATTCATAGCCACACGCGCCACAGTTGAGTGAGCCACCTTTTGAAGTTCTTTTTGGCACCGTTCCCTTCACTCCTACGAGTAGTATTGCCCGTGACGCCCTCACTCCTTCAGCATCTCTTCCGAATATGCCTTTCAATGTTCCTTTCTTCTCCCGTCTGCTCTCCATGGCATCTGCCAGTTCGTCCTTTTCCTTTCCAGTAAGAATAGCAGTCGATATATTGTCGAGTCCACCGCCTTTCGGAGCTGTTCTGGCGCTCGCCGCCATCAATTCAGCGACCGCGACAACCGCTAAACTGTCAATTTCACCATCTCTTAAAACTGGCATTTTTTTGACACCAATGATAAAACGTTTCTTTCTGCATATAAAGAGTGCACGCGCGCTGTAAGTTTTGCCCTACAAGCTTATTTTCATCTTGCTCATACAAGACTTCGATGGGGTGCAGAAGGATGGCAAGAGCACCATTCCAAGTGCTGGTTTATCCATATCACCCAACTCCAGATCACAAGTTTGAATATCTACTTCTCAAGAGGTCTGATACGCCGTATTGGCAGGGCATCGCTGGAGGTGGCGAGGGTAGTGAGACGCCTCTTGAAGCCGCCAAGAGAGAGACTTTGGAAGAAACCGGGATACCAAAGGATTCCAGATTTCTTCAGCTAATCACCGTTCTACCCATACCCGCCACTGAATTCAGAGACAGCCATCTTTGGGATCGAAAGGTGTGCATACCACAATACTGTTTTGGCGTCTTAACGAAAGAGAAAAACATCGTGCTTTCCTCTGAACATACCGATCATAAATGGCTGAAGTATGAAGACGCTTATCGCTTAATGGAATATGAAGGCAACAAGATAGCGTTATGGGAACTAGACAAGAGATTGAAAAAAGAGGAGACAGGGTGATATCTCCACTCGACCTACCTGGTTGGTTAGAAGGCTTGGGCTTCGAGTTTCTTTTTCACTTCTGCTATTCTCTTCTTCAGGTCGGTGACCTTCTTACACTTTTCTTTTCCCGCCGCCTTGTAGCAGTCGTTTGCGTATTCTAGAGCACCGAGTCCGAAGCGGTCGTAGCCCCTTTCTAGCATCTTATCAGCCGCTTCAAGGAAACGTTCTACAGCTGTTTGGTAGTCTTTCAAGAGAAAGCTGCATTCAGCCGCCTTAAACAACGTGTAGGAAGAGTCGAAGAAATCGCCAACTTTCCCGTATAAAATGGAAGCCTGCAAGAACTTGTCAATGGCCTCCTTGTAGTTCCCGCTGTCGTATGGTGCTGTTCCTTCTCGGTGAGTCTTAATCGGATCTACTTTGCTAGCTTGACTCATTTCATTTTCACCAGCGCGCGCTTATCGAACGTTCAATGTCTTCTTGAGGTAGTTCACACCTGTCGTAACGTCTCTCTTGCGAGCGTCCACTCGACCAGACATATGTCCTTCTTTTTCTTCTACGATGAACTCATGTGGGAGCTTCATTTCCTCAAGTCTTTTGACGAATTTTTCTATCGGTTGGATATGGCAGCTTGGGTCATTTCGTCCAGCCTTAATCAAGACTGGCACTCTGATATTTGAGACAAAGTTGATTGGTGACCTATCACGGTAAAGTTTTCCCTTTTTCTCAGGGGGTCCTCCAAAAAGCTCCTCATCGTATTTTCGAATAGCGGCATCATCCAACTCATACAATTCCACCCAATCGGTTACTGGCACAAGTGCGACGCCTGCGGCAAAGACCTCAGGTCTCTTTGTAAGTGCTATAAGTGTCATGTAGCCTCCATGGGAACGGCCGAAGATCGCAATCTTTGATTTGTCGATCTCATGCTGTTTCGCGAGCCACTTGGCACCTGCAACTACATCTTCCAACTCTCCACCACCGAGATCAGAGATGTTCATATTGCGGAATTCCGCTCCATATCCTGTTGATCCCCTGTAGTTCGGAGCCAAAACGGCAAACCCGCTTTGCGAAATTGATTGCAGATCCGGGTTCCACGCGTCATAAACTTGAGACGTTGGACCACCATGAGCCCAAACCACCGCTGGGTGCGGAGTTCGTCCATGACCTGCTGGCAAATACCATGCATGAATCTTCAGTCCGTCTGACGATTCATACCACACAGATCTGGGTTTGGCGAGCTTGGCTGGATTCACTTTGTATTTCTGCGATGTAAGGGGTTTGACAGTTTTGGAACCAATCTTGTTCAGGAAGATACAGTCAGGCGACGATAGGGAACTGTGGACAGTCACTGCAGTCTTGCCGTCCTTGCTGACTTTAGAAGGCCAAACTGCGCCCTCAGGGAATGGGAGTGCAACTCTCTCTCCGTCTAGTCGATGTTCGCAGAGGTATGTTCGACTACACTTGCTTACTGCATAGTACACCCCATCATTTTTAGCATTCCAAAACGGGCGTTGACCTAGAAAATCAGCGAGGGCTTCTTCTCCTTCTTTGAGTGGCAGGAATTGGTGGTCTGTGCCTTTGAAATCTTGAATGACAACTTGATTCTTCCCGTTTGAATCGCTCAGAAACGCCAATTTTTTGCCATCAGGAGACCACGAAGGGAAGGTCTCTTTCGAGCCGTCTTTGAATTTGTAGTTAATCACATCTCTGGGATCGTTTCTGTTCATCACAGTTACTTGCATGTTTCTGGGGTCGTTGCCTCCTCCGTATTCCGCACACGCAATCCACCTGCCATCGTCAGAGTAGACAACATTGAAGAGAGGTGCTTCTTGCTCTCTCAGAATGGAACTCTCGCCCGTTTTCACATTGAAAACTTCGAGCCCACAAGACTTCTTAGTCACGTAACTGCGAGCAATCTCATTTCCGCTTGGATCCCAACAAGCATCCCATGTACTGCACGGTTTCTTGGTGATTCGCTTGGTCTTTGTCCCGTCTGTTGACGTCAAGAACAGATGGTACAATCCGTTCCCGTCCCTGTCCTGAAGATACAAGATTTGGCTTCCAGAAGGCGACAGAAATCCACGCATGACAGGATCATTTCCACAAGTAATCTGTTTCGGTCTTGAGCCATGCTTCGTCTTTGAAATGTAAAGATGAGCTGCTCCTGAAGCGTTCGAAGAGTAGAGTAACGTTCTTCCATCTGGAGAAAGATCGATCCAGTAGATCATCGGAATGCCAAACAATTCATCGACAGAGACTGGCATGTTTCAATCACAAAGAATATTCTTCTTTTCTATTGCTTTATATGCTTTCCGTGTGAGGGAACTCTATAAGAATCTGCGCGCGTCTATTTTCTTTTTCTGAACAGCATCTTCCGTTCAGACATTTTACAAACTCTGGATGATGTTAGTGCGCGCGAAAGAACATTGAAAAAAGGGGATATTCGATGAAGTGTGTCTGGAAAGCTATTTCATCGTCTCTGCTAGGATTTTCCATGCCTCTCTTACTGCGTTCTTTCCTTTTTCCCAGGGGATTATCTCCTGTACCTCGAATTCTTCGAAGGGCGTGAACATGCTCACGTCTTTTATGACAGTTGCGGATTCTCCTTCGCCGATTGCGTATCCTGACTTTCCGTCTAGAAACCATCCGAATTCTTTTATTTCACCCTTCTTCAGGAGGTTGTCTATGCCCGCCCACATCGTTTCTAGGAGCTTTGCGGTTTCTTTGAGGTCTTTAGGCCATGGTGCTACTGGATTTCTATGCCATAGTATTAAAAATCTGGTCATTGAAACCACTCGTTCACCACTATTTGTCCCTAAGAGTATAACTGTTTTGGTAATACGAGTTTTAGCAGGAATCTTAAATGGCGAAGGCTCTGATTTTTGGCTCGTTCAATTGAAGTAAACGCTACAGGGGTTTGGGTTCGGGAGCAAAGTTTTATCCCAAACATATACGCAATCGCAAATCATAAAAACTGAGGTAAACTAAACTCAGAAGATGAGAGAATGTCATGATTGTTGGGCATTTTGCAGTCGGTCTGATTCTGAAGAGAGTAGACAAAAGCCTGCCCTCAGGTTTATTGTTTATTGCTACTCAACTTTCTGACATAATCTTCGGCTTCACCAGTCTAGTGGGCATTGAGAAAATCAACATCGTACCAGGAATTAACGCTGCTACATCCATTGAATACACTTTCTACCCCTACTCTCACAGTCTACTAGCCACACTCATCTGGGCAGCGCTAATCGCCCTCATATTCCTGATTGTCCCAGTCAAATCGAGCCTATCGAAAAGCAAGACCGCACTTGTCATGGCAACTGCCGTGCTCTCACACTTCCTTCTTGACTTCATCGTGCACAACCCAGACCTAGACATTCTCGGCAATGGCGCATACAAAATCGGCCTAGGCTTGTGGAACTACACGTATGTCTCCTACGCTGTCGAATCATTACTTCTACTCGCTGGACTATTGGTCTACCTCAGATCCACAAAAAGTTCAACTCTCAGCGGAAAATACGGCATGCCAGCCCTTACCATTATTCTACTGATTCTGAGCGCCGTCGTCACATTCATGTCGGCACCTTCAAGTGTGCAAACTGGCACAATCATGCTAATGGCAATCTACTTGAGCACAATCGCAGCTGCATTCTGGTTGGACCGAAAAAGAACGTAGGATAATACAACTCTCCATTGCCCTTCCATCGTTTGGTTTGGATAAAACTTTACCCTTTCTCTCGAACTAACTAATTCTAACTCTCTTTGAATCAGAGTCTTTGGAGGCGTCTGAAGACTTGCGTAGCCAATGGAAGGATTGAGAGGGAATTTATTTTGTTGATTGGCATAAAGTAATAGCGCGCACAATTTCCTGACGTTTATCCTCCCGTGCGAGCCGCATAATACTAACGCTCCTTCAAGGGAATAAGGATTGTGAGCCCTCTGACCGCAAGATACTATAGAATGCAGGCGATCACATTGGCATCTTATGGCGAGCGGACACGGAACCATGACGGCCAACCTCAAAACGGCGAAGAAGGAGATAGAGGAAATCGTCAACAGAGAGAAGCGTGCATGGGACACTAGGGACGCTGAGCTGCTGCTGACAGTCTTCCATCCTGATATGGTCTGGCCTTGGCCGAAGACCACTAAGTCACACGACCCGATGGACTGGGTACTTACGCAGGGTAGGTTCAACCATGACCGTTGGAAGAGGGGATGGCAGAATCTATTTGACACCCACGTCCTCATCCATAACGAAAGGAGGATAAAGAAAATAGTCGTGTCGAAGGAAAGAGACGGGGCTTTCGCGGTCGTGGACATCGACACGCTCTGGCGCGATAGCAGAGGCAGGGGGATGCGATGGAAGGGGCGCGTCTGCAAAGTCTACTCAAAGGTCGGGAAGGAGTGGAAGATGACGATGCACATCGGAGTTCTGGAATACTGACTTCTGGATGAATCCTGGAATGGTGGGCAAGAATGGCAAAGCGCGCGCTAAGCCAAAGATGTGCGACTATGTGTCGCGAGGAATAGAGCAAAAAGGCTGCAGGGAAATTATCCCGAACAGAAAAGTCTTTAAGAATAACGATAGACTGACTCGTTACATTTGTCTGCGCTTTTTGGGCAGATTCGATCTAGGAAAGACTTAATTCTGCGACACTTTTCTGTCATAAAGAAACAGGGGAAAGAACATGGCAGGACTTGGCCAATTGAGGCTTGCAATGGGCACAAGCATATTTCTCGTGGCGTTCATTTTCGCCTCGTTCCTAGCGCTGATACTGTTCATTCTACAAGCGTTCGTTCTCCAGATTGGATTGACCTATTGGATCATCATGTTGGCTGGCCTGCCAACATTGTTCATTCTTTTCCAGTATCTAATCGGACCTGTCATCGTCAAAATGTCAACTCACCTGCAATACTTGAAACCCGGTGAAAACCCATGGCTCGAATCCACTGTGAAAGAACTCGCAGACAAAAGCCAGCTACCGATGCCCAAACTTGCAGTTGTTCCAGACAACACGCCCAACGCCTTCGTATTCGGCAGAACCGCCAACAACGCCACTCTAGCGGTTCACGAAGGACTATTGAAAAACCTAAATGAAAATGAAGTCAGAGGCGTGATCGGACACGAACTTGGACACCTGAGACACAAAGACTACATCGTCATGACCGTGCTATCAGCACTGCCCCTGATCGCCTACCTAGCTGCGAGAGCGATGTGGCAAACAGCCTGGATATCGGGCAGAACATCGGGACGGAGAAAGGAAGGCGACCTCGGCGCTGCCTTCTTCATCATCGGAATCATTTCATACGCCGTGTACATCGTTTCTCTTCTCTGCGTAATGAGACTAAGCAGACTAAGAGAACATTACGCGGATGCTTACTCAGCCTATGTGACTAACTCGCCAGCCAGTCTAGAGAGCGCATTGACCAAAATCACCTATGGACTCTCACTCTCACCCAAAGCACCATCAGGTGTCAGAGCTTTTTACATAGGCGACCCTGCAATGGCCAAGCAAGAGATATCAGAAATAATGGACAAGAAAGAAGAGTACGATCTAGACCACGATGGCGTGCTCGACGAAAAGGAACTCGAAGTAGCCATGGAAAAAGAAGCCACATCTACATGGAAAACTATAAACACCTGGTTTTCGACACACCCACCGACCTTCCGCAGGATACTGCTTCTAAAAGAAATAGAACAAGAAATGCAAAGCGGAAAATACGCGAACAACCGCGTCTACGTTCACGTCTAACAAAGAACATCACAACGCTATTTTATATGCGCAAACAAACAAATAGTACAGAAAATTCCAGCAACAGATCAATCTAATCGCATGTTGGAAGAACAAGGGTGAAAAAGTGAAAGTCAAGCTTCTCCGTCACACTGCAGATGCAGAATTGTTGTGCGGCACTGCGGCGCTAACAACAATAAAGAGCGGAAGACCATCGCAAATTCTGGAGAAAATAGACCACGCGACAGCCAAAGAGAAAATCAGGAAGGTAACGGGTTACGGACACTCCTCAGTCATAGAACACGCGTCGTTCACGTTCAGCATCGAAGACGTTTCGAGAGCTATGACCCATCAACTCGTCAGACACCGTATCGCCTCCTACACTCAGCAAAGCCAACGCTACGTAACCTACGACACGGTGGAAAAGTACGTCACTCCTCCGAGCATCGCCAAAAACGGTGAGGCAAAGAAAGCCTTTGAAGAAACGTTGGAAGAGATTTCTGAAACCTATCAAAAACTGTTGAAAAGCGGAATCCCGAAGGAGGACGCGAGGTTTATCCTCCCAAACGCCGCAAAAACCAACATCATCGTGACCATGAACGCAAGAGAACTCAGACACTTCTTCAATCTGAGGTGTTGTGCACGCGCTCAATGGGAGATCAGGGAGGTTGCCGTCGAAATGTTCAAACAAGCGAAGAAAGCGGCTCCAGCATTGTTTGAAAATTGCGGCCCGACCTGCGTTGAACTGGGTTTCTGCCCCGAAGGAAAAATGAAGCCGGCCGAATGCAACGTAACTGAAGTAAAGGAAAAATTCCGAAGCCTGTAGACTCGTAGCTTTCTATCTCACACCTGCGCGATACTCATGACCAAGTACAAGTCTTTGCCAATAGCTACCCCGTATTGGAAGCCGGGACAAAACTACCTACGCATAATAACGAGAAGCATCAAGGGGAAAGTCGCTGACAACGACCTCATCGTCGTATCAGAAAAAGCAATCTCGACCGCATTGAACAATATAGTAGACGAAGACAGAATCAAACCAAACTTAAACGCACGGTTCATAGCTACTTTCTGGATGCCCACAATTTGGGGTTACCTTCTAGGCCCTCTCTGCCGACTTCAAAAAAGACTGCTAGAAAACATCAGGAAATATCCCAAGGAAAACGGAAGCCGCCACAAACAAGTCACTTTACGACACGCCGGTCTGCTCCAAGCGTTGATGTTCGGATCCGAAGGCGGCATAGACGGAAGCAACTTGCCATACGCATACGTGAGCCTCCCTCTAAAAAGTGCCAGCTGGATAGCACTAATGATACGTAGACAGGTGCAGTTTGACCTTGGAAAAAACATCTCAGTGTTGATCGTCGACACCGACAAGACCTACTCCTTCGGCAACTTTCACTTCACGCCCCATCCAAGACCGATTAGGGGTATCCATTCTCTTGGAGGATTTCTCTCCTACACTGTTGGACGCTTCTTCAAACTGAAGAGCAGAGCAACACCATTGGCGGTGGCCGGAAAAAAACTTCCTACAAGTGAAGCGTTACGCATTGCCGACCTGGCTAACCGCTCGCGGGGATTTGGCGCCGGAAGAACTGTATGGGACATGGCCGCAGGCTTTCATGTAGGGCTAACTGACGTAAGCTGGCAGATGCTTGAGGGAGTAAAACATAAACCCATAGTTATCGTAAGAAGGAAACGGTGAACAAGTTCCTGGAAGAAACGACAAAAGCCCTCAACGCATTCTTCAACCCCTCCTCAGTCGCCATCATCGGAGCGACAAAGAGAACAGAAAAAGCAGGGCAAGTGATATTCAAAAACTTTGTCGAGAACAAACGAAGACAGGTTTTCAAGGGACAGATATATGCTGTCAACCCAAACGAAACCTCAATTCTAGGCATCAAATCTTATCCGACTTTGACGAAAATCAAAGAGTATGTCGAACTGATCGTTGTCGTTGTTCCAGCGAATGTTGTACCCCAGATCATGAAAGATGCGGCGGAGAAAAAGGTCAAGGTCGCCGCGATAATAACCGCTGGTTTCGGTGAGGTTGGAAACCACGAGCTTGAAGATCAAGTTGCGACCATAGCCAAAGAAGCGGGAATAAGGGTTCTGGGACCGAACTGTCTTGGCGTCTATGATTCCAGGACAGGAGTAGACATGCTGTTTCTGCCCGAAACAAAAGTTCTTCTCACTGGAGACGAAGTGGTTGCAACTCCTCGCCCGATGCCGGGGAGTATATCGATTGTAACTCAGAGCGGTGCTTTCGGAGCCGCAGCACTCGACTATTTGACTGGCTTGCATACAGGAGTAAGCAAGTTCGTGAGTTTTGGTAACAAGATCGACGTGGATGAAGCAGAAATGCTCCGCTACATGTATCATGACGACGAAACAAACGTTGTATTGCTGTACGTTGAAGACATAAAATCTGGAAGAAAATTCTTGGAAGCAGCAGCAGAAATAACCTCCAAGAAACCCGTTGTGGCTCTAAAATCCGGAAGAACTGAGGCAGGCGCGAGAGCTGCCGCTTCCCACACAGGAGCCATAGCTGGCTCAGACCAGATCTATAGCGCCGCCTTCGAGCAAACGGGAATTCTAAGAGCAGCTGACATGGACGAGTTCTTCCATGCTGGAAAAGCTTTATCGATGCAAATACCCGCTCGAGAAAAAAACGTTGGTATAATCACCGATGCTGGAGGCCCTGGAATAATGGCGGCTGACGAATGTGGATTGAAAGGATTGACCGTCAAACGCTTCTCTGAAGAAACAATCGGAAAGTTCGAAGAATTGAAGACAGAAGGCAGAATTCCCAAGTTCGCCACAAACCTCAACCCAGCCGACATCACGGGTTCAGGAACCGCAGATATGTTTGAACTAGCAACGGAAATCCTCTTTCAAGACCCAGAAATCCACGGCATAATAATGCTTGGTCTTCACCACACTCCTGCATTGACGGAGGATTACGTTGACAAAGTCGCTAGAGTAGCCAGCAAATACGAGAAACCGATAGTTGCATGCGACATCGGTGAGACAGAAATGGCATTGAGCGTGCGCCTCAGATTCGACAGGTTTGGCATCCCCGCCTACTCATCACCAGAGGACGCTGCAAGAGCGATGAACGCGCTTGCAAGATACGGAATTTACCTTCACAAGAAAGGAAAACTGCAAGAATACATCAGAAACTTCCTTGAATCCAAACGGGCGAAACTGGTTAAACAATGACTTCTACTTTGACCTCGCTTCCATCGACAACACCAAAACGTTTCCTCAAATTCTCTGGAGCAACGACCTCAATCACGTCCTCCGGATAATCTGACACTCCTGGAAGAACGACGGCGCAATCTAGACCTTCCAGTCTAGCTCTGAACAGTTTTGCATGACAATAGCCTGGATCAGGATGGATCTGGATGCCGGCCGAATTCTCAAAGATTTCCTTAGTCTTGACGCTGTCTGTTGTCAACTTTACGTTCAACGTTCCCGGAAACGGTGTAAAACCCAACTTTTCCTCAATTTGCGCACTCACCCAAGGGAGAGTTATGAATATCGCTCCCTCGCCCCTTCCTGAGAAAACCGTTCCAATCAGTTGAAGGCGTTCCAGAAGCGGATGCACCTCATGTTCGTTCCGAGTTCCATGCGAAAGCAAGCAAACGAGAATAGTCTACTTTTGTTCCTTCAGCCAAGTCACAACTTTCTTGAAAAGCGCATTTGAGGTCATGTCAACAACCGGAACAATCATTTTCTCTCGAGTCTCAATCACGGTTTGGTATTTGGGCATGTAGGAGTAACCGAGAAAAGTCCAGTAAACTCGGCCCTTCTCCACAAGTAATTTGGCAGTCGTTTCAGTTGAAGCGGGAAGCGGAAAATATAAGAAGACCACTCCTTCAGCCCAGTACAACCCAGCAGTTTTGCCGCCAGCGATTATCGAAGCAAACCGCGCAATCTCCTCGGGTGTCGCGAAGTAGTCGCGATCCATCACGACAACTTCTTTGAAAGGCTCATATGTCACAACGACATCATTTTCACTCACAACGTTCAACCTCTCTTCACGTTGTCTAACTAGTTCAAGCTCCCTTTTAATTTTGTCATACTTCTAGAAAAAGTTATACAGCAGACACTCGTTAAGCCTTAAACCAAACATGTTCAAGGGGTAATTTCCAACTTGCCAGAAATTCGCGTAGCACTCGTGGGCGTGGGCAACTCTGCTTCTGCCCTCATCCAAGGAGTGCAATATTACAAAGATGCAAAAGAGGGCACAACAGTGCCAGGCTTGATGCATGTGAAGTTTGGCCCATACCTTATCAGTGACGTCAAGTTCGTAGCGGCTTTTGAAGTCAACAAGGACAAGATAGGAAAAGACTTGTCCCAAGCCATCTTCACGGCACCGAATTGCTGCGCCAAGTTCGCCGAAGTACCGAACCTGAACGTCGAAGTCACTGGCGGACCCATCTTCGACGGTGTAGCAGATCATATGAAAAAAGTCTTCAACGTCTACCAACATGAGGTCAAACCCGAACACGTTGCGGAAGTATTGAAGAAAACCAAAGCGGACATACTGGTTAACTACCTACCTGTGGGAAGTCACATCGCTGCAAGATTCTACGCCCAAGCCGCTTTGGATGCTAGATGCGCTTTCGTCAATTGCATGCCAGAATTCATCGCGTCGGACGCCACGTGGAGCAGAAAATTCGAGGATAAAAAACTCCCAATCGCGGGAGACGATATCAAAAGCCAGTTGGGGGCAACAATTCTCCATAGGAACATTGCGAGACTCTGTGTGGACAGAGGAGTCATAATCGACGAAACATATCAGTTAAACCTCGGCGGAGACACCGACTTTTTGAACATGACAGTCGAGGAACGTTTGAAAACCAAGAGGATCAGCAAAACAGAAGCAGTGACAAGCATGGTGCCTTACGACTTGCCCACCCGGATTGGACCGTCAGATTATGTTCCTTTCTTGGAGAACAAGAAAATCTGTTACTTGTGGCTAAAAGGAAGAAAATTCGGAGACAGACCGTTGACAATTTCTGTCAAGCTTGAGGTTGAGGACTCTCCAAACAGCGCAGGCGTCGTGATTGACCTGATTAGAGCCGTGAAAATCGCTTTAGACCGCAGGATTAGCGGAGCCCTTTTGAGCATATCTTCGTATGCCTTCAAACACCCACCCATTCAAGTGCCCGATTCCGTTGCTAGACAAGCGGTCGAAGAGTACATTCAAGGAAAAAGAGAGCGTTAACCCCGCAATCAATGGAAAAGAACAGTTAATCTTAAAAGTTAAGATGCGAAAGAGTAAGGCACTCATTTGGAGGCGAACAAAGAATGGTCAAAGTAGAAGGATATGAAGTTCCTGAAGGGTTATACTACACTAAAGAATTTGAATGGATCAAGATCGAAGGCGACAAAGTTCGCGTCGGCATAACGGATTACGCTCAAAAGCAGCTTAGAGAGATAGTCTATGCAGAACTTCCAAGCCCTGGATCAGGAACAAAGCAGAATGAACCTTATGGAACAGTCGAATCGGTAAAGTCTGTCTCGGACTTGATGGCGCCGATAAGTGGAACGATCGAAGAAGTGAACGCGGAAGTACAGTCAAAACCTGAATTGCTCAACGAAGATCCGTACGCAAAAGGCTGGCTTCTCATAGTGAAACCAACAAACCTCCAAGCAGAACTTGTCAATATCATGGATTTCAACAAAGCAGTCGAATGGCACAAAGCGCTGAAAAAGTGAAGGCAATTGAATGACTAGACGCATAGTCATCATCGGGGCCCATGCTGCGGGCGTCGAAGCAGCATCAGCAGCCAGAAAAACTGACCGCCAAGCGACAATAACAATAGTAACCAAAGAAAAGAACCAAGGATATTCGCGATGCGGACTACCTTTTGCGATTGGCGGGCAAATTCCAAGCTTCAAAGACCTGATAGTCTTCCCGCCAAGCTACTTTCAAATGATGAAGATTGTTCTCAAGACCGAAACAAACGTCACTGCTCTGGACGCCGTAGAGAGAAATGTTGTAACAGTCAGTAAGGATGGCCAAAAAGAAACCATGCCTTACGACAGTCTAATAATCGCAACAGGTGCAAGCTCCTTTACGCCCCCAATCAAAGGAAAAGAAAAGCAAGGCGTCTACTCCCTTCGAACAATGGAAGACGGCGTTGGAATTGATCAAGCGGTTCGAAAAGGAGCAAGAACAGCAGTCGTGATGGGTGCCGGACTCATCGGTCTTGAAACTGGTATAGCACTCCACGAAAGAGGATTGGAAGTCACAATTGTGGAGGCGCTTCCCCAGATACTCCCAGTACCGCTCGACCCCGAAATGGCTAAAATGGTTCAGGAAATGCTTGAGGCAAAGGGAATTAAAGTTCTCACGGGAAAGAGCGTCGAAGAATTCCTCGGAACCGACACAGTGACAGGCATAATGGCGGGAGGAGACAAGATAGAGGCAGACCTCTTCATAAGTGCTTTCGGAGTGAGAGCAAACACCCAACTCGCTGTCAATGCGGGCGTGGCTTTAGGCGAAACCAAAGCAATCAGGACCAATTCAAGGATGGAAACCAATGTCAAAGATGTCTACGCAGCAGGTGATTGCGCCGAGACTTTTGGCATAGTAATACAAAGACCAATCTTGCCGCAACTAGGCACGGTGGCTGTGAGAACTGGGAAAACAGCAGGCATCAATGCTGCGGGAGGATATTCGTTGTTTACAGGCGCACTTGGATCGGCAGTCTCGAAGCTTTTTGAGACTGATTGTGGTTGGACAGGGTTGACGGAAATGGCCGCCAAGAAAAACAGCATTGAGGTCGTCACTGGAACCATCTCTTCCAAGACCAAGGCCGATTACTATCCAGGTGCTTTGCCGATAAAAGTCAAGCTCATTGCAGAGAAGGAGTCACAGCGTATTATCGGCGCTCAGATCATCGGCGGAGAAGAGGTGACTCAACGCATCAACGCCTTATCACTCGCGATCCAGAGAGGAATGACCGCTAGAGACTTGTCAAATGCAGATACGGCCTACGCGCCGCCTGTGTGCGAAACGTGGGAACCATTCGTGTTGGCAGCGGAAATGGTTCTTTTGAAGCTCCGCTGAACCCACGTTCCATCTCTTTTTGTGGGTAATACAGAAAGCTAAATAGTTGTCCTCTTTCAATATGATTGCTAAACGAACAATGGTGAATGGAAATGCCAATCAAAGTCGCGATAAACGGTTTTGGTAGAATCGGACGTCTCTTGTATAGAGCCGCAATTGAACAAAAGGCCAATATTGATTTTGTCGCCGTCAACGATATAACTGACGCAAAGACGCTTGCCCATCTTCTCAAATACGATTCAGTGCATGGAAGATTCAACGCGGACGTGCAGGTCAAAGGAAACGATTTAGTCGTAAACGGCAAACAACTCAAAGTTGTGACGCAAAAAGACCCAGCACAATTGCCCTGGAAGGATCTAGGTGTCTACTTGGCTGTGGAATCAACAGGGTTGTTCACGGACAGAGAAGGCGCGTCAAAACACCTGACTGCAGGAGCAAAGAAAGTTCTGGTGTCAGCGCCAGCAACGAACCCCGACATAACAATGGTCATTGGCGTTAACGACCAGGCTTACGATCATAAGAAACACAACATTATTTCAAACGCCTCATGCACGACCAACTGTCTCGGTCCAGTTACCAAGGTTCTGCACGACAATTTCGGAGTAGAGAGAGCTTTCATGACCACGGCCCACGCCTACACAAACGACCAGAAGGTACAGGATCTGGTCCATAAGGACCTTAGACGCGCAAGAGCTGCTGCAATCAACATAATTCCGACGACTACGGGTGCTGCACGTTCAATCGGCGAAATCATGCCTGAACTCAAAGGAAAGATCGACGGAATGTCTCTCAGAGTCCCTGTTCCAGACGTCTCCATAGTCGACTTGGTAGCCTCACTTAAGA
>Ga0315279_10005159_pt1 | contig 17087 bp, 11 predicted proteins | sample YL17G06_20_MG_FD_203694 | JGI IMG/M metagenome (GOLD analysis project Ga0315279, IMG submission 203694) | Sediment microbial communities from Yellowstone Lake, YNP, Wyoming, USA - YL17G06_20 | ecosystem: Environmental > Aquatic > Freshwater > Lake > Sediment | place: USA: Wyoming | collected...
GACAACGCGACAGCGGTGCGGACGATCTGCCCGCCGCCTTCACCGTAAGATCCGTCAATCGAAAGCACAACGTCACCTGTTCACGAACATCTCAAGGAGGAGCGACAACGCCGCATCACACGCCTGTTTCTTATTCTGGAGACGATTACCGGAAAACAAAAATCGTTTTACCACTACATCATCGCGAGTCGTGATCCCCACGTAGACAAGTCCGACTGGCTTGTTCTTCGTCCCGCCGGTTGGGCCTGCAATACCTGTGGTGGAAACACCGATATCAACCCCTGCACGTGTTCTAATTCCCTCGGCCATCGCAGCTGCGACCTGCTCGCTCACCGCGCCATATTTCTTCAAAAGGTTTTCAGGAACATCTAACAATTCTGTTTTTGATTCATTACTGTAGGAGATGACTCCGCGATTAAAGTACTCTGAAGACCCTGAGATATTGGTAAGCAGGTGAGCAAGAAGACCTCCGGTACACGACTCAGCGGTCGCAAGCGTTAGGTGTTTTTTTTTGAGTTCATCAGAGACTTTATTAAGAACTTCCATATCTACCAACGAGCGCACCTCATTAGAGGTAAATCTCATTAAGTGATATAAGGTTTCACAAAAAAAATCTGAAAATGTTAAATAGCATTACTTTCATCCAGGACCCATTACACGAAAAACCTAGCGCATTAGTCCCGTAGTGTCGTGGTCAATCATGCTGGCCTTTGGAGCCAGCGACGGAGGTTCGAATCCTCTCGGGGCTACTCAACGTCTCCTGCTCCTGTAGTGTAGCGGCCAATCATTTCGCCCTTTCGAGGCGACGACTCGGGTTCAAATCCCGACAGGAGCATCCCTTCTTTCTCCTGTAAAACCGGTCGACACCCCCGAAAACAGGGGGTTTATCGATTTTTTTCCATTTTCCCCTACCACGTTTTTCGCGTGATATTTGAGGATGGCCTTAATCCAGTCGTACGGCGCATTCATATAGTATTTTTTCGCGTACTTGGTGTAGTTGTCCGTTGTCCCTACTTTCTCATGCCCGAGCCAGTCTTGGACGTCTGTTTTATCCCATGTGTCCCGCTCTACGTAATCCTTTATCAGGCGGGCGATTGCGCACCAGTGTCTCATCGTATACAGGCTGTAATGGCCCCAGAGTTGTTTGACCGGTGGTACGATAAGTTTCCTGAGGTAATCAACAGTGTATGGTTTTCCGTTTGGCTGGAGATACAGATAATCTCCGCTGTATTGATTTTCTACCTGCGGTCTCCAGTGATCGATCCAGTTCTTGAAACTTTTATATTGGTGCCCAGAGAGTATTTGTTTTTCTGGGAAGATTTGCCGTGCTTGATTTCCTTTTTTTGTCTCGGTGATAATCAGATAGTTCTCTTCGATGTGGATATCGCTGGCTTTTTGTATGACAAGCTCTGATGGCCGCCAACCAATGAGAAAGCCTTGCATGAGGACGTACTGATACAAAGAGTTCGTGTATCGATTTTTACTGTAATCATAGTGTACAATGCGGTGTACATCAGTCGGAAACGGGATGATCCTTACTTTCGGGCTCGGGGGATTCGGTGGTATGTACCCCCAGAGTTCAGCATTGATACCAAATGCTTTCGCAATGGTTTTCACGGTTTTCCATTCGTTTCGTACTTGGTGTTTTCCGCGTTTGTTCTCGAACTCGTGATACTCTCTATATTCAAGATACGCTATGATTTGGTTCGGGTTGAGATCGAGCCAGTCAACAGGAAAAAGGGGATGCTGAGACATATTCTTTGCATCTCGTAACCGTCCTTTGATGGTGGTATCCCGTTTTCGATATCTGAAGATCCACCAGTGTTTGAGTGCGTTGAAAAGTTCCTCTTGATTTTTGTAGTCTGCTGGATTAAGAATATACGGGTTTCTAAAACTAGTTTTTCCAACATCTAAATATTTTTTTATCTCATAACCTTGTGTCACCATTTCCTTCCCAACCTGGGAAAAATCGGTTCCTATTGTTCGGCCTGAGTTGGATAAAATTTCTGCCCATTTTTGCTGTATACCTCTCGTCAAATCGTTTGATTTGACAGGATGCGAATGCGATCCCAGGTTTAAAAAGTCTCCTGTATAGGATCCTTCCATTTCTTCTCCTCACCTGAACCTTATCCCTCGTGGGTGATTTTCTCCGTTGAATTCACGAAGGCTTAGCTCCCCACAAAAAAGAATATCACTGCATCCCTATTTATAAATTCGTTACGGTTAATAATAATAACCGAAATTTCGGTTTTTACTAATAACCCGAAATTGTCCTTGATTCCAACAGAGAAGCGAAGATAACTCGGTAAGACGATAGGATCAAAATGGCATGCACATGGAGATAGAGGATGCAGAATCACCATCCGCTCACGTTAATAAATAGAAAAAAATTTTTTTTACAACATGTATAGTGTAATTATACATAATATCCATGAGAGGATGCTGTGTCATTGAGTTTTTCATGTTTGAAGTCAGTTTGCGAGCACGCAAGCACGCACGCAAGCGAGCGAGCCGCATAAGGGGATATTATGTTGTGTCTATCGTGCCTGTCTTGGCTTGTCCTAGCGGGTTCGTCCGACGGGTCCTGAACAACGACGTCCTCCTATCCTCCCTTGCTTCCAGGATGCAGGGCATGTACTTTGGAATGATTTTAACTTTCCCGTTGCTTGCCAGTATTTTTATATCAGAAATTTTTTTCTTGCTTTGGTTTTAGATAACCCATCCTGGTCCGATCTGACAAAAGATGTCAACTACTGTTATTTCAAGATAGACTGGTTTTGTTTCTGGTTTTAGGGACGTCATGTTCACTACGTTTCCGGTGATATTTACTTTCACATCCGAATTATGAATTTCTTCTCCAAAGAGATTGTTCAAGGATTCATTCCATGCATTCAGATAATTCGATCTGATGATGAAATTATGGATAGGCCCTGAAAAAGTCTCGTAGTGCGAGTAATTGGTCCGGACGTAACAGTTCCCATTCCCGTAGGTTGCATTTTTGCCTGTGACGCCAAGAATATTCGGAAGGTACATTCGTACCTGGATCTTATAGCCTAAATCTTTGATGGAGATGCAGGGACCTGCTCTCATGACAGAGGCTCCATCTATTTGGCTCAGGATAATCCCTCCCCCTTCCAACACATATGTTTGATCGATAAAATAAGAATTATCAGCGTTAAATTTGATCATTGATAAAGGAAAAATAATTTTCTGTTGCCCTTCATGAAATAACGGATCTGGTTCTGTTGAAATATATGACAGCCCGCTACTGTTCACAAGAATCCCGCCATACGCAGGTGCTGTGATGAAATAGGGGAGTTCACAACTCCCTAAGGTTATCTGAGATGTCATGGGAACATACGCAAGAGGTACGTCCGTTCCCATCGATCCGGTCAACGCTTGAATGTCTATCATTGCTTTTAGATATGAGAACTGATTCGATACTTCGTCCATATGTTCTGCTTCCCGCTGCTCCATGATTTGTGGAATGTACTGGAGCTGGATGATTGATATCACAATAGCACCGAGAGCAACGAGAAGAAGTGCTTCAATAACCCCTGCGACTGCTTGGCGTTCTTTGTCAAATTTTCTGTATTTCATCTGTGTCAAAATGCGTGCCCGCACCACCAGTCAAATAGACTGGTGGCATGCTCGGCTATCTTCGTTAGCCTCGGCGGTCACGCTTTACGTGGTAAGGTTCAATTCTCAGTATTGATCCTCCAGGATGCGTAATCATCGAGATGTGATTGACCTGGTTTGAAAGAGTAGTTCCTGAGCATTCCCTGGTTTCGCGTATACGCATCCATATCTGTGATGGTTCTTTCACCGAGGCTGTCGAAAAAGATTGTTGGGCTCCAGAACCCGCTTCCCCAAAAGAAAGTTTTTTTTATTTCGGGGAATTCGTGTAATAGTTTTTTCCCGGAAGTTCCTTTGAGAGCTTTAGCAACATCTTTTGGTCCGTCGGTTCCTGCATCAATTGTGAAGTGAACATGGTCTTGATCGAATCCAATTTCTCGGAGGATCCATCGATGTTTTTTACAAACCTCTCGAAAAATCTCTTCGCAGCGTTTTTGCAGCTCCGGTAAGTTAAATATGTTGTGACAGTATTTGGTTTTGAAGCTTAGGTGCAAAACATTTCTTCCGACACTTGAGCTGTGGTGTCGAATTTCGGCAAAGCTCAGGCTAACACGATCCATAAAAATTTCTCCTGGTGGTGTCTAGCTGCTGCTCATTAGATCAAAATGAGCAGTGGCACCACCAAAAATTATCTAATAAAAACAGGTTTTATTGTTGTTTCTCTTACCACCGGTCACCGCTCACTTTGTTCGCTATAGACCGGTGGAATTCTTTCTTTAAACAAAAAATTGGTACAAATCAGCAAGGTAGAGGCAAAGGAAATGCGAAAAATAGCGAGGAGGTAAAAAATGAAGAAAGTTGGTTATTCGACAGTGGACGAAATACTTACAGACATTCTCAAAACATGTCCGTTTACATTACAGGAGGCTGCAAAGAAAATGACAGCCGATGAATTTCGTATTTCCCAGCATTTTAACCTTAGAATGACAATCAGAAACAAATATTTTTATGGGAATCCCAAGCGAGAACAACTTGTCAAAAGTTTAGGCAACAAAAAAAAGTACATGTTTCTTGACGGAGATGTTCTCTCGCACATCGTTTTGGAGGCACTATATCGGAAAATCACAACTGAAAGCAAACAAAAAACCATGAAATGAAAAGGGGAGTCTTGTCTGGGAGGAAAGGTAGATGAAAAGAAGGGTAGAAACATTTTGGAGGAAAGTCCTACCTGATCTACCATTGACTCCCCAAAGAAATATTATTCTGTTATGGTTAATAAATGTTTTCCTCCTGGGGTTCTGTCACATAATCGGGTGATGAACCTGGACTATGAACGATTGTAACAATTCGGGTGATATATTTCCCTAATAATTTTCAGTCCCCCCTTGCTAAAATATTTTAAATACCTTTGTTGTATTACATTTCTGGAAATGGGATTTTACAACATGAATAGCAGTTCAGGGGAATCTGAAGCGAGAAATAACGCTATCAAAGAAGCATATAAAAAAGCATTATTAGAGCATAACTGCCAAAGATGCAAACAAAGCATTAAATGCTTCCGACATTTCATTATCGGCTTAGATTGTTCAAAAGCCCCTATGGACGAGCACAATGACCCAACAACATCATTTTCTGTAATGGATAATTCTGTGGTTCTGATATGCCCTGATTGTTACGATGAACTCTTACGTTGGTTCAATTCGCCAATTCTTGAAAGAACAGGAACTTATGATGAATTGACAGGAAACCGCTAAAGAAATAGTCTCTATTTACTAACTTTTTATAGTAGCTTTCTTTAAAACCTCAAGTCATCGAAAACCTTCAATCTTTGGCAACCCTGCAATCTATCTTTCATCAAAATATATAGACTTTTAAGTCAACTTTCGGACTTTTGGGTCAAAGTGGACTTTTAGGGCAAAGCCTATAAGTTGGGCTTTGTAGATTAAGTGCTACTTGTGTAAAAAGTCAGGCATTTTTACTACTTATTACACAAAGCCCACATATCACCCGAATTGTTACAACCTAAAAACAGAGTTTGGTATCACCCGAGAAGTTACAGAACCAAAAAAATCCAAATAAAGCAATAAAAGAGATCGGAGATAAAGAAAAATACAAAATTTACGTGGCGAATAAATAATTTTTATTGAAGATGAATTAATGACCAAATTATATTGTGAAAGATGTGGTTATACATGGAATTATGAAAAAGCAAAAGATATAAGATTAAGTTCACAAGATCAAAGAAAAATCTAGGAGAACTTGTAAAAAATAATAAAATAGTATGCTTTAAATGCGGAAATAATTTATTAAGAAAGATTGTTGCAAGGATTAGTTTTGAACCATTATATGATACAAAAATATATCCTAATAGGATATTGAAAAATAAATTTTAGAGTAATATCACCATTGTTGTGACTAATTCTATATGTAGCTAATCTATGTTAGACTTTGTAATGCTGCCTCTCGGGCCTCTGGCGTGTCTGTTAAAATATGTATAGTTTTTATGCCAGAAATACGAAATTTAATATCTAATTTTGTATAATTATCGACCAATGTTTCAAAGATAAAAAATTCTTCCAAATTAAAAAAAGTTTCATTAATTATTATCTCATTTTTATTTACATTATACTCAATCTCTAAATCTTTTGATTTCTCTACAATTTTTACAGATTGATTTTGCATCTTCAATTAATTTATTGAAAATGTTCTCTATTTATCAAATTCACAATTTTTCACAGTAAAGATTTAAATATAGTTATAACAAATGGAAATACAGGACATCTCTGGATTCACTCCACCTGTATCTCCCTACGGAATATCCGGTGACTGTCATGGTGTGTTTAAATGGGAATAATTTTCCAAATCGTTGGTTTATATTCTAATCAAAAGAATGTTTTACATTGACTTAGTATATACCGTAGAATTGGAAACATATGTGGGAATCGCTCTAGTATTCTCTCCAAGAAGTTCATGATTGGTTTATCGTAAGAACATGGCATGTTCACTGAAAGTGTTCCCCAAGGACCCCAGAGGTTTTCAGTGTCCTTCGCTCTTGCGTTAATGATGTATGTTCCCTTGTTTGTCCAGGAATGATTCAGTGCGATTGTTTCACTGGAGTTGTATGGTCCAAGCCAATCGGTGGTCGTCCCATCGCCCCAGTCGACAAGATAATAGATGTTGTTTTCGAGCGGTGATGTTGAGGTAAATGTATAGGTATATGTTTTCTTTATTTTTCCGTTAGTCTGACCCGTGATTGTTGGAGCAGTTGGTGCGTTTGAATTTAATGAGCCAAACGCGTGAAGATAACCATTGTGTCCAGCATAATTAAAGGTAGCTGCGTACACAGTACCGTCATCTCCGATTGCGGGTGACGTAGCAAAGTACCCATACGTGTTTTTGAATCGCTCGGTTCCATCAAGATTCAAAGCGATGAGTGCCCCAGAGCCGCCATCCTGTGTCGTCGTCCCGAAAAAGATTGTTCCATCGCTGGAGACTGTGGCTGAAGAGCCGAACCAGATCCGACCAGGGGCGTTATACGTCCATTTGATGGTCCCGTTCGGGTAAATCGCGTGAAATTTCATGTCATAAGTCCCAAGATATAATATCCCGTCATCGCCTAACGTCGGGCTGCACCAGGTCCCTCCCCCGATATGGCAGCGCCAAATCATTGAACCGTTCTCACGCAATGAGTAAAGGTAGCTGTCATCCGAACCGATGTAGATCGTTCCATCTGGCCCGATAGTTGGGGAGCTATGGACCCAGGCTCCGGTCTGAAACCGCCATTTCACGGTCCCATTTGGATAAAATGCGTAGACATAATCATCATGGGAGCCAATGTAAATAGTTCCATCATCACCAATAGCGGGTGAAGAAGTAATGACATCACCGGTATGATAGACCCATTTTCTTGTCCCGTCCGGGTTGACCGCATGAACGTACCCGCTCCAATCTGCAAAGTAAATCGTCCCATCCGCTCCGATGGCGGGAGATGAATCAATGTCATTGTTGCCAACAGAATAAGTCCATTTCTGTGTTCCGTTATTGGAATAGATGGCATGGAGGTAGTTCGGTATACCCCAGATTGTTCCAACATAAAGAACCCCATTTTCGTCTATCGCAGGTGTGCTTTCAATTGGATTATATGTATTATATCGCCATTTCTCAGTTCCGTTCGAATATATTGCATAGACATAATCTGGTCCACCATAAATAACGCCATTTGTATCAAGTATAAAACCCGCATAAAAACTACTCCATGACAATGGAAATCGCCATTTCTCGGTTAGTGGATTATCTGCGGTGCTATAGGGGCTGAGTCCTGTATGTCGAACATCATGACTGTACATGGGCCAGGGTGAATCCATCGGCCCTCCATCGAGAGGTACTGGATTTACCGACTCTTCCTTTATCGAATTCTGTATAGCAGTTGTTTCACATGGTTCACTCGAAAAAGATTTTTCATGATATCCTTGTGGAAAACGATGTGCTTCAAAGAGACTATTATTATGACTATTGATAGTATGAGCCATGGGATTGTTCTCTGATAAAAGAACAGTAGTATTGAATGTTGTTGGAATGAATAATGGAATACATAAGAGACCAACGAAGACAATGCTTAGATCCTTGGAAATGGATTTTCTTTTCATTGAACCTTCCCTTAGATATAACTAAATTAGAGTTACCTTATAAATGTTTTGTTAGAAACCCATGAATATGATATTTTATCTCAATAGAGAGGGAGAGAGAGCAATTTTTTCAATAAATAGAAAGAATTAAGAATTGGAAATCGATTCGTAGGATTATAAAAAAATGAGGGACGGTGAAAAAAAGATATGTTATGTAAGAAAATTGTGACCTGTTTGGTCTGTATACTGTTCGTAACAAGCGCTTTGATTGTGGTACAAAACATGAAAAACGACAATATCATTGCGTCCGGTAGTCCAATCCCTAATAACAATGGTATTGGGCTTAATTATACTTATTTATGGCAGGTTACTACCTACTTGAGTAATGCGGTTCATAAGTATAATACAACTATGATTCCGAAGGGGAGAGCGTTTGGGTCATGGGGCTGTGAAGAATATTCGCAAGATTACATTTATCGTCAGATGGCAAATACTTTAGGTCTCACGGATACTAAACTTGAGAAACTTGGACCCATTAACGATACTCTCATCACTGATTTAAGATATTATACTTCTTTTGTCAATGTTGAGGATTATAGATTAACTATAGAACATCCCCAGTATGGTTGGACAATTGAAACACAGGGATTACCAAGAAATGTACCTTGGAGTGAGTGCTTTGTCTCACCAAGTTGTGTAGGTATTAAAACCCAAACACATGAAATGGACGAATCTGATGACGTAAGAGTTATCAGTCATTTTGATAATGGATGGCCTGAAGAAGGGACACTCACGGATGATTACATGAATGTATCATGCTCAACCGTATCTGGCATCGATTTTATCTGTGGAAACGTGACCCTTATTAATAACAGCAGCGAACTACCTACTGATCAAACTGGGATGGTCTTCCTTGTAAATGAAACAGATGATTGTGAAGAAATTTTAGAGAATATCACCAACGCCTCGGGTGTAGTTTTACTTTATTCAGACGAGCGAGGTTATACCATCCCAAATACTCCAAATTTCTCCAGTTCCCTTAAAAGAGTCAATGCAAGCGATGAAAATCTTACTAATATAATCGCTCTCTTAAAACAGGGAGAAATTGTCTTCGCAGATAATTTCTACGACAATACAACGATTACCTTCACCTATGGTCTTGATTTACTCCCCTGGCCAAATTATAATTTTATGCTCATCACTCCCATGTATCATTTGAACGAGGGGGATATATATAATTGGATAACTAAGGTTGGTATTCCAATATTTCTCTTAAATCCATTTCACCCATTCCGTCAATGTAAAGGACTTCTTGCTTATTCAGATGATACTGAGGGTGAAACTCATTATATGATTTCACACACTGTGGAATGGTATCCATTTGGGCCATTCCCATTTCTTCCTGTTATATTTCTTAACAACACAGTAGGAAAATTCTTATATAATCATACTGACTATAGTGATAATACAATCTCAGGATTTATTGATCAAGTATTTTATAAGGAAAATCATGTTCTGAATCCTGGCTCAGGGATTGATGAATATAATATCGTCGGCCATATCAATATTCCAGAGAGTCCAAATGATGCGCAAGTGGTGATTTCAAATAGGTATGATAGTTTCTGGGGTGAATGTTCTCTTGACAGTGGAGCAGGAGCAGGAATTGTGCTTGGTATTGCGAAATATTTCAAAGAACATCAAATTACCCCGAAATATAACCTGACATTCATTGAAGATACCGGTGAAGAATATGGATTCCGAGGGGCTCAACATTACAGCGATAATCATAGTCAAGATAATGTTATTCTTTTTATCGGAGCGGATCAATTGGGGATGGAACAACCAGGGACGTATCTTAATTTTATTTATAAAGACCCGACCACACGAAAGATTGTGAGGGCAATTGTCAATGAAACTCATTATGACCAAAGAACTAAATACGGGCCTGTTAATCACACCGCACCGGATGATTGTCATAATGTTTTTCTAAAACCATTTGGTGATATGACCGATGGTACTGTTTGGAAAAGACGGAACTTATTTGGTTCAGTTCCTTGTGATACGATAGTGATGAATAAAGAAGGTTGGACATCTCATCATCAAACTGGTTTAAATTTCAATGAAGGAGATTCACTGAAAAACACAAACCGCAGCGATTTGAACATCAGCCTAGAGGTATTTTGGAATATCACGAAATACTTTACAGTCAATCCAGATTGTTGGTTTAGCGATGTCTCATACCAAGCAGTTGATTCACCAAACGATAGCGACCCCCTCAATGACTCTATCAACGCAACCTTTACTATACACACATCACTCCCGAACGACAAAATACAAGTAATAGCATTCCTCTGGCCAGAATATTATTGGGAACCAGTAACTTATGCAAATGTAAGCATGAATTATACAGTCACCTCCGCCAACATCACTGATACCGTCACTGTCACCCTTCCACCAGGAATGGAAGCAGGTAACTACTGGCTCAGACTCAGTCTGTACAACTCCACCGGACGGATCAACCTTATCACCAAAATCTCCAACCTTGAAGATGATGAAAATCACTCACAATGTTACAATCTCTCCCCACGAGGCAATGACCCACCAGCAACCCCCCACAAACCATCAATGTCAACCAACCTGCTGGTATCACTCCATGAATATAACTATACTACGAACACTACAGACCAAAATCAAGATCAGATACAGTACGAATGGGATTGGAAAGCAAATACCACGCATCAGTATGAAACCACCGGGTTTTACCCTTCCGGTGCCAACTGTACGCTATCTCATGCCTATCGTTTTTGGGAATATAAATGTATCAAAGTCCGTGCAATTGACCAATACGGCGCAGCCAGCAACTGGTCAGAACCCTTAGACCTATTCATGCAACAATTCACTACTTTTGACATGTCATCACAAGACTATGTCGCCGTGGTCAGCCAACCATCAAACTACTACGGTCACATCTATGGGAATTTACAGGAACCAGCGAATTGGACCTGGAGTTTTATCGGCCGTTCATTTGGCGCGGAGAATTACAGAAGCTACACGCAAAACACCGAAAAAACCTTCACAGTTCTCAGCGACTACAATGTCACCCTCACCGTCACCGATATCGACACATCCACGGTAAACATTACGAGAACAATTACGACAAAAAACCTCCATGCGGAGTTCACCACAAACTATACTGGAAGCATACCGCCAGGGAACACGATCGCTTTCACAAATCATTCAATAGGGAGATACCCGATAACCAATCAAACATGGGATTTCGATGACGGCACCAGATCATATGATAAAAATCCCACACATGTCTACACGACACCAGGGGTGTACAACGTCACCCTCACTGTTCGGGATAGCCAATCGAACAACGATACTTCCTATCAACTCCTCTCCATTCTTACTGATGACACGCCACCGGAGATACAACTGGTCACCCATGAACTCGCCGTAATTCAGGACTGGTTCACTGTCGGCCTTGTCGCATTTATCAATGACCACGAAAGTGGCATCCATCAAGCATCCATCAACATCACGTATCCAGATCAAACCTATGGGAACTATACGATGATTCATCTGTTTAATAACGTATATTCCTACATCTTTAATGACACCGACACTGCTGGCGAATACAATTATACGATCTGGGTGACCGACTATGAAAATAACACGAACAGCGCCACAGGGTATTCTTTCACGATCCCGGCGCCACCTGTCCTCTTCTATACCGCACCAACGCCTACCAATAGCACCGTTACCAATCGCCCATGGGTAAATGTAAACGTAACCGTCCTTGATCTAGTCAACACCTCTGCGTTCATCGACTGGAACCGCAGCCTCAAAGGATACTGGCACATGGACTTCTACAACAACACCGGTATTTACGACAACTCCACCTATGACAATTTCGGGACATTCCAGAACGGGTTGAACACCTCGAGCATCAAAACAGGGAAATACGGGAAAGGACTGGAGTTCGACGGGACAAACGATTACGTGGATCTTGGCTCCGGCAGCAGCCTTGACATGGGAACCGGGGATTTCACGTTCATGGTCTGGGAGAAAAGCCATGTATCTTCCTACTCGAAGAAAGCGATGATTCTCACGAACAGTCCAGCAAGCGAGAACTGGAAAGGCTATGGTTTCGGTGTTGTCAATCATGCGTACCTTTTTGTCTCTCAATCATCAGGAAATAATGTGACGGTGCAGGGGGCTGCTGATGTGACTGATAACACCTGGCATCATATCGCCTACGTGCGCCATTCAGGAGCTTACTCTATTTACGTTGACCGTGCGTTCGATGCGGACAGCGGACAGTTAAGGGCGAGGAACATCACGAATGCACAAAACACCACACTCGCTTATGATGGACATGCGTCGAACTGGTGTTATTTCGACGGTATGCTTGATGAGCCGCAGCTCTACAACCGGGCGCTATCCCGTGAGGAGATTAACGCCTCCTACAACAACGGGCTGTATCAATTGTATCATAATTTCACGGGTCTCACCGAAGGCACATACTCGTACTACGCCCATGCGATCGATACCACAGGAAATATGAGCCAAACCGAGGTGCGTACTGTCACTGTTGATTTCGACCCGCAGATCACGATGGTCTCTGCATCGCCGCATACCGTGGGTTTCGGTTTCAACGTGACCATTTCCGCAAATGTAACCGATCCGGGGACCGGTGTCAACACCGTGAACGTCAACATCACGTATCCGGATCATAATTATGGGAATTATACGATGTCGCATACAACAGGGAACACCTATCAATACGTCTTCAGCTCTACCTGGCAGACCGGGCAGTACAACTTCACCATCTGGGCGATGGATGAGACCTATAACAGCAATAGCAGTGGTGGGCATCATTTCCACGTCTCCGCTGCGGCGACCATTAGCATTTCCACCTTGAAGGACTCTTACGGCGCTAACCAGTACATCAATATCACGGACCCGCCGAACCCACCGGAGAACTACACACTGGTTGATCGGGGGCTTACCTGGAATACTTATTACAACGCATCCACAGGAGAAAACATCCTGGAGGCGTACCAAGGACCTGTGAATTATCAAGAGAATAACGGGACTTGGACACCAATTAACAACACCTTCTATCAGCTGGCAGCCAATCATCCCGCGTACGTCTATGGATATCGTAATGGAAATAATCACGGGTTATATGGTGTGTATTTCAAATCGAATGCACAAAACGATTGGCCGGTCGCATTCACATACAATAGATCAGAAGACCCCACCATCCACGTCATCAGGAGTAAACTAGTCGGAGTCGGATACGTTGATCCGCAGAGTAACTGGGCGTATCAGTATCTGCAGAACGTGCAGAGCAGTCAGGGACAAACCAATGGCAACGTAATAACTTATGCGAATGTCTTCACTGGTACTGATGTCACCTGGAGCTACGGTGACATGGAGTTGAAAGAAGCAATCACACTGAGTAATGCGACGAAGACCGTGTTGCAAAATCATCCACCATCACTATATGGACTTAATGACGCAAGCTCATACCTTGTGTTCATCACCAAGTTAGACCATCAGAACCTCAACATGTTCAACGCATCAGGCATGCTCATCGGAAACGTTACGATCTCCGATACAGGGGTTGAGTTTAAGGATGCGCTTGGGCAATTCAAGTGTGCTCTGCCGCTTGGCGAGGCGTATGAACTGAACAATGAGTCGGTGCGGCAGAAATTAACGTACCGTATCGTGCACCTGAACGGCAATACGTATCTGCTCTCTGGGTTGAGAATCTCTGATTTAACTGCGATGACGTTCCCGGTGGTGATCGACCCGACCTTGACCGTGTATTCGACCTCCAGCGATGGCTATATTTACAATTACAATACCAATTATGACTCAGTGCAAACTGCATCATCCGGTATCGTCTCCGGTTCCGAGGCCTTCATTACGATAGGTCAAAGGAAACAGGCTGCGGTTCCATCATCCGTGTATTATATCTACCGAGGGTTCGTATTCTTCAACACCTCCTCATTGCCATCCAACGCGTACCTTGACAACGCGACACTCTCCTTGTACAAGAAGGATGATTATTCAGCTACTGATTTCGACATCACGATTCAGAACGGGCAGCCGACTTATCCGCATGACCCAATGCAATCCGGTGATTATAACAAGAATGATTATTCCGGGAACGGCGGGACATTGAATACCTCAAAGTTCACAAACGGGTACAATGATATACAAGTGAGCAACCTGAATTGGATAACCAAGGGGGGGACAACGAAGCTTTGTCTGCGGAGCAGCAGGGACATCAATGGAAACGAACCCACAGGAAATGAGTATGCCAACGTGCATTCGAGCGAATTTCTGGGGATGTGCGGACCGAAACTGGTCATCATGTATCGGAACCAGTCGAAAATCAAGAACACCGGGTCGACTGATATCAAGGGGTATCTTCTCATACAGGTCCAGTTCTACAACACCTCACAGGGCAAATGGCTGGTGGCTAACGATACTGTCAATGAGACAACATCACGCACCATCAATTGCGGCAGTCAGCTTGCGCTTGACACGATTTTCAACGGTAAAATCAGAGCGTCGAATCTCCAGCATGGGGCAGGTACGTATCGTGTTTACACGACATTCAGAGATCCAGAAGGAAATATCCTGAAAACGAATGATGACATAGATCTTGCAGCGTGGTGGCAGTTCACCGTACTTGGAATTACGTAGTGGGTTCTAAGGAATTATTGAAGTCAGGTGAAACCACCTGATTCTCTCTTTTTTCTTTTACTAAGGAAATGAAAAATCCTTCTATAACCATTCGCTGATACGAACATAATTCGCAAAGGACAAGGGACGGCCAGTGACCGATTTGGTTCCTTTAAAGAGGAGACAGTTTTACTAATTGATTGTCTTCTATAACGGCCAGTCAATAAAGGAATGAAAATTAAATGAAAAATATTCAAACCTCTTAATTAAAATATATTTCCTTGACACTATGGGGATTAAAGATTTCGTCTCCTCATATTAAAATCATATAGATTTTCTGCTAACGTCGTGTAATTAAAAGGAAGGCATTCCCTTTTTTTGATCTTGCCCATAAACATATATGGACAGGAAAAGGGATGGGAATGCCCGAATATGAAATAGAACAACAAATAGAAAAATATTGGGAAAATTTCCGAAAGCAGTTGAATGACGAAGATGCGAAAGAACTTGACAAACTCCTCATGGATCAGGAAGTGCAGTTTGTCGATCCAACAGAAGATAATCCAATACAAGCTGTTGATGTCGCTACGTGGTTGGATCCAACACCACTGATGGATATCCTAAAATCAAGATATCCGTACTTTAACATGATTAAAAAACGATTCCCGCCAAGATTCCGGTTCTTCGCATATTACACACTTTCGAAGAAACGGAATCTACGGCAGGCGTATTTGAGTCTCTCAGAAGAAGAGTTTCAGAAACTTGGGTTCACGGGTATACCAACCTATGAAGTGCTCCGGGAGTTCATCTACGAACGGATCAGTTTAGAACGTTTCCCTATGGTTTTCTACTGGGTGGTAAAAGAACTTGTGTTTCTTTTCAGGAAACGCGGAATTGACCTAGGAAGACGAACGTTCCAGGATGCAACTGATATCAGAGCGTTGAAACATGATGACGAGGCACAGTACAGCGGGTATTACAAGGAATCAGGGTATAAACTGGATGTAACCATCGACGCGGAGCGTGACGTACCGTTACAGTACGTCCCATTGGAGATCACCAGTGATGAAGGGAAGAATCTGATCCCTTCACAAGAACACCTTATATCTCTTGGCATACAAACAAAGGAACACATCGTCGATGACAAATATGCGACCTATGGGAATATCGCACGAAGTGAAACCCATGGAACGACGATGATCTACACGATAGCAAAAAACTGGGTGTATAACACCAGTGGTACCTCTGATGGTATTAAACAGTTGTATCAGAAGTATCACGAGGAGAATGATTTTGTCGTTGGTGCTGATCTTGAGTTCATGTTGCATTACCTGTGCAAGAAAGGTGAAACTGAGATTGTCGGAGCTCTCTTTAGGAATCAGCGGATGGCTGAAGCGGAGGAGAACCCAGAAGGATACGAACAGAAGTGCAATGAACGAGGAAGCCGCATGGAAGGATTCTTCGGACGGATGAAGACAACGACGATCCTCGATGATCACCCCAGTCAACGGGGATGGAAAGGATTCCTTCTGCGAGCAGGTCTGTCAATGCTTTCTTTGGTGTTTGCTGCTTTGATTAGAGCTCAGAATGGGGTTCTGGAACATCTGTCGAATGTGACCTACGTCATCTAATAGGTGAACTGGAAGCCTGAACAGGATCAGCTTCCAGACGTTGAATGTTTGATGGATGGTTGCAGAAAGAGGTGATGGAAATGATGAATTAAAGATTTCAAAATAGGATTTCTTTAATCCCCACTATCTCCTATTTAATTATAGGAAAATGTTATATACCACCTTTTCCATATCATCCCACGATATTCCCACTAAGAAGAGCTATGAACTCAATCATCCGCCTCGACACACGAGGGCGACTCGTCATCCCCAACGAATTCCGAGAAACCCTCGACCTAAAAGAAGGAGACGAGGTGTTGATGGGCCTTGATATGAAAACCAACACTCTTTCTATCAGCCCTATTTACGGAAAGGCAGACAAACTCGTGAAAATCGAAATAGAATTTGACGATAAACCAGGGAGCCTTGCCAAGCTTGCAGAAACATTAGCAAAAATCAACCTCGACCTCATCATGACCGAATCCAAAAGTTTCCAACGCGGCACTAAGGCACGGTGGTACATCATCGCAGATACCACAAAATGTCCTTATGAGATAGGGGAGATAAAAAA
>Ga0315279_10005160_pt1 | contig 17086 bp, 13 predicted proteins | sample YL17G06_20_MG_FD_203694 | JGI IMG/M metagenome (GOLD analysis project Ga0315279, IMG submission 203694) | Sediment microbial communities from Yellowstone Lake, YNP, Wyoming, USA - YL17G06_20 | ecosystem: Environmental > Aquatic > Freshwater > Lake > Sediment | place: USA: Wyoming | collected...
GGGTCCCAACCAGTTGATGCTCACACTGGGACCAATTAGGGATGGATAGAACTGCAGTTCTATTATGCCGATTGCGATGGGCCATGGTCCACGGTTCTGGAATTCTAGTGTGAAACATGCTGAATCAGTGGGACAGTCGCTGTTCGTGCTGGGGCTGACGGTCAACGTGAGAACTTGTTCAGGTCTTCCTAGAAAGATCGGGGAAACTGCCCATAGAAGTATTGCACAGACAATTATGAGGCCGACCACAATTCTCTTCATAGTTGTTACACCTAGCACGTGGCGATACTCCTCTGTCGCCTTCCCATAATAGATGTATGCAGTCTTCTGGCAACACAGTGGGAGGGAAACACGGTCGTCTCTACACATCACCAGGGGCGCATGACAGAAAACCCCCGGGAAAAGGAGAAATCAACGAACGTTCACGAAGCGAGAGAGTACATCCTCCGGAGAGAGGGGCCCCACCAACGGTAGGAGGGTACTGACCGCCGAAAATGTTAGCATACCCAGATCCCCCAAGCATGGAACACTTGTTGATACATGCCAAAGTTTATGGGGGACTTTTCTCCCTCCTCGACCAAGAGGGCATCGAGTACAAGTGACCGGTGCGAGGGCGCCGCTGAGCTGCCTTTGTCTTTCTATTGGTCTATTGATCGCGCTCAGCACGCTTAGTTTCCCGGTGTACGCTGGCTCCTCAGATCTCACGGTTGACAGTATATGGCTTGAGAGGGCCTCGGCTCCTGGCGTGCCGGTGGCCGGAACCGATTTGGCCCTTAACGAGTCATTCAACATAGTCGCGAGTATCAAGAACCTTGGACAAGAGGCCGCCAACGGGTACTATCTGGACGTCTACTATGACAATGACTACGGTCGCGGCGGGCCGGATAACATTGCTGCAGGCGAGGTTCAGGAATGGTATGTCGGGCCACTCACCGCCACGGCGGGCACACATGTCACACAGTGGGTCGTAGACCCTGACAATCAGATCGCGGAGCTCGACGAACAGAACAACGTGAAACAGTATACGTTCGCCGTCGGATCATCCCCAATTCAGACAACAAATGCGTCTACGACCACAGTTACCGCAACGGTCATACAGAATGCGACTTCGTACTCATATGGGACCACGACAACGACCGTTGCGGCCTACAGCACGTCCACCTCCACGAGTACTATTCCCACTCTCACGACTGTTGTCTTGGTTCCGTTGACTGTATCCTCAGTCGCGCAGAGTATTCAATATGTTACATCAATTCTTACCACGACGGTGACTAGTTACACTGGCACTGAGACGTCCACGAGTACGATTGCGGTTCCCACAACAGTCACTTTAGCTTCGTCGGTCGCGACTTCCACGGTCCAGACCACACAGGTTGTAACCTCGACTGGCACCACAGCGATAACTAGCTACACGACCACGACGCTCACTAGTTATACTGGCACGGGAAGGTCGACGACCACGATCGTAGTTCCGACAACCGTCACTCTAGGTCCGTCGGCCGCGGCCTCAACAGCCCAAATCAAGCAGGTTCAAACGTCGACTGGTACCACGACGGAGACCAAATATACGACCATGACGACCACTAGCTACACTGGCACATCGACCTCGACAAGTACGAGAGTGGTCTACACGACAGTAACCCGTCTAGCTAGCGCTGGTGTATCGAGCCCCTTGACCTACCTTGGGTTCATATCGCTTCTTGCCGTCACGTTTGGTAGGGCGATGATCGGGAAAGGTTGGAAGATCCCGAAAGTACGATCGTGGACGGGGAGGAGGTGTTCGGATAATTTGAGAAGAGCAGTAGAGCTAGCGATTCTGACCGGCCTATGTCGCTGAGACTTGTTCTCGATCACTTGACGAGTGCGTCTCCAGATATGAATGAGCGTGGGAATGCCGTAATGACGAGTTGTCTGGACTATCCATCGCTCATTGGCCAGAACTCCTCGCAGCCCGTCATGGGACGAAGCCGGTGTGTCGGTGCGGAGTGTCACACGGAGGTTGCCTCGGCTTGTCAGGGTTCCAAAGAATAGACTGAAGTACGGCAGTAGGTTCAGCAAGATTGTAGGGCTCATCCTATGGCCACACGACTCCGTGTGATCCTCATTCTTGCTGCGGCCACGCTGGCTCTGTGTGGGGCATATGCTTCTGGGCAGTCAACCTACTCCCTGCTCCCTTCTGCTGTGACGACGATCGTACATAGGACAAGTGAGGGGACAGCCGCCGTCACCGTAAATAGAACACAACAGACTCTGTGCACCACGCTTAAACAAGGAACGCTTGTCACCTACGAGGGAACTTTCCGACTTGTCTACGTTAATACGGGGTCGGATATCCCTGCCGAGCCGGTAGTGTACCTGGAGAGGGATGGGCGGAATTATCGTTTGATCGGAGTCGACTTCTTCATGTTCGTGGACGGAACGTCGGTCAGAGTGACTGGCACACTTGTAGCTCCGTCGTCATGGAGCAGACCGTATCCGTTCTTCGATGGAGACATCCTCGTTCAACACATAGCCGCGGTCTAAGTTCCTTTTCGTATTCGGTTGACTTCGTGGAGATGGAAGACGTTCCTGATTCTTTCTGGTGTTCTAGCTACTCACATCTGCCGCAGGGACAACGAATTCCTGCTTTATAAGCAAACAAGTGATCGGTACATGGTGGATAACGTTATGCATAGACATATACAAGCAACAAGACAAACAGCCATTATTGAAAAGGTTTGCACCCCCGGTTCTTACGCCTGCTTGCTTTCGCGCTGATTTCATTTGTGGCCTTGAGCAGCCTTCCCACCTTTTTGCCGGTAGTCACTGGAGCCGAGAGATTTGTGGGTCGGAAGGCGCCTACGGATGTTGCTCCAAGCGTTCCTGTCCACGTGACCCTGACTGTTTCATCACCTCCGGCCTTGAACGAGGTTGCGCAGTTGTTAGCGTCTGTTACATCAGACACAGATGCTGAGAACCTCATTATTGAGGTCTCCTTGCCGAAGGGTATGAGTCGGATCACTGGCGATCTGAGTTGGACGGGAGATGTGAGAGCTGGATCAACCAGTAGTCTGTCTCTCACGGTCAAGGCCATTGCGATTGGGAACTGGACGGTGCGAGCCAAAGCTGGCTATCCTGTTGCTGGGGGATGGTACGGTGACGTGGCGGAAATCACGCTTTCAGTTCAAGAGCACGCAGGTTTTGTCGCACAAGTGAGGCACCCCCTGACAATGCTTCCGGCCGTGCCGGTTTCTCTTGCCGAGGTGCCTGCCGGTCCATTCTATCAATTCCAAGGGAACGTAACCCCAAGCCCGCCCGGGGTTCCCAGTCACAAAGGAATGCACGTTTCACAGACCACCAACGCGACATCCGTACAGTCGACACCCCGTTTTCAAAATGGCACTTGGAACCGAAACTATGCTGTTGCCGAAGCCCCTCCGAACCACTGGTGGCTGATAGATTACTGGAACGCATGGAACTATTACGGTTCCTTCACAGCCCTGGCTAACTCAATCACCGGGCTTTCTTCCGGCGATGATGTGTTGATTCTGCCATTGAACTTGGCCTATGGTTCCAGCACAAATCTAGAATGGTTCCAGTTTGACATAGATTTCAACGGAGGCGCCAACGGTTGGCCCAACAATATCTGGTGGGGTATCTGGAACGTCGATGCGCCTTCTGGCTGCTCAGTGTATATCCCCGATTCGAACTATCATCCCCACACCATTGGCTTGACGTACACGATCGGCCACAGCTACCACTACACAGGCTCGATTGTCGTCGGTAGCTTCCGTTTCCAAATATGGGATGACTCCGCTGGAACCAACTGGTACATGGATTTCAGCGTTCCAAGCACTTCACAGGTCTACGACAATTCTTGCTTCTCGCCAGCCAGTGCTTTGGAAGGATACACCACCCCTTCAAGTGTCAGCAATGTCCTCTACTACCAGTTCACCATAGGGTATGGGATGACCTCTTACACTTTTGGCCAGTACGGCTCGGGACTGCCCAATGGGCTTGGAATGGACCAACAGAATCTGGGCGGCACACCTAGCGCCTGGCACTGGGAGATGACTGGGAGTACTCCCGATTTTCAGATATCGGCGGACCCCGTGTCTCTTACATTTACCAAACCTTCGTCAGGCTCTACCTCGCAGACCTCGACTATTACCGTGACATCTCTCAACGGGTGGGTTTGGAAAGTGGACCTTAGCGGTTCGTGGGTTGGAACTACCCCGAACGATGTTGCTTACAGCCTCAATCCGGTCTCCGTCACTCCCCCGAGCAGCGGCACATCTACGTCGACCCTTACAGTGACGGTAGGCCCGAACTCCTACGTGGGGACATACACGTTGCGCGTGTGGGGCACGAGCGGTCTGGTGGCTCGTACGGTTGATGTCGCGATAATCATCAATCCACCTCCACCCCCGCCTGGCGAGACATGGCCGAGAGCTATGCCGAACCCCACGTTCGGATTCACGGTCCCAAACAACTACTATAAGGGTTGCAGCAGCGGGGGATACGGCCCACCGGACAGCAATCACATAGGTTTCTGGGTCATTGGGGATGAGACCGGTCGGTCTTCGCTGATAGCAACTCCATCCGATTTCTACTATGTCAATCCGTACTCCGACAAGTTTGTGATCATCGTATCGTGGAATTCGTATGGAGACAATATGCAGCAAGGTATTTTCGCACCAGCCGGTTCAGTCCAAGGATTCGACCGCGGATGGGTGGTCGGCAACGCTGGTGACCAGCGGATGGAAATCTATGCTTCGAAGCTCTATTGGGGATACCCTACAGCGTTGTCGGCGTCTGCTATCTCGTCTTCTCAGATCAATCTGGCATGGACGAGCAACACAAACGGCGCGGAGAGCAGTTTCCGCATAGAGAGAAAGACCGGTTCCGCGGGAACCTATAGTGAAGTTGCGACGGTTGGGTCAGGATCAACGAGCTATTCGGACACCGGATTGAGCGGGGGAACCTCCTACTACTACCGCGTGCGCGCCTACAGTAACACCTACTTGGCATACACGGAGTACTCGAATGAGGCCTCAGCAACCACCACCGGCACAGGTAATACGCTTGTGACGGGGATCTTCTATAATTACATCAGCGAGGATGCTATCCCCGCGGCGGGAGCGCAGAGGGCTGATCAATTACAGCCCATGGTCTGGGGATATGTGGAGATCCGTGACGGTAACGGCAACTTCCTTGGCGGAGAGGTCACCGGCCCGGATACGGACGACTCCGAGGGTAGGTTTCAGATTTCCATTAACAACCCTGGCTCCGTGGGTTTCTACGCGGTGATGATTCCTTCGACGAGTGCTGCCGATGTCCTGCAATCTGATGGGTCATCGCAATACTCATCTTACACGACTACAATCACGACATCGGCGTCGACATTCGACATTGGAGGTTGGACGCCGCCTGACGATAACAACTACAAGGCTGCGTGGAGAGCTTACGAGACTCTCGTCAACGATCACTACGGTCGAGGAGCCTGGAACTTCATTGTTAACAGAGCCGGCTTTTCGTCCTCGACCTTAGGGATGGTGACGGTAGAAGTTCCGAGTCCAGATGGAGACACTTACTTCCACGAGGACCCTTCCACCTACATTCACATAGGGTCGCTTACCTACACGATGGCGCTTGATATCCTTCAGCACGAGTATGCCCACTACGTAATGTACAAGGTTTACGGCAGCTTTCCATCAACCGATTGCCCCTCACCCCACTACATCAATGGTATCTCAGGAATAAGGTGCGGATGGACCGAGGGATGGGCAGACTTCTTCCCCCTCATGGTACAGAGTGAAGCACGTGGAAGCTTAGGGGAGAATCCTGATGCTGTCTTCGAATGGGGAAGTGGATCACAGATCAGTCTCGAAGTTCCGACCTGGGGAACTCCTGGATGGGATAATGGGCCGCAGGTGGAAGGGAGAGTTGCCGGTGCATTGAATGACATCTATGATTGGACGAATGATCCTGTGGATTCGAGCGGAGGCTACGATGCCTTCACAGACTATTATGCGAATATCTGGGACACCTTCTCGCATTCCTATGATTACACATTTGAGGACTTCTGGAGTGCATGGAAGACTCGAGGTCACGACCAATCGAACAACGGAGCTGTGGCGTGTCTCTTTCATAACACAATAGAGTACACTCCTCCCTTCATCGTCGTCACGACCACAGTGTTGATCACGTCGACGGTGAGATCGACTTCATACTTGTATCAGACTACGACTGCAACGGTTACGAGTTACACTAGCACGTCCACCCTGACGAGTACGATCCCAACCGTCACAACGGTTGTCTTACTTCAGTCGACTGTGACCTCAATAGTCCAAAGCATCCAGTATCTGACATCAATCCTCACGACGGCTGTTACTAGCTATACTGGCACGGTCACGTCGACGAGTACGATTCCCACGACTGTTGCCTTGGTACAGTCGACCTTAGCGTCGACCGCCCAGAACACTGAGTATCTGACGTTGACTCGCATGACGACGGTGACTAGCTATACCGGTACAGAGGTCTCGACGAGTACGGTTGTGGTTCCCACAACCATCGTCTTGGTTCCATTTACTGTGACCTCAACGGCTGAAAGCACCCAGTACTTGACTTCCACTCGCACCACAACGGTGACGAGTTACACTGGTACGGAAACCTCGACGATTCCGACCGTCACGACCGTCGCCCTGCTTCCGCAGACGATGACCTCAACGGTCCAAAGCACCCAGTCGTTGACTTCAACGACCACCAGGACGGTGACCAGCTACACAGCCACGACGACCTCCACAAGCACGAGCGTGGTCTACACGACCGTAGCCGCAAGTCCAGGGGGAGCGGGTGCCGGTGCATCGAGCCCACTGGCCTACATTGGCTTCATATCCCTGCTTGCTATCACATTAGGTGACAGGGTCACGGCTGGCAAGCGCTGGAGGATTCCGAAAGTACGATCACTGATGGAAGGGAGGTGTTCAAGAAGTTGAATAAGAACGGCGAAGCTGGAGATTATGTTCGCAGCAGTCGGCGAGGCCGCTCCGTCCTAGTGGCGGTGTTGCTGATCCTTGTGGTGTTGCTGTCGGCGGGCTCGGGCCTATACGCTGGTGCGTCCTTCTTTGCTCAGCAAGCGCCGAACGTCACGATCACGACAACCATCTATACGACGACGACCAGCTGGACCACGTCGACTATCTGGTCTACTGTGACAAGCGTGGTTTACGGCGTCTGGACAACGGTTCAGTATACGACTAGCACGAGCACAGTAACGATGACTTTAGGAGGCAATACCGGCACATTCGGCACAACTTCCATTGCCGGAGCATCTAGTGGTGGCGGGCTTGCTAGCTACATTATAGCTACGAAATACACTTTGTCTCAAGCTGGGACCGTAACACAAGTCAGCATCTATTCTGGCAAGTCTGGAAATGTCAAAGCCGCAATATATGCGGATAATTCCGGTGCGCCTGGTGGCTTGCTGGTTGCGAAGAATGTTCCGACAGCAGTTGGCGCAGGGCAGTGGACGACGATCAGCGTTGCGCCGACTAGTCTGGCGGCTGGTACGTACTGGATCGCCTTCAATGAGGACGTGAACTATCTACGAGTGTACAAGTCTGGTGCAACAAGACAGGCAGCCTACATGAGCTACGCTTTCAGCAATGATATGCCGACCAGTTGGACGCCAAATGGTTACCAGAACCTTGACTACATATGCTATGCGACGTACACCTATTGAAGGCTACACGAAGGCCTCGATTGGGAACGCACGTGCATAACCGACACCCCCAGTAGTCGAGCGTGAGCTTCCACTGGCGTATTCAGTAGCCACTCCGACAATGCCGGCTCGAGTCGCGAACACGAGAGAAGCCTGGGGGCCAGAGAGCGAGAAATCTGCCTGGCTAGCCCGTACACGGCTGTCTATATATTGCGCCGATCACTGCATATGGTTCGTATAAGGAATGACGGAGAAACGTAATCAAAGAAGATGCGTCCACAGAGAAGCACTGGGACAGCTTTGTGGTCATTGGTTCCTTCGATCTGGTCTGTCTTGGGCAATACGTGATGTGAGTGATACCAGATGAAAGTAGTCATCCTTGCTGGCGGCAGAGGAAGCCGACTCTCTGAGGAGACCGACATCAAGCCCAAACCCATGGTGGAAATCGGAGGCAGACCCATTCTCTGGCACATAATGAAGTACTATTCACACTATGGATTCAATGAGTTCATCATCGCCCTTGGGTACAAGGGTGAGCTGATCAAGCGATACTTCCTAGACTACTACAACTTGAATGGCAGTATCTCGATTGACTTCTCAAGTGGCAATGTCAAGATGCACAACAAAGAATGCGAAAACTGGCTTGTGCATCTTGTTGACACGGGTCTTGAGACGAACACTGGCGGCCGGATAAAGCGTCTGGAATCATGGATAGGGAATGAGACATTCATGCTCACCTATGGTGACGGGGTCAGTAATATCGATCTGGCGGATCTTGTTCGCTTCCACAGATCCCGCCGGGGACTCGCAACAGTGACCGCGGTCCGACCCCCAGCTCGTTTTGGAGGTCTACTGCTTGAGGGGGGATCTGCGCCAAGGTTCACGGAGAAACCTCTTGCTGCAGAAGGATGGATCAACGGAGGTTTCTTCGTGCTTGAGCCAGGCCTGTTCCAGTATCTCCCGGGTGACAACACGAGCCTTGAAAGCGAAGCTTTGGAGCGCATTGCCGCAGACGGAAAACTAGCGGCCTACAAGCACGAAGGTTTCTGGCAATGTATGGACGCATTGCGCGACGTACGGACGCTGGAAGCCCTTTGGCAAAGCACAAATCCGCCTTGGAAGGTCTGGAAGTGACAGACGTGGCAAAAGGGCCCTTCTGGCAGGATCGTCCAGTGCTTATCACTGGAGCAACAGGTTTGCTCGGGAGCGTCCTCACAAGAAGGCTACTTGAGCTTGAGGCAGACCTCGTTGCCCTGGTCAGAGACTGGGTTCCACAGAGTGAACTCGTACGTTCCGGATGCCTTGACCAGGTGAAAGTCGTGCGCGGCGACGTGAGAGCGGGGAGACTACTGGAACGAACCCTTGGAGAGTACGAAATCGACACAGTCTTCGACCTCGCAGCTCAAACGATTGTACCAATCGCCAATCGCAACCCCATTTCCACATTTGAGACCAACATAGCCGGAACTTGGACGATGCTTGAGTCATGCCGCCATAGTCCAAAAGTCAAGCAGATAGTGATAGCCTCATCCGACAAGGCCTACGGAGAACACGCGGCCCTACCGTATACCGAGGAGCATCCTCTATGTGGAAGGCACCCATATGATGTGAGCAAATCCTGCGCTGACTTACTAGCAGCAAGCTACGCTGCAACATTCGATCTACCACTAGCAATAACCCGATGCGGCAACTTCTTCGGCGCCGGTGACCTGAACTGGAATCGTATCGTTCCTGGCACAATCCGTTCCATAGTGAGGGGAAAGCGTCCCATCATACGATCTGATGGGCAATACATTCGCGACTACTTCTATGTCGAAGACGCCGCAGCCGCGTGCCTTCTGCTCGCAGAACGCTTGGCGCAGGATCGCAGCTTGATTGGAGAGGCGTTCAACTTCTCATATGAGAAACCAATGAATGTGCTTGAGATCGTGAGGCTCATAACACGCTCGCTGGGTTCTAGCCTCGAGCCCGAAATCATAGGTGGGGGTACGGGCGAAATACGCAACCAGTACCTAAGTGCAGCCAAAGCGCGAAAATTGCTGGGTTGGAAGCCCCTGTTCACGCTTGAGGAAGGCATGAGACGGACGATTGAATGGTACACCTCATTCTTGGCCAGAGGGTCGTGAGAGAACAGTTGCCCACATGTCGTTCATGTGGAGACAGTAACCTCAAGCTTGTATTGTCGCTTGGGAAGATGCCGCTGGCAAATGCGTTGCTTACGGAAGAGCAGTTGAGACAGCCTGAGCCGACGTATCCCCTCGATCTTGTCTTCTGCCGAAGTTGCACTCTGCTTCAGATCACCGAAACAGTGCCACCTGATCAACTGTTCAGCAACTACCTCTACTTCTCATCATTCTCAGAGACGATGCTGCAAGACTCGAAGGAATTGGCCCAGATCCTCATAGAGTCGCATCGTCTGAACGAGAGCAGCATGGTCGTGGAACTAGGTAGTAACGATGGTTACCAACTTCAGTTCTTTCAAGAAAGAAAGATACCTGTTCTAGGGATCGATCCTGCTCGTAATATCGCCGAAGTCGCAGAGAAGAGGGGTATCCACACTCTCTGTCGATTCTTCGGGAAAGCCCTTGCGGAAGAGCTGTGCAAGGAAGGAATCCAGGCCGACATAATCATCGCAAAGAACGTACTGGCACATGTAGCCGATCTGAACGGTTTCGTCGAAGGAATCCGGATCTTGCTGAAGAAGCATGGGGCAGCAGTCATAGAGGTGCCATACGTGAAAGACCTGATAGACGGGCATGAGTTCGACACGGTATACCATGAGCATCTCTGCTATTTCTCTTTGACTTCATTGGATCGTCTATTTCGGTCACATGAGATCGTCCTGTCAGATGTTGAACGAATTCCAATACATGGAGGTTCACTGCGTCTTACCGTCGCTCACGAGGGAGAAACTACACCGAGCATGTCGGTAGCAACTCTTTTGCGACGCGAAAAGGATTGGGGTTTGGATCGATTGGAGTTGTACTTGGATTTCGGACAAGAGGTCCAGAGAATGAAGACGTCTCTCTTGTCCCTGCTTAGGTCATTGAGAGGCGGGGGGTTCCACTTGGCCGCATACGGAGCCGCTGCCAAAGGGACAGTGCTCCTGAACTACTGTCACATTGGGGCGGATCTGCTGGATTTTGTTGTTGACGTGAGCCCTCACAAGCAGGGGTACTACATGCCAGGTGTCCATCTGCCCATCTATCCGCCATCAAGGCTTCTGAAAGAGATGCCCAGCTATACGCTACTGCTAACTTGGAATCTCGCCTCCGAAATTCTGGGGCAACAGGCCGAATATTTACGGCGTGGCGGCATGTTCATTATTCCGATCCCGGAGCCTAGAGTAGTCGCGGCCACGAGTTGAGTTGGGAATGGTGGATGAGCTCAAGATTCTCGACGGTGTGAAGCTCCTGAGGGGAGACAGGCCTATCCAAGGCTCATTGGTAGTTCCACTGCGACGTATTCCGGACGAACGTGGGACCATTTATCATATGCTCAAGCGCACCGACCCTCACTTCATTGAATTTGGTGAGATCTATTTCTCGACAGTCTATCGAGGCGTGGTGAAAGCTTGGCATAAGCACAGAGCCATGACCTTGAACTATGCGTGCATCCTCGGGCGTGTCAAAGTCGTACTCTACGATGATCGTGAGCTATCTCCCACGAAGGGAACACTCATGGAGATTTTCCTCGGGCCAGACAACTATTCACTTGTATCAATCCCACCTGAAGTGTGGAACGGCCTTAAAGGGATGAGCGAACCCTTCTCCATTGTGGCAAATTGTTGCACGCATCCCCATGACCCGACTCTCTCCACTCGACTCGATCCCGTTAACAATCACATTCCCTACGATTGGGAAGTAAAGCATCAATGACCAGCAGCATGATGGCAACGCAGGTTCCGATTCACCCGCTTATCTCAATCATGGACGGGAACAACTCACGCTGTGCTTTGCCATGACAAGGAGAAAGATATTGGACAGGTACGACATGTTTCCGCACGTAGAGGATCGATTAACGATGACGGCCCGCGAGTGGCTGCACTTTCACTTTACGATGCATCGCAATTACACCAAGTACCTTGGGCATACGGTCCTAAAGACGCCCTTTGATTGGATCGTCATGGGAGACATAATCCAAGACACCGAGCCAGAAATCATCATAGAGATAGGCTCGGGTCAAGGCGGCTTCACTCTGTGGATGGCCAACTTGCTCGACGCTATGCAGACACAAACACGAATCATAAGCGTAGATACAAAAGACGCAGCCACCAGCATCAACCATCACCGCATCAAGTGGGTTGTTGGCGACGCTCTAGCCTCGAAAACATTGGACCTAGTCAAGAGCCTTTGCAGCGGCAAGCGCGGGATGGTAATAGATGACTCCGACCATAAGTATCATACTACAAAGCGAATTCTAGAAGCATATGAGGGATATGTCGCAGTCGACCGCTACCTAGTTGTTGAGGACACAATTGTCGACTTCTTAGAGTTGCCACCTATTCCGGGACCACTTGGAGCAGTCCGGGAGTTCGTGGCAACCCACAAGGACTCATTTGTAATTGATCGCAGTCGCGAGAAGTACATAATCACGCATAACCCCATGGGTTACCTCCTGCGAATCGGGTGAAACGGAGCAAGCAGAATGACAAGTCCTAATTCGACCAAGCTCCACCTGGCGCTGCAGAGGATTGGCAAAGACGAGCGACTGCGTGCCAAGTTTCTATCATTGTGTCGAGATGTGGAGAGATCTCTTGACTATGGACAAGGTAGTATTCGTGACGACATTACTGGCCCCATCGTTGATGCACTCCACAGCAATGTAGGAGTATTGCACAAGACCCTGAGCTCAGGTCTAGCCTTTGACTTCTATTACAAATCGAAAATCGCTAGGGATTTCGTCATGTCCGACCCCGAGATTCCGGACCACGTCTGGGAACCACAGACGACCAGACTTCTGCTGCATCTTTCCAAACGCGCGAAGCACGCCATCGTGGGCGGGGCCTATTTTGGTGATCAAGCGATCCTGATGGCAAGAGAAATGGTTCGAAATGCCGGTGTCTGTCACGCTTTTGAACCGAACTTGGAACAATCGGAAATGCTCATCCACAACGCCCAGCTCAATCATTTGCAGAATCTGAGAGTCACTAGATTGGGGCTTTGGAGCGACGACACTTCAACCTTGACTTTGGTTGGAACAGACGCTGAGGCTCATCCTACGGTGATCATTCAACCTGGAGTTGAACATCAGAGTCCCAGCTTTGGCACCATCACAGTAGATACCTACTTGAGACGAGAAGGGATCGAATATGTTGACCTAATCATGCTTGATATCGAGGGAGGAGAATACGAGGCTCTTCAAGGGGCCAAGCAGCAGCTACGCCTTCCTGTGCGACGTGCCCCCAAGATTATCTTTGAAATACACCGAAACTATGTTGATTGGACATTGGGGCTACACAACACGGAGATTATCAAGTACCTTTCGTCATTTGGATACAGCACCTACGCGATTCGCGACTTCCATTCCAATTATGATATGCGCAATAAACCGATCGAGCTGATTCCCCCGGAAACCGCGCACTTGGAAGGGCCGCCGCACGGTTTTAACATGCTAGCAACGAAGGACTTGACCATCATAGATTCGAACCTCTTCAAGATTTGCCACGGTGTTAGCCCCAAATTGCTCACGCACAAAGACCCTCGTCTGCACCATCCAAGCGACGGCCTATCCTGACGCAGGCAATCCACCAATAGGTTGGTCGTCCAGTGCGATTCACCGTTCTTGGAAGCCGTGGCTTCATCGGTTCCCACATGACCAAATATCTTCGGGCAGCAGGAGACAACGTTTTCACTCCAAAACGTGTTGACCCATCCGTTTTCAAAAAAAGCTTGGGCCATCTTGTCTATTGTATCGGAGTGACGGGGGACTTTAGAGAAAAACCCTATGAGACCGTTCGGGCACATGTATGCTATCTGTCCGAGATCTTGGAAAGAACTCGTTTTGAGTCACTCCTTTACCTATCGTCCGCGCGCGTCTACGGCAAAGCCCGTAGTGGCAGAGAAGAAGATGCATTACAAGTGGAAACGTTTGATCCAAGCGATCTCTACAATCTTTCCAAGTTGATGGGAGAAGCTCTATGCTTTTCTTCTGACCGCGCCAAAGTCAGGATTGCTAGGCTGTCCAACGTGTATGGGCGTGACTTCTCTTCACCCAGCTTTCTTACTTCAATCATCAGGGACGCCGTGGACAACGGCAGGGTAGTTCTGAACACAGCTATGGAATGCCAAAGAGACTACATTAGCATCAAGGATGTTGTCAGTTTGCTGAGGCAAATTGCGCTGCGCGGCCGTCATCAATTGTACAACGTTGCCAGCGGGATCAACGTAAGCAATCGGGAACTACTTCAGGCAATACGTTCTGCAACTGGATGCAGACTGGAAGTTGCCAAGGGAGCCGAGAAAGTGACCTACCCAAGAATCTCCATCAATCGCCTCAAAGACGAATTCAGTTTTTCCCCATCATCGATCCTTGATGAGGTGGGCGAGCTCGTATCTGTCTATAGGTCTTCGACAACCCCGGCACGATGATTGTAGGGACAAGCCGTGAACACTCCCACCCCAACTGAGATGCAAGTTCCCAATTTGGCGATCATCTGGTCGAGGAAACCTTTCCGTGCATACCTCAACATTCTTAGGGTTGCGCTCGAGCGCAGACTCAGAAGAGATCTAGTAAGGGGCATGCCATTTGTCTTGTACTACGAACCAACCTCTTTTTGTATTCTCAAGTGTCCTTCATGCCCGACCGGCATCGGAATTCTTGACTATCCAAGAGTAAAGGTCCGGTTCAAGGAGTTTGCACAGATTATCGAAAGGATGTCCGACTATGTTTTCACGTTGATCATGTACAACTGGGGGGAGCCCCTACTCCACGAAGACTTTGCGAAGATGGTCAAATTCGCCACAAAGAGGGGGATCGTGGTGCGTGCAAGCTCAAACTTGAGTATGCAGATCTCTGACGAGCAGGCCGAGGAGATCGTCAAGTCCGGTCTCGTCAGCTTGAAGGTTGGTATCGATGGGTCATCACCGGAGGTCCACGCAATGTATCGGAAGGGATCCGACCTAAGACTAGTCCACAACAATATTCGTCGCCTCAAGTCCGCCAAACACATGTACAAGAGCAATACTCCGGAAATAGCAGTAACGTACCATGCCTTCTTGCACAATGAACATGAAATACCCGATTTCTTGCTACAAGCGCCTTCCCTCGGCGTTGATTCCTACTCGATCTCGGCTGCATGGATCCCAACAAACGGATCTGTTTCACTGCCGAGAGACCCACGCTACAATATGTACCGGCAGGTCAACTCGATCATATCCGGACTGCGTTCAAGAGGAGAACATGTGCCAGCCTGTTCTTGGCTGTATTTCTGTTCAGTCATCAACCCCGGAGGGTCCATATCGCCTTGCTGCGGAGTCTTGAGTGAGAGACTCGACTTCGGATCGATAAAGGGCGAACACGCTGGTGATGATCCATATAGTCTATTCCGGTCGACCTGGAACGGCATCAAGTACCGCGCGGCACGAAGGCAATTCTCGGACCCAGATTTGCGGAAACTGTGGATTGCGAAGAACCTACGGGATATGACGTTCGACGGGATGGGATTCTCTCAGCTCTCGAGCAAGGACTGGCTCATTTGCGCCAACTGTCCAATACCTCACACTCTTGAGCAGTGGAATACTCAGCTGGAATCCATCCTCTCAACCCTTTTCTCTGAAACCCTCCGATGTATCAGAATGCACGACCTGCCGGGTCTCCTCAGTAATGGCATCAAAACCGCGATATTGCGAATCGCAGTCGCAGCTAGCAGAGTCTAGTCCTGTCGAGCACCCATTCCTGTAGGTTCATGAGAAGAACGGTCGTCGCCTCAATCGTCTAGGCGGGACTATCTGGATCATCGTGTGAGCGATTCGACGTTCCCGTTGCTATGCGGCGGACGAATCGTTGCACAACCTTGCGTCTTTGGGATCCAACCAGAGAAACGGCAATGACGTATAAGGAACGTATCGGCAACAAATACCACCAGCGCACGGCGAAGTCTCGCGCTGCAAACCTGAGGACAACAAGCGGAATCCACAACTTACGATGGGACGGGACAACGGTCGACCGCCACAGGTAGGGCCCCGCAGCCAGAACTGTTCTCTCCGGCCCCCAGGGATCTCGCCAAATTCGACCTAGTTCTTCGTCTTTGTAGCGTTCACCGCGAGGCGTGCTGCTCGCCAAGCGAACGTGCAGAATCTCGTCTACATACCGCAACTTCGTGGCGAGCGCTACCCGACAAACAAACAGCCTATCGCCGGCCATTACACTTGGAAACCCGTCGAAGGCTTTCCTCAGAAGATCGGTTCGGTACATGCCATAGACATAGAGGTGATAAGGCTTTCCGGCGGCCAAGGCCATCGCGAGATTGAAACTTCTCATCTGGTTGGGATCGTCACTGGCGACATGTCGTACTACGTCGACCGTGGTCCCGTCTTCTCGGACTCGCTTGACTGCGCACATGGCAACTGAGGCGTCAGGATTGGGTTCCAATGCTCCGATCATTGCGCCTACGAATCTGGGCATCCAGTAGTCATTAGCTCCAGCCCACATGAAATACTCACCACGCGCTAACTCCAACACGCGCCTGAAGTTTGAGTTGGCCCCGGCGTTCGTATTACTACGATAGTACCTGACCCGTGTATCCTGCCGGGCATATTCACGACAGATATCTGTTGTCCTATCTGTTGACGCATTGTCTGAGATGATCAATTCGATATTCTGGTAGTCTTGTGCCAAGAGTGAATCGACTGCGCGACGGATGCAGTTCTGTTCATTACGAACCGGCAGACCTATGGTGACTAGCGATTTCCCACCCATGGCGTTCTGTGGACCCCTCATCATGAAGCGAACTTCTTGGTTACAAGCATCTGCAACTGAACTTATTGGTGCTTGCACAGCAACCTCGAACGCAAACATTCTGTGCTCCGCTGTGCGATGGTATTCGAATACTTATGTGCTCCTACACCGCGGCCGTATTGGGCGTTGGGAACAGGTCGTAAAAAAAGAGGTTTTGATGCAAACGTGCTATTGAGGCTGCGCACCTCCCGGACCAGACCAAGCAAATGAACAGACAATCAGGAAGACTCAATTCATGATCCGGAATGCGCTCACCGGAGCGTACCGATTCGCATGAGCAGCCAATCAAGCTGAAACGGGGCTGACCCCCATGCCAGTTCTTTGGCGATTTGAAGTGAATTCGGGCTGTGACAACCACTAGGTGGCCCATTTCCTTCTTCTTGGGGCGCCCACAAATCCTCCTTGCAGGAGAGTCAACATTTTCTT
>Ga0315279_10005161_pt1 | contig 17083 bp, 16 predicted proteins | sample YL17G06_20_MG_FD_203694 | JGI IMG/M metagenome (GOLD analysis project Ga0315279, IMG submission 203694) | Sediment microbial communities from Yellowstone Lake, YNP, Wyoming, USA - YL17G06_20 | ecosystem: Environmental > Aquatic > Freshwater > Lake > Sediment | place: USA: Wyoming | collected...
CACGGGCGTCCCGCCCGTGGAAAGACAACGATGTGCGGGGCCAAGATGGCCCTGCGACGCATGGGCGAGATGCCCATGCTACGACAAACCGGGTTTTCATACACGTGCTAAGGGATGCGTCGGCTCTGTGCCTTGAATGATGGATGCCGACTGGGACGGGTCACCCATGCCGGCGCGGGCATGGGCCAACAGGCCGACACGGGAGTCGATTGGGACAATGACGCAAGCCGCCAACTTTGGAGCCTTGCCGCCGGAACACAGCGGATTAGCAGACTCCAGGATTGTGATCGTTCCGGCGCCTTACGACCAGACCAGCACCTGGGTCAAGGGCGCCGACAAAGGTCCCGACGCCATCCTCCGAGCGTCGGCCAACTTAGAGCTGTACGACATCGAGACGGATTCGCAAGTCTATCTCCACGGCATCTTCACGGACGAAGCCATTGCCGGAGATCTTCCCCCCGCGGAAATGGTCCGAGCCGTCCGGCAGCGCGTCCAGAATCACCTGGCGAACAACAAATTTGCGGTGGTCGTAGGAGGAGAGCACTCGGTCAGCGTCGGGGCGGCTCAGGCGTACGCAGGCCGGTATCCCGGCATGGTCGTCCTTCAACTTGATGCTCATTCCGACTTGAGGGATGAATATGAGGGATCCAAGTACAATCATGCCTGCGTCATGGCGCGCATCCGGGAAGTGTGCCCCATCGTCCAGGTGGGTATCCGGAGCATGGACATTTCCGAGAAGCCGGCCCTCGTCGAAGAGCGCGTCTTTTTCGCGGAAGATATTTACGGCAGCACCGCCTGGATCGACGAGGTGGTGGCCAAGCTGGCCGAGCAGGTATATATCACGATCGATCTGGATGTGTTCGATCCATCAATCATGCCCTCGACGGGGACCCCGGAACCCGGCGGGCTGCTGTGGTATGATGTCCTGGCCCTGCTGGAAACGGTGTGCCGCCGCAGAACCGTGGTGGGCTTTGACGTCGTCGAGTTGTGCCCGGTCGAGAGGAACTGGGCCCCTGATTTCCTGGCGGCGAAACTGATCTATAAGATACTGAGCTACCGATTCCGAGGTTAACGTGGATAAGCGGGATATTCTCCGGGACCCGATTGAGCATATCGATATCAAGGCCTTCGATTCGACGGCGATCATCGACGGCATGAGGGGCATGTCTTTTACCGCCCGGGAGACCGCCCGGGCCGCCGACATTTTCAACCTGATGCTCGGGGACAAGGATTGCACGATCATCCTGTGCATCGCGGGCAGCACCAGCGCCGGCGGATGCATGCAGATCTATATTGACATGGTTCGCCACAACATGGTCGATGCCGTCGTTGCCACGGGCGCGACGATCGTCGATATGGACTTTTTCGAGGCCCTGGGTTTTCGGCACTATAAAGGCAGTCCCGTGGCGGACGATAAGAAACTCAGAGAGCTGTACATCGACAGAATCTACGATACCTACATCGATGAAGAGCAGCTTCAGGCCTGCGATAACGCGGTGAAGGAGGTCGCCGATGACCTCGACCGGCGGCCGCACTCTTCCCGGGAGTTTATCCGGGAGATGGGCAAGTACCTCAAAACACACGGCAGAAAGAAGGATTCTCTGGTCCTGGCCGCGTACGAGCGCGATGTGCCCATCTTCTGTCCGGCCTTTTCCGATTCCAGCGCCGGCTTCGGACTTGTCAAACACCAGATTGAGAACCCGGATGAGCACGTCTCCATCGACTCCGTGAAGGATTTTCGGGAGCTGACGAAGATCAAAATTCGCTCGCCGATCTCGGGCCTGTTCATGATCGGCGGTGGCGTGCCGAAAAATTTTGCCCAGGATACCGTAATTTGTGCGGAGATTCTCGGACATCCGGTCGATATGCATAAATATGCCGTGCAGATCACGGTAGCCGATGTTCGGGACGGCGCCTGTTCCAGCTCGACTCTGAAAGAGGCCTCCTCGTGGGGCAAGGTGGACACGACGTACGAGCAGATGGTCTTTGCCGAGGCGACCTCGGTGCTGCCTCTGATTGTCAGTTACGTGTACCACAAGCGTCTGTGGGAGGACAGGCCTCAGAGGCGGTGGAGCAGGATCTTCCAGCCGGTCCTTGCAGGAGAGCCCAAATGACGACAACGAGGAATGCGGCAGGGGAATGGCGGATTTCGGGTTGCCGATTGAGGATGGAACGAGCGCCGCGACTGGAATCCGCAGTCTTGTCCTTTATTCTCCTGCTTCCTCTACTCGCTCTGGCAGGCTGTGAGAAACGTGGCGAGAGCCAGGAGGCCGCCGATGCCAAGGCGATGGTGCAAACACTCAAGTTCAACCTGAACCAGGCGGCGACGGAGATTGCCAACCTGAAGGCGGAGCTCAATGCGGTCCAGCAGACCCGCGATCAGTTGCAGGAGCAGATCGCCAAGCTGATCGAGGATCGCGATCGATCTTCTGCGGCGGCCCAGCAGGCTCAGGAAGCGGTGACGCGCCTGGCGTCGCGTGCGGACGGGCAGGTGAGCACGACGGCCGCTCTCGAAAAGCAAATCACCGAACTGAGAGCCTTGGTGGAGGAGCAGCAGAAGACCATCGAGCAACTGCAAAAAGGGACGGCCGCCGAACCGATCGCGGCCGAAACCCCGGCCCAGCCTCCGGAACAGGTGCCGACGCCGGAGCCCAATCAAGGCGGGCAGCCGTAGACTGACTTCTTTTGCCTCAACCCCATGAATTCCTCAGAACCGGCACGGTCCGCGCCCGCACATTTTTCATTCGCCTTTGTCTGAGGGGCCGGTATATATTCCCTGCGTGGAAAGCTCGGGAAAACTGTACGCCCTGTGAATGACATGAGAGTGAACCCATGTGGAAAGTCAAGCTGATTGCCATTGTAGCCGTCCTGATCCTCACCATCGTCGTTCTTCTGCAGAACACGGAGGCTGTGCAGGCGCGCATCCTTTTCACAACGGTCCAGATGTCGGGGGCCCTGCTGATGATGCTGACTTTTGTCCTGGGGCTCATAGTCGGCATTCTGGTGGCGACCTATTTTCTCCGGGGAAAGGGCGGCAAAGCAAAGTCCGGGGCAGGACCAAGCCGATAAAGCACGGAAACGCCGGGCACGGATTCAGCCGCCGGCTCGAAAGGAGCGCCACGAGAAGGGCATCGAGATACCATTTGCCCGCGTGGCGCCAGGCAGAAATGGTTTTGGTCTGTACGGGTGATGAATCGACCCGTTTTGGTAATTTGGGTAATCCATGACAGATACGCTCGCTTTCGTTTTCCCTCAAACGCAGGTTTACGCTTGGATTGTTTTGCCCGTTCTGATCTTCCTGGCCAGGATTATGGACGTTTCCGTTGGGACGGTCCGTCTGATCCTTGTCTCGCGGCGGCTCAAGTACCTGGCGCCGATCGCCGGCTTCTTTGAGGTGCTGATCTGGATCATCGCGATGGGGCAGATCATGCGGAACCTGGCGAACCCCATCTGCTACATTGCCTACGCCGGCGGGTTTGCCACGGGCAATTTCGTAGGCATTCTGATCGCAGAAAAGCTCTCGCTCGGGATGGTGCTCGTTCGGATTATCACGCCCAAACAGACCGACAGCCTGGTCGAATGCCTTCGCAAGAGACGGTATGGTGTGACCTGTATCAACGGAGAAGGCGCCGTCGGCCCCGTCGAGGTCGTTTTCACGATCGTGCCCCGCCGGGAAGTGGTGACCGTGGTCGAACTCGTCAAGAAGTCCAATCCGCAAGCCTTTTATTCTATCGAGGAGGTGGATTTCGTGGAAAGGGGAGTCTTCCCGCTGAAGAGACAGTGGCACCAATTCTCTTTCCTGGGGCTTATGAGGCCTTTTCGCAAAGGCAAATAAGCAGAATTGATTATTGATTATTGATTACGGATAATTGATCGTTGACAGGGATCGTCAGTCATCAATCATCCATTGTTAATGTGCCGTATGAAAGCTGCGGAAAAGACCGGTTCCAAGCTACAGAGGCTCGCGGAGATGTTCGCCGGCAAGGCTTATCTGCTGATCGCCATGGAGGACAGCCCCGATCCCGACAGCATTGCGGCGGCCGTGGCCCTGCGAAAGCTGGCCAACAGTCTGGCGGACCTTCAATGCTCCTTGGTTTGCAGCGGCATAGTCGGCCGGGGGGAGAACCGGGCTCTCGTCCGATACCTGGGGCTGAACTTGCGGTCCTACGATGAGATTGACTACAGCAAGTTCGACCTGATCGCGATGGTGGATACGCAGCCCAGTACCGGTAATAACTCGCTGCCCGCGAACATCGTGCCCCATATCGTGATCGATCACCATCCGATTCGCCGTCAGACCCGGGCCGTCCCGTTCACCGATATCCGCAGCGGATACGGCGCCACGTCGACGATCCTCCTTGAATACTTGACGGAGGCCGGTATCACCCCGGACGCTCCCCTGGCTACGGCCTTGCTTTACGGTATCCGCTCGGATACGCAGGATCTGGGTCGCGAGGCATCGCGCGCCGATGTCGAAGCCATCGTATTTCTGTACCCGTTCGCCAACAAGCGGGTGCTGGGCGTCATCCAACGGGGAAAGCTCCCCCGGGAGTATTACCAACTGCTGGCCTACGCCCTGCTAAAAGCGCGCATTCAGGGATGTGCCGTCATTACGGAACTGGGCCATGTCAGTAATCCGGACATGATTGCCGAGGTCGCGGACCTGCTGCTTCGTGAAGATGAGACGACCTGGGCCATGTGTACCGGCTGCTGGCATGGGAAACTGCTCATCTCCATTCGGACCTCGGAAGAGGGCCTTTCGGCCGACAGGGTTATCAGACGTGTGGTCGCCCGAAGGGGTACCGGCGGAGGTCACCTCACCTATGCCGGCGGACAGATCTCGTTGGGCACGGGGACCAAAGCCGAGTGCGAGAAGCTGGAGAAGAATATTCAGCGCAGATTCCTCGACGCCGTCGGCGCCGCCGACAGCCCCAGCACGCCGCTGGTCGATCGCAAATAAATGGCGATTTTGTATGGACAGAGACGGGGACACTCGTTAATATCACCTTCTTTCAAGCCCGGCGGACGCAGGGCGGCATCGGAATTTGCGGAAACGGGATTGATTTCGAGGCGTCACCAGTTTTATGATTGTCAGGGATGGATGGACTCCAGAATTGTGTGCCGAGTCCAGATGAATAACTTATTTATCACGAAGGGGAAAAACATGAGGAGTCTCAAGCACAAACTGGTTGCACTACTTTCGGCGTTGGTCATCGTAGCGGCGGTCGTGGTTCTGCCGGGCTGCAAGAAAAGCACTCCGACCACGACGAAGAAGGAGACAACGAAAAAAGTCCCTTCAACAGGGATGGAGTAGCAGGGTAGCGGACTCGGTTATTCCTGACCGGCCCGGAAGCAGTGCGGAGAGAAGTCTGACCCTGCAACTGGGATGGGCCGGCGTGTCAGGCTCAGGATGGCCGAGAATACGGTAATCACCTCTTCCAACTCGACAAGTATTAGAGTATGTTATAAGGGAGTCTGCCGCAGAGGAATCTGCGGTATATAGACTCCCTTTGTCTTGTCCGCTCATGGGGGGATTCGAGCCCGCCGGTATTGTCGGTATAGGGGAAAGTTGAAGAATGGAGCCATTGCAGCAATCGGTTGAAACCGCTGAGGCACGGCGTGCTTCTTTCAAAGGCGAAGTCGTCTATATCCGTGCCTTCGATATCGCCTATGACATGAAGCGGCAGCGAATCCCGCAGACCCTCGGCCAGGCGGTGCAGGATTACCTGGTCGGTCCCAGCAAGCCGGGACCGAAACAGGGTTTTTTCTACCGGCCGCAGATGGTTACGCTGCCGACGAGGACCTACCAAAGCTCTCTGGGTCCGCTGACGGTTTCCCTGACGGTCAAGGTGTATAACGTCGGCGCGGTCAGCATTCAGGTCCGCGCGCCGTTCGAGGTCTCCTCGGTTGAGGATCTCGTCAAATACTATGGCTTGAGTCTGGCCGGCAAGAGCGTCGAGGCCGAGGTCGTTCAGATCGTCGAGCAGGTTCGCCGGGAGCTCGAGCCGTATCTGATCCGGCCGGTGCCGGCCCTGGCGGCGGGTGAGGATTACACGATTTTCTGCATCTACGAGGTACCTGCTTCTGAGCGTGCGGCCGGCCGCCGGACCGAGGACTGGTTGATGCAGAACCGTCGGGCCGTCGCCGCGCTGCTGACACAGGAGAGTGACGCCGCCCGGCTGTCGGACCAGGAGGTGACCGAATCCACGGAACGGTACCTCACGTATTATGAAACCGATCTCGTGGTGACCGACTGGGATGCGGCCCTCGTGGTGGGGGAGCGGGACAGCCTGGAGGAGGTCATCCACGTCATGGAATTGGCCAACGTTCAGTTGGCGGAGCTCGCCGCCTACGACCGCGTGCTGGATGGGGCGCTGGAAGTAGCCTACCGCGATTTGGCCCGTCGCCGGCGGGTCAGTCGGGACGTCAGCCGCAACCTCCGCGAAATCCGCGTGGATATGGCCCGCTTGAATGACGAATTGGTGAACATCACGAAGTTCTTCGGCGACTGGCACCTGGCCCGCATCTACCAGAACCTGTTCAGTCGTTTTCATCTGAAGGACTGGCACGACACGATCAATGTCAAGCTGCGGACGCTGGGCGACCTCTACTACCTCCTGCACCAGGATTGGATCAATTCCTGGATGGTGGTGCTCGAAACCACCATCGTTCTACTCTTCATCATTGATGTGGTGATCTTGCTCATTAGACCCTGAATCACGAAGCGTCAAACGTGAAGCAAGGAGAGAGACTTCACGAAATGGGGGACAGGCGATGACATCGGATCGAGTGGCCCAAACGAACTGTGAGCACGGCAACTGCGCCGTCATTGTTGCCCACCCGGACGACGAGACCTTGTGGGCGGGGGGAACGCTTCTGATGCAGCCGGACAGTTGTTGGACGGTGGTGACCCTCACCCGCAAGAGCGATCCGGACCGCGCGCCCAAGTTCCACAAGGCTCTCGAACGCTACCGCGTCGTCGGCATCATGGGCGATCTGGACGACGGCCCGGAGCAGAAGCCTTTGCGTACCGTCGAAGTCGAGCACACGATCATGGCTCTGCTCCCCTCCCAGCGATACGACCTGATCCTCACGCATGCCTTGTGGGGGGAGTACACGCGGCATCGAAGGCACGAGGAGGTGGCCCGAGCCGTGGTGGCTCTGCGCGAAAGCGGGCACCTGCCGACCGGCGAGATATGGATGTTCGCCTATCAAGATAGCGGCGGGAAGCACCTGCCCCGGCCTGTCGCCGATTCCGATGTGCATATCCGCCTGCCGGAGGAAGTCTGGGAGCATAAATACCATATCATCACAAATATCTACGGCTTCAGGCCCGACAGCTTCGAAGCCCAAACGACCCCCAAAGAAGAAGCCTTCTGGGTGCTGGGGAAGGAAAAAGCGGATATGAACCGCGCTCCATATCAGCAGTATGTAAAAGAATACGGATTATGATTGATTCATGCGCCGCATGTCATCCTGAACGGAGCGCAGCGTAGTGAAGGATCTGGACCGCGCACGGAAGAAACCTCTCCTTCGCCGGCCAGATCCTTCGCCTTCGGCTCAGGATGACAGAGCCCTGTCGGGCAAGGATTTCTCCTAATCCGCATGACAAATTCATTCTTTGGGGGGACACATGAATGAAGGTGCTGCTCCTGTATGATTATCCGCCTTCTCCCTCCGGTCTGGCCACGCAGGGGAGTCTGCTGCATAGGGGTCTGGCGGAGATGGGGGTCAGCGTTCGGGCGGCTCACTTCGAGTCGTCTCAGGAGAAGGAGTGGTACTACCGCTGGTTTGAGCCGGATATCGTCCTCGGGGTGGGGTACTGGGGTCATACGCCGTATCTGGTGCTGCATCCGCAGCGCTATGGTATTCAGCCTGTGCCCTGGCTGGTGGCCGACGGCTACATGGCCAATTACCAGGAAGTGCTCGAGAGCCTGCCTCTGATCCTCGTCACCTCCCGATGGGTCAAAAGCGTCTATTCCCGCGACGGGCTTTCGGGCAAGAACATTGAGGTGCTTCCCGTCGGCTGTGACACAGATGCGTTCATCCCGCGGGATCGCAGCGATCCGAAGGTCGCCGCGGTTCGCGAGTCGCTCGGCGTGGCGCCGGACCAGATCATGATCCTGACGATCGGGGGCGATGCCACCAGCAAGGGGGCCCAGGAGGTGATGCAAGCCCTGGCCCTGATTGATACGAGGGCCCCGGACTGGAAGTACGTCTGCAAGGTCTGGCCCCAGCCCCGCACGAAGCAGCAGAACTATCTCGACATGCAGTTGGCCACTCAGTTGGGCATCGAGAAGAACGTCGTGTATGCGACGGACATCATTTCCCGGGACTTCATGCCCTACCTGCTGGCGGCCTGTGACATCTATGCCGCCCCCTCGCGTTTAGAGGGCTTCGGCATGATTCAGGTCGAGGCCAACGCGTGCGGCAAACCGGTCATCGGGATCAGGGCGATGGGCATGCTCGATACGATGGTGCACGGCGAAACCGCCTTTCTGGCCCAAATCGCGCAGGAAGTCCGCCTGAGGGAGACTGTGGTAGGCGACGAATCCGGGTATACGACCGGCCATCGGGTAGTCTTCCAGAGCCCCCGCGTGGTGGATTATCGTGCCAGCGTCCACGATATCGCCAACTACCTGATGGATCTGATGCAGGACGCCGATCTGCGGAGGAAAATGGGTGAGGCCGGCCGTCAGCGCGTGGTGGAGAACTACAATTATCGCGTCGTCGCCCAACGGTTCGTTCAGATCATCTCCGAGAAGCTCGGACGCTCGTAAATCGTGAAACAGTAAACGAATGACCAGTCGTATGCGTTACCTCTGAGAACTCCGCACGTACCGGGTATTCTCCTGTCGTTTCGACCGGCCCGCTCTGCGAAGCGCTACGCAGGCTCGCGAAGCAGAGAGGGTGAAGGCCCCCTTGTCATTTCGACCAAGGCCGAAGGCCGCGCGGAGAAATCTGGCTGCGAATGGGCGACACGTCATATTCGTAGCCAGATGTCTCGACTTCGCTGCGCTTCGCTCGACATGACACCTTGTGAACAATTTGGTCACAAGGTACGCGAGACATCCTGACTTCTGCGGAATGTTTCGTGCTTTCTCTGATTTGCCCAAGTAGGAATGGGTCTCGGCGTATGTGCCGTGCACACTATAGCCAGGTATCGGATGGCCTCTCGAAAATCCGGACTCAAGAGCCTTTCACACCCAGCACCCGGAAGAGGAAGGCATAGATGTCCGCCTGCTCGTCGATGATCTTGGAGGTGGGCTTTCCGCCGCCGTGACCGGCTTTCGTCTCGACGCGCAGCAGAATCGGATGGGCTCCGCCCGCTTTGGCCTGCAACGTGGCGGCGAGCTTCTTGGCGTGGGCCGGGACAACACGGTCGTCGGTATCGGTCGAGGTGATGAGGATCGGAGGATACGTGGTGCCTTCCTGGATGTTGTGCAGAGGCGAATACGCGTACAGGCAGTCGAATTCCTTCCTGTCGGCATCGGCGCTGCCGTACTCGGGCACCCAGTATCGGCCGACCGTGAACTTGTGGTAGCGGAGCATATCGGCGACCGGGACCTGGCAGATGACCGCTCCATACAGGTCCGGTCTCTGAGCCATGCACGCCGCAACCAGCAGGCCGCCGTTGCTGCCGCCGCGAATCGCCAGTCTCCCCGGCCGGGTGTAGCGGTTCTCGATCAGCCACTGGGCCGCCGCGATGAAATCGTCGAATACGTTTTGCTTCTTCTCGAGCATTCCCGCCTGGTGCCAGGCCTCGCCGTACTCGTTGCCACCGCGTAAGCTGGCCTGCGCGTACACGCCGCCCGCCTCCAGCCACAGCAGCGTGGCGACGGAGAAACCCGGCTGGAGGCTGATGTTGAACCCGCCGTACCCGTAGAGCAGCGTCGGATTGTTACCGTCGAGTTTCAGGCCCTTGCGATACGTGAGAAACATCGGCACGCGGGTCCCATCCTTCGATGCGTAGAAGACCTGCCGGGTCTCGTAGCCGGACGGCTCGAAATCGATCTTCGGCCGGCGGACGATGCTCAGCCTGTCCGCCGCGAAGTCGTAGCGGAAGCTTGTGCTCGGATAGAGGAACGACGTGAAGGTGAAAAACATCTCCGTGTCGGCCCGCCGGCCGGAAAGCCCGGCGACCGTCCCCAGCGTCGGCAGGGCGATATCGCGCACGTACTTCCCGTCGAGCTGGTGGACCTTGAGCAGATTGTGCACGTCGTGCATATACGCCACCACGAGCTGGTCGTTAATCATGGCCGCGTAATCGATTACGTCGGCACATTCCGGGATAACGGTCTGCCAGTGCTCGGGAGCCGGATGATTGACATCGATCGTAATGATCCGACCGCGCGGCGCGTTGAGATCGGTGCTGAAGTGGAACGTCGATCCCTGGTTGCCCACGAAGTCGTAGCGTGCATCGGCCTTGTCGAGGAGCTTCACGAAAGGCTCCGAGCTGTCCAGCGGTCTGTAATAGACCCGGTTCTTCGGGTCCGTGCCATGGTGGACGGAGAGGAGCAGGTATCTGCCGTCTTCCGTCACGGCCGCGGCAAAGCTCAGCTCTTTACTGTCCGGCCGCTCGTAAATCAGCTCATCCTGGGACTGGGCCGTCCGCAGGGTGTGCCGGTAAACCCGGTTGTAGTTCATCCGGTCCTCGGCGGCCACCGTGTTCGGGTCGGGGTATCGGCTGTAGAAGAAGCCGCTGCCGTCGTGTTTCCACGCGATGGTCGTAAACCGGCACCATCGGAGTGTCTCGTCGTACTCCCGCCCGGAATCGATGTCCCGGACCTTCACCTCCTGCTCGTCGCTTCCACTGCGGGACAGGCCGTAAGCCAGGAGCTTGCCGTCCCAGCTCACCTCCGCTGTGGCCACGGCCACCGTGCCGTCCTTGCTGAGCAGGTTGGGATTGATGACCTCTCGCGGCCGGGCTTCGAGCGTCTCTTGCACGTACAGAACAGATTGGTTCTGAAGCCCATCGTTCTTCCAGAAGAAGTATTGCCCGCCTTCCTTGGCTGGTGTGCTATAGCGCGGGTAATTCATTAGTTCCGTCAGGCGGGCCCTGATCTTCTCCCTCGACGCAATTTCGCCGAGGAAATGCCGGGTCAATTCGTTCTGCTTCGTCACCCAGGCTTGTGTTTCGGCGGAGCCGGCGTCCTCAAGCCAGCGGTAGGGGTCTTCCACCTTCACACCATGGTAGACGTCCACGACGGCTTCTTTCCGGGCAGGTGGATAGGTCGGTTTGCCGGACCGGGCGGCCCAACGTTCCTGGCACCCGCCGGGCAGTGAGGCTGATATCGCCACCACCGTCAGGATGCAAGATATTCTTCTATTCATCCGTGCTTCTCCATATCCGGTGCATCTTCCAAGTCGTCATGCGGACGCCATTGAAGAGATGAATCCTCCGGCTGTCAAACCAATTACGCGGCACCCCATCCGGTTCCGTGTGGGGCTCGGTTCGCGGAGTAGATGGGCCGGCAACCGGGGCCATGAGAAGATGGCCGTCTCAAAATAGACAACTTCAGCCCCGATAATCGGCGTCAATTCAGGAAAATTTGTTGAAATTTTGCCGGGCGAACGGTACCATTCCTCTGACTTGAGTCACCGTGTGGCACCTCCGTCCCCGGGGGTGAATCAGCCGGATCTCGGCGAGCTCCGTCGAGCCGGGACGGCTGCGCCACACGAAACGGCAGGGGCGCTGTCTATGGCGGAACCAGTCCGAACGAGCAACAGCCCGGACAGAAATGTGGAAAAGGCTGTGACCGAATATGTCGGGAATCTGAGCGACGAGCACAAGATGCTGGTCGCTCTGAAAGCCCAGTTGTACGGCGGCTCCTGGGAACCGATGCTCGATGATCTGCGGAATCGCCTGGTCGGGAAGCCCTATATTTTCAAGCTGGTCCATCGCATCCAAGACGACATCGAGCGTATCGAACAGATGCGAAAATTCGAGGCGGAGCACAAGGTTGATCTGGCCGATTACGTTGACTTAGCCTGACCCAATTGCAGATTCCGGATGGAAAACGAGTGGCGCCGCGAATCCGCAATTGTTCATTCGCAATCAAAAGGAGGACTTGGGACATGCAGACGATATTCCGGTGGAAAGCTTTGATCCTTCTGGCGGCCTGTACGGTGCCCGGCACAGCGGAGGTCCGAGCGGCCCAGCGCTCGGATGGGCTCCTCTCGCCCGACCTGCTCAGCCATGCCCATCTCCAAGCGGTCTGGCAGCAGGATCTCCCGGTGAAAGAGGGCGAGAAGTTCGTCGCGACGACCATCCTCGGCGACCGCTTGTATATCCGCTCCGATCGCAACTACCTGTGGTCATTGGATCGAGCCAAAGGCAATATCGTTTTCAGCCGCCCCATCGCGCTTCCCGGCATTCCGGTGCTGGGCCTTTCCTTATACGAAAACCGCCTCATCACCGTCATCAACAATCAGCTCGTCGAATTGGACAAGGGTACGGGCACCGAGCAGCGGGTCAGCGATCTGGAGCTGAGTATCGTGGCCCCTCCCGCACGAAACAGCCAATTCTTCTATATCAGTGCCGCCGACCGGCGCCTGCACGTCCTTCGTGCCAGAGACCTCGTGCAGATCTTCCCGGTGGCCGTCGAGAACGATTCGCTGATCACCAGCGTCATGGCGGATGACAACCTCGTTGTCCTCGGAACCGATGCCGGTAATGTCGTGGCCATGATGCCCGATGCTCCGCGCAAGCTGTGGCAGTTCAACGCTCCTGAGCCGCTCGCCGGGCCGGTGATGCGGGACGGGAATTCCTTCTACTTCGCCAGTGTCGATACGAATGTCTACCGGGTGGACATGACGAATGTCACCACCGCGGCCCTGATCTGGCGGTATCAGACCGAGGCCGTTCTGGATCGGGCGCCGCTGCTGACCCGGGATTTCGTCTACCAGTATGCCCCGGGACGCGGGTTGACCGCCATCGCCAAGCAGACCGGCCGGGCCGTATGGTCCCTTCCCGAGGGTGTTGATCTGCTCGCCGAGGCGGGAAACAAAGCCTATGTTGTCACCAGGGTTGGCACGTTCGCCGTCATGGATAATGCCGCCGGCCGCCAGCTCTATTGGGTCAATATCGCACCGGTGGCCGGCCATGTCGCCAACACCACGGATGCACGAATCTACCTCGCCGACAAGACCGGCCGCATCGTTTGTCTCGAGCCGACCATGTAAGGGAGTAATAGGAAATGGACGTCACCATCAAGACCGCTCTCGTCAGTGTCTCGGATAAAAGAGGTATCATCGATTTCGCCAAGGCGCTCGCCCAGATGGGCGTCAAGATCATCAGCACCGGCGGCACCGCCCGCAAACTCGCCGATGTGGGCGTGCCGGTCACGAATATCGAGGCCGTCACCGGCTTTCCCGAGATGATGGACGGCCGGGTCAAAACCCTGCATCCGAAGATTCACGGCGGGCTGCTGGCCTTGCGGGACAAGCCCGAGCACGTGGAAGCGATGCGGCAGCACGGCATCTCGCCCATCGATCTGGTCTGCGTCAATCTCTATCCGTTCGAGCAGACCGTGGCCAATCCGGGCTGCACGTTCGAAGAGGCCATCGAGAATATCGATATCGGCGGTCCCAGCATGATCCGCTCGGCGGCCAAGAACCACAAGTTCGTCACGGTCGTCACCAGTCCGGAGCAGTACCCGCGCGTGATCGAGCAGATGCGCAATAACAACGGAGCCGTCGGCGGCCGGTTGCGGGAGGAGCTGGCCCGGACCGCGTTCAGCCTGACGGCCGCCTACGATGCCGCGATTGCACAGTACCTGAATGCCCAGGCCGGCATTGAGTACCCGGACCGCATTTCCATTCCGCTCATCAAGGAAACGCCGCTGCGTTACGGCGAGAATCCCCACCAGACGGCGGCCCTGTACAAGTTCCCGCATCGCCGGGAGCCGTCCGTCACCACCGGCAAAATCATGGCGGGCGATACGGAGATCAGCTTCAACAATCTTCTCGACGCCAACGCGGCCTTCGAGCTGGTCAAGGAATTCGACGAGCCGGCCGCCGTGGTCGTCAAGCATCTCAATCCCTGCGGCTGTGCCATCGACGACGATATCTGCGTCGCCTACCGCAAGGCGTATGAAGGCGATGTCACCAGCGCGTTCGGCGGGATCATCGCGCTCAATCGGCCCGTGGACGTCGAGCTGGCCCGCACGATCATGGAATCGTACAGCCGCTTCGGCAAGGCCCTCGGGGCCGAAGGCTTCTTCGCCGAGGTCATCGTCGCCCCCCGGTTCCACGAAGAGGCCGTGGAGATCATCCGGACCCTGAAGGTCTGGGGCAGCCGCGTGCGCCTCATCGAGACCGGTCTGATCGACCGGGCCAAGGTGGACGTCAACGAGTTCGATGTCCGCCATATCGTGGGCGGCCTGCTGCTGCAAAAGAGAGACTTCGTTGGCTGGGAGCCCAATGTTCTGACGTTCCCGACCAAGGCCAAACCGACGCCGGAACAGCTTGAGGACTTGCGCGTTGCCTGGCTGGTTGCCAAACACGCCAAGAGCAACACGATTATGCTGGCCAAGAACAAGAAAATCCTTGGTGTCGGGGTCGGCCAGATGAACCGCGTCGAGTCCGGCATGATTGCCATACGGCACGCCGGCGATGAGGCCAAAGGCTCCGCGATGGCTTCCGATGCCTTCTTCCCGTTCCCGGACAACGTGGAAAACGCCGCCGCGGCCGGGATTGCCGCTATCGTGCAGCCGGGCGGCTCCAAAAAGGACGACGAGGTGATCGCCGCCGCCGATAGGCACAACATCGCCATGGTCTTCACCGGCAAACGCCACTTTCTGCACTGACCAACGTGGTTCATAAAGCATGAAACGATATCTGGCAGCGGCCAGGGTTCGCTTGCCGATGGTTTGACGCATCGGCTGCTCACCATCGTCGCGACCCGCAGTCCATTCGACCTTGTCAAGGTCTGCATAGATGCCGGCGGTCTTATGCGGACGCACTGGCAAAAACCTTACGGCACCTGCGGAAGATGACTATCCACCTAAGGTTCTCACGCGTGTATAAGTTCAGCATAGGAACCGATTTTGCCGGAACATTGGTTGTTCACAGCAGATCACGGGGGGTACGGCTATGGCGGTGATGAAGGCAGCATTCGAGCGCGGGGTCGCATTAGATGAGAATGCCGTTGCGGAATTGCAGACATCATTCAGTGGCGAGCTGATTCAGCCGGAGGATGAGGCATATGAGCAGGTCCGAAGAGTCTATAACGGCATGATCGACAAACATCCTCGCCTGATCGCACGATGCGCGGACGTCGCGGATGTCATTACGATCGTGAACTTCGCCCGCGACAACGACATCCTGCTGGCGGTGCGGGGCGGCGGCCACAACGGCGCGGGCCTGGGGGTCTGTGATGACGGTCTCGTGCTTGACCTGTCGCTGATGAACGGCATGCGGGTGGACCCGGACGCCCGCACCATCCGCGCCGAGGGCGGCTGCACGCAGGGGGCGATCAACCACGCCGGTGCGGCATTCGGCCTGGCGGTGCCGGCCGGAATCGTGTCCACGACCGGCATCGGCGGCCTGACTCTGGGCGGCGGACACGGATACCTGGCACGCAAATACGGCTTGGCCATCGACAACCTCCTCGAGGCCGACGTGGTTCTCGCGGATGGCCGGCTCGTTACGGCATCCGACCGGCAGAACGAGGACCTCTTCTGGGCCATCCGAGGCGGCGGCGGCAATTTCGGCGTCGTCACCAGTTTTCTTTTCCAAGCCCAGCCCGTCAGCCAGGTCATTGCCGGCCTGATGCTCTGGGATTTCGGGCAGATATCCGAGATGGTGCAATGGTACCGCGAATTCATGCCGGCGGCACCCGAGGACGTGTACGGGTTCTTCGCCATCATGAACGTCCCGCCGGTTCCCCTGTTTCCGACCCACCTGCATGGGAAGACTGTCTGCGGCATTATCTGGTGTCATCTTGGGCCGCGCGAACAGGCGGAAAAGGACTTGGACGCCGTGAGGGAGTCTCATCCGCCCCTGTTCGAGCAGACCGGCCCCATGCCCGTCACGGCCCTGTTGAGCATGTTCGATGCGCTCCTGCCGCCCGGACTGCAGTGGTACTGGAAGGGCGACTTCTTCACCGAATTGAGCGATGAGGCGATCGAGCAGTATACCAAGTACGGCTCTCATTTGCCGACCCTGCTGTCCACCATGCATCTTTACCCGGTGGACGGACGGGTGAACCAGGTCGGCCAGGACGAGACGGCTTTCAGTTATCGCGACGCCAAGTGGTCGATGGTCATCGCCGGTATCGACCCGGACCCGGCCAACGCCGAGAAAATTACCGAGTGGGCCAGGGAGTACTGGAGCGCGCTGCATCCCTATTCCGCCGGCGGGGCTTACATCAACTTCATGATGGAAGAGGGGGTCGACCGCATCCAGGCCACCTACCGCGGCAACTACAAGCGTCTCGCGGCCATTAAGGCCAAGTACGATCCGGGCAATCTCTTCCGCGTAAACCAGAACATCGCGCCTCAGCCTTCCTGAGGCCGGCCGCTCCTTGTTGACACAATACGCGGAGGATGCCGGAGGGTCTGGAGCACGACGCAGTAGCGCTCGGTCATTTCAACGAGCTTATCGAGTTTCTCGTCCGGCGCATGCGCGTCGAGATCGAAACGAAGACGGATCTCGCGGAAGCCAACGGGCACATCTTTCGATATGCCCAGCGTGCCGCGAACGTCGACATCGCCTTCCGCGACGATCCGCGCCTCCCGCAACTCGACGCCAAAGGCAGTGGCCACGGCCTGCAGCGTCACGCCGGAACAGGCGACCAGCGCTCCCAGAAGCATGTCTTCCGCGGTTGCCAATGTCCCGCTGCCGCCGGCGGACGGATGAAGGCCTGCCTCCACCGGGCCGCTGCGGGTCTCGACCGTGAACGCCAGGTCCCTCGAGGCACGTCCCGTTACCCGCGTCGTCACCACAGCGGTGCTCGGGTCCCGGCGGTACTTCTCCTTCAACGGCGCCTGCAGCGCCCGCAATTCTTCTTTATTCATGTTTCCTCCTGATGCACATACAGTCTGTGTTCACCTGCCTGCCGCACATGGATGGATACGCA
>Ga0315279_10005162_pt1 | contig 17081 bp, 12 predicted proteins | sample YL17G06_20_MG_FD_203694 | JGI IMG/M metagenome (GOLD analysis project Ga0315279, IMG submission 203694) | Sediment microbial communities from Yellowstone Lake, YNP, Wyoming, USA - YL17G06_20 | ecosystem: Environmental > Aquatic > Freshwater > Lake > Sediment | place: USA: Wyoming | collected...
GAGTCGGTCAGTTTGATTACAACGTGGCTCTGGCAGGACGCGTGTATTGTAATGTGGATGCGATAGAAAATAGCGTTGAGCCCGGCGACCTTCTTACCACCTCCGCCACACCGGGCTATGCTATGAAAGCCGTGGAATATATGCGTGCGCAAGGAGCTATCTTAGGAAAGGCCATGGAACGACTGGAAAAAGGCCAAAAGGGACAAATATTAGTGCTTGTAACTCTGCAGTAGATAGGAGGTGAAGAATCATGAAGAGTTTAAAGATTACAATGTTGATTGCCTCCTTGGCGGTTATATGGCTGGCAATTCCGGCTTTGGCCGAGATGGCCACTAAGGACGAAGCCATGGTAGTCGCCAAGAACTGGGTCAATTTGATCGTTCGGAAAACCGGAGCCTGGGGTGATTGCAACACGCCGTCTGTCAGAGACATTCAGGAATTCAAACGCGGCGAGCGAACCATCGGTTATTTTTGCCCTGTGCAGCCAAAGGGCTATGTAGTAATCTCTTTGCGTAAGGAGTTGGCTCCAGTAAAAGCCTGCTCGGAAACTTGCGATCTGGACCCGGCGTGTGACGAGGGTATGTCTGACCTGATAAAAGGCCGTATGGAGCGTATCTTAGATAAGATAGAAAAAAAGGTCGGTCCAATTCACCTGGCTCGGACCGAGGACATAAGCAAGCTTCTCGAAATCAACTACCGCCGTGCCTGGACTGCGCTGGAAGCAGATGCGGCGACCTCCGAACAGGAAGGGGGCGAAGCAACCAATTACCAGGCGGGAGATGTCTTACTTACTTCAAGCTGGTATCAGGGTGACCCCTACAACCGACAATGCCCATCGCCGCCATCAGGCGATGACTGTGACCAGCCCCTATGTGTGGTGGGCTGTGTGGCCACTGCCGGAGCGCAGATAATGCGTTACTGGTGCTGGCCGCCTTTTGGGGTAGGATACCCATACGATGACCCCTACGATTGGGTCAATATGCCTGATGCTATAACGGCACAGTCGCCGGCGGCACATATCAACACTGTCGCCAATCTCTGCCGTGAAGTTGGTGAGGCGGTCGGAATGGACTACTGTGGAGGCGATAAGTGCGCCTCAACTGCCGACACTTCTGATATGGAAGGAGTCTACGAAAATCAATTTAGATACGATACGTATTGTGTCAAGCTGGATAGAAGCGATTATAGTCCTTCCGGATGGTTCAATGAAATAGTAGAGCAAATCAATAACAACCAGCCGACCCATTATAGAATTCCCGGTCATTCAATTGTAGCGGATGGGTGGCGGGTTGTTACCGGCATTAAGCAGTACCACATGAACTACGGTTGGGGCAGCGGGTCGTCAAATACGTGGTACACTTTAGATGGCTTACCAGACAGCGACCCAGATGAAGAATATATGCTCGTAAATATTTTTCCAGTTCAGTCAGTCAGACATGCCATAGGGGGTGTATACACCAGGTTGCCCTTCAATTATCGCTATTTCAACCAGGACGCTTCAGGGTCCAACGCAGTTTTTGAAGCTGGTCAGTACCTGCAGTTTTTGCCTGGTATCACGGTTACCTCTACCGGGACCATACAATTCAAAGGCACAAGTAGCGACGGGTTTCGGTTTTTCACACGAGGGGATGTCTCAAAGGGCATCAATGTTGGTAATGGCGGAATCAATTTGTATGCAGGTGGCAGTATCAAACTTTACTAAAAGAAAGAATAAAATGAGGAGTTACCTATGAAGAATAGAACTATAACGGCCATACTTTGGTTAGCTGGGGTGATAATGCTGCTGACTACATCGGTAGCACGACCTGCCGGTGGCCAGTATGAATTGAGCTGGTACACAATTGACGGCGGTGGTGGGACGAGCAGTGGCGGGCAATATGTCCTTACAGGGACAATTGGTCAGCCGGATGCTGCATACAGCAGCGGAGGAAATTATGAACTGCTTGGCGGGTTCTGGTCCGGCGGGCCGTTATGTATAGTTGAGTTTACCGACTTTGCGAGGTTTGCCCGGCAATGGCAATATAGCGGAACCGGTCTGGCCGGCGACCTCGATGGTGATGGTGACGTTGACCTTGAGGACCTGAGGCGGTTTGCCGATTACTGGCTCGCCTGCTGCCCATATAGTTGGCCATTGAGGTAAGCGCAAGCCCTCGTGATATTATTTGACGGAATCGTCCGGTTCCAGTCCGAGCTTTTTATACAACTGTCTTCGGCCGGCTTTGTCTTTGTCGAGCGTTGCTCTGGCGTATTCGGCGACCTCTTTGGCTTTTGCCCGCGGCACAACAATTACGCCATCTCCATCGGCGACAATGACGTCACCTGCCTCGACTAATGCGCCGCCGCAGACGATTGGGCGGTTGACGGATTCGATTTCATTTCGGCCCGGTCTGATGCCTCTGCCCGGTTTTCTAAAATAGAGCGGGATTTTCTCGAGGGCAATCTCATCGGTGTCGCGGGCGGTCGCATTGGTGACGACGCCCACACAGCCGTGCAGCTTCCAGCCCATTGTGTTATTGGAGCCGATGGAGCCGACATCGGAATTCGGAGCATCATCGAAGACAAGGACCGTGCCCTTGCGAATCAGCGGCACAAACGGCTCTGTCGAGAGAGCGCTATACCACCGGCCCACCCACTGGTCAAACGCCTGTGTTTCCATCGCCGGCGCGGGCGGCTTATTCGTCGGGACGTAGCGGACGGTCACCGCTATGCCGACAAGACGGTGCGTAAAATGGACGGTGTCTGTCCAGGCGGCGTGGATTTCGGTGTCCATAAGGCCGGTATTAGTCAACCCAACCTTGTCCATTCCGTCCGAGACATCAGATACCCGCAGGCCCTCGAACAATTTGAGAATTTGCTCATCCTCCGCGGCGGTATAAACTTTGGTTGGGATAAAGTTCCTGCCGGCCCTGAGCTGCTCGGTGTTCGGGTCGGGATTCTGCCTGGCCGGCGACTTTGGGCTGTCGGCTACAAGCACGGAGCAGCCGAGCAGTCCCGCCAAAGCAAGTAACATAACCGAACAAATTGTCTTTCTGGTCTGCATTTTTTATCTCCTTGCCAAACGGGCTATTTTGTCTTTTTAAGTCTGCTCTCAAAAATTTCAAAAGGATTGCACGATACTATAAACTCTTTTGTTTTACTTCAAGCAAAAAGCGGGCACATCTCGTGATTATGGGTTTATCCTGTTGCCGTTGGCAGCCTACGGAATTTATTGATTTTTGCGGCCTATCTGGTAGATTTAATCTGCACTGAGTATCGTGCGGTTTCGGGACAGAAGCTATGATAGAAATCGGCAGTGGCATTATCATTTATGATGATGAGCTTGTTTATAAGGTCTCGCGAAGCGGCGGGCCGGGCGGGCAGAATGTAAATAAACTCAACACCCGGATAACGCTTTTATTTGATGTGGCCGGGAGCAAAAGTCTTTCCGATATTCAAAAGCAGCGGATATTTGCCCGGCTGGCAAATCGAATCAACAAAGATGGTCTGCTGCGGGTCGTTTCGCAAAGGTTCCGGACTCAGAGGGCAAATCGCCGCTCTGCCGTTAAGCGGCTTTGTGAGCTGCTTGGAGATGCGCTAAAAACACCGCGGGCACGCAAGGAAACTACGATGCCGTTCGCGGCCAAACAGCGGCGATTGCAGAAAAAAAGGAAGCGAAGTCTGTTGAAACGGCAAAGAGCGCAGGAGAGTTTTGAGTTTTAAGGTTTGAGTTTTGAGCTGCTATTTCCTTCTCTCCGCACAATCTTCTCGAAATGCAGCCGGTCGCCGGGAGCAGCGAATTTTTTATTCCGTCATCCCGCCCTTTTCTGACTGTGTGCTCTGTCTGAAGGGAGCGGATTGCTACGAGTGATTGTTGAGTTCCTCGTAGGTTACCAGCGACTCATCGAGATTGTACACCAGCGGGCCGGTATGCAGGTGGAAAGACTTTACCGGTTTTCCGCCGACTGCGCCGATGACCATGTTCTGGCAGTGAAGTATGCTGCCTTCCACGGAGAACCATGTTATGGAGGTAAATTCCGCCTTATGACAGTAGAATAAGAGGAGAAACTCGAAGTTTGGCTTTTATGGGACTTTTACAATTAGTTGGAGTGACTCTTATGGCAGGAATGATGTCACTATGTAAATTTTTTTCATATCCCGGGGATAGTTTTTCTCCGCTTCTGGCAGCGTCTCTAAACTCTCGGTAAATTCGACTTGCTGCAAATGTATACTGAGGTAAAGCGGCGGTTACTTCGGGGTTCGGCGTTTTCGGCGGACAAGCAGGAAGACGATGACGCCGGTAATGATGACGATTACCAGCACTTCTTTTGGACTGAACAGCATGGCCAGCATTATGAGCTTGTCTCCTGCTAAGGCGTGCGCGATTTGCGATATCTTATTTTCAGAAGCTGTTTTTGAACGATACTTTTATAGCCGTTTTGCACGAAAAGGCAAGGGAATAATTCGGGATAGTTGCCCCGAAGCAAAGCGAATTGAAATTACCCTGCGGTTGTGGTAAAAAGGGGCGAGAGAATAATTTTACAGGGTGGACGGTTTATGGCGGTGCAGTTTATTCTCGGTAGAAGCGGTACGGGCAAGACCGGTTATTGCATAAAGGCAATAATTGAGGCTCTGCTGGAGTCCTCCGGTCAGCCGCTGGTCTTGCTTGTTCCTGAGCAGGCAACGTATCAGGCGGAGCGTGCAATTCTGGGCGACAGGAGAATCGCCGGCTACAACGGGCTGCACGTCCTTTCGTTTGACCGGCTGCAGTTTTTGCTGCTGGGCAAAAATACCGCCAGGCCGGCGCTTTCACGCATCGGCCGGCAAATGGTCGTCCACAGGATTTTGCGCGACGGCAAAAGTAAGCTTGAAATCTTCCATACCTCTGCGGGCCGGCCGGGACTGGCTCGGCAAATCGCGGATACCATTGCGGAGCTGCATCACTATGCAAAAACGCCGGGGGACATCGACCGTTTGTTGCAGGAGCTGCGCAAGGATGAGCACAATAGTTTGACTGTGCAGAAGTTCATCGACATCGGCCTGGTTTTCAAAGAGTATCTTAAGTTCGTTGAGGGCAGATTTATTGACCCTGATGTTCAGTTGGCGCGTGCTCGCCTGGCGGTGTCGAAGGCGGATTTTGTCAGGGGCGCCCGGCTGTGGGTCGATGGCTTTGCCGGGTTTACCGGCAGCGAGCTTGAAATCCTTGCCGAGCTGCTGAAGGTTGTCGCGGAGGCGCAGATTGCCCTGTGTTTGGACCCGAAGGATTTCGATTTGGCCAGACCCGATACCGAAAGTTTTGACCCGGCGGGCTTGTTCTATCCGACACAGGTAACATACGCCGGGCTTGTCGGGATAATAAAAAAGTCCAGAGTGACTTTGGCCAAACCCATAATCCTGAAAGAGACTCGCAGGTTTTCATCCTGTCCCCAATTGGCGCATATTGAGCGGCACATATTTACGCCGAAGCCGGCAAAAGTCGCTGCGGCAGATAGCGTTCGCATTGTGTCGGCGCCGAACGAGCGGGCCGAGGCCGAATTCGCCGCCAGACAGATAATCGAACTGGTCAGAGAAAAGGGCTGTCGATATCGTGACATCGCGGTCATCGCATCCGACATAGAGCGGTATCAACATTATATAAGGGCGGCCTTTGACGACTACGGCGTGCCGTTTTTCATCGATAAGCGAAAGCCCTTGAACCAGCATCCGGTGGTCCAGCTTATTGGCTCGGCTCTGCGGGTGGTGACGGGCGGCTTTTCAAGTAGTGACATATTTGCGTATCTCAAAACCGACCTTGTGCCCGTTGGCCGTTCTGGCATTGACCTGCTGGAAAACTACTGCATTGCGTATGGCATAAACGCCGGCGATTGGCAGAGTGATAAGAGCTGGAATTTTGCAGTCGGTGACGGCGGGGACTTTGACGAGCGGCAGATAGACGAGATTCGGCTCAAAGCCGTTGGGCCTCTGCTTGAGCTCAAGAACAAATTCTATTCGGCTCAGAATACGCCGAAGACGCTCATCCCGGAAGAGTTCGCCCGGGCCGTGTTTGATTTTCTTGATGCCTTGCAGGTCCGCCGGACGCTCGGGATGTGGATTGAAGAAGCCACTGAGCGGAAAGACTACGCGGCGATTGACCGGCATCAGCAGTTTTATGATTCGCTTGTGAATGTGTTTGACGAGCTTGTTGAGGTTTTCGCAGGCCAGAATATGACGGCGGAGGATTATTCTGCAATTCTCGACTCCGCCTTTTCGCAGATGACATTGGCTTTCATTCCCCCGACCCTTGACCAGGTTCTTGTCGGCTCGATTGAGCGCAGCAGACATCCTGATTTGAAGGCGGTTTTTCTGATAGGCGCGACGCAAAAACAATTTCCGACACCTGTCGGTTTCGACAGCGTGCTGACCGAGGATGACCGACGAATAGCCGAATCAGCGGACTTTCCGCTGGCGGAGACATCTTGGCAGAAGCTCGCCAAACGCCAGTATCTGGCCTACATCGCATTTACTCGGCCCTGCGAGTTTTTGTGCATTACGTATCCGGCGGTTGACAGTGATGGCAGCGCAGTGGCTCGCTCGCAATTTATAGATGAGCTTCAGTCGCTGTTTGAAAATCTCGAAGAGGAATCGGTAGGCGGCAGGCAAACAAATATTGAGAATGTCGGCAGCGAATATGAGATTATTGACATATTGTGCACCGGTCTCGGCAGGGACGCACCCGCTGCCGGCGGCAGCAGCCGGCTTGCGGATTTGCTGGAGGATGTCTGCTCCGATGAGGAGCTTGGCCATTTAGGGGCAGCTATTCTTTCTTCGCTGAATTATGAAAATCGCGCACAGTTGGATAGCGGTGTGGTCGCGGAGCTTTTCGGCAGGCACGTAAAAAGCTCGGCGACAAGACTCGGTGACTTTGCCAAATGTCCTTATAAGCATTTTGTCGAGCATATACTGGAATTGAGAGAGAGGAAGGAGTTCAAATTTGAGCCGCTGGATGTCGGCATTTTTTACCATAATGTTCTGGATGCTTTGTTGAAAACGCTTAACGAAAAGAAAAAGGATTTTGCAGCGGTCCGGGATGAGCAGCTTCTGGCGATTTTGCGGGAAAATATAGCGAAGCTCAGGCAGACGCATCCTTTTGTGTCGAATTTCGTGCGCCGCTCGGCCCACAACGCGTACATAATCGATTCTGCATCTGAAGTTCTCGAAGATTGCGTCCTGGCGATAGCACAAATGGTGCGTGCAGGCGGCTTTAGGCCGGCAATGTCGGAGGTTGCGTTCGGCCGGGTTGAGGGCGCACGCGAGACGCTGGGGGAATTTGAGCTTGCTCTTTCAAACGGCCGCGTGCTGTCTTTGGGCGGGAAAATCGACCGGCTTGATATTGCGGATATCGAAGGTCGGAAATTTGCGATTATTTTCGATTACAAGCGCAAAGAAGAATCTTTCCGCTGGCCGGACTTTTATTACGGCCTCGATATGCAGCTTCCAATCTATATGCTGGCCGTCCGCAATGCAAGTCGTTCGGGAGTAAAAGACATAGCAGGTGCGTTTTATATGCCTGTCGAGGCAAAAGTCAAGGCATCTGCTCTGACTGAATTGCCGCAAGCCGGTGCCAGATGCAGTCGTAAAGCGAAGGGTATATTTAATGGCGAGTTTGCCCGGCAGCTTGATGCGAGAGCATCAAAGGACAGTAAGTTTTACAATTTTTTTGTCACGAAAGAAAATGAGCCATACGGAAATTACGGCGGCAGGGACGTGCTGAGGCGTGATGATTTTGAAAATGTTCTCAGGTTCGCCGGTAAAAAGGTGGTCCGAATAGCCCAAGAAATCGTATCGGGTAAGATTGATGTTTGGCCGTATAGAATCGACAGACGGTCGCCCTGTAGTTATTGCAAATATAAGGCGGTCTGCAGGTTTGACTGGCAGATAAATGACTACAATGCCCTGGAGTCAATAAATAAACCCCAGGCCCTTGAAGAAATGAGGGGTGTCAATGCCTGAAAGGAAGATTAGCTGGACCGACCAGCAGAGGCGGGCAATCGTTGCCCGCGGCAGTGACGTCCTCGTCACCGCTTCAGCCGGCACTGGGAAAACGGCCGTCCTGTCGGGACGATGTGTCAATATCGTATCCGACAAGACTGTGTGCCCCGATGTCCGCAGCGCGCTGGTATTGACATTTACCGAAATGGCTGCCGAGCAGATGCGGTCGCGAATTGCCGAGCAATTAAGGGCCGAGTCCTTACAGACCGGCCCGCCTTTGGCGGGTCACCTGCGTTACCAGCTTGTGTTGCTGCAGGGCGCCGACATCAGCACGATACATTCATTTTGCAAACGCCTTATAACGGAATACTTTTATAAGCTCGGCCTCGACCCAACGTTCGCTGTCGTAGATGCCGATGAGGCAAAATTGCTCAAGGCGGAGGTCCTCGAAAAGACTATCGATTGGGCCTGGCAGCAAAGCAATTTGGTCCCGCGTCTGGAACAGCTTTTCAGCCGCCGCGACCTTCGTACAAGCGAGGGTTTCCTTGCGAAGATAATTGAGCTTAACGATTTTCTCGACAGCGTTGTCCTGCGTGAGAGCTGGTACGAAAAGGCGGCGCATCTTGCACAGGTCATCGACCCGTTCGCATCCGGCCTCGGTGAGAGGCAAAAGCAAATCTTCGGCTCAAAGTTGGAGGAAATTCTTGAGCGCCTGCGGCATATCCAGAGTCTCTACCGCTCTCGAAGTTCCGGCGGCAACTGGGCTCAGGAGCTGGAAGACAATCATATTATGCTGGTCAAACAGTGTCTGGAGGATTTCCGTGCCGGCAACTGGGACCAGTGTGTGCACGCGGTAAGAGATTTTGACAAACCCAAAACCTATACACCAAAAGGCGTGCCCGAACCTTTTGCCAAATTTCTTCACGACACGGCGAAGGATGCTTTGGATGCATTCGAGGGGCTGCGGGAGCTTGCGATAATAAATCCGAATTACCTCGACAGAATCGCCTCCGCTGCCGGCCAGCAAAGCGGAGTGCTTATCGAGCTTGTCAGGAAATTCGACCAGTTGTACGGCCAGGCGAAGCGTTCGCTCAACTGTCTGGATTTTGCCGACCTTGAGCGCAATGCCTTGCGGCTTTTGACTGTCGAGGGGCCATCCGAAGAGACTTTGTCGCCATCCGAGACGGCCCTGGCGCTTCGGCAAAGATACAAATACATATTTGTTGACGAATATCAGGACATTAATCCTGTTCAGCAGGCCATACTCGATGCTCTCAGCAGCCCCGGCAATGTCTTCGTTGTGGGCGATGTGAAGCAAAGTATCTACGCCTGGCGCGGGGCTGAACCGCAGATTTTCCTGGAGCGGCTCAAACCCGCCTCGCCCGACCCGGCAAATGCGCCCGCGGGCCTGCGCGTGGACCTCAACGCCAATTTCCGCTCTGCCGGCGGAATCCTCAATTTTGTCAACAAGGTGTTCTCTCGCATAATGACGGCTTCATTTGCAAATATCGATTACGACCAGTCCGCCCATTTAAGGCCGGCAGTTGTGGATGAATCCGGGAAACAACAGGCCGGCGATAAACAAGTCGCCGTCGAATTTCACATACTCGACCAGGTAAGTGCAGAGGCCGACTCCGAGGATGAGGAGCAGGGCGAATCCGCCGACGAAAATACGGGCATCGTCAGTTCGCGTCAGCGTCAGGCGGCGATGATTGCCCGACGCATAAGGCAAATGGTTGGTGCGGATACGGGTAAGGCGGAGTTTCAGATATACGATAAGCAGGCGGGCCGCCTGCGGGACGTGCAGTATCGTGACATCGTCGTGCTGATGCGGTCGCTGGCCAAAAAAGCAAACGACTATGTTGAGGTGCTGCGGCTGGCCGGTGTGCCGGTTAGCTGCCAGGCCACCGCGGGATATTTCCAGGCGACCGAAATCAGCGATATGCTGTCTTTGCTGAAGGTCCTGGATAATCCCCGGCGTGACATCGAGCTGGCGGCGGTTTTGCGCAGCCCGATTTTCAATGTCACCGATAGCGACCTGGCGAAGATAAAACTGGGGAGCAAGTGTGAGAAATCGAAGATCGAAAATCGAAAATCAAAATTCTGCGATTGTGTGTTGCAGTATAGTGAATCCGGGCCGGATGCGGAGCTTGCGGCAAAGATAAGGCAGGTCCTTGGCCGGATTGAAAATTGGCGGACGCTCGCCCGGCGGGACAGCCTTGCTGATTTAATCTGGCGGATTTACCGCGAGACCGGACTTCTTTCATTTTACTCGGCCCTGCCGAATGGCCAGGCACGCAGGGCGAATCTTTTGAAGCTGCACGATAGGGCCATCCAGTTTGAGGGTTTTGCCACAACCGCCGGGATACCGTCTCTGACGCGATTTGTCGAGTTTATCGAAAAGCTGCTGGAGACGGGCCAGGATTGGGCGCCTGCTGAGCCGGAGACCTCAGCGGGCAACGCCGTGCGGATTTTGAGTGTCCATAAAAGTAAGGGCCTGGAATTTCCGGTCGTCTTTTTGGCAGAGCTGGAGAGCCGGTTTAACTTTGAAGATATTTATGGCGATTGCCTGGCTGATGCCAAATATACCCTTGGCCTGCAGATTATCGACCGCGACTCCGACAGCAGGGTGCGTTCGCTCGCCCATCAGGTTATTGCCGACCAGAAGCGCAGGGCCGCGCTGGCGGAGGAAATGCGAATCCTCTATGTTGCGATGACGCGTGCAAGAGACCGGCTCATCCTGACCGCTTCGCAAAGGCAGACTGTATGTCAGCGGACTATTTCCGAAGGGCTTTTCTTCGGCGGCCAGCCGATTCCCGACTGGCGGCTTCGCTCCTGTCAAAACCCTCTGGAGTGGGTTCTCCTCGGTCTTTGCGACCAAAAGGTTCTCCACGATTCATTTCAGACTGGTCTATCCGAAGATGCGGGTGGTGAAGGCCTGTTTAGTCTCGAACTTTACGGGCAGCAGGAGTTGAATGCCCTCTCTAAATCTGTTCTCGGCTCAAAGGCTGGAAAATCCAGGCCGGTTCGCCCGCCTGCGCAAAAGGGAGCTGCAAAACGCGCTCCTTCCGAACTGCTTTCGCAGATAAAGAAATCGTTGGCCTGGCGGTATCAGTTTGGCGATGCGCCTGTTTTGCCCGCCAAGACTTCGGTAACGCAATTAACGCACCGAGATGATGAGTTCGTGAAATTTGATTACTCGAGGGCAATGGACCGAAAACCGGCTGCTCTTTCCATCGCTGATGCTGATTTTGGCAGACCCGTGAATGCCCGACAGATTGGCACCGCCGTGCATCTTGTGATTTCCCGGCTTGATTTGACGGGGCCTGTAACAAATGGAGTGGTTGAAAAGACGGTGGAAAAACTTACAGCCACCGGCGCCATAACCGCTGCTGTCGCTGAGCGCGTCAAAGTCGATTCTATTTCAGGATTTTTCCAGGGCGAACTTGGCCGAATGGCCCTCGACCCAAAAAACAAGGTCGAGCGTGACTGGCCCTTCACCTTCGCCTTTTCTGCATCTGAATTTCCATTTACGAATTACGATTTTCGATTTGCGATTTACGATTCACGAACCACGAACCGCGAACCACAAGTAACGAGCGACGAGCGACGAACGACGAGCGACGAACTAATTGTTGTTCAGGGCATAATTGATATGTTAATTCAAACCCCGCAGGGTCTGGTTGTAATCGATTTCAAGACTGACGACATCTCTGCCGGCCAGGTTTCCCGCCGTGCCGAACTATACCGCCAGCAGTTAAACCTCTACGCCCGCGCTGCCTCCGCCATTCTCAAATCTGAATCCACCGCCAAATGGCTGCATTTCCTGACGCCAAGTTGTGCGATCAAACTCTAAAAGGGTAAAAAGACAGACCAGCGAAGGCCAAAAAGTCGAGACAGTACTAAAAAGGGTCTTTGTGCTTCTGCTATTTTTTGCTATTATATTACAAAACTGGTTTTGACTGATTAAGCAGGTTAGTAGTGTTATTATAGGGAAGAGTTTTTATGGAGAATTTTGAGTCTAAAAATCTTGGTTTTTCGGCAATGAAAGAGTTAATTAGGAAAGCGACGGCACCGTTGACCAAGAGTCTCCGAGAAGTTCACGAACTGATGCTACCGATGTTCAAACGGCTGAGTGAGCTTCCTGATCAGGAGAAGACTTTGCTTTCACATCTTGCGGAAAGAGGATGGTTTCTACCGTTAGACTTTCTGTTAGGATTACCAGTATCAGGGTTGGATTCTTTAACGCAATCGACCAAATGCAAGAGCGACGCGGAAATTGACCGCTCGATCGTGGAATTCTATACAAAACGATTAGATGAAGTACTCAATAGTTTAATAATGGTGTTTTCTGAACGGAAGCATCTTTTTCAATCCGCATTTAAAGCCCATAAACGTAAGGAGTATGATTTGTCTATTCCTGTCTTGTTGGCATCGGCTGATGGGGTTTGTTTGGATATGCTTGGGGTGAAACTATACTCCAAGCGTAACGGCGTACCAGTAACAAAAGATGCTTTGGATGATAAAATCAGATGCCTCGCCGTAGATAAAATTGTGGATGTCTTTTTCGAGCCGTTACGTTCTGGTTCAGCGTTTTCTTTCAGTGAAAACGAAATGAAAAAGAGGAGAGCAAGTGATAGAAATTACATGGTTCTGAACCGACATGAGATACTACATGGGAGTGATGTAGCTTATGGGAACGAAGTTAACAGTCTAAAAGCAATATCACAGTTGGAGTATCTTGCATGTGTGAAGAAGTTTCTTGAACATCGCGAGAAAAGTGTCGCATAGATGGGGAAAAGCGATTCAAGATAAAATCATTGATGGAGGAGTGTGAGTGTGGGATTTCGCAATGGGTTTTTAATATCATACGGCGAAATAAAGGGCGTCTAAAACCAACACTGCCCAGAAAGGCGGAAAAATGAAACGTAGAAAAAGTTGGATTTGGGCACTAATGGCTTTTGTAATCTGTTCGGTTAGCTTCAGTTCTACAATATGGGCACAGGAACAGAGGGGGCAACCCGTAGATGTCAAACTTTTACAGGCCAAGATTAGGGAATTAGAAAAGACTATAGAGTCTCAGCAAAAACTGATAGACCAATTAAAGAACCAATTAGGTGAGCAAATTGAAGAGAATAAAAGATTGCTGGCTCTATGCAAAGAAGCTGGAATACAAACCGCGATACCGGCAAAAACAAGTTTCAAACCTGGCGAAATCGTATATCGTGGTGAAAAACGAACGCAAAAATGGTTTGATACGATGTATGAGAAGTTCCGTGACAAGATTGTTTATACCAATGGGAAATATATCGACATTGGTGAGACCCTTCTAAATTACGATACAATAGAATCCCATCATATGACTTGGCCAATAGGGACCCCGGTACGTCTCCCATATACAACTATAGTGGTCTCAGTCATAGGAAAAGGGGAGATATTAATCACAAATCGTAACGAAACAGTAGTAGCTCACATTCATGGCTTAGAAGGGACCTTTGTGGATGGGCAAGAGTTTCCGCCAAACAGTGCTCTATTCATTTACACCGGCACCTTCAGATACACAACTGCTATGGGAGCTCAGAAAACCGTCCCAAGTCTTGCTGTCTATAAACCCGTGACAAAGGAACAGTTTGCAGAGGCGATGAACAGTGGTTTCGAACTGGTTGAATACAAAAGGGTGCCGAGGGACAAAAGAGGGAGAACATACGAAGAAGGACATGAAAAAGGATATCAAACAGATATTGACTCTGAGGGAACCATCACAATAAGAAGAGGTAACCAGATTGTAAAACAATTGAAAAGAGAAGAGTACAATTACGAAATAATCAAAAAGCCAATCCCCTAAGTATTCAACAAATGCTACGGTGGTTGTGCTTATTTGCAGGGCAAACGAACCGCCATTTTCGGGACAGCCACCGTTTTCTCCCCCGCAGCGTCTGTAAATCCAAGATTAAACATCGTGTTTCACACTTGAAACACGGCAAAGCGAGTAGGGTGGGGTCGCTTGTCCGCCGACGTAGCTCAAAAAAATCTGTGTTCATCAGCATCCCAAAAGAAGATAAGAACTTTTTTGGTCGGCTCCTGAACGAAGTCCGAAGGAATTCAGCGGACAAGGCAACGGCCTTTCACAGAAGCTCGCTTCGAGAAAAGGCCTTGCCGAAGAACGCATGCCGACTAAAAGCAGTGTCAATCAGTGTCGAAAAAATCTCTGTGCTCTCTGTGTCCTCTGTGGCTAAAAAAATTCGTGCCGATTAGTGTTAATTCGTGGTTAATTTCTTCTGTGCCTTTTTGTGGCTAATTTTTGTTGATTTTTCTTTGAAAATATGTTAAAATACTCTTATGTTTGCAAGCATGCAAACGCTCAACCGCCCCGTAGGGCACGGCCTTCAGGCCCGCAGGCCCAGTCAAAAATAATCATTAGTAAATAGTCAATCGTCAATAGAATAGTCTTGGAGCGAAGTTTGCCTCGCCGTCTTTTGGCGGGCGGATACCCCGGTCAATCAAAAACGAATGATTATGCAAAACAAAGCCAATTTCTCAAAACCGAAAATGGTTGTAACCTTAGTAATAACAATGACTAATAACAATGAACAACGAACTGCGAACTATTCAAAACAAACCCAATCAAACCCAACCTGTGGGGAGCTTGTCGAATCCACCTGTGGTGAGCAAGGTCGAACCAAGTCGAGGAGCAGATTGGGTTTTTCTGAATGGCTCTTGCCTGTCGATGTTGTGTTTGTATAATAATCCGCCGGTAAATTAAAAGGCAAGTAACGGCTTTAATGAAGAGTTTACAAAATGTCAAAAGGACCGAAAGGAAATGCGGTAGTTGGGCAATCGGGTGGGCCGACGGCTGTAATAAATGCCTCGCTCGTGGGCGTTATCGAAGAGGCCAAAAGGCATCCGGAAATCAAAAATCTTTACGGCGCCATCCACGCGGTAGCAGGCATCGGCAAAGACCACTTTATCGATTTGAAGAAGGTTTCGGCGGCTGTGCTAAAGGCGGTGGCGGCTTCGCCGTCCGCGGCCCTTGGCTCCAGCAGGGATAAGCCGGACCCGGAATCCTGCGCTCAAATCCTCGATGTATTTAAGAAGCGCGACATCCGATACTTTTTCTATATCGGCGGCAACGACTCTGCGAACACCGCCAATATCCTCAAGACGATGGCCGACCAGGCGGGCTACGAGCTGCACGCGTTCCACGTCCCCAAGACAATTGATAATGACCTGTTGGTTACTGACCATTGCCCGGGCTATGGAAGCGCTGCAACGTTTGTGGCGTTGGCTCTGATTGGCGACGACCTGGATAACCGTGCCCTGCCGGGCGTGAAAATCGATGTCATTATGGGCAGGAACGCCGGTTTCCTGACCGCCGCCTGTGCACTGGGCAGGAAAAGAGACGATGACGGCCCGCACCTGCTGTATTTCCCGGAAAGACCCATTTCGTTGGACAAGTTCCTGGCGGATGTTGACGGCGTTTGTAAAAAACTCGGCAGATGCGTCATCGCGGTCAGCGAGGGTATCCGCGATAGCGATGGTGTCTTCTGGGCTGAGAAACTTGCCGAAGGTATAGAGACCGATGCACACGGCAATATCCAGTTGTCCGGCACAGGTGCCCTCGCGGACTTTTTAGCCGGTCAGGTAAAGGACAAGCTGAAAATAAATCGCGTCCGCGCCGATACCTTCGGTTATCTCCAGCGGAGCTTTCCGGGCATGCAGTCCGCTGTTGATGTGAGAGAGGCAAGGCAGTGCGGCAAAGAGGCGGTCAAGCTGGCGATGAAGGAAGATAGCGGCTCTGTGGCGATAAGGCGGCTCCACAATAAGTCGAAGTATGCCGTCGAGCTGTTCCGCACGGAGCTTTGCAATGTGGCCGAGAAGACCAGGTCTATGCCCGATGAATTTACCAACGCTGAAGGCAACGGCGTAACCGATGCCTTTATCGAATACGCATCGCCGCTGATAGGCAAGCTGCCCAAAACCGAGTATCTGGGCAGCTATCCGAAGGTTTGATTTTCGTGAAGCGTGGTTCGTGAGGCGGGGCCTGCTCTCATTTATTCTTCGCGGCACTTTCCAGATTCGCAGGAGCAATCCTGGAGAACTGTGCCCACTTTGCTTCGATAGCATCTTTGGGCTTCATATCACTGTGGACGTATAGGCCGTAGCGAAGACGCAGAGGCTTGCCGGGTTCAATCGTCCTTGACCCATCGAAAGTTAAAGATGCTCCCATCCAGCCGTCATTGCGGACGTGGAAGTATGTCGGAAAGTTCGGATTGTCCGGATGGTCAAAGAGCGTGACGCCTTCTATTCTTTCGTTTGTGATGGGCCCGCAGTAATCGACCCATTTGGCCCGCTTCCAGAAAATCTCCTTTTCGTTGACCCCGCCTTGCGAATTGCGAATCGTTCCGCCGCCGTCGTTGACGCCGATGGTCTTGGCCATTCGCACGCCAATCAAGCCGAACGGTGTTTTTCCGAGGGTGATTGCTTTATCCGCGGCTCTTAGTTCCATATCAATTATCAAAAGCCACTCGGAATCCTCCATCAGGCACACCGTAACCTGGCGTATTTCTGAAAGCAGGACTTTACCTTCGGTGGTGACCCACTCGTTTTCCGTGATTGCCAGTGAGTTTTCGCCCATATCCTCGAATTTGATAATGCGTTTGTGGCGAATCTTGCCTTTGCCGCCGTCGCTCCAGAAATCCACGCCATTGACATCGTTATGGGAAATCCAGACTGAGTTGTGATGGCTGTGAGAGTGCGGGTCGTGCGGGTGTCCCATACGCGTCAGCGATTGGCCGGATGGCCCAATAACAGGAAACATGAAAGGCCGATTCAGCTCGGGACCGAAATGATACCTCGCAATCTCCACGCCGTCCCGCTGAAACGAAGCCTGGTTGTATGGCATCGGGATAACCTGTAATCTCGGCACCGGCTTTGGCGTGGATGCCTCCTGTGCCTGCCCGTCTGTACCGGTCAGCAGAGTTAAAAGCAAAAAAGCCGAAGCGAAAACTTTCCTTGCAAGCAATGTATTAAGGGCAACCATAGTTTTTATCCGCCAAACAATGCCTCAACGAACTTATTGTGTTAAGCAAACCGCAAAGACTTGCAACTAATTTCCACTCTTCAGCCCCCCGATCGAC
>Ga0315279_10005163_pt1 | contig 17080 bp, 16 predicted proteins | sample YL17G06_20_MG_FD_203694 | JGI IMG/M metagenome (GOLD analysis project Ga0315279, IMG submission 203694) | Sediment microbial communities from Yellowstone Lake, YNP, Wyoming, USA - YL17G06_20 | ecosystem: Environmental > Aquatic > Freshwater > Lake > Sediment | place: USA: Wyoming | collected...
TCAAGGTGTTCCTCCAGGCGGAAGATGAACACCTGATTCTGCTCCGGACTGTGATACGCCCGCAGCCCCTCGAAGACGTTGCCCCCACGCAGCACCGTGTCCGTGGACACATGCACCTTCGCGTCCGGCCAAGGCACGTACTCCCCATTCAACCAGATGAACTGCGCCGGATAGTTCGCCATGATGCTGACTCCTCTGCTTGATTGCCGTTGAATGACTGGCCTGTCCCTACGAAAGAACCCTTTCGCCCCCCGTCCGTCAAGCGAATCTCCCAGCGCCCAGGAAGTTGAAGCTATGCAAAGCCTCCCCATTTGTCAAGAGAAGATACAACCGGAACCGGAGGGACGGAGAGGGGGCCGACTGGCACCAGGATTGCGCTTCCATGGACTGATGTGTTAGGGTGTCGCGTCGGCGTTTCCCCGCATTCACGCGCCTTCTCCCAGCGCGTGTGATTGAGGATTGACAGGCCAGGGGCCGAATGGATAATGAGGCGTGCTCCGCCAGATGGAACGCCTGCACGGGCACCGCTGAGGCGGCGAGGCGCTCGGCACGAGGGGACGACGCCACGCCACACGCCGATCCACAACCGCCACCGACTTCCAGGGCCATGGCGGGCCTTCCCTGTGTCCTCCTGGCGCTCGCCCTGGCCTGCGCCCTGGGCATCGCCGCCGGGCCGGGCCAGGCCGCCGATCGCCCGTTCGTTCACCGGCTCGTCAGCGAACCGAATTCCCTAGACCCGGGAAAGACCAGCAACGTGCAGGCGGACCGGGTGATGTGGTTACTGTACGATGCCCTGACCCAGCTTTCTGCCGACGGCGCCCAGATGGTGCCCGCCCTGGCCGAGCGGTGGGAGCAGAGTGCCGACGGCCTCACCTACACCTTCACCCTCCGGCGCAACGTCCGGTTCCACGACGGGTCGGTGCTGGACGCCCAGGCGGTAAAGGTGAGCTACGAACGGCAGTTCCTCTCGGACTCGCCCTTCTACTCCACGTCCCCGCCCAACGCCTACGAGCGCGTGCTGTCGGGCCTGGTGAAAGAGATCCGCGTCCTGGATCCCCAGACGGTCGCGATCACGCTTCACTACCAGCGGCCCCAACAGTTCGCCCTGGTGAAGATCGTGAGCCCCCAGGCCCTCACGCACAACGGACTCCAGCTGGCCCGGACACCGGTGGGCACGGGGCCCTTCCGCCTGGAGCGGTGGGAGCCCGACCGGATCATCCTGACGCCGTTCGCCGAATCCTGGCACGGGCGGCCCCACGTGAGCCAGGTGGTGTTCCCCTTTGTCCCGGACACCCAGGTCGCCATGAGCCATCTGGAGGCCGGGGACTATGATCTCGTCTCCGAGGTTCCGCCCAGTCTCTTCGAACGGCTGGCGGCCAATCCCTCCCTCCGACTGCTGAAGGTGGGCGGGCTCAACCTCCGGTTTCTGGGGATGCAGTTGGAACGGCCCGCCCTGCAGGACCGGCGGGTCCGCGAGGCGATCGCCCGAGTCGTGGACCGGGAGCGGCTGGCCACCTATCTGGGGCGGGGCGCCATGCTGCCGGCACGCGGCCCCCTGCCGCCCGCCAGCCTCGGCTACGATCCGCAGATCCGCCAGCCGGCCCACAACCCCCGGCGCGCGCGGGAGCTCCTCCACGAGGCAGGAGTGGAAGGGAGCCTGACGGTTCGGCTGCTGTACAACGCCTCCCTCGATGACTGGACCGAGGTGGTTCAGGCCATCCGGTCTGACCTGCGCAAGGTGGGCATCACTGTCGAGCTCGTCGGCGCTCCCGATTGGAAGTCTTTTCACGAGGAACGCCGGAAGGGACAGCACGACCTGTACCTGTACGCCTGGTTCGTCAGCACCCCCGATCCCGAGCGCTTCCTCTTCCCCCTGTTCCAGTCCAAGTCGCCGGACAATTTCGGGCATTTCAGCAACACCAGGGTGGACGAGCTGCTGGCCCAGGCCCGCCAGCCCATGGATGATGCGCGGCGGCTCCGCCTGTACCGCGACGCCAGCCGGTTGATCGTGAACGAGGTGCCCGCCGTCTTCCTGTTCCACCAGACCAGCATCGCGGCGCACCACGCCCGGGTTGCCGGATTGACTCTGAGTCTCTACGGCTTCCCTCAAGACAAGCTCGTCAACGTGGAGATCCACTGACGCAGGAGGTCCATGAGCCGGTTTGCTCCTCTCCGGGAACGATACCGGCGGCTGCGCCTGCAGACCCGCTTCGCCCTCCACACCATCCTGCTGGTGGCAGTGATCTTTGCCATCCTGATCCCCGCCGTCCTCATGATTCAGGAGTCAGCCATCCTGGGGACGGCGCGGGACAACGGCCTCCGTCTGGTGACCATCTTCGCCTTCAGCAGCGTGCCGGCCCTGGTCGCAGACGATTTCCTCGGGCAGCGCCAGCTGGTCAACAGCCTGGCGCGGGAGGGAGACGTCCGCTACGCCATGATCCTCGACCTCGACGGCCGGGTGCTGATCCATACCTCCGTGAGAGAGACCGGGGCGATGTATCAGGATCCCTTGACTCGACGCGCGCTGGCGGCGACCACACCGCTCTTCCAGGAGGTGCGCACGCCGCAGGGCGAGATTCTCTACGATTTCGCGACACCGGTCCTGATCCTGAACCAGCGGCGGGCGGTAGCGCGCATCGGGATCTCCATCGCCGATGAGATGCGGCTGATCCACCGGACCCGGAACACCATCCTCAGCCTGGGCGTGCTCACGCTGATCTCGGGGCTCCTCTACGCCCACTTCCAGACGCGTCGCCTCACTCGCCCGATCCTGGCGCTGGCCCGCGGCGCCCGGGCGGTGGCGCTGGGCGAATTGGGCCACCGGATCACGCTGGACCGGCAGGACGAGGTGGCACATCTCGCCGAGGCGTTCAACCGGATGGCCGAATCGCTGCGGGCCCGCTTCGAGGTGGACCGAGAGCTTTCCTCCACCCTGAACCTCCAGACGGTGCTGGCGACCCTGGTGCGCCACGCGCAACGGCTGTGCGAAGCGGACCTTGCCTTCCTGGCGTACCGCGAGCGCGATGCCTCGCACGCCGTGGTCGCCGCCTGTTCCGGCGCCGTCGGATTAGGGATCCATGACTGGATCATCCCGGTCGGCGAGGGGCACGCGGGCGGGGTTCTGCAGAGGGGCCGCATCCTCGCGCCCTCCCTTCCCGCACCGGACGCGGACCCCCAGGAGGCACGGATCCTCGCGGAGGAAGGCGTGGTGGGCTTGATCCTCGTCCCCATCAACCTGCAGCAGACCTGCGTGGGGGTGCTGGGAATCGGCCGGCGTCACGAGGGGGGATTCGGCGAGGGCACGGTCGAGACGCTCCAGCGACTGGCGGATCAGGCGGCGGTGGCGCTCGCCAACGCCCTCGCCTACCGGGAGATCGAGATGCTCAACCTGAGCCTGGAGGCCAAGGTGGCCGAGCGGACCCGGGACCTGTCCGAGGCCAACGCCGCCCTGAACGTCTCGCACGAGAAGCTCAGGGCGCTCGATCGCCTCAAGTCGGAGTTCGTGTCCAGCGTCTCCCACGAGCTGCGGACTCCTCTCACGGCCATCCGCATGGCGGTGGACAACCTGCTGGACGGCGTAACCGGAGAGGTGACCCCGACGCTCCAGCGCTACCTCACCCGGGTCAGAAACAACACGGACCGCCTGGTCCGCCTCATCGCCGATCTGCTGGATCTATCGCGGATCGAGGCCGGCCGCGTGGAGCTGCATCCCACGGCGGTGTCCGTGGGGGACCTCTTGCAGGAGGTGGCCGAAGGCCTGCGGCCGATGGCCGCGCAGAAGGGCGTGGAGGTGGAGGTTCCGCCCCCGCCGCCCTCGGAAGCGTACGCCGACCGCGATAAACTTCAGCAGGTGCTGATCAACCTCGTGGAGAATGCGGTGAAATTCACCCCCAGCGGCGGGCGGGTCACGGTTGCTGCGCGGACGCTCTCGGCGAATGCGGAATGCGAAATGCGGAATGTGGAATTGACTGCGACGTCTGCCGCCGCCAGCTCCCCCGGGGAAGATCGGGCCCGGATCGAATTCAGCGTGGAGGATACGGGACAGGGAATTCCTTCCGAGGAACTGGAGGCGATCTTCGACAAGTTCCACCAGGTGCGCCGCGACGGCCAGGGCAAAACCCAGGGAACGGGCCTGGGGTTGGCCATCGCCAAGAGCCTCATCGAGCTGCACGGGGGCCGGATCCGGGTGGAGAGCGAGCTGGGACGCGGCAGCCGGTTCGTGTTCACCGTGCCCGCTGCGGAGGTGCGACCGCGCATCGAACTCCAGGGGGACGCAGGAAGACGACCATGACCAGACCGCGCAGCCGGATCCTCGTGGTCGACGACGACCCCGACATCCGGGAACTCCTCTCCGACCGCCTTCAGTTCATGCGCCTGGAGGTGGTCTGCGCCGGCGACGGCGAGGAAGCCCTGGCCCTCCTCCGCCAAGAGGCTCCCCCGCTCACCCTCCTCGACCTCCAACTCCCCCGCGTGAGCGGGATGGAGGTCCTCCACGCCATTCGCCGCGAGACGATCGAGACGACGGTGATCGTCATCACCGCCTTGGGAACACCGGAGCGAGCCGTGGAGGCCATGCGGGCCGGCGCCTACGACTTCATCCCCAAGCCGCTGGACCCCGCCCACCTGGAGGTCGTGATCAACAAGGCGCTGGAGCGGGACTCGCTGCGGGAGGAGAACCGGCTCCTGCACGGCGCGCTGGACAGCCTGGATCGCCCCCTGGTCGGCGACACTCCGGCCATCCAGGACCTCGTGCGCACCGCGCAGCAGGCGGCCGCCAGCAACGCCACCATTCTCCTGCGGGGAGAGAGCGGAACCGGGAAGGAGATCCTGGCCCGGGCCATCCATCGCTGGAGCCCGCGACGCGACCGTCCGCTGGTGACCGTGAACTGCGTGGCCCTCTCGGAAGAGCTGTTGGAGAGCGAGCTGTTCGGCCACGAGAAAGGGGCCTTCACGGGCGCCCATCAGAGAAAACAGGGCAAGGTCGAGCTGGCCAACGGTGGGACACTGTTCCTGGACGAGATCGGAGACATCCGCCCCGCGCTCCAGGCGAAGCTTCTGCGGCTGATCCAGGAGCAGGAGTTCGAGCGAGTTGGCGGCACGCGCCCCATCCGGGTGGACGTGCGATTCGTGGCCGCCACCAATACCGATCTGGAACGCGCCATGAAGGAGGGGCGGTTCCGGCCGGACCTGTACTACCGGCTGAACGTCGTGCCCCTTGTCCTCCCTCCGCTCCGCGAGCGGAAAGAGGACGTCGAGCCCCTGGCCCGGCACTTCATCGAGAAGTACAGTGCCGAACTGAAGCGGCCCACCAAGACGATCTCGCCGGCTGCCCTGGCGATGCTGACCCGGTACGAATGGCCGGGCAACGTCCGCGAGTTGGAGAACGCGATCGAGCGGGCGGTCGTCCTGTCCGTCGACGCCGAGATCGGCCCGAAGGATCTGCCGATCCTCAGGGGCGAGCCCAGCGACGAGGCCCCTGAGGGGGCGTCCGGCACCTATCACGAGGCGGTGCTGCAGTGCAAGCGCGAGCTGTTGCGGTCGGCCCTGGCCCAGGCCAACGGGAATCAGACCCGGGCGGCCGAGGCCCTGGGCCTTCAGCGGACCTACCTCTCACGCCTCCTGAAAGACCTGGGGATTCGCGAGTCCTGAGACCAGTCCCCCCCGGATAGGTCCGGAGCTTCCTGAAAAAACGTAGCTAGCCTCCTCCGTTCCCACCGTTCTCCAGGTGGTTGTTCACCACGCTGCTGAGGGATGCCATGAACTGATCCACTTCGCCCCGCTGCATGTGCCCCGTGATCTCCAACACGATCTTCACGCCCAGCTTTTCCTTCTTCGTTGCTTTGGCTTTCGGCATCGTCTTCCTCCCTTCAGGTCGTTGACCAGAAACTCCCGCCCCGACCCTGAGCGCTTCCGACCGGAACCCCGCCTCAGCCTCTTTCGCTCTGGCCATGCGCCAGCGTGGATGCGCGGAACGTCACGACGAGGCGATCGGCGTAGTCGGTGACCCGCCGTGTGTGGGGATCCACGCGGACCCACCAGCCCTCATACCTGTCCGCTTTAAAGACCGCCCAGTCGTTTCGGTCGGGGGGTGCGGCACCCTCCACTTTGGAGAACCAGGCGTTCTCGAAGGCCTCGGCATCCAGCTCCCACCCTCGGGCGATGTGGACCATCTCGTGGAACAGCACCGCGGGAAGCCTGACGATGCCGGACGTTGGCTCGGGCAGAAAGGCCTTGGCACAGAGGAGAATGCGGTAGCCGGCGCTCCGCGCAAAGGGCTGCTGACAGACGCCGTCCGCGCCCCCATACGCGAGATCCACGATGGGGCGATCGCCAGCAAGGATCGCCTGCAGTTCCTTCCGGAGATCGTGAGGCATGGGCCCCGGGGGGTGCTCGAGCCGCTGCCGGATGGTCGCCAGGGTCTGGCGGAGGAGGCGCGCGTATTGGCGAGGGAAGCCGCGGGAATTGATGGCCATGGTGTCCTCTGTTCAGGAAAAGATTCGATGGGCGCCTTGCCACCTCGGATCCCCGGACTGCCGGGCCGCCACACCACCCAACGTTCCCATTCCGCGCGAGGGCGGCCGACAGTGATGCAAGATTCGAGTCACATATCCTCAATCCACGGCGTTGTCAAGGCCGAAACCGAGACACCATCCAGGTTGGACGCTCCCTTTGCCTCAGGATGTCCCGTATCCCATCCCCAGGTCCCGCAAGAGCTCCTCCTGCATCTCGCTCAGCCCCCGTCCTGCCGCGACCCGCTCTTGAAGTCTCTTCACCGTGTTGGCGTCCTTCTGCGACAGATGGGCCGCGTCCGCCCTCTTCACGAGCGCGTCCAGAAGCTGCTCGATCTCCATCTCCACCCCTCACCATCCTTTCCCCCGGGGCCCGACGTCTGGCCGGGGGAGTCTCTCGCCCGCTACCGATCGCCGCGGTACTTCTCCACCATCCGGGGATCCAGCTCGATGCCCAGGCCCGGCCGGTCGCTGAGCTCGATGTGGCCCGTCCGGTCCACGACCAAGGGGTTGTGGACGAGTTCGGCCATGAGGGGGTGGGCCGGGAAGACCATCTCGGCCATGCTGGCGTTGGCAACGGCGCCCAGCAGGTGGACTGCCGCAGCGACGGCGATCGCCGACCCATGGATGTGCGGGGCCAGCGGCAGGTTCCAGCTCTGGGCGAGGTGTGCGATCTTGAGGCCTTCCGTCAGCCCGCCGCACCAGGCCACATCCGGCTGGACGAAGTGGATGGCCCTGGCGGCAATGTAGTCCCGAAATCCGACCTTCCCGTAGGTACAGGTCTCGTAGCCTGCCACCGGAATCGTGATCTTGGCCGCCACCTCGGCGCTCCCCACCAGATCGTCCGGGCAGACCGGCTCCTCGTACCAGTAGACGTCGAGAGGCTCCAGGGCGCGCCCCATCTTGACGGCCGTGGGGACATCCCAGGCCCCGTTGGCGTCCACCATCAGGCGGATGTCCGGCCCGATCGTCTCGCGGACCGCCCGCACCCGGGCGAGATCCTCGGCCAGTGAGACCTCGGCCACGCCCCGATGCGCCATGGCGCGCAAGGGGCTTCCCTCGATGTCGCTGTTGCGCCCCACCTTCATCTTGACGGCGCGAAAGCCATGCTGGCAGTAGGCCCGCATCTCGTCGCAGAGCTCGCGGATCCCCTTCCCCTCGGCATAGAAGCCGCCCGTGGCGTAGGCGGGCACGCGCCGGCGGTAGCCCCCCAGCAAGCGCCAGAGCGGCATCCCGCTCATCTTGCCCCGCAAATCCCAGAGGGCGATGTCGATCCCGCTCATCGCGGCGATGAGGACCCCGCCGCGGGCATGCTTGTAGGCGCGCTGGTGCATCCGTTCCCACAGCCGCTCGATCTCGCGGGGATCCTCTCCTAGCAGATGCTCCCGGAGCTCGCCCTCGATAACGGTCTGGGTCGAACGGAGCGGCCCCCCGAAATGGGCGGCCTCGCCCAGGCCGATCAGGCCGTCGTCCGCCTCCACCTCGACGAGGAGCGCGGGCTTTGTGGCCATGATGTAGTTGGCGTCGAAGACAGGTTGCGGCAGGGGATACTCCAGCGGGATCGTTCGCACGTCACGGATGCGCATGGTGGGACCTCCATGCTCGGGAATGGCCCGGCAGCGACGAGGGGGTCGAAGGATCGAACGGCAGTCTACGAGGGGCCGGGAGAAGTGTCAATCCTGATCCCCAAGCCCTGAACCGAGAAAAACATTGAACCGCCAAGGCGCCAAGAACGCCAGAACGAAATGGTTCATTGGAGGGAAACGAATGAGACTTCTGAATGCTCCAAGAATCGGTTGTTGCGTTTTTCGACTGAAGGGTTGAAACATCGGGTCCTTGGCGACCCGGGTACCCAGCGCTCGCACTGGGTGGTCAGGGCGGTTCAAGATCTTTCTCGGATCAGGGATAATCCGCGCTATCATGCTCTTCTCTCTTGTCGTCCGTGAGAGCAGTCGCTGAAGGCCTCCGGTGTCTTCCCCTGAGACAGGACGACCGGATTCCTGACGAAAGTTCTTGACTCCCGAGGTTTCATGTATAATTTACGGGGGGAGCATTCTGGCCCGGTGGCACTTATGCAACGGTAAATTGTGAAGGGGATCGCGTGATGACGACGACAGACGAACTCGCGGAGAAGGAAGCCAGGGTCAGGCAGTTCCTGCAGCAAAACGACTTGAGGGGTGTGCTCCTCAAGCGACAGGCCAACTTTTCCTGGATGACGTGCGGGGGAGTGAACGCCATCGGACTCGCCACAGAGATTGGGGGCACCTCCCTTCTCATTACCGAGAACGCCAAGTTCGTGCTCTGCAACAACGTCGAGGCTCCTCGGATGATCCAGGAGGAAAACGTCGAGAAGCTGGGGTTCGCCATGAAGACATACTCCTGGTACGAGGATCTGGAAGCCCCCATCCTGAGAAGCCTCGTCGGGAAGGGCTTGGTGGCATGTGATGTGTTCGTTCCGGACACCCGGTTGATGGCGGAGGAGATCGCCCGCCTTCGATACTCGCTGACGCCAGCCGAGGTCGAGCGCTACCGCTGGTTGGGGGAGCGGGTTTCCCAATCGGTCGAGAAGGTGGCGGTGGAAACCCGCCGGGGCGAGAAGGAATCGGAGGTGGTCGGCAGGCTGTGCCGCGAGCTGTGGAAGGACCGGATCGATCCGGTCGGCCTCATGGTCGCGGCGGATGACCGGATCCGGCGATTCCGTCACCCCATCCCCACCGAACGTCCCATAGACAGGTTTGTGATGATCTCTGTCAATGCGCGAAAAGGGGGCCTCATCGTCTGCCTGACCCGGTTCGTCCACTTCGGCAAGGTGCCGGCCGCATTGCAGAAGCAGTACGAGGCCAACGTCTTCGTGGATTGCACGTTCATGGCCCACACCCGTCCCGGCACCCCCGCGCGTGAAGTCTTCCAGAAGGGGCTGGATGCCTATCGAGAGCAAGGCTTCCCCGACGAGTGGAAATTGCACCACCAGGGAGGCCCCATCGGCTACCAGCAAAGGGATTACCGGGTCCACCCCGGGACGCCCGACGTCATTCAGGTGAATCAGGGCTTCACCTGGAATCCGAGTATCACCGGCACGAAGTCGGAGGACACCATCCTCGCCACGTCCGGCGGACCGGAGATGATCACTCCCCCGGTGCAGTACCCGACGATTTCCATGGAAGTGGCGGGCGTGCGCTTTACCCGCCCGGCCATTCTGGAGAAGGCGTAAGCTCCGCGATCGGCTGGGGGGCTGGGATACTTGGAGGCTTGAAGCCTCCCAGCCTCCTATCCCCTTTTGAAGATGAGCGAATCTACCCGAATCACAGAATGGTGAGTTCCCGCGGCGTGAACGTCAGGTACTCCGGGTCACCGCTCGTCACCAGGATCGTGTCCTCGACACCGACGATGCCGCGACCCGGAAAGACGATCTTCGGCTCTACCGCTAACGTCATGCCCGCCTCGATGGTCGGATTCGACCCCACCCCCAGGTAGGGAATCTCGTCCAGCTCGACGCCCACCCCGTGCCCGACAAAGCGAACCTGCGCCGGGAAATAGGGGACGGTCATGAAATTATAACTTCCCTCCCCCGCCGTCGCGGGGGAAGCTCGTGCGAAGGGGGATTCGACCAGGCGGCGGCGAGGATCTCGTAGCGGGTGTTGCGGCGGGGCGAGCCGGAGCGACGGTCGGCACACCGCATACTCCTGCATGGACGCGCCTCTCCATCATGGCTCCAGGGAATCGATGCGCGCGAGCTCCGGGAAGAGGCGCATCCAGATCATGACGACGAGGATCGTGCCGACTCCCCCCAGCAGGACGGCGGGAACGGTGCCGAACAGGGCGGCGGTGACGCCCGACTCGAACTCCCCGAGCTGGTTCGAGGTGCCGACGAACATCGAGTGCACGGCGGTCACCCGGCCCCGCATCTCGTCGGGGGTGTTGATCTGCACCAGCGAGTTGCGGATGACCACGCTGATGACATCCGCCGCGCCGAGGACGATCAGCGCGGCCAGGGACAGAACGAAGGAGGTGGACACCGCAAACCCGATGGTGGCGCCACCGAAGATCGTCACGGCCCCGAACATGATCCGCCCGACCCGGTGTTGGAGCGGGTGGTGCGCCAGGACCACCGACATGCTCAGCGCGCCGACGGCAGGCGCAGACCGCAGCAGGCCCAGACCCCAGGGCCCGGTTCCCAGGATGTCCCGCGCGTAGATCGGCAGCAGCGCCGTGGCGCCGCCCAGCAGCACCGCAAAGAGATCGAGGGAGATCGCGCCCAGGATCGCCGGCCGGCTGCGGATGAAGGCGATGCCGGCGAACAGCGACTGCAGGCTCACCGGCTCGCGCTTCGACGGCACCCGCTCCAGGGAAATCCCGGCCAGGAGCAGGCTCGCCCCCAGGAACAAGAGACCAACCGTCGTGTAAACCGTGGCCGGCCCGGCCGCATAGAGCAGGCCGCCCAGCGCCGGCCCGAGGATGGTGGCGGTCTGGCCCGCCGATGCCGCCCAGGCGATCGCGGGCGGGATGAGACGGGCGGGGACCAGGCCCGGCACCAGCGCCTGCATGGTCGGCATCTCGAAGGCGCGCGCCGCCCCGACGAGGAAGACGATCGCAAGGAGGCTCTCCCGGTCCAGCCACCCGCCAGCACTGCCGAGGGCCAGCGTCCCGGCCGCCAGCGCCTCCACGAGCTGGCAGGTGCGCGCCACCAGGCGGCGATCGTAGCGGTCAACCACTTGGCCCACGACGAGGTTCAAGAGGAACATCGGCAAGAACTGGGCGAGCCCGATCAAGCCGAGGTAGAACGCGCTTCCGGTCAGCGCATAGCCCTGCCAGCCCACGGCGACCGCCTGCATTTGGAAGGCGATTGAGGTCGCCACGCGGGCAAACCAGTAGAGCGCGAAGGGCCTATGGTGCAGGAGCGATGCGGGCGGGGCCTGGCTGCGAGGTGATGACGGGGACATGGCTCCTCGACGTGCCATTCTCCTCGCGGAACGAGCAACCCAAGGCGAATACCAGAATACGCGACGTCGGCAAGTATAGCACGTTGTGGGTGAGTGAGGTCGCGATGCCGCGCCAGGCCCGGTTGGATGCGCCCAGCGCCCTCCACCACGTCATAGTGCGGGAGCTCGAGCGGGAGAAGATTGTCGCGGACCGGCGGGACCGGGCGGACTTTGTCGCCCGGCTGGAGGCAGTAGCTGCCGCGACCCGGACGACGATCTATGCACGGGTCCTGCTCCCGACCCGCGCCCACCTGCTGCTGCAAAGCGGCCCGCAGGGCCTCCCGACCTTCATGCGGCGGGTGCCCACGGGGTCCCCCATTTCCACCGCTGTCATGGGGTCTCGGGGTGGATGCCCTGCAGCCGCGCAAAGTGCCGCCGGTCAAATGTATAGACTGCCGTGTATCCCTGAGCCCGAGCGACCGCAGCGATCCAGGCGTCGGTGAAATCAACGCCATGGTCGCGGTAAGCCGCGACGGCCTCTGCCATCAGCGGCCGATCAGGAATACTGAGACCCGGGGTCGCGAGCACCGCCTCCAACAGTTCGGCCACCTCACCCCGGGCCAAGCGGAAATAGCTTTCCGAGACCCAGGCCAGCTCCGCCAGAAGCACAGGCGGAACCAGCAGCTCCAGCTCGCCCCTGGCTGCCCGTGCCAGAAGTGCCCGGACCCGCGTCGCCTTGGCCGGGTCATCCCCGGTCAAGTGCCGAATCAGGACGCTCGTATCCAGGACGGCGCGGTTAGCGTTAGCCACGGCCCATTACCCGGCGGGAGACGTGAGCCTTAGCGGCCCGCCGCATGGCGGTGAAGCCTTTCCCCTTCGAGCCACGACCCTTGAGTACGCCAGCCAAGTCATGGAGCGTCCGAGCCGGGCGGACAACCACCCGATCGTTCTCCACCTCGAAAATCAGCATTGACCCGGTATCCACTTTCAGGTGTTCGCGCACGCTCCGTGGAATCGTTATCTGCCCCTTGGATGTCACCTTGGCCAGAGCGGTCATATCGGATCTCCTTTCGAGCAGTGCGATTCCTTACTGTGGATAATTGTAAGGACACCCTTCCCGAGAGTCAAGGGGGAACCTGTGTCGCGGCGCCTCGCGATGCCACCCCGCAGGATATCCAGAACCTCGGGCGTGGGAATCTCGGAGGGACGACGGTAGCCTTGAAGGCGGGGGACTTCCTGCGGATCGATCTCGAAGCGCAAAGCAAGCATCTCAGTTCACGGCTGATGGCTCATGGTCAGCACTACGAGCCAAGAGCCATGAGCTATGAGCTACGCGTGCGTCGCTTTCGCACGACCTCGGCGATCCGCGCGATGTGGGCGGGGGTGCTGCCGCAGCAGGCGCCGACGATGTTGGCCCCACCGTCAATGATGGCTGGATAGCCCGCCGCCATCTCGTCGGGTGACAACTCGTACGTGGTGCGGCCGTCCTGGATCCGGGGAAGACCCGCGTTCGGGTAGGCGATCAGCAGGCCGTTCGTCACCTTGCGCATCGCCTGCATGATGCCCGCCGCCCGGTCCGGTCCGCCGTCTCCGCAATTGCAGCCGACCACATCGGCGCCGGCCTCGATGAGGATCTTGGCCGCCCGTTCGGGACTGGTTCCCCACATCGTCCGATCGCGGTTCTGGTCCTTTTCCCACTGGAAGAACATGCTGCACATCACCGGGAGACCTGTGCTCTCCTTCGCAGCGCGGATGGCCACGACGGCCTCCTCGGGGTACATCATGGTCTCGACGGCAAACAGGTCCACACCCCCCTCGGCCAGCCCGAGGGCTTGTTCCCGAAAGTTCGCGTAGAATTCCTCCTCGCTCACGTCGCCGAGCGGCTCAAAGGTGTCCGGCAGGTGCCCCGTCGGACCGATGGAGCCTGCCACGTACTTCCCCGGGGGACACACGCTTCGCGCGACCCCCGCCCCCAGCGCGTTCAGCTCCCGCGCCCGCTTCGCAAGTCCGTAGGCCCCCAGCTTCAGCCGGGTCCCGCCAAACGTGTTGGTCTCGACAAAGTCGCTGCCTGCGTCGAAGTAGGCCTTGTGGATGTTTCGAATGACGTCGGGGTGCGTGTCGTTCCACGCCTCCGGGCAGGCCCCTTCCGTCAGGCCCGCCTCGAAGAGCATGGTCCCCATGGCTCCATCGAAGACGAGGATCTCTGATTTCAGCCGTTCAAGAAGCTCCTTGCCTCTCGATTCCATGATTGCGGTCGGCTCCTTGTCGGTACTACGGTGTCTCCCCCTTCCCCATCAGTGTCTTGGCCCGGACCACGGCCGCCGTCCCGTCCTTGGCGTAGCCGTCCCCCTCGATCTCGTCGCAGTAGGCCTGGCTCACCGGGGCTCCGCCGATCATCACCTTGACCCAGTCGCGAAGCCCCACTCGCGTGAGGGCCTCGATGGTTCGCCGAATGGCGGGCATCGTCGTCGGGCCGTGCAGGTCACGACCGTGCCAAGGTACTCGTCCACGGCGGTCCGAGTCAAGAGTGGTTTTCAACTCGGATGAGCCCCTTGAAGATGATCGTTTTCGGATCGATCCATTCAGCCGCGGCCTGGCGGGTCATCTCTCACCCCACGGTATGTTGTCCCAGGACAGAGCGCCGGCCTTCGCCGGATAGCCGATTTGATCATCTACATATGTACTGTTCTTTCATGTAGTTACCTCACTTACCTCAGACATTGTCTAATGGTATTTTGAGACACTACTCGAAGATTTCAGCCCCCGGATCAATCCCAGGTTCGCTCGTCGGAGATCCTTTTTCCGTCGGGAGAGAGCGTCCCCGAGGGGACGACTTCCAGCAGGCGCCTCCCCAGCCGGATGTTGTCCAGCATGCTCCTAGAGCGGCCAGGAGGCTTCTCTCCTGTCATCGGATGTTCAGGCAGTCGAGCGCGTGCCGTTGCCCGCCGCCTTCTCAATGACCCGCGTCGTGAGCCGCTCCTGGAGGAACTCGTGGAAGATCCAGCGGCTGCGCTCCCTGCCCTTTTGCCGCCGTTTGTGAGCCGCGAACCTACCACATCAAAAACCGACGTGTCCATAGGAAACAAGAGAAATCCGGCTCTCCAAAGGATTGCGTCCGCATCTGAACCGCCGACACCAACGGCATCCGCCTCCGGCGGATTGGTGTGCCAAGCTCGCCAAGATATTGTGGCAATTCGGCAACCCGGCGCGCTCAGACGGTACCGGGCGACTTCGAATTCCTGATTGCCAAGTTGCCGGGTCGCGTGGTTACCTCCCCATGGTGTTCATATCCGCCAAAGGCGGATTGGCGGTTGGTACCTTCGGATCGGGGTTGACCGGTTTGCCTTCGGAGTATATACAGGGCGGGCATCATCCAGGGGCATTGGAGGGAAGAAGGAGCGCACCATCATGATACCTTTCGACGTCAAGAAGCTCGAGGGCCTCATGGAGGCATCGGGCCTCGACCTCGTCGTCGCCAACACCCGCCACAACGTCCGGTACCTGACCGGCGGGTACTACTTCCACTTTCATGTGTACGCAACCCGCATGGGGAGGAGTCAGTACCTGCCATTGGTTGGGTTGCCCCGACGGCGCTTCGAGGATGCGTTCTACATCGGGCACCCCGAAGAGGAGGGTCAGATCGAGGCAGAACGCCTCTGGATCCGGAACCGCCCAACCGCCTTGGGCGGAACCCTGGGCGCGGCCCAGGAGGCGGCCCGGAGCATCCGGAAACTTGGCTTGGCCGAGGCCACCATCGGCCTGGAACTCCCCTTCCTTCCGGCCGATGCTCTCCTGGGACTCCAGCAGGCCCTGCCCCGGACGACCCTTGTGGATGCCACACCCGTCCTCGACGGCCTGCGAGCCGTGAAGACTCCTGCGGAACTGGCCCACCTGCGAACGGTGTACGACCGGACGGCCGAGGCGATCCAGGCCGCCTTCGCCTTTGGACGGCCCGGCGCCACGACCGCAGCCATCGCCGATCGCGTGCGGCAGGAGATGGCGAATCGCGGGCTCACCTTCCTCTGGGCCTTCACCTGCGCCGGGCCGGGCACCCTGCGGGCGCCGTCAGGCGTGCGGTGGGAGCGGGGCCGGGTGCTGCACATCGACGCCGGGGGCGAGGACCGGGACTTTCTGGCCGACATCTGCCGAATGGGGTGCCTGGGCGATCCCTCGCCGCTTGCCCGGGACCTCTTGAATGCCTGCCTCGAGGTGCAAGGCCGCGCCCGGAAGATCGTGCGGGCGGGCCTGCCGTGCAGCGAGCTGCTCCGCGAGGGCGAGCGCGCTGTGCGCGAGCATCGCTTCGCGCCCTACGGACGCTTCGTCGCCCACGGGATCGGCATGGTCTCGCACGAGCAGCCGAACATCACGCCCACCAACCCGCGCCCCCTCGAGGCCGGCATGGTCCTGTCCATCGAGACGGAGTTCATCCATCCGGAGGTCGGGCACGTGAAGATCGAGGACGCCGTGGCGGTGACGGAGACGGGCTACGAGGGACTCGGGGACCTCGGTCGGGAATGGCACGTCGTGCCGGTCTAACCGATCACCGGAAGGCAGGCAGCCGCCAGGAAGACCAAGAGGGCGCCGGGATTCCGGCGCCCCTTTTTTACACGAACTTGGGCATGATGAGCTTCGGGATGAACAGCACGGTGTACGGGAACAAGATGATGAGGAAAAGCATGATCAACATCGGGATCAGGATGATCGCCACGTCCTTGATCACGTGGGCCACCGACGTCTTCGCGATGGCCACGTCGATCAGGAGGCACAGACCGTAGGGGGGCGTGACCAGGCCGAAGGCCAGCGACACGACCCCGATCAGCGCGAAGTGGATCGGGTGCATCCCCACCTTCACCGCCATCGGCGCCAGGATCGGCGCGATGATGATAATCGCGGGTATCGCGTCAATGAAGCAGCCGATGAACAGGAACGCGGCCGCCTCGATCAGTCCGACACTGATCACCCCCACGCCGAACTGCGTCAGGTACTTGATCACCGCCGCGGGAATCTGGTAGTAGGCCATCACCCAGCCGAACGCCGAAGCGGTTCCGATGCAGAACAGGGAGATCGAGGCCAGCCGCGAGGTGTTGTACAGGACGTCCCAGATCTGCTTCACGCCCATCGAACGGTGGATGAACAGGCCGACGGCGAAGGAGTACAGCACCGCCACCGCCGCGGCCTCGGTCGGCGTGAAGAAGCCGCCGACCACGCCGCCGATGATGATGACCGGGGTCATGATGGCTGCGAGTGCGGCCCAAATTGACTGGAAGAACTCCTTCAGGGTCGGCTTGGCGTAGATGGGGTAGTGTCGAGCCCGGGCGTAGAACCAGGTCGCCACCATCTGGGACAGGCCAACCATGATCCCGGGGATGAAGCCGCCGAGGAACATGGCACCGATGGAGACGTTCATCACGCCCCCCCAGACCACCATCAGGATGCTGGGCGGAATGATCACCCCCATGACCGAAGAGCAGCAGGTGATGGCCACGGTGAAGCTCTTGTCGTAGCCCTGCTTCTCCATGGCCGGGATGATGATGGAGCCCTCCCCCGCCGCGTCCGCCGTCGAGGAGCCCGAGATCCCGCCGAAGATCATGCTGACCACGACGTTGATATAGGCGAGTCCTCCGGCGAACCGTCCCACCAGGCACTTGGTCA